>PPYE01384344.1_pt1 | contig 62953 bp, 52 predicted proteins | sample 1559881 | NCBI WGS metagenome assembly PPYE01 (sample SAMN08240022, study PRJNA423297) | Human gut metagenome, whole genome shotgun sequencing project. | reverse complement strand
ATTATCTGCGCTTTTGGCTTAGCATCTGCCGCACCTCGCTCGCCGTATCGGCACTTAGAATTATGCGGTATTGCCCTAAGCGTAACAGCTTAGCTTGATGTTGGCTTAACCCTAAAACCACGGCCCCCGGCAGAGTATTTTACGCTCTGCCGGGGGCTTTTTGTGTATTGCCGCCCATTTGCGGGCATACTGAACAATGAACCCCGATGACGAAAGGAGCACTGTATATGCCTGCAAAAATGAACCCCTTTGAGGTAAAAACCAAACCCGCCGACCGCTACTATATGGACTGGCAGAAACTTTACCCCCGCCCCTATGACAAAAACGAGGTGGACCCCTACACCCGGCTGCGTATTATTTTAATGAACGGCACCGAGTACGAGGCCAACTGGTTCTCCCACCAGTTCCACCGCCACTGCACCAACAACGACCTGCGCCGGGAACTTGCCGTGCTGCGCCGCACCGAGCAGCAACAGCAAAAGCGCATTGCCTGCTTAAAGCCGATCGACGAAAGTATTCTGGAAACCACCATCGGGTACGAGCAGCTGGCCGTGGACCTGACGGCTATTCTGGCCCAGCGGGAGCCGGACGCCTATGTGGTGCAGGTGATGAACCTGGCTCTGCTGGAGGATTTTGACCACCTGTACCGCTATGCGGATCTGCTGGAACTGGAACGCGGTATCCACGCCGAGCGGCTGGTGGGCTGCTATACCGAGATCATGCCCGGCCGCCCCACCATTGCGGAGCACCGCCACCCGCGGGACAGCGTGCGCAAGCCCATCAGCGCGGCCACGGCGGCCCCCATCACCAAGCTGAACGCCGCCATTATCACCGCCGCCGAACAGCAGACGATGAACTATTATATGAACATCGGCACCTTTTATGACAGTGACCTTGGCCGCAGGCTGTACCAGGAGATCGGCATGATCGAAGAACAGCATGTGACCCAGTACGGCGCTCTGCTGGACCCCGGCATGACTTGGCTGGAAAACCTGCTGCTGCATGAATATACCGAGTGCTACCTTTATTGGTCCTGCGTGGAGGATGAAACCGACCTGCATATTAAAAAGATCTGGGAGCAGCATTTTGAGCAGGAGTGCAGCCACCTGCATGCCGCCGAAGCCCTGCTGAAACAGTACGAGGGCAAGGAAGCCTGCCAGATCATCCCGGATGGGACTTTCCCGGAACTGCTGCGCTTTGGCCCCCAGAAAGAATATCTGCGCAAGGTGCTCAAAACCACCATTTTGAACACCGCTGTGCAGGATGACCCCGCCATTCCGGTGGAGACCCTGACCAAAGATGCACCCTACTATGCTTACCAGGCTGCCGTCTGCCCGGACGCTGCCCGCGTGGCCAGCCACCAGGTGATTGAAGAGCACATTGGCACCAGCGGCAAGGACTACCGCTTTGAAGAAAAGCCCCATCCGGTTGAAGCCCTGCGCGACCGCACCCAGGATAATACCAAGATTGCCCGAGGCAAAATCTGAACCACCCGAAGGGGCAGAGGATGGCAAACCGCCATCCTGTACATGAAAACAGGCTGTTTTTTGTAAAAAATGCCGGAGTGGATGGGAGGGCCTGCCCTCTTGAACTGCCGTGCCGGGGAACGTATAATAATAACATTGCTGTGTAAGCAGCCGGCAGTGGTTACCGGGCGTTGAAAAGTAATGTTGCGCGGGGGTGATGGGAGCATGATGTACGCCCGCTGACCGCGCCCCAACAATGCTTTTTGACATGCGGCAACTATCTGCCGCTGCTTACAATGAGGGAGGATGTTGAGATTGAAACGTGAATCATTTGCTTCACGCATTGGCTTTTTGATGGTCAGCGCAGGCTGCGCCATCGGCATTGGCAATGTGTGGCGCTTCCCGACCGTAACGGGCCAGTATGGCGGCGGCGTATTTGTGCTGTTCTACCTGCTGTTCCTGGTTTTGATGGGAGCACCGGTGCTTACCATGGAGCTGGCTGTTGGCCGTGCGGGCCACGGCAGCGCGGGCACAGCCTACCGTGCGCTGGAACCCAAAGGCAGCAAGTGGCACCTGCACGGCTGGGCCTGCCTGATTGGCTGCTGCGTGCTGATGATGTATTACACCACCGTCAGCGGCTGGATGCTGGCCTATTTCTTCCGGTTTGTCAAGGGTACATTCACCGGCCTGGCCGCCGATGCCGTCAGCGGCGTGTACGCCGACCTGCTGGCCGACCCGTTCGAGCAGATTGTCTGGATGGCCATTACCGTGCTGCTGGGCTTTTTTGTCTGCAGCCGCGGTTTGCAGAACGGCATTGAACGCATTGGCAAATGGATGATGGGCGCGCTGTTTGTGCTGATCCTGGTTCTGGCTGTGCACAGCTTTGTGCTGCCCGGCGCGGGCGAGGGCCTGGCGTTCTACCTGCTGCCGGACTGGAACCGTGCCGCCGAAATGGGCATTGGCAATGTCATTGTGGCTGCCATGAACCAGGCGTTCTTTACCCTCAGCCTTGGCGTTGGCGCTATGGAAATCTTTGGCAGCTACATGAGCCGGGATTATACCCTGGCGGGCGAGTCCCTGCGCATCTGCGCGCTGGATACCTGCGTGGCCATCTGTTCCGGCCTGATCATCTTCCCGGCCTGCTTCTCTTACGGGGTCAGCCCGGATGCAGGCCCCAAGCTGATCTTTATCACCCTGCCCAATGTATTTGCCAATATGACGGGCGGCCGCCTGTGGGGTACACTGTTCTTTGTATTTATGACCTTTGCCAGCTTTTCTACCATCATTGCTGTGTTCCAGAACATTCTGGCCTGCCTGCAGGAAAGCTTTGGCTGGAGCCTGAAACGCGCCTGTGCCGTTGGAACGGTGTTCATCCTGCTGGCCAGCGTGCCCTGCATTCTGGGCTTTAACCTGTGGAGCGGTGTGCAGCCCATGGGTCCCGGCAGCACCGTGCTGGATGCTGAGGACTTTTTGGTCAGCAACCTGCTGCTGCCCATTGGCAGCTTGATCTACCTGCTGTTCTGCGTAACCAGGTGGGGCTGGGGCTTTGATAACTACTTAACCGAAGCCAATACCGGCAAGGGCCTGCGCCTGCCGCGGTGGTTCAAGCCGTATTTCAGCGTGGTGCTACCGCTGCTGATCGTGTTTATTCTGGTGCAGGGCCTGTAAAATAAAGCCGTACCGGAACCCGGCAAACCGCAAAAAAATATCTGCCTGCTGCAAACTGCCCAAAAGGCATGGCGTGGCGGGTGGTATTTTTTTGAGGGATTTTGTTAATAATGTGTCAAATACCCCTTGCGCAAACCGCAGATTCTGCGTATAATATAGGCAGGGCAAAAGGGGCTGTCTGCCCCCTGTGCCAAACAGTACCAAAGCACAAGGCTAATATAAATTACCGAGAGGAGTTTTTTACCATGGGTTTGGGCAAAAAGACGATTGATGACGAAAACTACGCTGGCAAGCGCGTGCTTGTCCGCTGCGATTTCAATGTCCCGATGAAGGACGGTGTGATCACCAACGACAACCGCATCAATGCGGCTCTGCCGACCATCAAAAAGCTGATCGCTGACGGCGCAAAGGTTATCCTGTGCAGCCATCTGGGCAAGCCGAAGAACGGCCCCGAAGCCAAGTTCAGCCTGGCTCCCGTTGCTGTTCGCCTGAGCGAAAAGCTGGGCCAGCCGGTTACCTTTGCTGATGACGACAACGTTGTTGGCAACCAGGCCAAGGCTGCTGTTGCCACCATGGGCAACGGCGATGTTGTTCTGCTCCAGAACACCCGTTTCCGCAAGGAAGAAACCAAGAATATCGACACCTTCAGCGAAGAGCTGGCCAGCCTGGCTGACGCTTACGTTGACGATGCTTTCGGCTCCTGCCACCGTGCACACTGCTCCACCGCAGGTGTGACCAACTATGTTAAGGATACCGCTGTTGGCTACCTGATGGAAAAGGAAATCAAGTACCTGGGCAACGCCGTCAACAACCCGGAGCGCCCCTTCACCGCTATTCTGGGCGGCGCTAAGGTTGCTGATAAGCTGAACGTTATCTCCAACCTGCTGGAAAAGGTCGATACCCTGATCATCGGCGGCGGCATGGCCTACACCTTCCTGAAGGCACAGGGCTATGAGATCGGCAAGAGCCTGGTTGACGATTCCAAGATCGACTACTGCAAGGAAATGATGGCTAAGGCACAGGAAAAGGGCGTTAAGCTGCTGCTGCCCGTTGACGCTGCCTGCGTTGCTGACTTCCCCGATCCCATCGACGCACCTGTCGAAGTTAAGATCGTTCCCGTTACCGCAATCCCGGCTGACATGGAAGGCTGCGATATCGGCCCCGAGAGCATGAAGCTGTTTGCTGATGCCGTCAAAGCTTCCAAGACCGTTGTCTGGAACGGCCCCATGGGCGTGTTCGAAAACCCGACCCTGGCAGCCGGCACCCTGGCTGTTGCCAAGGCTATGGCTGAAAGCGGCGCTACCACTGTGATCGGCGGCGGCGATTCTGCAGCTGCTGTGCAGCAGATGGGCCTGGGCGACAAGATGACCCACATCTCCACCGGCGGCGGTGCTTCCCTGGAATACCTGGAAGGCAAAGAGCTGCCCGGCATTGCCGTTATCCAGAACGCATAATTAAAAAACCGCAGGAGCGCGGCGGCTTAGCCGCTGCGCTCTTTTTGTTATGTAGCCTGCATGGTGGACAACAAAGAAAATCCACGCAAGCAAATAAGTAGTTAATAAGAAGGAGTTTTTATCATGGATAAACAGAACCGTAAGGCAATTATTGCCGGTAACTGGAAAATGAACAAGACCGCTACCGAGGCTGCTGAGCTGATTGACGCCCTGATCCCCGCTGTTAAGGATGCAGGCTGCGAAGTTGTGATCTGCGTGCCGTTCACCGACCTGGTGACCGCCGTTGCCAAAACCAAGGGCACCAACATCCATGTTGGCGCTGAGAACGTTCACTTTGAAAAATCCGGCGCTTTTACCGGCGAGATCAGCGCTGACATGCTGACCGACCTTGGCGTTGAGTACGTTGTGGTTGGCCACAGCGAGCGCCGCCAGTATTTTGCTGAAACCGATGAAACCGTCAACAAGCGCGCCAAGGCTGCACTGGCCGGCGGCCTGAAGCCCATCATCTGCGTGGGCGAAAGCCTGACCCAGCGCGAACAGGGCGTGACCGAAGAGCTGATCCGCATGCAGGTCAAGATCGCTCTGAACGGCGTGACCGCTGACGAGCTGAAGAACGTTGTTATCGCTTACGAGCCCATCTGGGCCATCGGCACCGGCAAGACCGCTACCGCTGACCAGGCTGAGGAAGTCTGCGCAGCCATCCGCAAGGTGGTTGGCGAGCTGTACGGCGCTGACGCCGCCAAGGCACTGACCGTTCAGTACGGCGGCAGCATGAACCCCAAAAACGCAGAGGAACTGCTCTCCAAGCCCGATGTTGACGGCGGCCTGATCGGCGGCGCATCCCTGAAAGCAGACCAGTTTGCTGTTATCGTGGAAGCTGCTACCAAAGGCTGAGAATGAATGAGCAATTAGGAATGAGAAATTAGGAATTGGCTGAACCGGAAAGGCTTTTGGCAACGCAGATGCCGTGCCGCAGCCGCCGGAGCGGTGCTTAAGCCGTAAGGCGGGAATTGTGCGGTGTTGCCCTAACTAAAACTAAGGGAGAACCAATCAATGGCAAAGAAACCTGTAATGCTCTGCATCATGGACGGCTTCGGCTGGACCCCGGACGAAACCTATGGCAACGCCGTTGTTGCTGCCAACAAGCCGCATCTGGATGCACTGATGAAAAATTACCCTATGACCACCATCGACGCATCTGGCATGGCTGTCGGCCTGCCAGATGGCCAGATGGGCAACTCTGAAGTTGGCCATACCAACATGGGTGCTGGCCGCATCGTGTACCAGCAGCTCACCCTGATCACCAAGTCCATCAAGGACGGCGAAATGTTCAAGAACCCCGTGCTGGTCGAGAACATGAAAGCTGCCATTGATGCCGGCAAGGCCATCCACCTGATGGGCCTGGTTGGTACCGGCGGCGTTCACAGCCATGCCGATCACTGGTTCGGCGTGCTGGAAATGGCCAAGCATATGGGCGCAACCAAGGTTTATCTGCACTGCATCATGGACGGCCGTGATACCGATCCCCATTCCGGTAAGGGATTCCTGGCTGACCTGCAGGCCAAGCTGGACGAGCTGGGTATTGGCACCATCGCCAGTGTCAGCGGCCGTTACTATGCTATGGACCGTGACAACAACTGGGACCGTGAAGAAAAGGCTTATGCCGCTTTTGTTTACGGCGAGGGCAACCATGCCGCCAATGCACAGGAGGCCATTGAGGCTTCTTATGCGGACGGCAAGACTGATGAATTCGTGATCCCCGCCGTTACCTGTGAGGGTGGCCGCGTGGAGGATGGCGATACCATCATCTTCATGAACTTCCGCCCCGACCGTGCCCGCCAGATGACCCGCATTTTCTGCGATGATGCCTTTACCGGCTTTGAGCGCCGCGGCGGCCGCAAGCAGGTTCACTATGTCTGCATGGCCGAGTATGATGCTACCATGCCCAACTGCGAAGTTGCCTACCCGCCGGTTGAGCTGAGCAACGTTCTGGGCGAGTATCTTTCCAAGAACGGTAAGACCCAGCTGCGCATTGCCGAGACCGAGAAGTACGCCCATGTGACCTTCTTCTTCAACGGCGGTGTGGAAGCCCCCTATGAGGGCGAGGACCGCAAGGTGATCCCCAGCCCGAAGGATGTGCCCACCTATGACCTGAAACCCCAGATGAGCGCCCCGGAGGTTGCTGACGAGTGCAAGGCCCGCATTGAGAGCGGCAAGTACGATGTGATCATCCTGAACTTTGCCAACTGCGATATGGTCGGCCATACCGGCGTGTTTGATTCCGCTGTCAAGGCTGTGGAAGCTGTTGATGCCGCTGTGAACGAGGTTGTGACCGCTGTGCTGAACGCCGGTGGCTGCGTGTTCCTGACCGCTGACCACGGCAACGCCGAAAAGATGAAGAACCCGGACGGCACCCCGTTTACCGCCCACACCACCAACCCGGTGCCGTTTGTGGCCATCGGCTGCGGCGATGTGAAGCTGCGCGAGGGCGGCTGCCTGGCAGATATTGCCCCCACCATGCTGCCTTATATCGGCCTGCCGGTACCCTCGGAGATGACCGGTAAGAGCTTGATCGTTGACTAAGCACTCAAATAAAGTAAAAGAGGCCCAGAACTGTCGAAAAGACAGTTTTTGGGCCTCTTTTTTGTGCAAAATGGAAATAATGAAGAAAAAAATTCAATGTTAACATATGATAATGAAATGCGGAAGTCATATGTGTTATAATACCGAATATGTTGGCTATGAACAAAAACGAAGAAAACAGGAGCGCATATTATTTAGGGGGGGGGGTAACACTGCCAGCAAGTTGCGGGCTGGCTGTGTGCCCCGGATGCGAAGAGACAAAAAAAGATATGCCTGAAGGGGAGAAACACACATGGAGAAAGCACGGAATGTTGATATCCGGCAGTTCTACCGGGAAGATCTTGGGGTCCATTCCGAAGAACTGTTGGATAAGCTGGAGGCGGTATCCCAGGCGGTAACGCTGCAAAAAGGGGAGATCCTGAATAAAAAAGGGGAACGCCAGACCATGCTGCCGTTTTTGATCGAAGGCATGATGCGCTGTGTTACCTTGGATCGTGAGGGCAAAGAGAAAACCGTGGGCTTTACCATGAGCCGCGGCGATGTGGTGCTTTCCAACATGGACCTGACCGGCTGCCATATCAGCACGGACCAGGCAATGGTTCCATCAACCCTGATTTTGCTGCCCATTGATTATGTGTTGCAGAACATGAAAGATGAGCCGGAGGTGATCCGCGTCTATCAGGAGCAGATCGTCAAGTGGGGCATGATCTATCAGTCCCGCGCCGTGAGCCTGGCCTTACGGCTTAAGCACCGCTCCGGCGGCTGCGGCACCTCGCTCGCCGTATCGGCACTTAGAATTATGCGGTATTGCCATAATAATCCTGATATGCAGCAGCGCCCGCACCGGACTGTAAGGATCCGGTACGGGCGCTGATTTTTCTTTATGTGGTTTTGCCTGTATATATCACTGGATCAGTACGCCGGTGGTTTCATCAAAGTGGTAGGTTTGACCATCAATGGTGCTCCAGCCCTTGTACATGGCACCGGTGTTCAGGTCGTAATACCAGCGCTTGCCATCCTGGGCGTACCAGCCTTTGATCATAGCGCCGTTGGCGTCATACCGCACCCACTTGCCGCCGTTGGAATCCTGGTATACTTCCTTGCTTACGGCTTTGGCACCCTGCTGCACGCTGTCCAGCCAGTACCAGGCACCGCTGGCGGGGTCATAGATCTCTTTGCCGCGGTAGTTGGCGTTGCTGGGCTGCCAGCCCTGGCGCACCCAGTTTTCGTACCAGTAGCTCTTGCCATCAATCGTGTACCAGAAGTTGCCCGGCGTGCCGCTGGTCATTTTGCCGTAAACGGGGTCGAAGTAGTACAGCTGGTTGTTTACCGCAACGGAACCATACTGCATAATACCGGTCTTGGGGTCATAGTACACCTTGCGGCCATCCGGCAGGGTCCAGGGGCCTTTGATCATGGCACCGGTGACCGGCTCAAAATAGTACCACTTGCCGTTCTGACAGTCCTCACCTTTTACCATGTGGCCGTTGGCATCATAGCGCACCCATTTGCCGCCGTTGGATTCCTGATAAACGTCTTTATTCACGGCCTTGGCACCGCCCTGGTTGGCATCCAGCCAGTACCAGGCGTTGCTGCCGGAATCATAAATTTCCTTGCCGCGGCCTGTGGTGCCCTGCTTTACGCCGTTCTCATACCAGTAATCGCGGCCGTTCTCGCTGCGCCAGCCGGTGTAGTTGTTGTTATTGCCGGGATACTCGCCAAACCAGTAGTTCAGGTCAACATTGGCATTCACACCGGGAACCGTACCTTTGTTGCTGTACTGCCACATGTTGCAGCTGCTGCCGTCATAGCTTACGCCGGAACGGTAGTCGGCCATCCACTTGTACCATCCGGAATTGCTGAACCGAGAGTCCGTCAGGTAATTCTGGAAGAAATAATAGTAAGAGTAAATGCCCACACGGTAGCCGGCGTTGGAAACCATATTGCACCAGGTCTGGGCAATATCGCCGTAAGTAGAGTTGCTGGCGATGGGCTTGCCGTCACGGGTATGTTCAATGTCCAGAAATACCGGCAGGGTAGGGTTGTGCCCGCTCAAAAGGCTCAGGGTATGGCGGGCCTCACTGGCGGCCATATCGGTATTTTCAGCGTAAGAGTAAAGGTACACGCCATAGGGGATGCCAAGCCGTTCACACTCGCTTACGTTGCGGTACCACTGGGCGTCATCCTGTTTGTTTTCGCCCACGCCGTCGTATTCGCTGCCAATGCCGCAGCGAATCATGACAAAATCAATGCCGGAATTTTTAACGGCGTCCCAGTCAACGGTGCCCTGATGGTAGCTGACATCAAAGCCGTTATAAGTAACGCTGCAGGTGGCAATGCCGTTGGAACGGTAGGTGGCAGCGTCCTGTTGGACAATATCCTCCCACTCGATGGCGGGTACGGAATCATCATAGATCGGCACGCCATCTTTGTAGCGGAAGCTGTTTTCCAGCCCGTTTGCCACATCATACGGTACGCCGGAATCTTCCTGTGCGGTTTCCGGCGTGCTGGTTTCGGCCGCCGCAGGCAGCGCCGCAAACAGCCCTGCTGCCATAACAGCTGCCGCAGCCAGGCTGGCTGTGCGCAGTTTTAGGGTCCCTTTCAAAATTTATTCCTCCTTCAAAGTGAACATCATTAACTATCATCATACCACAACCGCATAGCCTTGGGAATGGTTACATATGTAAAATTTGAAAGCAATACCGCATAATTCTGCGTGTCGATGCCCCCATCGACGCTTAAATTTGCAGGACAGGGAAGGTTCGGTGCAGCCCAAAAGAAAAACGTGCATTCTGACGTGTCTTGCGCTGCGCGCTACTTGCCAATGCAGGCAAAATCGGGTATGATAACAATAAGTAGAAATATTCTGCCGGACACCCGGCAGATTGGATAAGAAACAGCAAAGGAGAACCTGTTATGCGTTATTGCAAAAAATGTACCATGCCGGACACCCGCCCCGGTATCACCTTTGACTCTGAGGGCGTTTGCAGCGCCTGCCGCCATTACGAAAACCGCAAAAATGTGGACTGGGACGCCCGCTTTAAGGAGTTTGAAGCCTACTGCAACAAGTACCGCGGCATGAACGGCCCCGGCGGTTATGACTGCGCTGTTGCTGTTTCCGGCGGCAAGGACAGCCACTTCCAGGTTTGGATGCTGAAAGAAGTCATGCACATGAACCCCATCCTGTTCAGCGTGGAGGATAACTTCCCCATGACGCAGGCCGGCATCCATAACCTGAAAAACATCAGCGAGGAATTCGGCTGCACCATCATCAGCTGCAAGCCCAACATCCGCGCCCAGAAAGTGCTGATGCGCAAGTTCTTTGAAAAATACGGCAAGCCCACCTGGTATGTGGACCGCCTGATTTATACCTTCCCGCTGCACATGGCAGCCAAGTTCAACACCCCCATGCTGTGCTATGGCGAGAACGTCAGCTTTGAATACGGCGGCTGCTCCGATAAGGAGACTTATTCCGCCATGGATCAGATCGAAAATGGCGTGGCGGTCGGCTTCCCGATGGAAGAGCTGGTGGGCGACGGCGTGACCGAAAACGACCTGTCCCTGACGCTGGCTCCCTCTGCCGAAGAGCGCGCGAAGCTGGACCCGTTCTATATGAGCTACTTTGTGCCCTGGAACAGCTACAAGAACTACCAGATCGCCAAGGAGCACGGCTTCCATGACCTGACTCATGAATGGGACCGCACCCACCATGCCGAAAACTTTGACCAGATCGATTCCCGCGCCTACCTGGTGCACTCCTGGCTCAAGTACCCCAAGTTCGGCCATGCCGCTGCAACCGACTATACCGCCCGCTATATCCGCTATGGCATGATGACCCGCGAGGAAGCCATTCCCATCATCAAGGCCCGCGATGGTAAGCTGGACCCGCTGTGCGTGCGTGATTTCTGCGATTTCTGCGGCTACACCGAGAGCGAGTTCTGGAAGATCATGGATAAGTTCTATAACCGTGACCTGTTTGAAAAGAACGACTGCGGCGAGTGGGTGCTGAAACACCCCATCTGGGAGGAAAACAAATAATGGTACGTCATGTTATTTTGTGGAAACTGAAAGAGATGCCCGCCGCTGAACAGGAAACCGTCAAGGCGGATATTAAAGCCGGGCTGGAAGGTCTGGCCGGGCAGATCCCCGGTTTGACGGAGATCCATGTTTACACCAAGGCCCTGCCCAGCTCCGCCAATGCGGACCTGATGCTGGATACCACCTTTGTGGATGAAGCCGCCCTGAAAGGCTATGCCGTTCACCCGGCCCATGTGGCTGTGGCTGATGGCAAAGTGCGCCCCTATACCGCCGTGCGCACCTGCCTGGATTTTGAAGTATAACAGGGTAAGCTATTAAGCTGAAAAAAGGATCAATCAATGATGCAGAATACAGAACATACCGCCGCGCCGCTGCTGGTGCGCGGGGGCCGGGTTCATGATGCCGTTCACCCGGAACCACAGCAGATCGACCTGCTGCTGGAAAACGGCCGCATTGTTGCCATGGGGCATGAACTGAACGTGCCCGCCGATATCGCCGTGCTGGATGCTGCCGGGCTGGATATTTTCCCCGGTTTTGTGGATGCGCACACCCATATCGGCCTGGATGGTTATGGCATCGGGTACGAAGGCTGCGACTACAACGAGATGAATGACATCTGGACCCCGCAGCTGCGCGCCATTGACGGCATCAACCCTCGCGATCCCTCCTTTGCCCATGCACGGGAAGCAGGCATTACCTGCGTGTGCACCGGGCCGGGCAGCGCTAATGTGCTGGGCGGTACCTTTACCGCCATCAAGACGGTGGGCGAGCGTGTGGACAACATGATCGTCAAGGAAGCCGTTGCCATGAAATGCGCCTTTGGCGAAAACCCCAAGCGCTGCTATAAAGATAAATGCGATTCTACCCGCATGTCCACCGCTGCGTTCCTGCGCGGGGCGCTGGCTTCCGCCAGGGATTACGGTGCCCGCAAGGCTGCCGCCAACGGCGATGTGACCAAAATGCCCGCTTATAACCAGAAGCTGGAAGCTCTGCTGCCGGTGCTGGACCACACCATTCCCCTGAAAGCCCATGCACATCAGGCCAACGATATCTTTACCGCCATCCGCATTGCCAAAGAGTTCGATGTGGGCCTGACGCTGGAACATGTGACCGAAGGCCACCTGATCGTGGACGAACTGGCCAAGGAAAGCAATATCCCCATGGCCGTCGGCCCCAGCCTGACCTTTGCCAGCAAGTTTGAACTGCAGAACAAATCCTGGGAAACGCCGGGCGTTCTGGCAAAAGCGGGCTGCCATGTTTCCATCATCACCGATAACTCGGTCATTCCGCAGCAGTACCTGCCGCTGTGCGCCGGTATGGCGGTCAAAGCCGGCATGGATCCGTTTGCCGCGCTGCAGGCCATCACCATCAACCCGGCCAAGCACATCGGCATTGCTGACCGTGTTGGCTCCATCGAGGTCGGCAAGGATGCAGACCTGGTGCTGACCGATGGCTGCCCGTTTGAGGTTATGACCAACGTGAAAGCTGTTCTGATCAACGGCGCAGTGGTCAGCCAGAAATAAAAAGCACTGCACCGATGTAAAAAATAGGCTGGCATCTTGCAAACAGCAGGGTGCTGTGCTATAATACCCACAGAACAGCAAAGGCGCTGTCCGATAGCATTGCTATACGGACAGCGCCTTTTTTGGTTCAATAGGAATTACCACGGATGGAATGAGAGTGAGAAATATGGAAAAGAATCCTCGTTATGTCGAAATCGATTACGCCAAATACGCGCCCGATATCCCGGAGGATCAGCTGGAAGCTTATTACGGCCTGCCCAAACATGTACAGTTCTGTAATGAATGCGTGATGAGCAACCAGAAGCCGAACTCCTGCTATGAATTTGAACATACGATCAAGTCCATTAAAAAGACGATGGTCATTCAGGACGACGGCACCTGCGATGCCTGCCATGCCTGCCACAATAAGGCGAACGGCCATATCGACTGGGCCCTGCGCGAAAAAGAGCTGCGTGAGCTGTGCGATGAATACCGCAAAAATGACGGCAGCTATGACTGCCTGGTGCCCGGCTCCGGCGGCAAGGACAGCTTTTATGCCGCTCACATCCTGAAATACAAATACGGCATGCACCCCCTGACGGTGACTTGGGCACCGCATATCTACACCCCCTGGGGCTGGGATAACATGCAGGCCTGGATCCACGCCGGGTTTGATAACTACCTGTGTACCCCCAACGGCATGACCCACCGTCTGCTGACCCGTTTGGCGACCGAGAACCTGTTCCACCCGTTCCAGCCGTTCATTTTGGGCCAAAAGCAGCTGGCCCCCAAGATGGCCGCCAAGTTCGGCATTCCCCTGGTGTTCTATGGCGAGAACGAGGCCGAGTTCGGCAACCCCATTGCGGATAACAACTCTGCCCTGCGTGACGAGCACTTTTTTGCCGTCAATGATTACGACCATATCTACCTGGGCGGTGTCAGCCTGCGCCAGCTGGAAGAGGATTATAAGGTGGATAAAGCCGACTTGGCCATCTACCTGCCGTCCGAAACTTCCAACCTGGAGAAAAACCATGTTCAGGTGCGCTACCTTGGCTATTACGAAAAATGGCATCCGCAGGGCGCCTACTATTACAGTGTAGAACACGGCGGCTTCCGCCCCGCACCGGAGCGCACCCAGGGCACCTATTCCAAGTATAACTCCATCGATGATAAGATCGACGACTTCTTCTATTACACCACCTACATCAAGTACGGCATCGGCCGCACCACCTATGACGCTGCACAGGAGATCCGCAACGAGGAAATCACCCTGGAAGAGGGCAAGGCGCTGTGCAAAAAGTTTGACGGCGAGTATCCCGACCGCTTTGAAAAAGAGATCTTCCAGTATCTGTCCCTGGACCGCCAGCACTTCCCGTGGGCCAGCCAGCTGTTTGAACAGCCCAAAATGGACCGCGAATACTTTATGCACCTGGCCGACCGTTTCCGCAGTCCCCACCTTTGGAAATGGGAGGACAACATGTGGAAACTGCGCCACACCCCCTACGAGGGCGACAGCGAAGTGCTTTGGGGCGTTGGCAACGCAGATGCCGTGCCGCAGCTGCCGGAGCGGTGCTTAAGCCGCAAGGCGGGAATTGTGCGGTGTTGCCCAAGAGCTCTGGAACTGAGGAATTTTTTATGGCTAAGAAAAAAATCCGCCTGATTGCACGGCTGGATGTCAAGGATACCAACCTCGTCAAAGGCATCCAGTTGGAGGGCCTGCGCAAGTTGGGGGACCCCAACCTGTTTGCACGGGAATATTATGAGCAGGGCATTGACGAGCTGCTGTACATTGATATTGTGGCCAGCCTGTATAACCGTAACAACCTTTCGGATATTGTGCGCAAAACCGTGGATGATGTGTATATCCCGGTCTGCGTGGGCGGCGGTCTGCGCAGCGTCGAGGATGTGCGCCACATTCTTTCCATGGGGGCGGATAAGGTTGCCATCAACACGGCGGCCATCAAACGCCCGGAGCTGATCACCGAGGTTGCCAACGCCTTTGGCAGCCAGTGCATGGTGCTTTCCATCCAGGCCAAGCGCAACCGCACCTGGCCCGGCAAGTGGGAAGCTTATTATGACAACGGCCGCGCCCATTCTGGTTATGATGTAGTGGAATGGGCCAAACGCGGCGTGGCGCTTGGGGCAGGGGAGATCCTGCTGATGAGCGTGGACAACGAGGGCCTGCAGCGCGGCATGGACCTGGAACTGATCGAGGCTGTGACCAAGGCGGTCAATGTGCCGGTCATCTGCGGCGGCGGTGTTGGCTGCGGGGATGACATTGTGGACGGTGCCAAAGCCGGTGCCGATGCTGTGGCCTGCGCCGCAGTGCTGCACTATAAAAAAGAAACCGTGCAGGAACTGAAAGATGAAATCCGCGCAGGCGGGGTGGAGGTGCGCCGGGTATGAAAGTAACAGTGATCGATTACGGTCTATCCAACCTGCTCAGCGTGCAGCATGCGTTCGCCCATTTTGGGGCAGAAGTACAGGTGACCAGCAGCCCGGCAGATGTTCTGGCAGCCGATGCCCTGGTGCTGCCCGGCGTGGGCGCTTTCCAGGACGGCATGCAGGGGCTGGAACAGCTGGGGCTGATCGAGCCCATCAAGCAAAAGACGGCCCAGGGTACCCTGTTGCTGGGTATCTGCCTTGGGATGCAGATGCTGTTTGACGAATCCGAAGAATTCGGCCTGCACAAGGGCCTTGGCCTGATTCCCGGCCGCGTGGTGCGCATCCCGGATGTGGACGCGGACGGCAGCCCCCAGCGGGTGCCGCACATCAGCTGGAACCCACTGTACCCGGCGGGCGGCCGCCCGGATTTTTCCGGTACCGCCTTGCAGAATGTGCAGCCGGGACAGGAATGCTATTTTATCCACTCTTATGAAGCAAAGCCTGCAGCGGAGGAATACCGCCTGGCCGATACCGTGTATGGCGGCCGCAAGGTGTGCGCCGCTGCCCAAAAGGGCTGCGTGATCGGCACCCAGTTCCACCCGGAAAAATCCGGCCCGGTGGGGCTTGGCATCATCAAAGCCTACCTGGACCTGTGCGCCCAGGCAGAATAACAGGGAAATAAAACGGATTTTCAAACGTAAGATAATCCAATGCCGGGGAACGTTCTGCGCGAGCGTTCCCCTTTTTGTTGTTGGTTTTGCTAAACTGATGGGTGAATTTTGGGCGGAGTTGTACAATTTGGTGCAAATTTGCCTGCAAAAATGGCACCAAAAGTCCATAAAAGTCCGAAAAATGGTCATTTATCTATTCCCAAGGACAAAAGTTTGGTGTATAATAACACCTGTAGCTTGGTTAATTAAATGACAATCTTTCTGGAGAGGTGTCTGTGCATGAAAAAGCTGATATTGGTCACAAGCCCGCCGGCCTGCGGAAAAACCTTTATTTCCAAGCAGCTGGCAAAAGCGCTGAACCACGTTGTCTATCTGGATAAAGATACCTTGATCCCTTTGTCCAAGCAAATCTTTGCGGTGGCGCACCAGCCGTATGACCGCAGCAGCATCTTTTTTGAAAAATATATCCGTGACCTGGAATATCGTGTGGTTCTGGACCTTGCTATGGAAGCGCTGGAGTACGATGATATTGTGCTGATTAACGCCCCCTTTACGCAGGAGATCCGTGACCTTGACTATATTACCACCCTGCGTGCCGAGCTGAAAAAGAAGCAGGCGGAGCTGGTTGTGATTTGGGTAGATACTAACCCCAAAGTGTGCCACCAGCGCATGATCGACCGCGCCAGCGACCGTGACATGTGGAAGCTGAACCACTGGGACGAATATATCCTGGGTGTCAACTTTAACCCGCCGCTCAGCTTAAAGCTGGAAAACCAGCCCGATTCGCTGCTGATCTTCCACAATTCTTCCGATGAAGAGTTTGAAGAGAGCATGAAAACCATTGTTGCCCAGTTGGAAGCCGCTGTGGCCAACCGTGTGGAGATCCCGCGCACCCGGTATTGATACTGTCTGTTTTTTATTCCCATTGTGCCGCTTTGGCATGATGGGATTTTTTATTTGCTGTCTGAAATTGCTTTAATTGCTTTTACCGCCGGGGTATGGTATAATCTATTCTGTATCAATCTGCAAAGCAGGGCGCTGCTTTGCGGCAAAAATCAACAGCAAAAGGGGCAGGGCATATGGCAAAGGATCTTCTGGTCGGTTCCACCGGTTTTGTGGGGGGCAACCTGGCGGCAAAACATGCGTTTGCCGCGGTATGCCATTCCACCGATATTGCCGCGCAGTTCGGTGCCAAGCCGGATCTGTGCGTGTATGCCGGGGTGCCCGCCGCCATGTTTTTGGCGAATGCAGACCCGGATGCCGACCTTGCCGTGATGGCCGCCGCGCGGGAAAACCTGCGCCAGATCGCCCCCAAACAGCTGGTGCTGATCTCCTCCATCGCTGTCTATGCCGACAGCAGGGGAAAGGACGAGCAGAGCCCCATGACACCGGACGGCCTGCCCGCCTATGGCCGCAACCGCCTGCAGCTGGAACGATGGGTGCGGGAGGATTACCCCAATGCGCTGATTGTGCGGCTGCCTGCCCTATACGGCATTGGGCTGAAAAAGAACTTTTTGTTTGACCTGCACACCATCACCCCGGCTATGCTCAAGCCGGAAAAATATACCGAACTTGCACAAAAATCCCCCCTGGTACGGGATGGCTATACCCTGGCAGATAACGGCTTTTATAAGCTCAACGGTGCGGTGGATGCCGCGGCCCTGCGGGAATTTTTTGTGGGCAATGATTTTAACGCCCTTGCCTTCACGGATTCCCGCAGCCGTTACCAGTTCTATCACCTGGCCCGCCTATGGCAGGATGTGCAGACCGCGCTGCAAAACGGCCTGACCACCCTCAACCTGACCACTCCGCCCGTTACGGCGGCGGAGGTTTACACCACAGTGACCGGCAAAGCCGACTGGCAGAACGAGCTGCCCAAGCCCCCGTTTGATTATGACCTGCGCAGCCGGCATGCTGCGCTGCTGGGCGGGGCGGACGGATACCTGTGTACAAAACAGCAGGAACTGGATGAGATCTGCGCCTTTATGCGCGCATGGAGGAACTGAGGATGTCCGAACTGAAACTTGCAATTTCCAATATTGCGTGGGATAAAGCGGATGACGAAGCTGTTTACGCTGCCATGCAGCAGAACGGCTTTACCGGGCTGGAAATTGCCCCCACCCGTATTTTCCCGGAATATCCGTATGAAAACCTGACCGGAGCCGCTCTGTTCGGCGGCTACCTGCTCAACCGCTGGGGGTTCCATGTACCCAGCATGCAAAGCATCTGGTACGGCCAGACCGGCAATATTTTTGACCCCGTGCAAGCCGAAGAATTGCTGGATTATACCGCCGAGGCGTTCCAGTTTGCCCACACCATCAACTGCCCCAGTCTGGTGTTCGGCTGCCCCAAAAACCGCCGCCTGGACCCGCCGCACACCGCGGCGGAGGGCGATGCCTTTTTTGCCAAGGCCGGTGCGCTGGCGTCCCACTATGATGTGGTGCTTGCCATTGAGGCCAACCCCCCGGTATACACCAACTACCTGAACAATACAGCCGATGCTTTTGCCATGGTCAAACGGCTGCAAAGCCCCGGCCTTGCGGTTAATCTGGACCTTTCCACCATGATCTCCAACGGCGAGCGCCTGCGGGATTTTGTGGATGATATCAAATACGTCAGCCATGTTCATATCAGCGAGCCGGGGCTGGAACCCATTGTTCCGCGCCAGGAACACAAAGAACTTGCCATGCTGCTGAAAGCCGTTGGCTACAGCGGCGATGTTTCCATTGAGATGAAGCGGACGGATGTGGAAACCGTCCGCAAGACCCTTGCCTATATTGCGGAGGTGTTTGCATGAGCCTGCAGCCAGTGCCGATCCAGAATGTTCCCGGCGTGCCGGATTATACCTGCACCGCCTTTTTGCCCAAAAGCAGCGATTACTGCCTGCTGATCCCCGTCATCAATGAGGGCTCCCGCATTTTGACCGAGTTGGGCCGCGCCCAGAAAGCCGGGGTGGACCGTTTGGTGGATATTGTCATCTGCGATGGCGGCTCCACCGATGGCAGCATGAACCCCGATACGCTGGAGCTGTACGGGGTGAACACCCTGCTGGTCAAAACCGGCCCCGGCAAACAGGGTGCCCAGCTGCGCATGGGCCTGCATTTTGCCCTGACCTTTGGCTATAAGGGCGTGCTGACCATTGACGGCAACAATAAGGATTCCATCGAGGATGTTCCGGAATTTGTTGCCAAGCTGAAAGAAGGCTATGACCTTGTGCAGGGCAGCCGGTTTATCCCCGGCGGCCATGCCATCAATACGCCCAAAACGCGCTATGCGGCGGTACGGCTGATCCATGCGCCAATCATCAGTGCGGCAGCCCACCAGTGGTTTACCGATACCACCAACGCTTACCGCGCCTACAGCCGCGAATACCTGACCCACCCCGATGTGCAGCCGCTGCGGGATGTGTTTATGGGGTACGAGCTGCTGGCCTACCTCAGCATTCGTGCCACTCAGCTGGGCCTGCGCGCCTGCGAGGTCCCCGTGACCCGCGCATACCCGGCATCCGGCAAAACGCCGACCAAGATCAGCGGCTTTAAGGGCAACAGCAATCTGCTGCAGGTGCTGTTTGCCGCCGCAACGGGCAAGTATAACCCGTAATCGGGCAGGGGTGCCCGGCATAGTAATAGATTATCGGAGGTCCTGTGCATGACAGTGGATAAAATCATTATTGGTGCTGGCCTGTATGGCCTGTACGCAGCCCAAAAGTGCGGCGCGGCAGGCCAGCGGGTACTGGTGCTGGAGCGGGACCCCGCCCCGTTCATGCGCGCGACCTATATCAATCAGGCCCGCGTACACATGGGCTACCATTACCCGCGCAGCTACTCCACGGCCATCAAGAGCGCACATTACTTCCAGCGCTTCTGCCGGGATTATGATTTCTGCCTGCACACAAGCTTTGACCAGATCTATGCCACCAGCGCACATTTCAGCTGGACCAATGCGGCCGAATTCCGCCGCTTCTGCGCCGCGGCCAAGATCCGCTGTGATGATGTTGCCCCGGAGCGCTACTTTAATAACGGTATGTGCGATGGCGCATTTTTGACCACCGAGTATACTTATGATGCCCAGGTGCTGAAAAACTGGTTCCTGGAACAGCTGGCAAAGCTGCCCAATGTGCAGGTTCTGTACAGCCATAAGCCGGACAAAATTGAAAAAGCCGGCAGCGTGTGGCGGGTAACGGCAGGGGATACCACGGTGGAAGCACCGTTCATCCTGAACGCAACCTATGCGGGCGTGAACGATATCCACGCCATGCTGGGTCTGCCGCCGTTCAAAATCAAATACGAAAAGTGCGAGATCATCCTGTGCACGGTGGATGAGCGGCTGAAAAATACCGGCATTACCGTGATGGACGGCCCGTTTTTCAGCCTGATGCCCTTTGGCCAGACCGGCCTGCACAGCCTGACCAGTGTGACCTTTACTCCCCACGAAACCAGCTATGATGCGGTAGCAACCTTCCCCTGCCAGCAGCAGAGCGAGGGCAAATGCAGGCCGGGCAGCCTGTATAACTGCAACGAATGCCCGGCTAAGCCGCAGAGCGCCTGGCCCTACATGAGCCAGCTGGCCCGCAAATACCTGAAAGAAGAGTACGGCTTTGCTTATCAGGGCAGCCTGTTCAGCATGAAGCCGATTTTGAAAGCCAGCGAAATAGATGATTCCCGCCCCACCGTGGTGCGCGTGATGAACACCGAACCGATGCTGGTCAGCGTACTTTCCGGCAAGATCAACACCGTGTATGACCTGGACGAGGTATTGAACGTATGAGTGTGACAAATAAAGAAAAGAATTTTATCTCGGCTGTGGTCTACCTGCACAACGATGGTGCCCAGGCCGTGCGGTTTTTTAAGGCGCTGAACGCCGTGCTGGACCAGCACTTTGAACAGTATGAGCTGGTTGCCGTGGATGACGCCTGCGCCGATGATACCATCCCCACCCTGCGGGACTGGGCCAAAGCGCTGGAAAAGCCGTTGACCATCCTGCACCTGAGCCTGCACCAGGGGCGCGAGACCGCCATGAACGCGGGCCTGGATGCCGCGATCGGCGATTATGTGTATGAGTTTGACTCCACCCAGACACCGTACCCCATTGAGCTGGTATTTGAAGCTTACCGTGCCGCCATGGCGGGCAGCGATATTGTATCCGTCTGCCCGCGGTCCACGGCTGGCAGCAGCAAAATGTTCTACCGCGTGTTCAACGGCAACAGCCATTCGGCTTACAAGCTGCGCACCGATGCGTTCCGCCTGGTCAGCCGCCGCGCCATCAACCGCGTGCATGCTTCCAGTGAAACGCTGCCCTACCGCAAAGCGGCCTATGCGGCATCCGGCTTAAAAATGACCGATCTGGAATTTGATGGCCGCCTGACTGATAATTCCGGCGGGCGCTTTGCCCTTGCCATGGACAGTCTGGCGCTGTATACCGATGCCGGGTATAAGCTCAGTGCAGGCATTGCCATCGTGATGATGTTCCTGGCGCTGGCGGAGCTGGCCTACACGCTGATCATTTTCTGCGCCGGGCACCCCATTGAAGGGTGGACCACCATGATGTTTGTGCTGACCCTTGGCTTTGCCGGGCTGTTTGCTGTGCTGACCATCATCATCAAATATCTTTCGCTGCTGGTAGACCTGGTGTTCAAAAAGCAGAACTACCTGATCGAGAGCATCGAGAAAATCCAAAAGTAAACCCTGCACAGGCGGGGAAGGGAGGGAGCCACCGCATTGATGCAGCAATATGACCAGCGCCGCCTGCGGCTGTTTGCGGTGGTGCTCTTTCTGGGAATCATGGCGGCCAACCTGGGGCGCTATCTGATCTTTGACGGCCTGTACCTGTGGGATGCCCGCCTGCGCTGGCAGGAGTGTGCCTATGTGCTGCACGGGCTGAACCCCTTTGATGTGATGCACAGCCGCGTGCCGTCCATCGAATCTATCGGCTGGCTGGATGCTTCCCTGGGGGGCACAGTGCCCTGGGCCTATGTGCTGGGCAATGTAATCAACCCCGGCTTTTTGCCGTACAGCGCGATGTGCGTGTACATTCTGGCGTTGGATTTTATCGCTCCGCTTGTCACGGCGCTGTGCATGGGCCGCTTTTTGCTGCGCCACCGCTATGTGCAGGATAAATACATGGCCGTGCTGGCATCGCTGTTGGTGTTTGCCCCCAGCATGTGGGCCAATGCGGTGCTGTTTGGCAACCAGAGCGGCATTGTGTGCTGCTGTGTTATCCTTTCCATGTGCGTGCTGGAGGACAGTGAGACTTTGGCGGGCCTGCTGCTGGCTGTTGCCATGTGCAAACCGCAGGTGGCGTTTGTGTTTTTGTTCCCGCTGCTCTGCAAAAAGCACTGGAAAGCAATAACTGTTACCTCCGGCACTGTGCTGGGGTCCTGGCTGCTGGCGGCCATTTTAACCGAAAGCAGCCCCATCTCCATGCTGACAGATATCATGGACCAGGGGTTGAGCTATAATACCTCTTATTATGGGCTGTTCAACTTTTTGTTGGGCTTTGGCATCTCCACCAAGGTGGTTCTCCTGCTGGATGTCGCTGTGGGCGGTGTGATTCTGCTGGCTGCTGCGGCCTGGATGTTCCGCAAAAAGCTGGATAATGACTGGCTGCTCTGGTACGCCGTTACCGCGGTGGTTTCCGTTATGTGGTTTTATAAGCAGAGCCATGATTATATCATTCTGGCGCTGCCTGCCATCGCTATTTTCTGCCTGCCGCATATCAGCCTGCCCGCATGGGGCAGCATCCTGATTTTGCTGGTGGATGCCATTGCCTTTGCGGTACCCAAAGTCTGCACCCTGCTGTGCGGCCTGCCGAAAGATGTGGTTTCGCCCTGGGCTAAACTGCTGGAAACGGTGGCCATTATGGCAACACTGTACTATGTGTTCCAGTCTGCCAAGCGCCATGCGGCGGCATTGCAGCAGGCGAGCCAGAATGGATAATTCCATAGGGGCACACATTGTGCGCCCGCTGCCCTGGCTGGAATAAACGCCTTGCTTAGAAAACGAAACACACGGCAAAACACCCGCGGGCAGACCGGCCCGCACCCTTGTGATGCCATAAAGGAGGCCGTGACCCGGCATGCCGAACCTGTTATCCCGCCTGCGCGGGCTGCGGCCAGCGCTGACCCGCCGCGCATTCTGGCTGTGGGCGGCGCTTATCACCCTGCTGCGCTGCGCAGTCACCCATTTTCAGCTGGCCTATATGTGGGCTGGCGGCGCCCCGCTGGACGATGAACTGATGTTCCGCGCGGCCAACGCCATTACCAGCGGCCAGTGGCTGGGGGAATACGACTATTTAACGCTTTCCAAAAGCATGTTTTTTGCCGTCTGGCTGGCACTGCTCAACAAACTGCACCTGCCTTACCTGTTGGGCGGGGCACTGCTGTGGTGTGCTGCAGCGCTGCTGGCGGCGTTTGCTCTGCGCCCGCTGTGGCGCAAAAGCCCGGCGGGCCAGGCCAGGGCCTTGACCCTGCTGCTGTACGCGCTGCTGGCATTTCTGCCGTCCAGCTGGGCGTCTTACACGTTGCGCGTTTACCGGGATAACATCTTCCCGGCGCTCTGCCTGCTGTTTTTTGCCGGTATGGCGGGGGCGGCGCTGCGGGCTGTGTTTTATACCCGCCAGCAGGCACCCATTTGGCCGTGGCTGCTGGCAGCGGGCGTTGGCCTTGCCTGCGGTTACCTGAACCGTGAAGATGCCGGGCTGTTTTTGCTGCCTTTTGCCATTACGGCTACCCTTTGCATGCTGGTGGTGCTGCTGCACCGCCGCCGCTGGCTGTGCGCCGCGGCGCAGGTGATTCCATATGCGGTTCTGGCGGCAGGGGTGGGCATTTTCTGCGCGCTGAACCAGCACTGGTACGGCGTGTGGGGGCTTTCGGATTTCAGCGAGGGCTCTTTTGCCGATGCGATGGGTGCCATGACCCGCGTGGCGACGGATTCGGACGAGCCGCTGCTCAGCGTGCCCGCCGATGCGCGCGAAAAGCTGTATGCCGAGATCCCGCAGCTGCAATGCCTGCAATACTGGCTGGAGGAGGACCCCCAGCTGCAAAATGATTTCCGCGACCCGGAACTGGACGATTACCGTGCGGGCAGCTTTTATTGGGCAATCCGCCGTGCCGCCCAGTATGAGGGCATTTACGCCGACGCTGCCACCGCCGATGCCTATTGGCAGAGCGTAGCCGATGCCATCAATGCTGCCTGTGATAACGGCACCCTGCCCGCCCGCAGCGGCAGGCGCAGCGCCACCAGCCAGCCCATCCGTGCGCAGTATGTACTGCCCGCAATCCGGGAAGCTGCCAAGAGCGCCCTCTGGGCCCTGACCTTCCAGGATTGCCCGGCCTATTACCAGACCCTGCGCTCTATCGGGACCACCGAGGACGTTGCCCAATGGTCTGCCTACCTGCACTGTAACTTTAATAATGCCGCTGAAGCGGGCAAGGATACGCCCTACTATGCGCCGCTGCAAAAGCTGGCCTACCGCGCGCTTGGCGTATTGCGCTGCGTGTACGCGGTGCTGCTGCCGCTGGCCTTTGTGTGGGCTGTGGTGCGGCATCTGTGCGCATTGCCCATGGTTCTGCGCCGCCGCACGGCAGGGGCAGCACTGCCTTGGCTGCTGCTGTTTGGCCTGTTGGCTATGGCAGCCCTGCGCTGCGGCATGATCGCCTTTGTTGAGGTTTCCAGCTTTGGCATTGGCACATCCACCATGTATCTTTCCACCGTGCACCCGCTGCTGCTGCTGTACACATACGGGTGCCTGATCTGCTACCGCAATAAAGGAGTCATCACCGAATGACGGATCTGTTGATTATTGGCGGCGGTGCGGCGGGCCTGATGGCCGCCGGTGCCGCCTGCGCACGGGGGCTGACCACCGCCGTGGTGGAACACAACCCCAAAGGCCCCGGCCAAAAGCTGCTGATTACCGGCAAGGGCCGCTGCAATGTGACCAATGATTGTGATGTGCGCGAGTTTTTGAACTATGTGCGCCATAACCCGCGCTTTTTGTACTCCGCGCTGTACGCATTCTCTCCGGCAAGCGCTATGGAACTGTTTGAATCCCTTGGCGTGCCGCTCAAAACGGAACGCGGTCGCCGGGTGTTCCCGCAGAGCGACCGTGCCGCCGATGTGCTGGCCGCCCTGCGCAGCTATGCCGCCGATGCCAAATTTGTGCATGGCAGCGCCAAAGAGCTGTTGATTGAGGATGGTCGCTGTGTTGGCGTGCGCACCTCGGATGGCAAAACCCACCGCGCAGCCCATGTTCTGGTTACTACCGGCGGCACCAGTTACCCCGCCACCGGCAGCGATGGCTCCGGCTATAAGCTGGCACGGCAGGCGGGCCACACCATTGTGCCGCCCCAGCCCAGCCTGTGCAGCCTGGTCAGCCCGGATCCGGCCTGCCGCCAGATGATGGGCCTAAGCCTGCGCAACGTGACCTTGACCCTGCTGAAAGACGGCAAACCGCTGTTTACTGAGCAGGGCGAAGCACTTTTCACTCACTTTGGCATCTCCGGCCCGCTGGTGCTTTCGGCTTCGACCTATATTGATGATGTGCAGCTGCACCGCTATATTGCAGAGTTTGACTTGAAGCCTGCCCTGGATGAAAAAATACTGTATGACCGCCTGACCCGCGACTTTGCGGCCCTTGGCGGCCACAGTGCCCAGGGGGCACTGGAAAAGCTGCTGCCCAACTCGATGCGGCCGGTTGCCGTTAAAAAGTGGGGCGTTGACCCCGCCACCCGTGCCGCCCAGATCACCCGCGAACAGAAGATGGCACTGGTACACCTGTGCAAGCACTGGCAGGTGCCCATCAGCGAACTGGGCGATTTGCAGCACGCGGTGATTACGGCTGGCGGCGTGGATACCAAAGAGGTTGACCCCAAAACCATGCAGAGCAAGCTGTGCCCCGGCCTGTATTTTGCGGGCGAAGTGCTGGATGTGGATGCCCGCACCGGCGGCTACAACCTGCAAATTGCATGGGCCACCGCACAAGCTGCGGTGCGCGCGATAGGAAACGATACCTAGGGTGTATCAGAAAAGTCGAAAATATCGCCTATTTCTACAAACACAGTACTATAACGGAAGGAAGTTTTTCTGATGATCTCTGTTGCAATCGATGGCCCGTCCGGGGCGGGCAAATCCAGCCTTGCCAAACGCCTTGCTGCGGATATGGACTTTACCTATGTAGATACCGGTGCCATGTACCGCTCCATCGGCCTGTACGCCGTGCGCCAGGGCAAGGACCCGCATGATGCCGCTGCCGTGGAGGCCCTGCTGCCGCAAATCCACCTGGATACCAAGCTGGAGGAGGGCACCCAGCACTTTTACCTGAACGGCGAGGATGTCTCCTCGGCCATCCGTGCCGAGGAGATCGGCATGGCGGCTTCCGCTGTGGCGGCGATTCCGGCTGTGCGCACCTTTTTGCTGGATGCCCAGCGCACTTTGGCCGCCAGCCGCGATGTGCTGATGGATGGCCGCGATATCGGCACTGTGGTGCTGCCCAACGCAACGGTAAAAATCTTCCTGACTGCCACCCCGGAAGCCCGCGCAGAGCGCCGCTATAAAGAGCTGCTGATGAAAGGCGAAAAGCACGACTACCAGAATGTTCTGGCCGATGTCCGCGCGCGCGACTATCAGGATACCCACCGTGCAGCAGCCCCGCTGCGTCAGGCCGAAGACGCTGTGCTGGTGGATACCAGCGAGCTGAACTTTGACCAGAGCTTTGAAGCCCTGAAAAAAGTCATTCAGGACCGCGCAAAATAAAAGCCGCGCTGCGAGCAGGGGAGAGCGTTGCACCTGGAAATAAGGGAAAGCTGCCCCAAAAACACAGAACAACAAACATTTAACCAATTACTAAGAAATGGTGGAAAACTATGCTGCTTTATTGGATCCTGCTGCCGATCGTCTGGCCGCTGCTGCATATTTTGTGGCGCATTGAGGTGGTCGGCAAAGAGAACATCCCCCGCGGGCGCGCCCATGTTATCGCATCTAACCACCTTTCGGACCTGGACCCGGTCTATATTCTGGAAGCGGTGTTCAGCTGGAAGCGCTATACCATCCTGGCCAAGCAGGAGCTGTTCAAAAATCCGCTGATCGGCTGGTTTTTGAGCTGCATGGGCGCGGTGCCCATTGACCGCGGCAAGGGCGATATGGGCACCGTTAATAAAGTGACAGACGAATGCAAAAACGGAACGCCGATCCTGATCTTCCCTGAAGGAACCCGCAGCAAGACCGGCGAACTGCTGACCTTAAAAAGCGGTGCTTTCCTGATTGCCGGCAACGCCGATGCCGACATGGTGCCCTGCCGCATTATTTACGATACGCCGGATAAGCGCATGCACATGTTCTGCCGCATCCGCATCTGCTTTGGCACCCCCATCCCGGCAGAGGAGATGAAGGTAGAGGACCCGCGCCGCTCGGTACCCAAGCTGCGTGCCCTGCGCACCCGCCTGAAAACCGAACTGGAACGCCTGTACGAAGAAAATCACTTCTAAAACGCGATACAGGGAGAAATAACCATGCAAATTATTCTTGCAAAAACCGCAGGGTTCTGCTTTGGGGTAAACCGCGCGGTCAAGCTGACTTATGAATTGCTGGAGCAGGGCCGCCCGGTGGCAACCCTTGGCCCGCTGATCCATAACCCGCAGGTGGTGGAGGATCTGGAAAGCAAAGGTGCCATTACCTGTGACAGTGTGGACGATGTGCCGGACGGCTGCGAGGTTGTCATCCGCAGCCACGGCGTTGGGCAGAGTGTGTATGATAAAATCTCAACACGCCGCCTGGTGTATCATGATGCCACCTGCCCGTTTGTTACAAAAATCCATAAAATTGCTGCGCGGGCCGGTGCGGAGGGCGCCATGCTGCTGGTGGCAGGCGATGCCAAACACCCCGAAGTACAGGGAATTGTGGGCCATACTACGGGAAAAGTGGAAGTGTTTGCCAACTTGGCAGAGCTGGAAAAACTGCTGCCGGAACTCACACAACAAAAATCTATTTTTGCGGTGGCGCAAACCACTTTCAATGTCCAAAGCTGGGAAACTTGCAAGGAATTTTTGAAAAACCAGTGTACAAATGCCAAAATATTTGATACAATATGTAATGCAACGTGGGCGAGGCAACAGGAAGCGGAAGACCTCAGCCAAAAATGCGATCATATGGTCGTCATTGGTGGTCATCATTCTTCCAATACCCAAAAGCTGTTGCAGGTCGCGGCCCGGCATACCAAAGCTATCAATGTGGAGACAGCTGATGAACTCGACAAAGATTGGCTTAACGGTGCCAGGATCGTGGGCGTAACAGCCGGGGCTTCAACGCCTTCGTCTATAATTGAGGAGGTACTTAACTGTATGAGTGAAGAAATCCGTGACGACATGAGCTTTGAGGAGATGCTCGCTGCATCCGAAGCAAAGCCCCTGTACGCAGGTAAGATCGTAAAAGCCAAGGTCATCAGCGTTTCCCCGACGGAATGTGTCGTCGGTATTGACGGTTCCAAGCACACCGGTATCGTTAAGCTCAGCGAGATGAGCCATGACCCCAACGCCAAGATGGAAGACCTTGTTAAGGTGGACGACGAGCTGGATTTGGTTGTTGTCAAGACCAATGACCAGGAAGGTGTTGACACCCTTTCTCGTGTCCGTTTTGAAGCCCAGAAGGGCATGAAGGATGTTTCCGAGGCTGCTGAAAATGGCACCGTTATGGAAGGCGACGTCATGGAAGCCAACAAGGGCGGCGTTGTTGTCAACGTCAAGGGCGTTCGTGTGTTTGTTCCCCGTTCTCAGGCTACCATGCGCCGCGACGAGGACTACACCAAGCTGGTTGGCCAGCACGTTAAGCTGGTTATCACCGAGTGCGCAGGCCGCAAGATCGTCGGCAGCATCAACAAGGTTACTGCTGAAGAAAACAAGGCAAAGCGCGATGAGTTCTGGAAGAACGTTGAAGTTGACAAGCAGTACACTGGCGTTGTCAAGAGCCTGACTTCCTATGGTGCCTTTGTTGACATCGGCGGCGTGGATGGCCTGTGCCACATCAGCGAACTGAGCTGGAACAACATCAAGCATCCCTCTGAGGTCGTCAGCGTTGGCGATACCATCGAAGTGTATGTTAAGAGCTATGACCCCGAGAACCAGAAGGTTTCCCTGGGCTACAAGAAGGAAGAGGACAACCCCTGGGAGAAGCTCAAGAACGAGTATCCCATCGGCTCTGAGTTCGAGGCTCCGGTCGTTTCCATCACCAAGTTCGGTGCATTTGTCCGCATTCTGCCGGGCATTGACGGTCTGGTCCACATCAGCGAGATCAGCAACGAGCGCGTGAACAAGGTTTCCGACGTTCTGAAGGTCGGCGACATGGTCAAGGTTAAGCTGATCAATGTTGACTTTGATCGCAAGCGCATCAGCCTGTCCATGAAGGCTTGCCTCGACGAGGCTGCCGAGGACGCTGAATAATCCCCGAATTGCAGCAGGGGCCTGCCTGGCAACAGGCGGGCCCCTTTTGTTATATGCCAGTGTGCACTGTTGGCGTACACTGGCGAGCAGCGCTGCAAACCTCCCTGCGCTGTGTGGTAAAGGATAAACTGCATGGAAAAATTAAAGGCTTTTATTAAAAAATATTATGAGGGGTTTGCCTACCTGTTTTTTGGCGGGCTTGCCACGCTGTTGAACCTGGTGCTGTTTGCCGTGTTCCAGGCTGTGCTGGGCACGGACTTTGCAACCGGCATTGGCAATGTGCTGGATAATATCATCTGCATTCTGTTTGCCTACTGGACCAACCGCACCTTTGTGTTCCGCAGCAAAAACAGCGGCCAGGCTGCTCTGGCGGAGTTTGGCCAGTTTGTGGCCTGCCGTATTGGCACCATGGTCATGGATCAGGTCATCATCTGGCTGGGCGTCAGCGTGCTGGCACCGCATGTGGCATTTGCCGCAGCCAACGCTGACCTGTGGGCCATGGGTGTTAAACTGTTCAGCCAGGTTATCGTGATTGTATCCAACTATGTGTTCAGCAAGTTGTTTATTTTCAAAAAGAAATAACAACACAGAACAGATAGAAACCCGAAACAACCAAACCAACGATGATAAGGAGGGCTTTCTTATGACAAACAAAATCCGCGGCGGTGCATTCCGTCTGACCGGCCTGATCCTGGGCATTGTGGGCGCAACGGTCAGCCTGACGGCCATTGTATTTTCGACCATCGGCCTGCACCAGGCGCACCTGTGCAAGACCTGTAAAAAAGGAGAAGAATTCAAATGAAATACACCAAGGAGGAAATCCTTTCCAAAGTTGACCACACCCTGTTGAAACCGGAGGCTACCTGGCCCCAGATTCAGGCCCTGTGCGATGATGCCATCAAGTATCATACTGCATCCGTCTGCATCAACACCTGCTATGTCAAGCAGGCTGTGCAGTATATGGCGGGCCGTGTTGCGGTGTGCTGCGTGGTTGGCTTCCCTCTGGGTGCAATGGATACTGCTTCCAAGTGCTTTGAAGCAAAGACCGCTGTGGAAAACGGCGCCGAGGAAGTGGATATGGTCATCAATATCGGCCGCCTGAAGAACAAGGAATATGACGCTGTGCGCGAGGATATCGCCGCCGTCAAGCGGGCCGTGGGGGATAAGGTGCTCAAGGTTATTATTGAAACCTGCCTGCTGACCGATGAAGAAAAAGAGAAGATGTGCGATATCGTGGTGGAAGCCGGTGCCGACTTCATCAAGACCAGCACGGGCTTTTCTACCGCAGGTGCAACCTTCCATGATATTGAGCTGTTTGCCCGCTGCGTGCGCGGCCACTGCAAGATCAAGGCAGCCGGCGGCATTTCCACCGTTGAGGACATGGAAAAGTTCCTGGATCTGGGCGCAGACCGCCTGGGCACCTCCCGCGCTGTTAAACTGCTGACGGCGGAATAATTTTGCCGTAACGCAGGGTACACACAAATAAACCAAAGACCTCCATCCCAAGCAAAGAACCGTGCAGGGATGGAGGTCTTTTTGTCTACAATCAGCAATAAAATCAGTATTTGTTATCTTGCACAAAGCGAACAGCTGCGCTTACAGCAGGTACGCTTCAAACCGGTGCAGGTCATCCACCTTTACGGTTGCCCTGTAATACACGCCGTTTTCGCGGTATTCTTCAGCCAGAACGCTGCCGCGGGTGCGGAACACATCGGCCAGGGCCAGCTTGTCATAGGGCAACAGTACCTCAATGGTGCGCACACGGTGTGCCAGAATCTCGTCAATCTTGGCCAGCAGGTTGTCCAGCCCGTAACCGGTTTTGGCGCTTACCAGCAGCACATCCGGGTCATAGGGGGCAACACCGGTGCGGTCGCACTTGTTGTAGACCGTCACCTGCGGGATATCCCCGCAGCCCAGGTCGTTCAACACTTCATCGGTCACGCTCAGCTGTTCGGCGGCTTCGCTGTCGCTGGCGTCGGCAATTTTCAAGATGATGTCAGAGCAGGCAGCTTCTTCCAGTGTGCTCTTAAAAGCATCCACCAAATCATGCGGCAGGCGGCTGACAAAGCCGACTGTATCCACCAAGATCACTTGTAACCCGCTGGGCAGCGTGCATTTGCGGGCGGTGGGATCCAGCGTGGCAAACAGCATGTCGGCTTCAAAAATTTCTGCGCCGCACAAAGCGTTGGTCAGGCTGCTTTTGCCCACGTTGGTGTAGCCCACCAATGAGATGACCGGAACACCGTTTTTCTGGCGGGCGCGGCGGGTTTCACCACGGCGCTTTTCCAGCTCTTTCAGGCGGCTTTCCAGCTTTTCAATGCGGCTGCGCAGGTAGCGGCGGTCCAGCTCCAGCTTGGTTTCACCGGCACCGCGGCGGGCACCGCCACCGCCGCCGCCACCGCCGCCCTGGCGGCTCAGCGCCTCGCCAAGGCCCTGCAGGCGCGGCATGCGGTATTTCAGGGTGGCCAGCTCAGTTTGCAGCTTGCCCTCGTTGGTGGTGGCGCGCGCACGGAAGATTTCCAAAATCAGCATCGTGCGGTCCAGCACTTCCACCTGCAAAGCCGCGCTCAGGTTGCGGATCTGGCTGCCGGTCAGCTCGCCGTCAAAGATGGCGGCCTCGGCATCGGTATTCAGGCATACCAGGCGCGCTTCCTCCACTTTGCCCTCCCCCAGAAGGGTGGCGGCTTCGGGGGTGCTGCGCTTCTGGCACACGGTAGCAACGGCCTGCATGCCGTTGGCTTCCGCCAGGGCGGCAAGCTCATCCAGGCTGCGCTGGGAGTCAAACTTGCCCTGGTCCAGCGCCAGCAGCACAACGCGCACCGGCGGGCGCTCGCTGTCCAGAGCCTTCTGCCCAACAGGGGCGTCCTCTGCCGGGGCCTGGGTAGCGGTAAAGTCCAGGGTGATGGGGTCCTTCATTTCGTCCATAGGGGTCCTTTCTGGCCGTATTCGGCCAGGTCAGCAAAAGTATGGGGCAGGGGAGTGAATGTCAGACGGTTGTCTCGGCATTCTCCGCTGGTTCCGTTGGTTCTGCCTGTACAGCGGGGGCAGCGGCTGCCGGTTCATCGGATTTCTGGCTGCCGGGGTTCAGCAGGTACCAGGCCAGGCAGGGCACCTCGGTGCCGTCAAAGCGGTGCAGAACGGTATCGTGGTCATAATGGAAGCCGGTCTTGGCCAACACGCGGCTGCTTGCCACATTCTGGCTGGCGTGGAACCCGGCCAGCCAGGGCGCACCTACCATGCCAAACCAGTAATCGCGCACGGCAGCGGCGGCTTCGGTGGCATAGCCCTGTTTCCACCACTTTTTGCCCAAGGTGTAACCGATCTCATACATGCCGCCCAGCAGCTCGGTTTTCACGTTTTTCCAGGCATAGGGCTTTTCACGCTCACAGGATTCGGCGGGGGCAATGCTGATGCTGCCCATCAGCACACCGGTCACTTTATCGCAGATGCCCCAATCATAAAAATCCGGGCGGTCATATTGTTTGACGATCTCGTTCAGATATGCCATCGTTACCACCCAGTCACGGTGGGGCTCCCAGCGCAGGTAGCGGGTCACTTCCGGGTCATTGGCCCAGTTGCCAAACATCATTTCGCAGTCGTCGGTTGTCATACGACGCAGGACCAGCCGCTCGGTGGTCAACTCTTGTGTGCCGCAATGCTTCATCTTGATATACAACCTTTCCTTTGCAGTAGTTATGCTTGGCTGTGCAGCAGATACCGCCGCACAAAGCCCATAAAGATCTGCCACAGCTTGTACAGCTGGGCACGGTAAATGTTACAGTAAATAAACAGGATTGCTGCAGTTAAAACAAACTTGATGATAAAATTGTGGGCGAACACCACGCCGATCACGGCCACACCCACCGCCAGCAAAAAGCCGCAGATCGTCCGGCTGAAGCTGGGGATGGTGCGGTAGTAATACTGCCCGGTCACAGTGCGGTACAAAAACATCGTTGCATTGGCCGCTACCAGGCCGACCGCGGCACCCATTACGCCAAAACGCGGCACCAGCACGGCGCACACGGCAATGTTGGCCGCAACGCCCACGGCGGTTCCAATCGTATCCTGGAACGGCTTGCGGGCAATGGTGTTGCCGTACACCGTGCCTTCGCACAGGATGGAGAACACCACGGCCAGCATCATCAGCGGAAAGTAGGGCAGGCAGGCCGATTTGGCCGGGAAGATGATGAAGATGATATCCTCAAACATGACCAGCAGACAGAAAAAGCCGAAGATCAGCAGGTTCAGCAGATCATGGATGCGGCCAATGCGCTCCTGCTCGGTGCGGTAATGCGCGTAGACATAGGGGCCCCAGTAGGTGGAAAAACCGGCCTGAATGGTGGTGACAAGCTGGGCCAGGGTGTAGGCAAAATCAAACGAACCCTGTTCCGCCGCGGGGGCGTAATTGCCTAAAAAAGAAAGGCAGATGGCGCGGTACAGCGGGATCAGGATGGCCGCAGGTGCCAACACAATGCCGTAAGGCAGTGCCGCCCGGTAAATGTGGGCATAGGGGCGCAGGCCGCGCACAGGGGCCTCTTTCGTTTGACCTTTAGAAGCCCGCCGCCAATAGAACACTGCGACCCCCGCAAAGCTGCACACCGCACCCAGCACAAAAGCGCGGGCGTCCTGGGTAACAAAGCCGGGCAGCAGGTAGATCAGGTTCAGGCAGGCCTGCATCCACAGCGTTTCGGTGGTGTAGGCGCGCACATTGTTTTCCAGCCGGAGCAGCACGTTGAGGTAACGCACCAGCATGTACAGAGCAGCGTTCAGGAACAAAAATGGCACCAGCCCGGCACCGTTGGTCCCAAGGCCAAAGGCCGCCGCCAGCGGCTTGGCGAAAAAGATACTGCCGATGCCGCCCACCAGCAGCATGACCAGCACCGAAAGCCGGGTACACGCGGCAAACATGCTGCGCCCGGTGGAACCGGCAGGCGGTTCGTGGTAAAAGCGCAGCAGGCTTTGGTCCAGCCCAAGCATGCCAACATTCATCAGCGACATGGTGTATGCCATGAAGGAAGCAGGAACGGCGTAGCTTTCGGCGGGCAGGACGCCCTTGATGATAAGCGCTGCGCCGGAAATGCCAAAGCCAAGGTAGGTGGCAATGGAGTATTTCATCACATTTCCGGCAAAGCTTTCAGTTTTTTTCGGTTCAGACATGGCAGGCTCCCATTTGCAGCGGGCGCACCGCAGCGCGCCGGAAAAACAACTTTATTTTACATATGGCCGGATGCGCGCTTCCATGCGCTGGATCTCCTCCGGCGGGATATAGGCTTTGTCCACATAACCGTAAATGCGCTGGGCAAAGTTGGCCAGCGGCGGGCAGAAGGCAAACACCCGTTTGGGTTCCCACTTGTGGCGGTACAGCATGTGTACCCCCGCCAGTGCGCAGAACTTGAGCAGGTTAAAGTGCGGCGTAAAGCCGGGCCCCATCGGTTCATCCCGCGGGGGATTTTTGTACACTTCCTCCAGCAGGTCGGCCATCCGCTTGTAGGCTGGGGCAGGGGAGGGGTCAAAATAGCCCTCAATCACATCCCGTGCAATGGGGAACGGCGGGTTCGGCTGCGCCATGGCAGCGGCAAACTCCGGGTAGCCAGTCACATAGTGAGCATCCTTGTAGATGACGGGGTCATACTCGTGCTCGATGGGCACCGGGCGCAGGATATGGCAGCTTTTACCCGCCATGTATACTTCGGCCACAGCGGTGCTCATCCAGATGGAGATGGAATCCGCCGCCACAATCCACTGCTTGACGGAATCCGCAAAAATCACATGGAAGTTGGGGCGTTTGGCGGCCAGCTCGTCCAGGGCCTTGCATTTCCATTCGCTGGGGTGGCGGCGGTATACCAGTTCCACCTCCGGGTGGTCACCTAGGTAGCGGTCAAACCAGGCCAGCGTTTTTTCCATCGAAATGCGGTTGGTGCGGGCAAAGCCGGAAAAATCCGTTCCCGCCATTTTGGAAAGCTCGGCCACTTCCTGGTCGGCCATGCTGGCATAGCCAAAGCTGGAAATGTACAGGTGCAGCTGTTTGGCGGGGTCAAGGCCGAATTCCTTGCACAGGGTTTCCTTATCCTTAAAGTAGCCCTTGAACTCCGGCCGCAGAAAGTCCATCATCACAGCGCCGGTCACGGGGGTGTTCTTGGCATCCATGCCATGGGCCTGTAACCGCTGGGCAGTGCGCTGGCCCCAGCAAGTCTGCACGCAGCGCTTGGCGTTGCCGTTCATGTTGAACCAATCGCCCTCCTCCTGCGTGTCGGAGAGCATCTGCTCCCAGTGCAGGTTGACGATCTTGTTGCATCTGCCAATGTTGTTGTACACATGGCTGTTGATGGCTTCGTTGTCATACATGCAGCTGGCAACCAGAACTTCCGGCTTGTCTTTGCCAAACAGGCGCAGATCTTTGGCATCCAGCAGCTGGCGGATGCGCACGGTGTAGCCGCGGCGCTCCAGCTCCAATTTGAGCAAAAGATCGCTCTCATATTCCCGAACGGTGTGTTCGTACAAAATCAAAAAGTCCAGTGCCACAGGGGACCTCCTTTTTGGGGTGGGGCAGCATCAGCGCTGCATATCATCAAACAGTTCGGCTGTCCAGTCCGGCAGGCCGTATTTTTCGTCCAGGTGGAACCCGTCAAAAAACTGGGTGTCATCATCGGTAATGCAGCTGGTGCCCCATTCGTAATTCAGCACGGTAAAATTCTGCTTTTCCAACAGCGGCAGAACTTCGTCCTGCATCACGGCGGTAATGCCAAAGGCATCGCATACCTCGGTGCGCACATTGGCGGCCATGGGGGGCAGCACAATGGTCAGCTCCACGCCGCGGTCTGCGCAGCGCTGGGCCATAGCCAAAAACTCCGCCAGCTCGGTTTCGTTCAGTGTCCAGTTCTGGCAGCGGGTGGTGATCAGCGCCGGGTACTCATACAGCTTTTTGTGCAGCGGAATCGTGTTCCCGGCATCATCCAGGTAATCCGCCGCGGTCCAGTCGCCGGATTCAATGGTGTCCGGCGTGCCCTTTACGGTGTCCATAAACACGGTCAGGGCGTTCACGTTGTATTCCAGGTTCAGACAGTAGGCCAGCGGGTTGCGCAGGGTAGCTTCCAGCGCCGAAAAACGGTCGGTGTTATAGCTGCTGTTTAAGGTGTAGAACGAAAGCTCAAACAGAATGCGGTCCACCTGGTTGCCGGAATCCAGCACATAGTTGGCAAGGTCCACACATTCCTTCAGGGAAGCACCGCCAAAGGCCAGGTTCTGCCAGCTTTGCCCGGTCAGGGAATCCACAAGGTCCATATCAAAGTGGGCCAGGCGGCTGTCCCCGATGATCAGGTTGGTGCCGGGGCTCTGCTCATAGGCGCGCACACGGGCCACCGGCTGGCTGGAAGAGGCTGTTTTTTTGATGCCAAAATAATTGTTTGGCTCAAACGCCACAAAAAAGGCAAACCACAGATAGACCGGCACGAACAGCAGCGCCAATTTTTTGATGATATGCTTCACGCCGGAAATCTCCTTTTTTCCATAAGATTAAAACCCTGCATAGGGGCCGAACGCGTTGGCGTTAAAGCCGCCGCTCTGCATGATGTACCCCACCAGGATAAAAACGATCAAAACAACATACAGCGCATTGCGGTGCTTGGCGCTTGCCAGGGCAACCTCAGCCGGTTTGTTTTTGCAGGCAAAATTGCGCCGGTGATCCAGCCAGATGCCAAGCGCCAGCGCCAGCGCAGCGAACGCCCAATAAGCCGCTACCATAATGGTATTGGCGTAAAAGCCGGTATACGCTGTGCTGTACAGCTCCCCGGCAAAGCGGGCGGGAGACCAGCTGTTCATCAGGCAGCGGCCCAGGTAGACGAAAGCATCGCCAACGCCCAGGTTTTCGGCCATGCCGGAAAGGTTGCCGGACCCCACGCGGAAGAACACCATGCTGATGGTCCACAAAACAAACACCACAACCCGCTTGCCCCACAGCACACGGGCCGGGGTGCCGCGCTTTTTGGGTTTGCCAAAGCGGCGGTGCAGCAGCTCTTCGCCCACGCGGTAAACCGCCTGCAGCAGACCCCAGATGATGAATGGCGCGGTGCTGCCGTGCCAGAAGCCGGAAGCAAAGAACACGCAGAACACGCACAGCTCGGTGGGCAGGCGGCCAAAGCGGCCAAGATCTGCCCAGGCCAGCGGCATAAAGAGATAATCCTGCAGCCAGGAAGAAAACGAGATGTGCCAGCGGCTCCAGAAGCCGGAAAAGTTGGTGGCGTAAAACGGGGTCTTAAAGTTTTCCGGCAGGTCCAGCCCCAGCACAAGGCCGGTGGCACGGGAAATCTCGGAATAGCCGGAAAAGCTGAAATACAGATAAAAAGTGTACATCACCGCGGTCAAAATCAGCATGGGGGCGCTGTAATCCGCATAGTGGGGGAAAACCGTATCCACCACCATGTTCAGCACATCCGCCACGGCAATGTATTTGAACAGCCCCAGCGCATATAGCCGCAAAGCGCGCACCGTGCGGGCGGCATCAAAGCGGTGCTCGGCGCTCAATTGCGGCAGCAGCGCACCGGCGCGGCAGATGGGCCCCTGGGTGACGGTGGCAAAAAAGTTGAGGAACAGCGCCAGCCGGATAAAGCTGGTTTCCACCTCGCAGTCGCCGCGGGTGGCGTCGATCAGGTAGGCGATTGCGGCAAAACTGGTAAAGCTGATGCCCAGCGGCATGGCCACCGCGCGCCAGCCGTGCAGCACCCCGCCCAACAGGCCGTTATACTTAAAAAAGGCCAGAATGCCCAGCATACCGATCACGCCAAGGCGCAAAAAGGCGGTTTTGTGTGCGCCGCTCCGCCAGGCAAGGCCGCGGCCGCACAGGTAGGTGAACACTGCCAGTGCAATGGTGACCGGCAGCATGGCCGGCATGGCCAGCGCATAAAACACCCACGAAGCTCCCAGCAGAAACACCGGCTGCATGCGCACCGGCAAATGCAGGTAAACGGCAGCCACAACCACCAAAAATGCACAGTATTGCAGGCTTTGCAGCCCCATGAGCGCAACCTCCAGACCTAATAATAGGAGCGGTACCGCACAACGCGCGGCGTGCCGCAAAAAATCCACAGGCAGCAAGGATAAAATAAGACCGCCTGCACCCGCAATATGGCAAAATGGCGCAATATCACAGATTAACTAAACTATTATACCTGTTTTGCCTACTAATGTAAAGTGGGCCGCCCCGCGGGGGCAAAATACGCACGAAAAAACGTAAAGAATACTGTTTGCACAGCGACAACAAAAGCGGCGTTAAAATGTGATAACAAAGAGCAAAACGCGGAATAAGAAGCAGACCTACTAGGTGTGATAAGTTTCCTTGAACGGTTGCACTGAATACGCGAAAATGATATACTTTAATATTATAGTGATAATAAAATAGGATAGGTGTGTACCAAACTGTCCGGCGGCGATGGGACGGACAGTTTTTGCGAGACTGCAAGCAGGGTTCCGCTGCAGGCTTACGGGAGTGAAAAATATGAAAGTTGTAATTCTTGCCGGTGGCTATGGCACGCGCATTTCGGAAGAAAGTAAGTTCAAGCCGAAACCGATGATCGAAATCGGCGGTATGCCCATTTTGTGGCATATCATGAAAGAGTATTCTTACTATGGCTTCAATGATTTTGTGATCTGCGCCGGGTACAAACAGCATATGATCAAGGAGTGGTTTGCGGATTATTTCCTGCATACCAGTGATGTGACCTTTGACTTCACCCAGGGCAACGAGATGATCGTGCATGACCAGCACGCCGAGCCGTGGCGCGTGACGGTGGTGGATACCGGCCTGAACACGATGACGGGCGGCCGCATCAAGCGGGTGCAGAAATATGTCGGCAACGAAACCTTTATGATGACCTATGGTGATGGCGTCTGCGATGTGAACATTGCCGAACTGGTCAAGTTCCATAAGCAGCATGGCAAGCTGGCAACCCTGACCGCCGTGGTGCAGGAACAGCAGAAAGGCGTGCTGGATATCGGCCAGGATAACACTGTACAGGCCTTCCGCGAAAAAAGTGCCAACGATGGGGCTATCATCAATGCGGGCTATATGGTGCTGGAACCGGAAGTGTTTGATACCATCAGCGGCGATGATACCATTTTTGAGCAGACCCCGCTGCGCGAGCTGGCGGCCAAAGGCCAGCTGATGAGCTATGTGCACCGCGGATTCTGGCAGTGCATGGATACCGAGCGCGAAAAAAGTATGCTGGAAAAAATGTGGGCGTCCGGCTGTGCGCCCTGGGAAGTGTGGAACCAACAATGAACTTGGAATTTTACCGCGGCAAACACGTGTTTGTAACCGGGCATACCGGTTTTAAGGGCAGCTGGCTCTGCCGCATGCTGGTGGGGGTCGGTGCGGTGGTAACGGGTTACAGCCTGGAACCGCCCACAACCCCCAACCTCTTCTCTCTGGCAGGGCTGGAAGGCAAAATGACCAGCGTGATCGGTGATATCCGCAATTTTGCCGCCCTGAAAGCGGCCTTTGATGCCGCTCGGCCGGAAATTATGCTGCACCTGGCGGCTCAGCCCATTGTGCGGGACAGCTACAAGGACCCGCGCTATACCTATGAAACCAATGTGATGGGCACCGTGAACCTGTTGGAATGTGTGCGCACCGCCCAAACTCCGCCGCGCTCTGTGCTGAACGTGACGACAGATAAGGTGTACCAGAATAATGAATGGTGCTGGGGCTACCGCGAAAACGAACTGTTGGACGGCTTCGACCCCTACTCCAACAGCAAAAGCTGCTCGGAGCTGGTGACCCACAGCTATAAAAACAGCTTTTTTGCGGATGGCAGCGTGGCCATCTCCACTGCCCGCGCAGGTAATGTGATTGGCGGCGGCGATTTTGCCAATGACCGCATCATCCCGGACTGCGTGCGCGCGATGGCAAAAGGGGAGAGCATCGGTGTGCGCAACCCGTATTCCACCCGCCCATACCAGCATGTGCTGGAACCGCTGGCGGCGTACCTGCTGATCGCCCAGCGCCAGTATGAGGATAACCGGTACGCCGGCTATTATAATGTCGGCCCGGATGACTGCGACTGTGTGACGACCGGCACCCTGGTAGACCTGTTCTGCCAGGCGTGGGGCGATGGTGCTGCATGGGAAAACCGCGCTGAGGCAAACGCCCCGCATGAAGCAAACTTTTTGAAGCTGGATTGCAGCAAATTGAAATCCACCTTCGGCTGGAAACCGCGCTGGCATATGGCGGAATGTATGCAAAAGACCGTTGCGTTCAGCAAGGTATGGCTTTCCGGCGGGGATATCCCGGCGGAGATGGACAAAGAGATCAAGGAATTTTTGAGTGAGTAAGGGAGCAGACGATGGCAAATTGGAGCAATGAGGCCGAAGCCCGCGAGCAGATCAAGGCGCTGGTGGCAGAATATTACCATGACTTTAAGGAGAAAAAGGCGGATTTCAAGCCCGGCGACCGCGTTACTTATGCATCCCGCGTGTTTGATGAAAAAGAAATGTGCGCCCTGACCGATGCAACGCTGGATTTCTGGCTGACCACCGGCCGCTTTGCGGATGAATTTGAAAAAGAGTTTGCCAAGTGGATCGGCGTAAAGTTCGCCAACCTGGTCAACTCCGGCTCCTCCGCCAACCTGATTGCCTTTATGGCGCTCACCGCCCCGGAACTGGGCGACCGCCAGATCAAAAAGGGCGATGAGGTCATCACTGTGGCATGCGGGTTCCCCACCACTGTCACCCCGGCGCTGCAGTATGGCGCTGTGCCGGTGTTTGTGGATGTAACCGTGCCGCAGTACAACATTGATGTGACCAAGCTGGAAGCTGCCCTTTCCCCCAAGACCAAGGCGGTCATGATCGCCCATACCCTGGGCAACCCGTTTGACCTGTCCGCCGTCAAAGCCTTCTGCGATGTCCATAACCTCTGGCTGGTGGAGGATAACTGCGATGCCCTGGGCACCCAGTACACCATCAACGGCGAAACCCGCTTTACCGGAACCTGGGGCGATATCGGCACCTCCAGCTTCTACCCGCCGCACCACATGACGATGGGCGAGGGCGGCTGCGTGTATACAAACAGCCCGCTGCTGAACCGCCTGATCAAGAGCTACCGCGACTGGGGCCGCGACTGCATCTGCCCGTCCGGCCATGATAACTTCTGCGGCCACCGCTTTGACGGTCAGTATGGCGAACTGCCCGCAGGCTATGACCACAAGTACGTTTACAGCCACTTTGGCTATAACCTGAAAGTGACCGATATGCAGGCCGCCATTGGCTGCGAACAGCTGAAAAAGTTTCCCAGCTTTATCGAGCGCCGCCGCCATAATTGGGACCGCCTGCGCGCAGCCCTGGGACCGGCCGCCGATAAGCTGATCCTGCCGGAACCGGCCGCCAACAGCCGCCCGTCCTGGTTCGGCTTCCTGATTTCGGTCAAGCCGGAATCCGGCCTGGACCGCAACGCCGTGACCCGCTATATTGAGGACCACAATGTCCAGACCCGCCTGTTGTTCAGCGGCAACCTGATCAAGCACCCTTGCTTTGACCAGATCCGCGGCACCGACGCCTACCACGTGGCAGGGGAGCTGACCAACACTGACTTTATCATGAACAACACCTTCTGGGTTGGCGTGTACCCCGGCATGACCGATGAGATGATCGACTATATGGCACAGGTGATTCTTGAGGCTGTGAAGGAGTAAACATGCAGAAACTGAACGTGCTTTACCAAAGCAATGATACCTTTGCACCGTATCTGGGAACCTCGCTTCAATCCCTGCTGGCAAACAATACGGCGCTGGAAGAGTTGAATGTTTACCTGGTCAACATTGATATCAGCCAGGAAAACATTGAAAAGTTGAAAAAACAGTGCGAAAGCTTTAACCGGAAGCTGATTCTGATTGATGCAGCAAAGATCCGGCGTAAAATCAAGGAATCGGGGATGCCGGAATATCAGGGATTCCGTAAAAATAATATGTCCCTGATGAAGATTTTTGCAATTGATGATATCCCGGAAGAAACTGTGCTGTACATTGACTGCGATACAATTATTGCTGGCTCACTGGCGGGCCTGTGCGCAGTAAACATGCAGGGCCGGCCAATCGGCATGGTGGCAGACTCCATCATCTCCAACGAATATAAGCTGGACATCGGAATGAAAGAAAGCGCCTATTATTACAATTCCGGCATTATTCTGTTTGATGCGGAACAGTGGAAAGCACAGCACTGCATTGAAAAAATTGTTGCCTTTGCCCAGCAGGGGCGCGTGTTCGGTACGGTGGATCAGGATTATCTGAACGTCGTGCTGGAAGATAACGTTTATACACTGCCGCTTCAGTATAACGTGCAGTGCATTCACTTTTTGTGCAGCGCCAAGGGGTATGCAAATTGCTTTAAGAATGTTGCCCCCTATTATGGCTTTGATGAAATTCAGGAAGCATGCAAACACCCGACCATTGCACATTATGAGAAATTTGCAAGTATGTCCCCCTGGCACAAAAATTCTGTGAACCCCTGCACCAAAATGTTTGACAGCTACCTGAAGCAGTCCCCTTGGAGCAATTACGAAAAGCAGGAGTGCAAAGCAAACGCGTTCCAGTTCCAGGTGGAAAAAATTCTTTACCGCTGCCTGCCGCACGATGTTTTTGTGCATGTATTCAAAATCGCATCGGACCGCATGCTGCTGAACTCCAGCAGACAGGCGGCAAAACTGGGCAAGGCATAATAAAATAACCGGTCTAAAGTATTAAAAAGATAAGGATTGATTTCATGAAGCAGAACGCAGTATGGGGGCAGCTTGCGCTTGTTGCGGGGATTCTGGCGGCCTTTTGCATGACGGCACTGTTTACCACCTGCAATACCAATGTAAGGAATGCCCCCTATATTGCCGTCAGCGTGATGTTTGCAATCCTGTGCGCAGTAATGCTGGGGCTGGCTGTATGGAACAGACTGAAACAAGGCAAAGGCAAACTTGCCCTGCCGATCGATAAAGCCTTTTTGCTGGTGGCAATCGTTTTTATTGTCATACGTTTGGCGCAGTTTGATACTCTGCCGCGCTGGGACTCTGAAACATACTTTGCGGCCCTGCGCAAAGCCTGCGAAAATTATGAGTATGATTTTCCATCACTTATCAATAACTTTTTCCTTGCAGGGCATGTCAGCCTGGGGTATGCGCTGTTCTTGGCCATGGGGTATTTTATCTGGCCGAATGCGGCACAGGGCGTTTATGCTGTAAACCTGCTTCTGTCGTTTGCGGGCTTCTGCTACACCTGGGGGATACTCCGCCATGCGGTAAAGCGTAAAACATCGTTGCAGCTGCTGCTTGCAGCATTCCTGATTTGGTGCATGCCGCTTACCCTGGGGACCTTTTCCGGTATAAGTCTGGATTATGGCATTATGCTCTTTTTGGTATTCCTGCTGTACAGCCATATCAAGCAGCAATATCTGCTGATGCTTTTTTGGGCACTGGTGCTGGCAACCACAAAGGAAACAGGGGTCATCTGCCTTGCGGGCTACGGTGTGATGTGTGTGCTGCAAAAATTCCTGCACCAGCACGGCAGCTTCCGTGATAGGGGACTGGCACTGTTGAAAGAAAAAGCCATGTGGATATTGCTGGGCAGCGGTGGAGCCTTTTTGCTGATGCGTGCCCTGCAGCTCCTTTTTGGTAAATCCAGTTGGGGCACAGGCATCAGCAAGAGCGGGCTGCACAACGTATTCAAATGGCAGTGGGACTATGTTTTGCTGAAACTGCAAACTTTTTTCCTGCTGAACTTTTATTGGGTATTGGCACTTTTGATGTTGTACTGCGTGTTGGCATCTGCTTTTGGCAAAAAGCAAAGGCTGCGCTACCTGTTGCTGAAAAACGAGGAAATTTGCTGCGCAATCGGGGCCGCGGCTGCATTTATTGTTTTTAGCTGTATTTATCTGACATATAATAACCCGCGTTACAATGTTGTTGTTGAATACATTTTGGCGCTTGTCTGCGTGATTTTTGTTATGTGGACCATAACAGAGCAAACGGTATGCAACCTTGTGATAGGGCAGCTGTGCGTTATTATGCTGGTTCAGTCGTACTACACAGTAGACCCTGTTACCAAGGCTGTGTTCCCGAAGGTAAACACAGAATCAGCATTTCCGATGGTGACAACCGGTTGGTCCGGCTATCCTTCGCTGCAGGCAGATATTACGGTTTACAACAATCAATATACCTACCTGGATAAGGCATATGATAAAATACTCTCCAATATCGGCTATGATGAAAACACCGTGCTGATTATGTGGGGATCGTATGAAAAGGGAACGCGGGCCGCTGCGATCCAGGGCATCCGGGACACCTATTATTGGGACAAAAAGCAGCATAAGCGCGTGATGGAAGAAAGCAAAAACACCTGCGAAATCAAAGTGCTGTACCAGACAGACTTTAAGGAGCTGTTGCAACAAGGTAACATCCCGCAGCGGGCGGTACTGATCTGTACCCCGCATGTTCTGGATAATGAATGGAAAGCTACATCGGAATTGTGGCAGTACTATTCCTTTGATTCGCGCCATGTTGTGTCGGTAGGAGAATCTGGGTCGGTGATTTATTATAGACTGTACCGGGAAGAGTAAAAATGGAAAGGGATAACCTTGATGAGCCAATACCCTGAATTTGCATTTGTGATTCTGCATTATATGGCAAAGCAGGAGACCATAGACTGCGTTGCGTCTATCCTGGAAAAAACAAAAGCGGAGCCGATGAAGGTTTCTATCGTGATTGTGGATAACGCATCCGCAAATGGAACCGGGCGCGAATTGCAGCAACTATACCAGGGAGCAGAAAACATTTATGTGATCCTGAACCCGGAAAACCTGGGCTTTGCACGGGGTAATAATGTCGGATTTGAATTTGCAAAAAAAACACTCAACAGTGATTTCATCTGCCTGATCAACAACGATACCCTTTTAATGCAGGATGACTTTTTGTCCAGGATCTGTGCAGATTATCAGCAACACCATTTTGCCGTGCTGGGGCCGCAAATCTTATCAAAAGATCAAAAAGTAATATCGCTGATGGAACCAATCGCCCCCCGGGCGGTATATATTGTGCACCGCTGGCTGATCCAGTGCCAGCTGGTGCTGTGCCGATTTATCCCTGGCTTTTTTGATACTGTGGATGCAGTCAAAAACTGCGTTGGTAAGCTCCGAAAGCCTAAAGAGCAGGCACCTACAGCGGGTGAAAGTAAATTGCAGCCACAAAAAGATATTATGCTGCGTGGGTGCTTTTGGATATTCTCGCCAGATTATGTAGAACGTTTTGACGGCCTGGACGATAGGACCTTCCTTTACCGGGAGGAACAGCTGCTGTTTATCCGTTTGAAAAAGAACGGACTGCACACCTATTATGATCCGGAACTGAAGATTATCCACCTGGAAGATGCAGCAACCAACGCGGTGGCAAAAACGGAGTTTAAAAAGCGCGTTTTTACTCTTCAGAATGAAGTGAAATCCATGAAAATCCTGATTGATGCCCTGAAAGACTACCAGGGGTGAAAGAAATAGGAAAGAACAGGACTTAAGTTACATGACAACGGCCAAAAAGCTTTCTACAAAAAAAAATCTGGTTCTGAATGCAATCAAAACGCTGACAACGATTCTTTTCCCGTTGATTTCGCTACCGTATGCCACACGGGTACTGGGCAAAGGCGGGCTGGGGGACGTTACCTATGCTGAATCAATCGTCAGTTATTTTGCATTGTTTGCTGCGCTTGGAATTGTTGCTTACGGCACAAGAGAGCTTGCTAAAAAGCGGCAGGATGCACAACAGGCGAATCAGCTGATCAGCGAGCTGATGCTCATCAACGTGGTCACGGCATTGATTGCCTATGCAGCGCTGGCAGTATTTATTCAGCTGCCATCCTTCAACACTTATGCGGCGCTGCTTTGGGTGCAAAGCAGTATTATCCTGTGCAATGCCCTGGGGGCAGAGTGGTACTTTACCGCCACAGAAAATTACCTGTATATTACCGTCCGCGCAGTGATTTTTCAGGTTCTGGCATTGATTATGCTGTTTTGCTTTGTAAAAACGGAACAGGATGTTATATTTTACGCAGCGGTTAATGTCTTTGCAACGGCAGGTTCTGGTATTATAAACTTTTTTTATCTTTGCAGGCATGTCCAGTTCCAACCACTCAAGTCGCTGCACCTGAAACAGCACATCAAACCAATCCTGATTATTTTCAGCACCAACCTTGCATCAACGATTTACCTCAACCTGGATACCGTAATGCTAGGCTATATGATCAATACGCAGGAAGTTGGGCTTTATACCGTGGCGGTGCGCATTGTGCGTGCGATCTCCATGCTGTTTGCCTGCATTTCAACAGTCATTCTCCCGCGCGTTACCTATTACCTTGGCCAAGGGCAGAAAGATAAATTTGATGCGTTGATTTATAAAACACTGAACTTTATTCTGCTGCTTGCAATCCCCAGCGGTCTTGGGCTGATCAGCATCAGTGAACCGCTTGTAACATGGTTTGGCGGCAGCGGTTTTACCCAGGCTTACAGGATCGTGAGTGTTCTTGCGTTCAGCGTTATCTTCTCGGCATTGAACCGCGTTTTTGCCTGGCAGATTCTGGTTCCGTATAACCGCGAAAAAGAAGTGTTTTATTCTACCGCAGCGGGGGCGGTGGTCAACTTTGTGTTAAATCTGTTCTTCATCAGCAGATGGGGGGCAGTGGGCGCTGCGGCAACAACGGTAATTTCGGAATTTGTGGTTTTCCTTATGTGCACGTTCCAATGCCGCAATGTGATTTCCTGCCGTGTGGTGTATCGCTATTTGTGGCAGTACCTCCTGGTGGCAACGCTGGCAGTGCCAATCGCAGGAAAAGTCGTGCAAAGTCTGGCCGTTTCCGCGTTTGCTGGCATGGTTGTTCAAATTGTGATTTGCGTACTTTTGTACGGGGGCGGTTTGCTGTTGCTTAAAAACCCGCTGATGAAAGAATGCGTTTCTCTTGTTACAAGCAAAATAAGCAGAGATAAACAGTAAGGCGTGGGACGGAAAGGGGTAAAATTAAAATGAAACAGCGTCTGGCCGATTATGTGGCTGATTTTCTGGCGGCGCACGGCGTTACGGATGTGTTCAGCGTGGTGGGCGGCGGCGCCATGCATCTGAATGATGCACTGGGCCACCACCCGGCGCTGCATGTTACCTATAACCATCACGAGCAGGCAAGCGCCATTGCGGCGGAAGCATACGCCCGCATTGATAACAAAATTGCCGCCCTGTGCGTTACCACCGGCCCCGGCGGCACCAACGCCCTGACCGGTGTGGTGGGCGGCTGGCTGGATTCTATCCCGATGTTTGTTATTTCCGGTCAGGTAAGGTACGATACGACCGCACGCTATGCCGCACAGTTTACGGACGGCCTGCCGCTGCGCGCGGTGGGCGACCAGGAATACGATATCACCAAATCTGTTGCCCCCATGACCAAATACGCCACCATGCTGGAAGACCCGAACCAGATCCGCTATGTGCTGGAAAAAGCCTGGCACCTGGCAACCACCGGTCGCCCCGGCCCGGTGTGGATCGATATCCCGGTCAACTATCAGGGCGGTTATATCGAAACGGAAAACCTGCCCGCCTATGACCCGGCACAGGACGATGCCCGGCTGCCGCCCCCGGTGGACGATGCCACCGTGCAGATGGTGCTGGAAAAGATCCGCAACGCCAAGCGCCCGGTGTTCCACGCCGGATACGGCATCCGGCTTTCCGGCGGGTACGCAGCGTTCCGCGCCGTGGCGGAAAAGCTGAACATCCCCATTGTGACCTACTGGAACGCCGTGGACCTGATCGAGGACGAAAACCCGCTTTACTGCGGTCGTGCCGGCAATATGGGCGACCGCCCTGGCAACTGGGCCATCCAGAACGCAGACCTGATTCTGGCTGTGGGCACCCGCATTTCCATCCGCCAGGTGGGCTATAACTGGAAAACCTGGGCCCGCGCGGCGGAAGTCATCATGGTGGATATTGACCGCGCCGAGATGAAAAAGCACACCCTGCATGTGGAGCACCCCGTGTGGGCGGATGCCAAGGATTTTCTGCAAAAGCTGGATGCCGCCGCAGCGCCGCTGACCCCTGTCAGCCAGGCAGCGGACTGGCTGGCAACCTGCCAGCGATGGAAAAAAGATTACCCCGCCGTGCTGCCGCGCCAGTGGGAAGAAAACGGCACCACCGCCAATGTGTACGCCTTTGTGCGCTACCTCAGTTCCCGTCTGCCGGAAAACAGCCTGACCGCAGTTTCCAACGGCGCCTGCTGCGTGGTGGGCAATCAGGCGTATGTCATCCAAAAAGGCAGCCGCATGGCCAACAACAGCGCCATTGCCAGCATGGGTTACGGCCTGCCCGCCGCCATTGGTACTTGCATTGCAGGCGGCCGCCGTACCACCATCTGCCTGGAAGGCGATGGCTCTATCATGATGAACCTGCAGGAATTGCAGACCATCCTGACAAATAAGCTGCCGATCAAGATTTTCCTCATCAACAATAACGGCTACCACTCCATCCGCCTGACCCAGAACAACCTGTTCAAAGACCATTGCAAGATCGGCATTGGGCCGGAGAGCGGGGATCTGTCCTTCCCGGAGTTCCGCAAAATTGCCGAAGCGTTCGGCTACCCGTATTCCTGCGCACATTCCAACGCTGAGATGAAACAGGTGGTGGATGCCGCCCTTGCCGCAGAAGGCCCGACTTTCTGCGAGATCTTTACCGATACCCAGCAGGTCTGGGAGCCGAAGAGCGCCACCAAGCGCCTGCCGGACGGTACACTGGTCAGCCCGCCGCTGGAGGACCTGGCACCATTCCTGCCGCGGGAAGAGCTGGAACAGCAGATGTTTATCCCCCTGGTGCCGGAGCAGTGAATGATGATAGAACGTAACATTAAAACCGTAATCGTAACCGGCCCCACCGGGGCCGTGGGCACAGCATTGTGCAGCCGGCTGCTGCAGGCCGGGTGTACCGTGGTGGCGGTCTGCCGCCCCGGCAGCCCGCGGGCCGTAGCGCTGCCCAAGGATGCAAACCTGTATGTAGTTGCCTGCGATGCCGCCAACCTGGCGGATTTGCCGCAGTGCATGGCCGCAGCCGGGCTGCCCGTGCAGGCGGATGCCTTTTTCCACCTGGCGTGGGCGCACACCATTGGCGCGGGCCGCAATGATATGCCGGCTCAGATTGAAAATATCCGCTATACCATTGATGCCGTGCGCACCGCGGCGGCAATGGGCTGCCGTGTGTTTGTTGGTACCGGCAGCCAGGCAGAGTATGGCCGTGTGGACGGTGTTCTGCGGGCCGATACCCCCACAAACCCCGAAAACGGGTACGGCATGGCCAAGCTGTGTGCAGGCCAGATGAGCCGTACCGAGGCCGCCGCCCTGGGCATGGACCATGTGTGGGCGCGTATCCTTTCGGTTTACGGCCCGCATGACGGCCCCAACACGATGATCTCCGCCACCATCCAAAAACTGCTGGCCGGGCAGTGCCCGGACCTGACGGCAGGGGAGCAGAAGTGGGATTATCTTTACTCCGCCGATGCTGCGGATGCACTGTACCGCATGGCCTGCCATGGCCGCAGCGGTGCCGTGTACCCGGTGGGCAGCGGCACCGCCCGCCCCCTGCGGGAATATATTGAGACCCTGCGTGATGCCATCGACCTGGCCCTGCCGCTTGGCCTGGGCAAAATCCCTTACGGGCCGCAGCAGGTCATGTTTTTGCAGGCGGATATCACTCAGCTTGCGGCGGATACCGGCTTTGCGCCGCGCACCGCCTTTGCCGATGGCATCCGCGCCACCATTGCGTGGGCAAAAACGCAAAAGCAAACCAATTAAGCCAATAAGGAATAACCCCGTCCGTGCGGGCAGGACCCGCATGGACGAACAGGAGCCAGACAGTATTTATGCAGTTGACCTACCAAAAGTTAAAGCCGTTTGCCTTATCCTATCTCACCGCGCCGCTGGCGGTGTTTTTTGCGGGGTATCTCCGCGCGCCGTTTGCCGTTGCGGGCCTGGCCGTGCTGGCCTTTGCCTGGTGGTATGCCGTGTGCAAAACGCCGCAGGTTAAGCAAGTGGGGCAAGAAGAGCAGGGCATTACGCTTTCGGTGCCAAAGCTGGTGCTGCTGTTTACCCTGATGCTGTTGTGGGGCTACCTGGGCGGTCAGACGGGCTTTTTTTACCAGAACTCGGACTGGGGTTACCGCAACGCCATTTACCGGGATCTGATCACAAACAGCTGGCCGGTGTATTACCCGCAAAAGGATACGGCGCTGGTGTATTATATCGGGCACTGGCTGGTCCCGGCGGCGCTGACCAAACCGGTATACGCCCTGTTTGGGCTGGATGCCGCCTGGATGTTCGCCCGTATGGCCCTTTGGGGGTGGACGGCGCTGGGCACCTATCTGGTGGCGCTGAATTTGTTGGTCTACCTGCGTGCCGATACCGGTAAAAAGCAGGGGATCGGCCTGCTGTTTTTGATTTTCTTCAGCGGCATGGATATTCTGGGCGCGCTGTACAGCAACCGACTGCCGGACCTGCTGGCCTATGACGCTATGCACCTGGAATGGTGGACGAATGATTTCCAGTTCAGCTCCCTGACGACCTGCCTGTTCTGGGTGTTCAACCAGACAGTGGGGGCATGGCTGGCAACCGTCTGCTTTTTGCAGGAGAAAGACTGCCGCAACTACCTGCTGCTGGGCACGGCCTGCCTGATGTGCGGCCCCTTCCCATTTGTGGGGCTGGTTATTTTTATGGTGGTGCGCGGCATTGTTCTACTGGCACAGCATCAAAAAGGCGTGCTGCAATCGGCGTTCTCCCCGGCCAATGTGCTGGTGCTGGTTGTGGTGCTCAGCATTACGGCCAGTTATTTTTTGGCCAATAACGCCTTTGGCTACAGCGTTCTGGGCGAAACTGTCGCCGGGAACCAGGCAGCGCAGCAGACTTTTGGCCAAAACGTTCTGACCAGCCTGCAAAAAGGCATGCTGGTATTTTACCTGCTGGATGCCGGCATCTATCTGCTGTTGCTCTGGCGGCAGAACCGCCGCAGCTGGCTGTTTTATACCTGCGCCGTGTCGCTCTTCATCATTCCGTTCTTTAAGGTGGGACAGGGGTGCGATTTCTGCATGCGGGTGTCCATCCCGGCTATCTTTATCCTGATGACCCTCTGTGCCCGGTACTTTATCGCCTTGGTGGGCACCCAATGGCGGGACGGTACGCTTGCACAGCATGCCGTGACCATTCTGCTGGCGGCAACGCTGCTGATCGGTGCCTGCACCCCGGCCATGGAAATTTACCGCGGCATCTGCCACATTGCCAAAGAGGGGACTTTCTGCCTGGAAAACGAGGAGCCCTACACCCTGGCGGACCGCCCTGTAAGCCTGAACTTTGAAACGCAAAACTGCGAAAATAAATTGTTCTTTACCTATTTTGCAAAATAGTGTATAGTGATAAGGGTCTGCCCGGCTATTGCGGCAGTGGGCCAAAGACTAAACTTAAAGGAATGAAACCTGCATGAGCGAGAAGAAAAAAGTCATCTCTGTTATGATCCCTACCTATAACGAGGAGGAGAACGCCCGCCCCATCTATGAGGCGGTGCGGGATGAGATTCGGAGGGACTGCCCGGATTATGACTATGAGATCCTTTTTATTGATAATAAAAGCCAGGATCGTACCCGCCGGATCATTACGGACATCTGCGCACAGGACCCCAAGGTCAAAGCCATTTTTAACAGCAAGAACTTTGGTCAGTTCAACAGCCCCTATTACGGTATGATCCATACCACAGGGGACTGCACCATTACCATCTGCGCGGACTTCCAGGACCCGGTGGAGATGATTCCAAAGTTTGTGGCTGAATGGGAAAAAGGCTACAAAATTGTAATCGGCAAAAAGACCACCAGCCAGGAAAACCCTGTCATGTACTTTTTGCGGGACTGTTACTACAAAACCATCAAAAAGATGAGCAATGTGGAAATGATCGAGCAGTTTACCGGGTTTGGCCTGTACGATAAAAGCTTTATCCAGACCCTGCGTGATTTGCACGACCCCACCCCGTTTTTGCGCGGGATTGTGGCGGAGCTTGGCCCCGAGCGCAAGGAGATTGAATACACCCAGCCCAAGCGCCGGGCAGGCAAGACCCACAACAACTGGTACAGCCTGTTTGATGCCGCCATGCTCAGCTTTACCAGCTACACCAAGATTGGGATGCGGATGGCGGAGTTCTTCGGCTTTTTCTGCGCGGCGGTCAGCTTTATCCTGGGGCTTGTGTTCCTGGTGGCAAAGCTGATCCACTGGAATACCTTTGCTGCGGGTTATGCCCCGATGATTATTGCTGTGTTCTTTGTGGGTGGTGTGCAGCTGACCTTTCTGGGATTTTTGGGCGAGTACATCATGGCAATGAACGCCCGTATTATGGATCGCCCCCTGGTGGTGGAAGAAAAGCGGCTGAATTTTGAACCCGAAACGCCGGAAAGTGATACTACCCGCGCCCAGTAAGACCGAGTGGTTATAATAGATTGCGAGTTGACAGTAAAACAATGATTCCTTTTAATATTCCCCCGCAGGTTGGTACAGAGCTGGACTATATGCGCCAGGCCATGGCCAACAATAAGATCTGTGGCGATGGCCCTTTTACCCGCCGCTGTGATGAATGGATGGAACAGCGGTTCCATGCGGGCAAGGTGCTGCTGACCACCAGCGGCACCACCGCGCTGGAAATGGCTGCCCTGCTGTGCGGCATCCAGCCCGGTGATGAGGTGATCCTGCCCAGTTACACATTTTCTTCTACGGCAACGGCCTTTGTTTTAGCTGGGGCCAAGCTGGTGTTTGTGGATATCCGCCCGGACACCATGAACATTGACGAAACAAAAATTGAACCCGCCATTACCGAAAAAACCAAAGTCATCTGCGTGATGCACTATGCCGGTGTGGCCTGCGATATGGATACCATCATGCAGATTGCGCGCCGCCATAACCTGAAGGTGGTGGAAGATGCCGCCCAGGGAGTGATGGCCAGCTATAAGGGCAGGGCACTGGGCACCATCGGTGATTTTGGCTGCTACTCTTTCCATGAGACGAAGAACTTCTCAATGGGGGAGGGGGGCGCGCTGGTCATCAATGACCCCGAAACCGTGACCAAGGCCGAAATCCTGCGGGAAAAGGGTACCAACCGCGCCAGTTTTCTGCGCGGCCAGGTAGATAAATATACCTGGGTTTCTTATGGCTCCAGCTACCTGCCCAGTGATTTGAATGCTGCTTACCTGTGGGCACAGCTGGAACAGGCCGATACCATCAATACAGACCGTACCCACAGCTGGGATTATTACGCACAGGAGCTGGCACCGCTGGCTGAAGCAGGCCTATTGGAGCTGCCCACCGTGCCGGAAGGCTGTGTGCATAACGGGCATTTGTTCTATGTCAAGCTGCGGGACCTGGAACAGCGCACCGCGTTCATTGCCTATTTGAAAGCCCACGGTGTGGCATCGTCTTTCCATTATGTGCCGCTGCACAGCGCCCCGGCGGGCATCCAATACGGCCGCTTTGCCGGTGTGGATGAATACACCACAAAGGAAAGCAACCGCCTGACCCGCCTGCCGCTGTACTATGGTCTGACCGAAGATGACCGCGCAGCCGTGGTGCAGGTGGTCAAAGACTTTTTTGCACAGAAATAACATGCCCAGTGCATGAAATCAGCAATATAACAAAAATCCGTATCCCGAATGCCAAGCAGGGCAGGAGGATACGGATTTTTCTGTTTGTTCTTTTAAAATTAAACGAAAGTTCTCCACGGAACAATGAGGTCAGGGCACGGGGGACGAAACGCTTGCCTGTTTGTATAAAAAACAAAGGTTTCTACAGGGGAATAATGCCGTTCACTTTCCCCACCCGCTGCTTTGCAGCATGGTTTCATCGCTCAGCATCCACAGGGCTTCCACATTGTTCAGTTGCTCGATCAAAGCCTGCCCTTTTTCTACCGGCATGCAGAACACACCGGTGGAAAGCGCATCCCCCAGGCCGCTGTCACTGCTTACAATGGCAACGCTGTTCATGTAGCGGGCAGGCTGCAGGGTGGTCAGGTCGATCAGGTGGTGGTAGCGTACACCGTCCACGGTAAAGTAACGCTGGTAGTCCCCGCTGATCACAAGGCTTTGCCCCGGCTGCAGCTCCACGGTATCCACATAGCGTGCGGTGGCGTATTGGCCGTCCTGATCCGGCCAGGGGTTATCGACCCCGGCAACCCAGGGCTCGCTGTTGGGCTTGGTGCCAATGGCGCGCACATTGCCACCCACGTTCAACAGGGCGCTGGTCAGGCCGCGGGCTTCGGCTGCCTGGGCGCATTGCTCCACCGCATAGCCTTTGCCAATGCTGCCAACGTCCAGCTGCAATTCCGGGTCTGCAAAATACACCGTCCCGGTATTCTGGTTCAAAATCAAATCATCCATATTGCAATGGGCAGCCGCAGCCTGCAGGTCGGCGGTTTTGGGCAGGATATCGGCGCTTACCTCGGCTCCATCGCCCGCGGCGGTGCGGGCATCGTGCCAGTAGCGCAGCACCGCCCCGGCAGCGGCATTGCAGGCACCGTCCGTTGCCTGGTACATCTCCTGCGCGAAGGTCAGCAGGTTCATGATCTCATCCCCAACGGCAACGGGGGCAGCGGCGGCTCCGGCGTTTACATCCGCCAGGTTGGTCATGCCGTCATAGTGGTTGTAAATATCATACAGCTGGTTATACCGCAGCAGGTCTGCATGCAGGGCGGTCATCTGGGTGTTCCAGTCGGCTTCACTGTCGGCATAGCCGCTGATGACAGTAACGGTGTCAAACACATCCCACCAAGTTACGCTGTAGCGCTGGGGGCTGGTGGTTCCAGTTGCCGCACAGCCGCTCAGCAGCAGGCAGAGCGCCAGCACCGCACAGGTCAGGCGGCGCTTCATGCCTGGCCTCCCACGTGTTCATGCTCGCGGTTCAGTTCGGCCAGCAGGGCAGCAAGGGTCCAGCCGCGGCTGGTGGGGGTTACCATGGCGCGCAGCGGGATCACCGCCCCGCCGCGGCGCACTTCATCCACAAACTGGCCCAGATCGCCGTTGTCATGCCGCAGCCCGCTCACAATCATGGCCGGGCGCTCCGGTACATCCGGGGCGGGGGCGGCTTCACCGCCAGTGTGCCGCCCGGTGCAAAGGGCTTCCATGGTGGTGCCCAGGTCGGCGGCGGTCAAAAGGCGGACTTTCAGGCGGCTCAGGCGTGCAGCGTGTTCCACCGCGGCGTGCTCGGCACTGCCGGGGGCAACCTGCCACAGCAGCACACAGCGCGGTTCCTGCTGGATTCTGGCTTTCATAACAATACCTCGTTATGCCTGCCCGCAGCCGGGCAGGCAGCAATCATAAAATCAAAATGTGCGGCGCAGGGGTCAGTCCCGCGCCGCACGGTGGAAAAGGTTCAATTACAGGTCAGGGTGATACTCTTTGCAGGTGCATTTTTTCCATTTCAGGCCGCTGCCGCAGGGGCAGGGATCGTTGCGGCCAATCTTGGTCACGCGCACAGGGGTGGCACCCTTGGCACCAGCCTGAGCCGGTGCGCCTTCGCCGGTGGGCTTGGCAACCTGTTCGCGTTTCGGCTCCTGGTTCTGCTGGCGCACTTCAATGGTCAGCAGCATGTGTACGGCATCCTCGCGGATGGTGGCGATCATCTCGTCAAACATGGCAAAGCCTTCAATGCGGTATTCCACAATGGGGTCGCGTTGGCCGTAACCGCGCAGGCTCATGCCCTGCTTCAGCTGGTCCATGTTGTCAATGTGCTCCATCCACTTGGAGTCAACATTGCGCAGCAGGCAGATACGCTCCAGTTCGCGCATCATGGGGGCACCGTACTTCTGCTCTTTGCTTTCCAGAATGCTCATGCCGCGCTCATACAGCACCTTGGCAACATCCTCGCGCTTCAGATCATTCAGCTGCTCGGCAGTGTAGTTAAAATCAGTGGGCAGGCACAGCCAGTTCAGGTAGTGGCGGCGCAGGGCGGCAAAATCCCAATCGTCGGCGGTTTCGCCGCTCAGGAAGGACTCGCAGGTCTCGTCGATGGACTGCTTCATCATCTCGTGCAGCTTGTCGGAGATATCCTCGCCGTCCAGCACCATCTGACGCTGCTTGTAGATGATCTCGCGCTGCTGGTTCATGACATCGTCATACTGCAGCACCTGCTTACGGATGGCAAAGTTGGAAGCTTCCAGCTTTTTCTGGGCGCTCTCGATCGTGTTGGTGATCAGCTTGTTCTCGATGGGCATGTCCTCGTCCAGGCCCAGGGTATCCATCAGTCCCTGCACGCGTTCACCGCCGAAAATGCGCATCAGGTCATCTTCCAGGCTCAGGAAGAAACGGGATGCACCGGGGTCGCCCTGACGGCCGGCACGGCCGCGCAGCTGGTTATCAATACGGCGGCTTTCATGGCGTTCAGTGCCAATGATGAACAGGCCGCCAGCTTCGCGCACAGCCTCGGCTTCGCGCTTGACTTCCGGTTCATATTCTGCAACCAGCTCGTCAAAGCGCTTGCGGGCAGCCAGAATATCAGCATCCTGGGTGTCGGCATGGCCGTCGCACTCGGTCATCAGCATTTCAACTTTTGCTTCATAGGCTGTGTCCGGGGCAGGGGGGATGGGCAGGCCCTGTGCCTTGGCGCGGGCTTTGGCGTGCTCGTATTCGTCCTTCAGCACTTCCAGGTCGGCATTCATCTGGCGGGTCAGCTCTTTGCGCAGGGTGGCCTTTGCCATATAGGTCACGTTGCCGCCCAGCATGATATCGGTGCCGCGGCCAGCCATATTGGTGGCGATGGTCACAGCGCCCTGCTTACCAGCCTGTGCAACGATTTCGGCTTCGCGCTCATGCTGCTTTGCGTTCAGCACATTGTGCTCAATGCCGCGCTTTTTCAGCAGCTTGGAAAGTGCCTCGCTCTTTTCCACGCTGACGGTACCAACCAGAACGGGCTGGCCTTTGGCGTGGCATTCGGCAACCTGCTCGATCACGGCATTATACTTGCCGTTGATGGTCTTGTACACGCTGTCCGGCAGGTCCTTGCGGGCGCGGGGCTTGTTGGTGGGGATGGATACGATCTGCAAGCCGTAAATTTCGCTGAACTCGTCCGCTTCGGTGGAAGCTGTACCGGTCATGCCGCCCAGCTTTTTGTACATGCGGAAATAGTTCTGGAAGGTGATGCTGGCCAAAGTCTTGCTCTCGGCAGCAACGGTCACGCCTTCCTTGGCTTCAATGGCCTGGTGCAGACCGTCATTGAAGCGGCGGCCATACATCAGACGGCCGGTGAATTCATCAACGATGATGACCTCGCCGTCTTTCACGATATAGTCGGTATCACGGTGCATCACACCGCGGGCCTTGATGGCACCGTCAATATAGTGGCGCAGGGTCATGTTGTCGGCATCGGCCAGGTTCTCAACATTGAACCATGCTTCGGCTTTCTTAACGCCGCTTTCGGTCAGGGTGCAGGTCTTGTGCTTTTCGTCCACAACGTAATCACCGTCAACCTGTTCATCGGCTTCCACTTTGTCGTCCAGTTCAACGATGACAGACTTTTTCAGCGTTTTGGCAAAGTCGTCCGCGCGCTTGTACATCACGCTGGAATCTTCGCCCTTGCCGGAGATGATCAGCGGGGTACGGGCTTCATCAATCAGGATGGAGTCCACCTCGTCCACGATGGCGTAAGCATGGCCGCGCTGCACCATGCTGGCCTTGTAAACCACCATGTTGTCACGCAGGTAGTCAAAGCCAAACTCGTTGTTGGTGCCGTAAGTAACATCCGCCAGGTAAGCCTTGCGGCGGTCCTGCGGCTGTACGTCATGGATAACCAGGCCAACCGTCAAGCCAAGAAAGCGGTAAACCTTGCCCATCCATTCGCTGTCGCGCTTGGCCAGGTAATCGTTGACGGTAACAACATGCACGCCTTCGCCGGTCAGGGCATTCAGGTAAACGGGCATGGTGGCCACCAGGGTCTTGCCTTCACCGGTCTGCATCTCGGCAATGCAGGAACGATGAAGCACAATGCCGCCGATGATCTGCACCGGGTAGGGCTTCAGGCCCAGCACACGCCAGTCCGCTTCGCGGCAGACGGCGAACGCTTCGGGCAGGATATCGTCAAGGCTGGCCCCGTTTTTCAGCTTTTCTTTCAGGTACGGGGTTTTGGCCTGTAATTCTTCGTCAGTAAGTTTCTGCATTTCGGGCTCAAGTTCCAGCACCTTGTTGGCAATGGGTTTGATGCGCTTGAGCTCTTTGTCGGAAAAATTACCGAACAGTTTTTCCATTAAAGACATAAGTAAACACCTGTATTTCTGCCGCATGGCGGCGAATGGATCAGCAGGGGAACCCCTGTTGGATACAATGCTATACTTTAATATAATACACCCGCGCAGGGTACCGTGTCAAACCTGCGCGGGTGTAAAATGCAAATATTAAACTGTTTCAGCGGCTTTTGTTGAAACTTGGCCGGTTATCATGCGCTTGCAGCGCTTTTGGCCTGCTTTTCGTTGCTGATGAACAGCAGCACCAGCATCAAAAAGATGCAAACAAAGCCGATGGCGTCCCACACGGTAAAGGGGAAACCGAGCACCAGCGTGCTGATGATGGCCGCCGTAACCGGTTCCGCAAAGCTGAACAGGCTGGATTTCTGCGGCCCAATGTACTTGACGCCGCTCATGTAACAGCTGAACGCCAGCACGTTGCCGATGAGCACGACCGCCGCAATACCGGCAATGCCGGCCGCGTTGGGTACGTAGTTCATCCGCCACGGGCGGAACACCAGCGCAAAGAAGGTGCCGCCCATCAGGAATGCCCAACCCTGCAGCATGGGTGTGGGGTACTGTTTTTGCAGGTTTTGGGGCCATATGGTGTAAATAACAACGCAGAACGCGCTGATAATACCAACGACCAGCGCAGCGGGCGAAACCGCCATGTTGGTCAGGCTGCCGTGGGTGGTCAGCATAAATACACCACCCAGCGCCAGCACAATGGAGAACACCTCAAACAGCCGCGGCGCACGCTTTTGCTGGATGCAGACCACCAGCAGAATCAGCACGGGGGAAAGATCCTGCAAAATGGTGCCCACACCGGCGCTGGAAAGCTGGATGGTCAAAAAGTAGGTGAACTGGCAAAAGCTGACGCCAGCCAGGCCATAGATCACAAGGTCGCGCGCGTTGCGCCAGCTGCGCCAGGGGTTCACCAGTTGGCGCCAGTTGCGCACACCGTAATAGATGCACAGAATCACACCGGCCCAAAACAGCCGGATGGGCACCAGCCAGGTGGAATCCATGCCCTGGCGGGTAAACAGATACTGCCCCACGCAGCCGGAAACACCCCAGCACATGCCGCCGAACATTGTCAGCAGAGCGCCTTTTACGCTATCCGTCATTCGTTATGATCTCCTATCCCAAAACTTGTTACAGTTCGTTCAGGCAATACTGCGCAGCGGCCAAAACATCCGGAACAACGGGGGCACCGGTGGCACGCAGCTGCTGTGCGCTCTGATGCCCAGCGGTTTGCAGCACACACCGCACGCCCAGCGCCTGGGCAACCTCAAAATCGTGGACAGAATCCCCGATCATAATAGCCTGCGCCGGTACGGCACCGCGCTGCTTCAGTTCAGTCAGATAAGCCAGGCCGACTTCCACTTTGCTGCGGGCGTAAATATTATCCAACCCCAGCAGGCGGTCAAAGTAGGGGCGCACTCCGCGCTCCGTGACCTGCTGTTCCAAAACCGGCAAGTTGGAAGCCGAAAGAATGACCTGCTGCACCCCGGCACCTTTCAAAAGGGAAAGGGCGGGCACAGCACTTTCTGCCAGCGGGCAGGCCCCGGCGCGGGCCAGGTAATCCTGCATGTAATCATCGGCAAGCTCTTTGTAGGAGTTTTTGGAAAAATCGAACCCTGCGCGAATATAATAATCTTCAATCGGGAAGCCAAAAATCTCACGGTACTGGGCAAGGCTGTATTGCTGCGGGTAATGATAGATGCGGAGCAGACGGTTGAGCGCGTCCACACAAAGGGCAACATCATCCAGCAGGGTGCCGTTCCAGTCCCATAAAACAAGGCTCGGTTTCATGGCAGCTCCTTTTAATGAATACAGGGAAAGCGGTTATTGTTCTGCAAAAATTTTGTTCAGGGATTCGTTGCTCTCGATCAGCTTGACCAGGGCAACACCCAGCACACAGCAGCTGATGATCTCACCAACGCCAACAGCAACGGCGTTGAATACCGCCATGGTGACCGTGGGGGCAGAATCCGAGAAGAACACAGTGATTTCAAACGCACCAACGATCAGTGCATTGGCGATAACAGGAGGGAAAGACGCCGGAATTGCCAGCCCTTTCCAGCGCACATTGCGCAGGGCATAGGTGGCAAGGCAGGCAATCAGGGTGGCGGCGGTGCCAAACACCACATCCACCATGGTGGAACCCAGCAGGTTTGCCAGCAGGCAGCCCAGGGTAACGCCCACAATGTATTCGGCCCCAAACACCGGCAGCAGGCAGAATGCTTCGGCCACGCGTACCTGTACCGCGCCGTAAGAGAACGGCTGCAATACCAGGCAAAGCACGGTGTAAACTGCGGCGATCATGGCGCAGCGTACCAGGGTTTGAACGGACAGTTTGTTTTTGCTAGTAGACATAAAATTACACTCCGGCGGATAGATTTTGACCGCGCCCAAGACCGCCAGGCTTGGGTGGGTTTGCGCCTGAAAACCAGGCGGAGCCTAAAATCCTAAGTTGCTCAACAAATTGTTATTATAACAAATGAAAATGGGGGATACAAGGGGGAAAGGGGCATAATATTGCAGCAAAAGAGCAAAATACTGCCTTTGCAGACAAAAAATCCCGCACCGGGCGGGCTGCCGGTGCGGGGGAAAATGATAGAGAGGTTTGTTACCAGGGCGCGTTATCCAGCGGGCAGTGCATGTCTGTGCGGGCGGCGCGCATTTCCACATAGCAGCCGCACTGCATGCAGGTCCCGGCGTTAAGGCTGGGGCAGGTGCGGCAATGTTCCAGCCGGGCAGTGTATTCCGCATCCGGGGTGCGCACACGGCGGGGCATGGTGGCGCGGTAGCGCACCACGCTGGCGTAATAGTCGTTTTCGTCCGCCATATCCTGCAATAAGCAGCGGCGGCAGCGCTTGGGCTGGGCTTCCATTACTGGTTCACCACAAAAGCGGCTACGCTGCACGGCGGCAGGGTGGCGGTAAAGCCGTCCGCCGTCAGGCTGGTGTTCAGTTCCGCGGGGACAACCTGCTCCGGCGCGGCAAAGGTGTTGTGGGCAGCGGGGGCACCGGCCAGCACGCGGGCTGTTACACCGGTGGGCTTGGCCCCGCCCAGCATGCAGGTAACAGGGATAGCTGCCGTATCGTTCAGGTTGGCCGCAGTGACCAGAATACTGCCGTCTGCCTGCTGGCTGGCACTGACATGCAGATCGGGCACCGCCTGGTCATCGTGGTTCAGCAGGGTGGTCTCCGCATAGCTTTCCAGCTGCTTGGCACCCTGGTGGCCCTTGTACATTTCAAATATATGATAGGTCGGGGTCAGCACCATCTTGCTGCCTTCGGTCAGGATCATGGCCTGCAGCACGTTGACCATCTGGGCAATGTTGGCCATGCAGATGGTATCACAGTGGTTGTTGAAGATATTCAGGTTGATGGCCGCCACCAGCGCATCGCGCATGGTGTTCTGCTGGTAAAGGAAGCCGGGGTTCGTGTCCGGTTCCACATCGTACCAGGTGCCCCATTCATCCACGGCCAGGCCCACTTTGCGGTCACCCTGATACTGCTTGATAATGCGGGTGTGGTTCTCCACCAGCTCTTCCATCTGCAGGGTCTTGTGCAGGGTGGTATAGTATTCCTCATCGGTAAAGTCTGTGGCCGAACCCTTGTGCTGCCAATCCTCATGGGGCACGGTATAGTAATGCAGTGATACCGCATCTACGGCCTGCCCGGCGCGCTCCATCACAGTTTTGGTCCAGTGGTAATCCGCCACGTTGGCGCCGGATGCGATCTTGAAGATTTTGTGCTCCGGCGAGTAGTTGCGCAGGTAGGTGGAATATTGGCGGCATAAATCGGCATAATACTCGGCACGCATACTGCCGCCGCAGCCCCAGGCTTCATTGCCAATGCCCCAGTATTTTACGTTGAACGGTTCGTCCTGCCCGTTGGCGCGGCGCTCTGATGCCATGGGGGAAATGCCGCCCATGTTGCAGTATTCCACCCAGTCCGAAAATTCCTGCACGGTGCCGCTGCCCACATTGCCGCTGAAATATGCTTCGCAGCCAATCTGGCGGCACAGCTCCATAAATTCATGGGTGCCAAAGCTGTTATCCTCGGTCACGCCGCCCCAGTTGGTGTTTACAATGGTTTTGCGGTCCTCCTTGGGGCCAATGCCGTCGCGCCAGTGATAGGTATCGGCAAAGCAGCCGCCCGGCCAACGCAGCACGGGCACATGCAGGGCTTTCAGCGCGGATACAACATCATTGCGCATGCCGTTGGTGTTGGGAATATCAGAAGCCTGACCGACATAAATGCCCTGATAGATGCAGCGGCCCAGATGCTCCGAAAACTGACCGTAAATGTTGGGGTTGATGGTGCCAACCGAACGGTTGACGTTCACAAAAATGTATGCCATAAAAACACCTCACAAAAGTAAAAAAATACCATAGGCAACACCGCACAATTCCCGCCTAACGGCTCAAGCACCGCTCCGGCGGCTGCGGCACGGCATCTGCGTTGCCAAAATGCTCGA
>PPYE01643475.1_pt1 | contig 63024 bp, 61 predicted proteins | sample 1559881 | NCBI WGS metagenome assembly PPYE01 (sample SAMN08240022, study PRJNA423297) | Human gut metagenome, whole genome shotgun sequencing project. | reverse complement strand
ATGCCCCTTGGCAACGAGGAACAAATGAAAATACGAATGGACTCATTCGAGAATACTTGCCGAAATCAAAAGAGATGGACACGGTAGATGACGCAACGATTTATCGGATGGTTGAAAAACTAAATAGCAGACCTAGAAAGTGTCTAGGTTGGAAAACACCTTATGAAGTCTTCTTTAATAAAGTGTTGCACTTGATTTGACAATTCAAGCTGCAAAGAAACGATATTCACACGTTTTTTGGGTTCAGATTTCACTTGTTGGTTTGTCATTGTCAAGACCTTCTTTCGATTAATTTTGGAAACTTCTTATTTGTTTACTTAGTGCTTTCCCTTGCTATCAATACTCTTCTGGTAGTAACATCGTTTGATGCGTATGATCGTCGATAACCCACAGCTTTTTTATTTGGAAATTTACTAATTCTTTGGTAATTCGGATCTCAGAATAATCAATGAAGAATGGTTCTTCTTGTCGATGGACAATCGTAATGGTTCCTCGTTGATTATCTCGATTGAACTCAAAGATTTGTAAGTAGTCCAGCTGAATCTCTGCTTGTTTCACCTTCTCGTCAATCAACTGAAAACATCGTTGCTGTATTTCCTTTGGTACTTGTTCATTTACTCCCCTCGTGATATAGCGATTTTCATGTGTATCGAACATTGCTTAATCCTCCTTTTAGGCACAAAAAATAGCCCAATCACCGATTAAGATGATTGGGCTTCATAGTAATAATATATATTTTTAATTTGAGTAGATTCCAATCTAAGTTATATAGCGGAGCGGTTTTTAGTAAATTATGGTATGCTGTTTTTAATAAAAAAGGGACCGTATTAACAAAGTTTTTCTGAATGAACCAATTTATTCGACCTGTGGAACTGGTTTGTCATATTTTCAATCGAATAACTCTTTCTTATTTAAAATCAAGTTTTGTCCCATTTGATTCAATTACTTGTTTGTAATAATCAAAACTTTCCTTCTTGATGCGTTTAAATGTTCCATTACCATAGTCATCTACATCAACATAGATGAAACCATAGCGCTTCGACATTTGCCGTGTAGATTCGGAAATAATATCGATGCATCCCCACCACGTATATCCCAACAGCTCTACACCATCTTCGTTGATCGCGTCACTCATGGCTTGGACATGATCTCGAAGATATTCTTTTCGATAGTCATCGTGAATTTTGCCATCTTCGGAAACAACATCCTTTTCACCTAATCCATTTTCTACTATGAACAATGGTTTTCTATATCGGTCGTATAAGTCTACAAGTGAAATTCTTAATCCGACCGGGTCTGTCTGCCAGCCCCACTCACTTGAAGCCAAATATGGATTCTTCACGCCATTTACTGTGTTTCCTGGCGCCATATCCAACCCTGTTGTATCTGCTGCCATACATGAGGTCATGTAGTAACTAAATGAAACGAAATCAACAGTTCCCTCTCTTAGAATTTTTTCGTCCTCTGGTTCTTGATGAAGAACAAAGTTTTTATTCTCAATCTCTTTCAATAGATATTTTGGATATTCACCGAACACTTGAATATCAACGTAGCGATAGATGGATCTCATTCGTTGTTGTGTGGCTAAATTATCCTCTGGTTTGCAGGTGTATGGATAGAAGCATAATTTTGTCATCATACAACCGATTTGTGCTTCAGGATACATTTCTTTACACATTTTTACTGCTTTGGCACTGGCAATCATTTGATGATGCATCGCTTGATAGACGGCTTGTTCAAACGGCATATCTGTAAATCGGTCTTCGATCAAACCTCCGCTTGTAACAGGATGACGCAGCATCGCGTCGACTTCGTTAAATGTCAGCCAATACTTCACATACTTGCCAAAACGTTCAAAGCAAGTCTTCGCATATTTATCAAACAGATCAATGACCTCTCTCGAATACCAGCCACGATACTTTGTAATCAGCTCGATTGGCGGATCATAGTGAGACAGCGTGACTAATGGCTCAATGTCATATTTCTTTAGTTCCTTGAAGACATTCTCATAGAATTCAATGCCTTTTTCATTTGGCGTGGGGTCCTCTGGATTGGTATAAATTCTGCTCCAGCAAATAGACATACGATAAATCTTGAAGCCCATTTCAGCAAATAGACGGATATCCTCTTTATAATGGTGGTAGTGATCGATCCCACGACGTTTTGGATAATTTTCTTCTGGTCCGGCTACTAGAGCCTTTTCTAGTTCTTCTGTTGAGTACGCAAATTGCTTAGTAAAGTCTGCAACCCCAACCTCTCTATATGGAAGACAATCTTCGATGGTCATTCCTTTGCCATCGATATTCCACGCGCCTTCACACTGATTGGCAGCAGTTGCGCCACCCCACATAAAATTTTCTGGAAAAGTTGTTTTACTCATTTTTTATCCTCCATTACTGAATAATTTCCAATAGTTTATTCGAATTCTTGATCAATCCCTGTACCTTATTTGGAATCACATCGAGAAACTGATTGGTATTTGAAATAATAATCGGTGTTACAATTGAAAATCCTTGCTCCTTGATCTTCGAGAAGTCTACCTCTGCCAAAACATCGCCCTTATGAACCTTTTGACCTTCGACTACCTTGATATCGAAATATTCTCCTTTGAGATTTGCGGTATCTAGTCCGATATGAATAATCAACTCCACACCATTAGTCGACGTTAACCCGATCGCATGTTTGGTTGGATAAATAGTTACTACTTCACCATCAAAAGGCGCGACAACTTGATTACTATTGGGTTCGATCGCAATCCCTTTCCCCATGATTCCTTTAGAAAAAACGTCATCCTCAATTTCTTTTAACTCAACAAGTTTTCCTGACAACGGGCTGTAGACACCATAATCCACTTGTTTTGATGATTTCTTTTGTCGATTATTCTTTTCTTCAGATAATCCTAAAACCTGTACTAGAACAAAAGATATGGCAGCAGCCATGGCCATACCGATACAAACAAAGACAAAACCAGGACCCATAAATACAGGAAGAGATAGGATACTAGAGTTAACGTAGGCAGTTGAAGTACCTTTAAACGTTGCCACGAAAGCACCTGCGATTCCGCCACCAACCATTGTTGCAATCAGCGCATTTCTAAATTTGAGTAATACCCCATAAATTACAGGTTCAGTGATCCCGATAAAGGCAGAGATGAAAGCAGAAAATGAAATCGTCTTAATTTCTGAATCCTTGGACTTGAACCATGTTCCTAAAGCAGCACCTGCCATAGCCAGCGTCCCCATTGTATTAATTGGTAAAATAACGTCATAACCAAATTGTGAAATATTCTCAATGATCAATGCCCCTAATGAAAGATGCATTCCAGATAAAACGACAAGTGGTCGTGTCGCACCGACAACTAATCCTGCAACAATTGGCGAGAACTCAAACAACATTTTTACCACAGATGCCAGACCTATACTGATATAGTTTGCAGATGGTGCGATCAAGATCAACGCAAGAGGTGTCATAACCAACATCACCAACATAGGGGTAAACACTAGTCTTAACGCTTTAGGAATCACCTTATTGATAAAAGGGTGAACATAACTTAATACCCATACTGTCAAAATAATCGGGATACTACTCCCAGCGTACTTCACAAAAGGAACGGTTAAGCCAAATACTAAAAGCCCAGGTTCGCCATTTGCTAATCCTTCTGTCATGATCGGATACAACAGACAGCCTGCTAGCGCCATAGCTAGTGGAATGTTGGCCTTGAATCGCTTCGCTGCGGACCAAGCAATCAAGAATGGAAAGAAGTAAAAGACACAATCCGAAGAAATCGTTAATAGCTGCATGATTCCTGAATCGGCTTTTACATTTGCATAGGTCGTCAAAATAATGATGAGCCCCTTGATCATTCCGGTTCCAGCTAATACAGGTACAACTGGAAGAAAAATCGCCGCAAGTGTTTCAAAGAGTCCTTTCAAATGGAATCCGTTTTTCTTTTCTCCAGAATTTCCCGAAGAATGAATCTCTCCAATCTGTTTTTCCATTGCTTTGTATGCATCTGACACATCGTTTCCAATAATAATTTGCAGCTGATCCGTCGCATATTGCGCACCAATAACGCCCTTTAATTGCTTAATTTTATCCAAATCAACAAGACCCGAATCTTTCAAATAGAATCGCAATCTGGTTACACAGTGGAACATTTCGTTAACATTTTCCTTCCCACCAATATTCTGTAAAATTTCTTTGGATAGTCTATCGTAATTTGTTCCCATCGTTCTTTTCTCCCTTCCGAATGAACAAAAAAAGACCAAAACCAAACTATCGAACAGTTTAGCTTAGGTCTTGCCTCCATGATGAGTAACAATTCTAATCGCCTCAATTATTTAGTTGTCACTTTTTCAATATGGATCGTTAAATATAGTAAATCATCGTCGCTAATCGTTGTACCGCTAAATTTCTCTATATATCGCTTTACCTTTTTTGCACACTTAAAGGATCTTCGATACCGTTCCTTCACTAGCCTCAGCAGATGATCGTCTTTACTACGACTTTCTTCAGCTTCAGCTCCAAACAATCGCTGATAAAAGAATTTTAAATGCGTTACTAGACGATAATAATCAAGTGAATCCTCATCAAACTCGATTTCCATCTCAATTCTAATAATCGTTAATATTTCCTGAACCATTTCAATCATCTGCATCGTTTCCTGCATATTGCTATTCAACTCTGCATTGATTAGGTGCATGACAATCGTCGCCGCCTCATCATCGGGTAAATCTACATTAAATCTTTTGTTAATAATCTCAAGCTTTCGCTTAGAGAACTCAAATTCTTTTTTGTACATACGTTTCGTTTCAAGAACCAGCTTATTTTGGACCAAAAGACCTTCATGATAACGTTTAACCGTAAACTGCAAATGATCTGGTAGTGAAATATAGAGATTATCATTAAATTCTTTCCCTAATTCTAGCTTAGCATCCGCAATAATCTCTTTTGACATTTCAATAAACTCGACGGGAATCTCTAAAAAGCTCTGCTTCAGCTTTCCAATGATGTCATGGTCATCTTGATAGAAAATTCTCTCTATCTTTGATTGGTCAATCCTATCTCCGCGTTTTTTTTGGAAAGCTACTCCACTGCCCAACACAACAATGTCTTCTCCATTATCATCACTGGTCAATACAGCATTATTATTAAGTACTCGAATAATTTCCATGTTTGACCTCCTTAGAAAACAAAAAAGACAACACCAAAAAGTAAGCTTACTTTTGGTCTTGCCTGCATAATCAGTAACAATCCTCTTAGTATATGTTTAGAAATCGATTTCATTTGAAGTATATCATCCTCAAAAAAATAATACAATATCTTTTTTTAAATTATATGCGACACAAAAGATCGCTTTTAAAGTATTTCATCGCTTAGTAAGAACAGAAAAGGGCGCGCACAATAATATCTAGAGGATTTCAAGACACATAGGTTCTGTTAAAAGAATTCATACTATCTATAATTTTGATATAAAGAAGATCAATCAAAAAAATTTTCACTATGTTTTTGTACAGCATGAAAACATCGTGCTTTTAAAGTTAATTAATCCCTACTATTGCATGTTAGATGGAAACACAACTATTTTTTTGAAATATGAATAAAAAACTCCTAACTAGAACTTAATTATTTCTTTGTCCTAGTTAGGGGAAGAAGATTAGATAAAGACTGGCTTTTTCACACTATTTATCGAACACTCAATTGTTTATTCTAAACAAATCCGAAGCACTCTCATATTAGTATCAACGTCTCCAATAGCCATTGGTTCAACTGCTTTAAGATTATCTGTTTTTGTTACGATGACCATAACCGTTGGATCGTATCCTTGCTTTTTGATTGCTTCTAAATCGAACTCAGCTAATAAGTCCCCTTTTTTCACTTTCATTCCTTGTTGAATATGACTGGTGAAATGCTCTCCTCTTAAATCAACAGTATTTATCCCGATGTGTATCAAAATTTCTTCGCCGTGACTGCCTGATAGACCAATCGCATGACCCGTTGGATAAGCGACTCTGACAATCGCATCAGAAGGAGCATAGATCTTTCCTTCGCTAGGTTGTATCGCAATTCCATCTCCAACAACTAATTTTGAAAACACTTCATCTTCCACATTAATTAAATCAATAGCTTTACCTTTTACTGGAGCGTAATAATCGATCTGCTTTTTATCTTCTTCTTTTTTAGATAAAAAGCTCGCTTCATTTTTTTTATCTCCAATAATTAATGCAGAAATTAATGCAAAGGCAAAAGCAACAACACCACTTATACAAAGACCGATAAAGCCACTATCAATGCCCTGAGGATTAATAAACGTTGGTAATCCTAGGAGGCCATGTGCACCGAACGTATACAACTTGGAGCCAGCTAACCCAGCAATTGCTCCACCAATTCCAGCGCCTGATAAGCAAGTGATTAAAACCCATTTCCGAGGAATTAAGATTCCATACAATGCTGGCTCACTAACACCAAAGAAAGAAGAAACAGCAGCAGCTGTTGAGACTGCTCGTGTATCTTTATTTCTTGTTCGAATCGCTACACCAATGGTTGCTCCAAGAATAGCCGGCGCTCCAGAGAAAATAAGAGGATTAATAATATCATATCCATATTGCGCAACATTAATAGCAAAGAAAGGAATAACCGCCCAATGCAAACCAAACATAACCAAAATCGACCAAAAAGCACCTAGAAGGAATCCTGCAATTCCTGTGTTCAAATTAATCAGCCAAGACACCGTATTGCTTAGTATATTTTGAAAAACAATTGAAATTGGACCAATGATAATCAGACTAGTAACACCTGTAACAATCAAAGTAAAAAAGGGCACGAAAACCATCTTCAACACATCTGGAATGTACGTATCAAAAAATTTGTAGACATAGCTGGCAATCCACACAATCACAATGATTGGAATAACCGTGCTGGCGTAATTTTGTAAAGCTACTGGGATACCTAAAAAAGTTAATTGATAGTTCATCGAAAAAATTGTTCCTGAAAATAATGTATGCGTTGATTCCCCAGTCGCCGCTGCAACAATGCTTGGATAAACTAAAAATGCACCTAAAACAATGCCATATATTTCCTTGATTCCAAAACGCTTAGCGGCACTCCAGCCAATCGCTACAGGGAAAAAATAAAAGAGAACATCAGAAAGTGCATTTAATATAATATACGTACCATCTGTATCTGAAAGTAAGCCAAATACGCTGATTAAAGCCAGCATCGCTTTGATCATCCCTGCGCCGGATAAAATCCCTAATATTGGTATAAAAATTGAACTAACTAGACCTAGCGCTTTAGTTAACAGATTTTTATCATTCTCCTGATTTGCCTGCGAGTCATCTAGAGTTTCCTCAGAGAGTCCCGTTTCTTTAATAAGTACATCGTATACTTTTTTTACACTTGGACCGATCACGACTTGATACTGTCCACCTTGTTTAACTACATCTAAAACACCCTGCATTTGCTTTATAGCGTTATCATTCGCTTTTTTTTCATCCTTTAATACGAAACGAACTCTAGTCACACAATGTGAAATACTTAGGATATTCTCTTTTCCACCAATTTGTACCAGAATATCTTTACCTAATTTCTTGTAGTCCATAATCATTAGAACCTTTCTGCATTTTCATTATTATCGACTTTACTTAGCCCCGATTACGGCTCCTTTTGTACATCATAAAATTGAAATTACATCTATGAATCTAACAGTTTGCTTCCTTGACAAAATTGTTCAATAATCTTCTCGAACGTTCCAGCGGGAACTGGATTTCCAATTGTTTCAAAGCTTAAGCCATAATCCTTCTTCTCCAAAAAATAATAATGAAACCCATCGCAATAGCCTGCTACAAGAACTATTTTATTTGTTGAATTCCGTAACATCTCGCCACCTGCTGAAGCCAGCTCTCCAGGGAAGACAAACAGTCGCAAATCTCCTAAATCTAAAATACGCATAGGTACTACATCATAAAATGGCGGTTTATTTAGCTGTTCTTCGCATTTTTTAATCAGCTGTTCTAATGATTGAGAACCTACTGCTTTAAGTGACCCATTCTTCATTCCTTCTATTCTATTTAATAATTCCTGATCATACGCTTCCTTATCGTTTACAACTTCTTGATTGAGCGTTAATACGCGTAATCGTTGATTATCTATAGAGAGCGTTCGTTCAATTTTAATTTGATTTATTTTCGCAGCTAATTCAGTCGTTACTCTTTCCAGCTCAGCAAAATCTCTTCCCAATCGATCGTTATGGTTACTTGAATCTCCAGCACAACCAATCAGCATTAGTGGATAAAAGCCCCAAAGTTCCTTTAATTTTTGTGATAGGTTTCCAGCCAGATCAGCAGTAAGCTGCCTATTACTTCCACTTAGCACTGTTGAATGGACCGCAATATTTACTAATCCTGCGATCTCTCTTCCATTATGCATAAACTTGACAACAGAAACTGTGTTATCCGATTGCTGCCCAGGATGATTACGATTACTATAGTAGCCCAAGACTAAGTCAGCACCGTACACCATCTGCGCCTCTATAAGATTTTTTTCACATTTAAGATATAATTCGACAAAACTATCCTCTAGGAAATCTCGGTATTGTTCATTAAACTCACCAAACTCCCAACTTTCGTGATAGTCTCTTACTGAATGATGATCATGAGTAGCCCCGATAATAATATTTTCAAAAGGAATACTATACTTTTGACTAATCTTATAACGAATAGCAGCCGCAAACTTGTCTTCTATCTCTAATAAATCTCCTGTGGCAATAAATATTTTCTGATTCAGATTGTTGCAAATTAATAAGCCATTAATAAATATATGATCATGAATGCCTTCAGCCGGCTGGTTTCTTAACGGTGTTTTATACCCAAGAAGATAGAACGGGCTCTCAGGCGTAATATCAATTCTTCCTGATCCTACATGCATTTTTTCACTTCCTTTTTTGCTAATTCTTCAATTACTTTTGTACAAATTACTTCTGCGCTCCCACAAGCAAACATGGAGTTCATCGCTTCGTACGTACACTTTTGATAACTCTCTTCATCAGCCATGTACTTTTGTCCGCCATTAATCATCGTTGCGACTAACGTCGTTTTATACGGCGAACGGGCTCTAATTTGGGACCCAATGATACTCGTAATTTCAGGTTTCATCATTACAATTACGGCTTCACCAAATGTCAGGAGATAAATAACTACTTCCCGGTCAGTACTAGAAATAAATTTATAGTTCCTTGTAGGATTTAACTCCTTTCTATCTGGAAACTCTTGGCCTTTTACAGTCATCACTACCTTACCCAAAGAAATTTGTTCATTGGATTCACCTATCTCTTGATTTAGTGTTCTTATAATAACGTTCCCCAGCTCACTGGCTTGTTGGACTAGCTCTTGAAAGTCTTTACTTGGCATCCGTGGAACCTGATCGGCAGCAGCTCCTAACATAAATAAAGCAGGACAATTAAAATTATCCTCTATACATTTACTAACCGAACCAATAAAGTCACTACTGACAGCCTCCTTATCCATTGTCTCAACTAGCGAAGATTGCACATCCATACTATAAATAACAGCTAACAACTCCTGACTTTCGGTTACAAATTTGAGAATTGAAACAGTCCCATCAGAGAAACCTTCAGGATTTCTACCGATCCAATAACCCTCTGCTTGTTCGACATCCCGATTAATCGTTGCATCTGTCTTTGTGGTCTGTCCGATGATTTTAATCCGTTGAAGCGTTTTGATCGCTTCCTCAACTGCCCCTGCAACTGCTGCTAAGATACTTTTTAAGAACAGTTTATTTTTTTCTTGGATTTGCGCACTTGATCTTTTTAAGGCCTCAATTGAGCGAGTATGCGGTGCTGAAAAAGTATGAGTTACACTGATAAAAATGTGCTCTAGTGGCACTGCATACTTTCTGCCGACTTCCTTCTTAATCGCCTCAATTGCGTACTCTTGTAGTGAAGTAAGGTCGATTGAAACAAAGACAAACGTTTCTTGTTGTTCCAAAATAATCACTCTGCATGCCAATTCATCATGAAGATATCGAAAATTTTCTATAGGAAAAAGTGAATCGGATAATTCAAGGAGTGTCTTTCCCGAACCTGCTCTCATCATAACGCCTCCACTAACCTGAGATTTGATACAAACGCTGCGCATTTCCAGCTAAAATTAAAGACTTTTCATTTTCTTCTATATCTAAGCTCTGAATAAATGCTGCGCCATCAGTCAACCATTCCCGACGTACCGGATAAGAAGAACCAAAAATAATATGATCTGCCCCCATCATCTTAATCGCATGCTCTAAAGATTCTTTCCCCCATGGTTGCGCATGAGACATCTCAAAGTAAATGTTTTTTGCCAAGTGTTCTTCTACATTGGTGTGATCATTATCGAAACGCTGGACTGTATCTTCTTTGCTTTTTTTATGAGGCATCAGCATGTTTTTCAATGCAAAGAATCCGCCCCCTAGCATGGAATGTACAAAGGTCAAATTGGGATATTTTTCAAAAAATCCGCTATATAATTCCCGACAAACTGAAGTTAGCTGATCTGCACATCTTCCATAGGATCGTCTGATGTTCGTGTATTCAAACAAGGCATCGTACTGTGTGGGAACCGGTGTATGATGAATATAAACAGTTGCTTGATATTGGTTCAATTCTTCAAAAAATGCGGAAAACTGGTTATCGTCTAAATAATACTTTCCGTAATGCGTAACCAATTGTACGCCTGGAAACTTCAACTCCTCGAAGCATCGCTTCATTTCATCAAAAACGTCTTGAGTTCCTAGAGGAGGTACTACCGCTAAAGGAATCAGCCGTCCTTCGCTTTGTTTCATGTACTCGTACATGCCATCATTAAATGTTTTACATTGTTCGAGTGTCAGCCATTCATGGCATCCGGGGATTTTTAACACTGCCCGATCAATGCCTGCCTGATCCATATCTGCAAGAATCGTTTCTAACTCATACTCTCCTTGAAGATAATTTAGGTTTTCATATCCTTTAGGTCGCTCAACGATAATTTGTGTTCGTCCGTCTTGAATTTTTTTGTAATAGGCGTTCGTATCATAATGGGTTGGTACGCTGCTTAAAAAATTATCCAATTGTTTATTTGAGTCAAAAATACGTTCATCAAACCAATATAAATTACTATCAATTATCATTTTAGTCCTCTCTTTCTGGTAATTTGTATTTCTTTATGAACAAGAGAAGATGGAGAAGGTCTCCGGAGACCTATTAATAGTCGACTATCTTTTCTCCTAGCTTTTTAACCTCTTTTCTATCTACTATAATAATATATTCTGAAATCGTTTTCGATTCGATAAAACAGGCTATTTATTCCTATAGAGAATAAATAGCCTGTTTTTTGGTTTTTATCCAATTTTATTCTGTATCTAAACATTTCGTTCGTTAATAAATTTGAGAAATGCTTGTACTATCGGTGTAATTTCTTTCGTTTTCGTATGATAAACGTTTATATCCGTTCGAATCTCTGGATAAATCGGTACCATTGTCACTCCTTTAGAATTCAAATAGGTAATTGGTTTCTTCATCAATAATGAGATTCCCATTCCCTCTTTCACTAAATCTAAAATATTTTCTGCTCGTTCTCCAGTATAAGAAATTTTTGGTTCAAATCCCGCCTCTCTACAGGCCTTTATGGATATATTGTACATAACTGTGCCCTTATTAAGAAAAAGAAAGGATTCATGAGCTAGCTCGTTCAACATGATTCTTTCACTCTTCGCTAATCTATTAGATCGAGGAAGCACAGCGACCAAATAATCATCAGAAAAAGGAATGTAAGTCATTTTTTCATTTATTTGAGGCTCCTCTCTGATAAACGCAAGATCACATTTACCGTTTTCTAGTAGAGTCATTAACTGCTGAGAATCTGCTTCTATCACGTGTACGTTGGTTTGAGGGTACATCTTACGAAAATCCATAATGGCTTGTGTAATACCATAAGGAGCCATAATGGGAATCGCTCCAATTGTAATTGTTTGCAGCAGCTTATCCTTAAACTGATTCAATTCAGTCACTGATTTTTCGTAAAGATTAACTATTTCTTCTGCATACGGTAGGTATTCTTTTCCATACGGGGATAGCTGAACATTTCTGGTGGTTCTTATGAAAAGCTTGATATCTAATTCCTTCTCCAATAATTGAATGTGCTTCGATAGTGTCGATTGTGAAATAAACAATTCTTCTGAGGCTTCTAAATAATTATTGCGTTTTGCTAGAATGACAAATTCCTTTAAATAGTTAATATTCATTTTTCACGCTCTCTTCGCAATAGATAGATGTATGTTTCTTTTAATTCTATCTATGTTTTACTGAATATACAATGTTCACACCTATTCGCACTTGTTTTCCACATATTCTTAATTAACCATCTACAAGCTATACTTCATTACATTTTATATAGACTGTCACAAAAAAATCTAAAAAAATGTCAATAAGAACACTCTTTTAACATTCTACAAAATGTCATCATTTATGATACGGCTCCGCGTATCGTAAGTAAATGATATTTGCACAACTCTTTGTTAGAAACATCTGAAAATAAAAACCGCCATTGTAATGCTTGATACGCAACTTATAATGGTGGTTTATGTATATTACTTTCCCTTGAAAGAGTTGTTCAGTCGTGCTTTTCAGACCACTCTTTGCTTACATCCATGGGTTATTCCTTGGATACTTCTGATCCATAATCGTCCTTACTCTTTAATCAGAGTATTTTGATTTAAAACACCTTCTATTTTCTCATCTTACTAATAGAGGCTAACTCAGGATTTTTATTATTTTTCATAGTCAATCAAGTATTCCCCTAAGTCTATTTCAAATATAAAACTGAACAAAGTAGTTACTATTATTGATCTAACATAAAGTTTAAGAATAGTAATCAATTTTCAGTGTTCGGATCAATATTAGAAATGACTTTTAGTATTTTTTCCAACTGACTTATATTTGCATTACCAGTCTTTTCTTCAAGTACTTCAACAATTTGCTCAACTAAAGAATTACTCTCATATATTTTCCTCGTGGGGTCATTCCACTCAGTACTAACATTTTTCCGAAGAATAGCGCTATATAGATAGACCTTATCAATAAAGGCTGCATTTCCTCCCTCAAGAATGTTCACTACTTGTCTCACAATTTTCTTATCAGCCATATATCCATTGACAGCTGGCCATCCTTTATCGTTATCTGATTCCATAACAATAACCTGCTCTGAACCGCTATTCATTACAATTGTTGAATTGTGAGAAGCAAGAATAACTTGCCGTTTTAATTTCAGTTGACGCAAATCCTTCACTAAATTTTTATAGATATATGGATTATCCAAATTATCCTCAGGCTGATCTACAATAAAAGGTGCATCATCTTTTGTAAACTCACTAAAGGTAAGAACAAATGATAGAATGGCAACTACTTTTTGACCCATTGATAAATCGGTGATGTTTCTAAAATTTTTGCCACTAGTATTGATATGTTCACGGTTATTAATGTTGAATTCTAATTCAAAGCAGTCACTCTCTTTTACGTAATTTTTGAGAAAGTTTCGCATGTAGTTTAGTCCAGTTTCTTCAAATAGAACATCACGAACCTCTTCAAAAAACGAAATTCTATTATCCACGTTATCAACAAATTTAAGATTGCTTTCAATAATTTTTTGAGTTCTATTTTCAAAGTAAGTATTTAAGTTTGCAGCTTTCTCTAAAATAGCGAACTCCTTATTCCAGAAAAGCTCTAATACTTTAAAAGGGTCTCCAAGTTCAATTGTTAATTTATTTAGATAAGAAGATAAATTTTGATGTTTTATAGCATATCTCTTAAAAAATCTTTGATTTGCATAATGATTTACGCCCAAAGTTGAAATCCATTCAAAGTGAGTATCATTCATAGATTTATGGGAAAAAATTACTTTCAATTTGTCCTCTTGTTGACAATTATAATCCAGTAATATTTGTTCAATGTTTTTCTTTCTCTTTTCAAGAATATCGGGTATAGTCATATATTTTTCAAATATGCCTTGAAAACCATCTTTAAAAGAACTAATTCCTCTAACTTTCTTGATTTTTTTGTAATCATAGATTGTGCTTTGAATGAATTTTGTCATATACGATTGATTTCCAGCTATATTAACTAATTCATTAATTGTAAATTTCCTTGTATAAAGTTTATCTAGTACCTGCTTAGTTTTGGTTAATTCAGTGACAATCTTTCCATCAAAAGTAAAAACTTGGACTCTATCACTTATCGAAGTTTTCCTTAATACTTTCTCGTAAACTTCTGGATTCTCTTGACGATCAAACTGAGAGTGATCATTACGATATCCAAATAAGTTTCCCAAAAATTCTTTATTGCTTTCTTTAAAGCTAGAGAAGAAAAAAATATAATAATCTTCCCCTTCATGATGGTAAACCACACAACAGGTTCCTTGATTTAATATTTTTGATAATTCGCTTCTGCTATCTACAACTTGAGAGGTAACGTAGCCAATTATATTTAGTATTGTACTTTTACCAGAACCACGCCCTCCGATTATTGAATTGAAGTTAGGTGAAAATTTTAAAATCATGCTGTCCTGATCTTTTCCCCGTAAAAATTCACGTCCTTCAACATAGAGTGCCTTGATAAATTTACTTGGATTTTTTACATGCTCGTAAGATACTGATAGATCGAAATCTTTTAACGCTGCGTCTATAGCATTAAAATCCATAATATCACCCTTAACATAAAAAAACTTTTCATTAAGTTCTTCTACTGTGTGAGCATCGTTATCGATCACATAATTAAAAGGTCGCTTAGTTATTCCACGAATGCGATTTTTCGTAGCTTCAATTTGGTTGGTGTCCGTAACACCAATAATCGAAAATAAACTTGAATTGAATAGTTGTGTTTTATACGTTCTTGTTAAAAAATCGGCTTTAAATATATCAGAACTATTAATATGAGCAATATACCCAATTGCACCGATCTGACCAAAATGTTCAAACACATCATAGGTCATCCTTATTGTTCCGTCGGCGGGTGATATAATATTTTCTCTCATCCACTTTCTCATTGCACTGATTTGACTCTGGTTTCCTTGGTTTAATATGCCCACAACATGATTTTTATCAGAACAAGATATCTCTATACCAAGCTCAACTCTAGTTCTCACTTCATAATCTGGTCGCTCTCTTCTTAATATTCGAATGGCTTTTTGAAGCTTCGCATGTCCTAAAAGTGTATTGTGATCACATACTAAAACAAGTTCAATACCTTGTTTTAAAATACAATGACCTAAAATTAAAAATGAAAGAAATTCATCTGCATTAGTATAAGTATCAACCTCCAATAACTTTTTAAAATCAGAAATTTCATACTCGTCGTTCAAAATCAAATCGTAGTGTTTAGCAATCTTCAACAGCTCTGAAGATGTAAACTCTCTCCATGACTTTATTTCTTTTTCACGTTTAATTCCGAGTAATTCCATTGTCTCTTCATTTATCAACTTAAAATCATGTGACTCTGGTGTGTGCACATGAAAAACAGTTTTCCTAAATTGTCCACCTGCATTGGATTCATTGATTGTTTTGTAAAGTTCCGAAATTACGTCTTTTGATTTTACAGGTTTTTTTTCTAATTTTTCCATTTTAATAGGCCATCCTTTTCAGTATCTTATAGACGAAAGCATAGCATATTTAATACTAAAATAATGCTGAATATCTCAAAAAAGAGAAAATACGTTCCCGTATTACAAACAGAATTATACTGATAGAATTGTCTGTATAATTCATCTAACTGATCGACTATTTTTTCTGATTCAATTTTCTGCTGTGTTCAGATTCATCTGGAAAGAAAGTATTTCTTTCTCGATTGTTCATTTGTACACTCTAATTCAGTAAAAATAAATTCACAAAATGAATAGAAATCTGCTATTAAAATTTCTCTTTAGTTGACTATTTATTCTGGGAACGAATCCAATGTGCTTGGATCAGTTACCTCATTGAGCACATTGTTATATATATCGTATAGGACGGTGAAAAATTGAATCAACTTTACTCATTGAATAAGAAGTATCAGATTTCATCTTTGCTCTTTCTATAACCCATTGATCATCATCATAACCTGCATCATTAGCATCAATATGCATATTTAAAATATCATCGCCTGAAACATTTACAATATCACAGTCGTCAATTACCATTTCAATTTTCTGTAAATCAATAAATTCTAGGTCACTCAAATTGGATAAAACCATTTCATACAAGTATGCTTTAATTTTCTCATGAGCATCATTTTCAATTCCATTAGTATCAAACTCAAACTCTCCCTCAGCGTAGACATCAGTATTATTGTTAATAATTTCATCTATTTCCATACTATCTATAATTTCTAGCATTTGAAGATCGTCTACATAATCCTGAGTACAATCTTCTGCCGCCTCTTGAAAAATTTTGACATAGTCCTTTATGTTTCCTAAATTTAAAAGTATCTTATCATGCAATTTTTTCCACAGAAACGGCATTATTGTGTTTAACTCATCTAATGGAAATTTTTTTAGAAAGTTTTTGGTCAATTGTGGACTAGAGAATACTTGATCCAAATCATAAAACGTGTAGAATTCATTACTACTTAATATTTCGATGAAAAAGCTGGTCGACAATCGCGGCGAGACATATTTTGAATCTATATTAGATACTTCAGGATAAATCATAAAATTATGAACATGCTCTTGATATGTCTTTTCAGTAAAACCTGCATAACAACAATAATATCCGATAATAAAACTTTTCTCTCTAGAATTGCTAAATGATAAGTTTAATATTTCTTTGCTTTCGATTCTTTTAGAAATTTCCCGACTCAATTCATTTTGATCTGGAAAACATCGGAATAACTGATCAAAGAAAACAATTGATTTTCTTATCTCCTTTAGTTCAAGTAAGTTAGAATAGAAGACTTGATTTATATAATCGTTAACCGAAGGATTTATCACCGCAATCAACTTTTCTCCATTGCTTTCAACAATTGTGATAAGTGAACCATTCAATCTACGAATGGCGTTCTCGAAATTTTTTGCACTAGTGTCTATACCATTAATAAGTGATATTCTGCTTTCAAAAGCTGCCTTTAATAAATTATTCTCAACAAACGTATCAGTTAAGGAAAATAGTATAAACATAAAGTGACGATCTAAAGAATCATGCCTTTTTTCGAATTCTTCTTCCCAAATACTGTCAGGGAAATTTAGTTTTTCAACTATTTTCGAAAAATACTGGTTAGGATTGAACTCCAAATAGAAAGATTTTCTCGTGATATACTCGATAATTCGAGGTGTATAATTTTTATGTCTTATAAGTTTAAGATAACGATAATCCAGTCTAATATTTTCGAAATATTCGCTTGGTAATTTGCATGCGTAAAAATGATTATATAAAATTCGAGCCTTATCCAGTTCACTCAACTCATCCATATTAATCAAATACTTCTTTATCACTTTTTGATCATTTATCTTATCAAAGTCAACCGAGCGAATTCTTGCTTCATTCAATATTGTCAATCTAGAATTGAGAATAAGTAATTTATTCGGATGCATTTGAACATATTGAATAAGAGCCACGAGCTCACTTTCAATGGAATTTTTCATATTAAAATAGTATTGTCCCAAACAGTCATCCAATAAGATGATTTCTTTTAGATCAGGATCAGCACTAAGCGATCGCTTTATGTCTGACAAATCTCCATTCGTCGTGTATCTCGCTCTGTATCCCTCGCTAACCTTTTTTAAAAGAATCATTTTTGATGTAATAGTTTTTCCAACACCAGGAGCTCCTACCAACATGATAATCCTATTTCGTTCAAGAAAACCTAGACTTTTCTTAAATGCCTCGGTCTGTACATAAATATCTTTCTCATACTCAATAGTTGCAAAAAGAGACTCACAATCAATAAACAAATTTCTATTAAACATCTCTGATAGAATATTTGATGATTGCAACCACAATTTAAAAGGCTTGTTTACAATATCTTGATTTTTTTCCTGCTGTAGAAATGATTCTATTTCTCTTAAAGTAACGATATTTTTAGTTGAATCCATGTAATCCTTAAACATTTCAAAAATCTGAAGAATATTTCCTTCAGTCAATTCCTTACTGATACAAAGATAGTATTGTTTAGGATTGCTTATTCTAACCTTCTCTATCTCATTTTTTAAAGATGATTTTAACGTGGGAAACGTGCTTTTACTATAGTGCTTTACTTGTACTACAATATTTCGTAACTCTGGCTTATCACTTAAATCTACTCCGCCGTCTCGACCTCTCGAATAAGATCTAAGTTCAACATCCAATAAGCGCTCCATTATATCTTTACAAAGTTCTTCAAACTCAACATCATTTAAACTCGAATAATTTAGCATAGTCTTCTCCAATTATTGTTAGCCTTTTCATTTATTTCATTATACATTAAAAATAAATTAACAAATGAAAACCTTGAGCTTCTATCTTGTTAATCCCAAACTAGGACGTGTCTGAAAACTTATTACAGAGTTAATTTGAAGATGCCCACCACATAAATAAGCTCTAAAAATGAGTTTGCCAATTTGTCATATCGTGCAGCGACACGACGGAAGTGTTTGATTTTGTCGAAGTAACACTCCACTAGATGGCGTTCTTTGTACAAGCACCAGTCGGCTTTCCATGGCTTTTTGGCATTTTCTCTAGGTGGAATTGTACAGGTCCCACCTTGGGAAGAAATCCACTCACGAATTGGTTTTGATCCATACGCTTTATCTCCTATAAAAAAGGAATCGTACTCGACAATATCAAGCACGATTCCTTTTATTGTGTTCTATATCCCTACTTATGATAAGGAGCGGCGTATCGTAAGTGAATGATATCGCTGAATACAAATAGCCCGACCACATTAAGTTGATCGGACTTCATAAACGTTTTATTGACTAATACTTTTTTGATTAAGAATTGATTCTAACATCTTTTGCTAAAGTTAAGCATCCTATAGTTCCTGCATTATCTGCTAACTTAGGTGTGACAATGTATTCTTCGATATTTGGCGTATCGACATAGCCGTTAATTAGTTCTAAAAAACGTCTTTGTACTTTCTTTTTCAGATGTTCTTGTTGCATGACACCACCACCAAAAATTATAATATCTGGTGAAAGCATCAGGGTCGTATTATAGGCACATTGTGCAATATAATCCGCCTCGATTTCCCAGAACGGATCTTCTATAGAAAGATTTTGTCCCTTGGTTCCCGTACGCATCTCGATAGCGGGCCCAGATGCCAACCCTTCCAGACAATCATGATGAAAAGGACAAGCACCAGAGAAAGTATCTCCTGAATGCCTCTTAACTAACGTATGCCCCATTTCTGGATGGCTAAACCCTTCAACAAAAATCCCGTCTTGTATAGCTCCTCCACCAAGCCCAGTTCCAACCGTGTAATAAACAACACTGGATAAACCTTTTCCATGGCCTAAAACATACTCCCCGTAACAAGCAGCATTCACATCGGTTGTCCAAGCAATTGGAATTTCGAAATGCTTATTCAACGTTCCAACAAAATCAAAATTTTTCCAAGCAGTTTTTGGAGTAGAGGTGATATGTCCATAAGTCTTTGATTCACGATGGATATCAATCGGTCCAAATGACCCTACTCCAATGCTTTCTAATTGTTCTTTATAGTGATTAAAGAAATCAATTACCAAACTCATTGTTTCATCCGGTGTAGTTGTAGGAAAACTCACTCTTTCTAAAACCTTTAAATCATCATTGCCAATGGCACAAACAAATTTAGTCCCACCTGCTTCTATTGAGCCATACATTTCTTACCCCACCGTCCTTTTATCTAGGAATTCGTTCTTCCCTGTCTAATAGTTTTTCGAAAGACTCATGTGGTTCCTTTTGGTACCAATAGGCAACAGAAGAAATATCGTCTTGACGCTCATAAAGCTTGATGTCATCATTTCCTAGAGTTTGGAAAGTAACACGTAAATTTTCTTTGAAACTAATGGGGTCGGGTAAATGCCAGCGGTACAACCCATGCATCGGTAAAGCATCATCGCCAAAACCATGAACTGGATTTGGATTAGGTTTTCCAGCACTAAAATAATCCCGGGTGTGATCTCTTTTAGATTGAAAAGGATAGCCCATAAATAGCGTATTAAAATTTTGAGCATATGCCCTTTCTCCAAAGTTCTTTTTATGGAAAGCCCAAGCGCCGCCAAAATAATCTTCTGCTCCTGTAGATGTTATTGTAGGGAAATCTTCATCTCCATCTATATAAAACTTAAATTCTCCTTCCCCCCACCAGTATCTTTCCAATGCGCACAAAGCAAAGTAGGTTCCTACATAATACCCAGTGCCTTTGATTCCATCAATAAGGGTGTAATCTTTTCCTTTTGTCGTGATAGGTTCACGGTTCCATTTAGAATGAAAATACATCGCATCATCCGGTACTTCAGTCAATGCATAATTAAATGTATAAAAAATGTGCTTAATAAACTCAGGATGTTCATTTGTTAAAGTAATCTTAGCTTTTTTTCGAAATGGCATCTCAAAATAGCAATTCATTCCTGATGTTGGATTCACTACGATTGGTAAGGAATTCACTTCACATCTTGTCCCAAACCCATTACAAAAAAAATCTCCTAATGGACTTTCTACAGAAGGAGTAGCTTCATCATCCCAATAAATACGCAAAATTAAATCACGTAAGACGAAACTCCCAGCGATTGTTTTGTCTGTCACTGTCATCCAAAAATGACGTAAAATTCCAGGGCCTTCCATTTCTGCTAAAGTAATTGTCTCTCCAGCATTTATCGGAACAGAAGGTGACCCTTTTCTCCCGATTCCTAGATGACTCGCTGTCATTGCCGCTTTCCCTTTTTCACCATTTTTATTTTCCGGTGAAATAGTTCTACTTTCCTCTCCCTTGTGGAGCCATACATTATTTAAATAATTCATTTTATTCGTCCTCTATCTTTTCTTCACTTTTTTGATTATTCATATAGATGATTTGTTGTTGTGCCTCCGCAATAATTGCTGCAATATCTAAATTATCATTTCCTAACTGCAAAGCGATTGACATTGCCAAGGGAAGATTCATTCCTGAAATTACGTGTACTCTGTCAGAAATATAGGTAAAAAACTTTTGATTTACACTTCCTCCAGCCATGTCAGTTAAAACAATTATTTCGTCTGTAGTCTCCACTAACTCTTTAATTTGTTCATCTATATCATCAGTTTCTTCGACATATGCACATAAGCTACTAATTTGATTATGCATACCTGTTAAAAACTCTAGTGTCTCTTTAAAACCCTCAGCTAGTGTTGAATGGCTAGCAATGATCAATCTTCTCATAATTCAAATCCTTTTCCTTTACGCTAATATTCCAAATGCAGCCATAACCATTGCAAAAACAATAACGAGTAGAATCAAAATGGTCATACTGATTTTTTTCTTACTAAGTAGATAATATGCTGCAGCAGTAATCATTACTGGAATTAATGTTGGTAAAATTTTGTCCAACATTGGTTGGATTTTCATACTAACTTCACCAAAAGTGAATTTAAGTGGCGTTGAAACACTGATAACTGAAGCAATTAATGATCCAACTACTGTTAGCCCCAATACTGAAGCAGCTTCAGTTAAATAATTAATCTTTTCACCGTATTCAGTAACAATCTTCATTCCCTGCTTATAACCAAATTCAAAGCCTCTCATTCGGAAAAAGAAGATTACCATGATTAAAATGAACCATAAAAAGATTCCTACAGGATTATTTTCTAAAGCCATATAAGCCGCAATTGATCCCATGATAGTTGGGATCATCGTCATCAAAAGAGAGTCCCCAATACCAGCAATTGGACCCATCGTGCCAACTTTAAAGTCATTAATCGCATCTTTTGCTTCTAATCCTTGCTTTTCCTCCATTGCAACACAAGCACCTAAAATAATAGCTGCCAGCCAAGGCTGTGTATTGTAATACTGAAAGTGATTATTTAAAGCTTCGATGTACTCATCATCATCTTTGTATAATTTTCTTAAAATAGGTGACAATGCGTAAGTCACAGATGCACCTTGCTGTGTTTGATAATTAAAGGTACAAACTGACATCAACCAACGATAGTTCGCTTTCCTAAGATCCTTTTTCGTTACTTGATATTTTTCGCTCATTTTATTCATCCTCCCCAATAAACCCACCATCAGAAGCTCCCGCAGAAGCAGTGATTTGTGCATCTTTTTCAGCTCGATGATACACATTAAATGCTAAAGCGAATCCTATGATCGCCGCTCCAATAATAGGTACCTTCAAAAAAGCGGCTAAGAAAAATCCAACAAGTAAATAACTAATGTATCGACCTGTAGGCATAAAGCGTAACAACATCGCAATACCAACAGCAGGCAACATTTTTCCGGCTAATGTTAGCCCATCCATAAACCAACTAGGTAAAACATCCAAAACGTAATTAACAGCAGACTGTCCTAAAGTAACGGCAATAAATACTGGAATTGCTGCAGATAAACCAAAGAAAATTGGCCCCAACCACAAAACACTATTCATTTTCTTAAATTCTCGTTTATTCGCATATTCCTGTGATTTGCGAACAACAAAACCATTTAAGATTTTGACAATTACATCTAGTTGCACCCCTAACATACCTACAGGTAGTCCTATTGCTAATCCGGCTTCTACTCCAAGCTGGCTACCAAATGCCGTTGCAATAATTGCGCACGTTCCATAGTCCGGTACAGATGAGCCACCAAAACCGGCAACTCCTAATGACATCAATTGAACTGTACCGCCAACTATCAAACCTGTTTTTATATCACCCATCAAAATCCCTGTGAATAATCCCCAAAAAACTGCGTAATTTACAAAGATCATCGGAATCCCATAATAATCAACATGTTTAATAAATGCTAATACAGTCAGCATAATAATTTGAAAAATAGTAAAATGCATTATCCTTACCCCTTTATCCTAATTTTGATTGAATTTCCTGTGCCTTATCCGCCGGAACAAATTGTGTAACAATTTCTACACCAGAATCCAACAATTTTTTATACGTGCTGATATTTTCATCTGAGGCATAGGCTCTAGAAGATAGCTGTAATGCATTATCTTTAACAACAGTACCGCCAACAATTAGTCGGTCAATTCTAATACCGTTCTCTACTAAATGAAGGATTGTTTCCGGCTCTTTCACGATGACAAATACTTTTTCCTGATCGTATTTTCCCTTTTTAAAATTCGCAATCGCTGTTTCTTCAGTGATAATTGATACAGCCATTCCAGCAGGTCTAGCTAAACGCATACTTGATTTTTGGATGTCGTCATTTGCGACAGAATCATCGATCACCATCACTCTATTTGCTTTAGACATTGGTGCCCATTGCGTGACAATAATCCCATGCAATAAACGGTTATCAATTCTCGACATAACAATACTCATAAATACTTCCTCCTTTATCTTTCATTTTTTTACAAGCAATTACCATGCCAAAAAAAAGAGCTTGATAAATCAAGCTCTTTTTACATAATCATAAACGTATTTAACCTCATGGATTGGGATGTCGACACTATAATAATGTTCAACGACACTGAAAGATTGCTTAAAATATGTCTGAAATTTTTGAAATTCTTCACTCGTTTCATTGAAATAAATTTCATCTTCCAAAGTATTTTGTTTTACTAATCGTTCAATTAAGCAACTAATGTGAACATATAATCCGAAACACGTATTATTATCAAATGAAATTCCTAGATCATTTTGTAAGATGTATATAGCATCTGAAACCTGTTCTAATAATTTAGTCGGATTTAATATGGTCAATTGCTCCATTAAATTCGTTAGACTAAAATTTTTCAGAATATTCTTGTTTAAAACTTTCAGTTCATTATCATTAAAGTGTCTATTCAATTGATTGGAGAATTTACTTATATTCATTCCTAAAATCATATCTTCAATTGAAAAGAATTCTACATCTTCTAGATGTGGATTTAGTGTTCCAACAATAAAAAGAATATTGTTCTCTTTACGAAGCTCCGATAAATAGTTTTCATTTGCTAAAGAGTAATAGTCACACGTTTCTATGACAAGATCAGTATCCCTTGGAAAGCTATCTTCAAGTATCTTTTTTAATTTAAACGAAGTGCCTAATCCGCTTGCACAAGAACAGACAATCATATCCTTCTTAATATTTGATGATTCATAAATATAATCCACATTTTGATTTTCTTTTACTTGTTCAAGAATCTGTTTAAGCGGTAAATCTAATAATATCTGATTTGCAACATCAATAGCCATTCTTGTTGAAACATTGTTTAGTAGTCCGAATTTTTTTTGAGCGTCTAGTTCCAAATTTAGATAAATTTTCTCTAGTGAACCCATATCAACAAGTAAAATAATTTCTTCATATCCGGTACACTCTTGTAAGTATCTATTAATTTGATCTGCAATCTCACTACTTGAAGTCATTAGTGGCATATCAATGGCGTCGTATATATATCTCCCAACGATCCTATTAGCAGTACTTGCTATACAGGTTGCCGTTAGATCTCCATGAGCCAAAATCAGTGCTAAACGTTTTTGCTGAAATTCTTTACTACACATTAACTTAAATAAAATAACCAAAACATTTTTTTGAATTTTTGTTAAATAAATATCCCCTATTTGAATAAAACGATTGACTAATTGAACTTCTCGACTACACCAACTATTAATATCATTGATGAAGGAATATAATTTATCGTCCGATGTTAATTGAATTTGATAAATCCAAGAATTCAAAAAAATCGACGTTATTTGAAGATAATAATAGTCAAATTCTATTTGAAAATCCCTCTCTATTTCCTTAACATACTGTCTAAATCGAATTTCTTGATAGGTGGGATATGTTAAAGCTGAATTATTTTGGATATCAACATTCTTTTGTCTAAAATATCTATCATATTTCTCAAAAAGCTGCTGCTTATCAGTGTCTTTCTTCCACGTTTGATAAAGATACTCTATAAGTTCGTTGATATTAAAAACTTCGTCTACTTTTTCCAAATCATCCATTTGAATATATTTTAATTCATTCTGTCTTTTCATAACCTTCATGCCGTTGAAATTCACCCATTGTGGTAAATGATACATCTGAATATAAAGTTCTTCCAAATCATCTAAGAAAGAAAAGGCATTGGCACAGGTCAATTGAATGATATTTTTCAAATTGCCAACATTTCCACTAAAGCGATAGTTTAATAAAAAATCTAATAATTGTTGAGATATCAGTATTTTCTTTGCTAGTCTTTCTTCTTCTGATTTAAAAAATATCTTGATTAACTGTTTTCTTTCATAAAGAGAACGACTGTCTAATGTTGGAAGTGTCAGCTTTACAGGTATTCTTCTCAACAAAGTTGATAATAGTTTATCCTCAGGTGGTTCTGATGTTGCAAATATAATCCAGCAACTTGATGTGTACCAGTTTTCATTATCACCCATCCGATGAAATTTCCCCGTATCCATAAACTGAAAAAGTTTCTCCTGACATTCATTGCTCAATGCATGAATTTCATCTAAAAATAAGACTCCATTATTGGCTAATTCTGCTAAACCCTTTCTTCCATCTTCGGCTCCTGTATATGCACCTTTTACATGCCCAAAAAAATTGGACAAGAAAAGTTCTGGATTATTGGCATATTCACTACAATTAACTGAAATGAAAGATGCCTTCTCTTCTATATAATTATTGGCCAACAAATCCTTATATACATAATTTGCTAAATAGCTTTTTCCAGTTCCAGTCTCGCCATGAAGTAAAATGGGTAAGCCATTTGGCGGATAGTAGATTGCTGCTTTAATTTGAGCAATTATATTTCGCAGACTTCCTTGACTTCCGATAACCCTTTCTATTCCAAACCTAAAAGAGCTATCATACCATTTTTCCGCTTCCTCTGAAGAGCTAAAAATTTGTTGATTTGAAACTTTCTCCGGTAAAGAAAAGAAGATTACTGGACGGGTATTGATTTTTCCAAATTCTCCATCTTTTACGAATTCATTCAAATATTGAGAGACAATATTACGACTAACATTCAATTTTTCAGATATTTTCTGTGCGGTATTGTTCCCCCATTTATTTTTAATCTCAGAGTTCTCTGTGACATAATTGACAATGCGTTCTTTTAATTCTTCCATCATAACACCTCCTCGACACTATTTTAATTTCGTCGACAGTATTTTATCACAAATATGATTTGCTAAAAAGTCTTTATTTTATAGTTAGTAGGACACATTATAGAAACAAAAATGAACCCCCATACTTAGACTAAAATATCTTTTATAAATCAGTCATTAACATTTTGAAATATATTTAATTCGCTGGTCTTCAGATTTTTACTCCATCCTTATCGTTATCTGTACAAAAAATGCTATGGTCAAGGACATAACTTATAATAAGGGTTCTTACAAATTTTCTACTTTCTAAATACTTAAATATGGAGCATCTAACTCCATAACATTATACTCTAAATCGCAACGATTTCTGTATAACAAATAGATTCAGTATATACTACTATACAAACAAAAAAATCGTAATCCAACTACTTTTTTAATAGTCAGATCACGATCAAGATATTCTTTTAATTCAAATCAGGATCAATTTTTCTCCCATATCCAAAGGAACCATCGACCATTAGCGTTTGATAAGCAATATCCGCTCCTTTTTGGAAGCAGTTGATAATGTGTTCTTCATCCGTTCTGTCTTCACTATCCAAGACAAAATGACTGGCAAACGCCGCAAAGTATGCATCTCCTGCGCCCATTGTATCGTGAGGAGAATCAATTTTTCTTATAAAGCCTTGATAAGTCTTGTTCTTTTTATTATCAATAAAAATGGGACTCTTACTACCTCTTGTAAATAAAAGATACGGCACCTTTAAGGACTGACAGGTACTAATCAAACGATTGATCTCTACTTCGTCATTTCCAGCTACTGAAAATTGCGCCATATAAATGGATGGGCAAACTAATTTTAAATAGTCATTTGTCCGGTATTTATCAACATCGGAAAAATCAAATGAAAGTTTAACGCCTAAAACTTTCAATTCTTTTATTTTTTCCTCTGTTCGACTGTGGCAGCTCGTATGGACCAGAGCACTATTTTTTAGTAATTCTACAAGTTCTTTTGTTAGCGCGGGTGTCTCTCTTTTACCACGCACACCATCCACAAATTCTCTATCGCCTGATTTGATGATGACGTGAGCTTGTTCCGTTGGACCTGAGGCGGTATCACAATAAGAAATATCTACACCTTCAGATTCAATGGTCTGCCGCAAAAATTCCCCATCTGTATCTGAAGAAATACTGCCGACATAATAGGATTTTACACCGCTTTTTCGTGCATTGACTGCAAAATTTACTGCGTTACCTCCGGGATATTTTACATTATGGTTAATATAATAATCGACAACATTGTCACCAAAACCTACTACATATTGGGACATATCTTTTCACCTACTTTTAGTACTCGACAACCCGATAATAACGACGAGTATCTAGAGAATGATTGCGAATGTGCTCTAAATGCACACTCACTCTGCCTAACGCCGCCCACATCACTGGGGCGCAGAAGAATTCACGAAACTCGGTACTAATTCCTGGTAAATCATACTCTTTCGTATCAAAAACAGTGAACTTATCCGTATATTGTTTCGCAAAACGTTCAACGCGTTCATCCAAAGATCGTGTTTCTCCTTCTGTCTTCAATAGAGTTACACAAACATCTTTTTCTACCAATTCTAGCGTACCATGGAAAAATTCTGGAGATGAGACTGATTTTGTTCGCAGCCATTGTGATTCTTCCAATACACACATGGAATACGAATAGGTAATTCCCCATAAGTTTCCACTTCCGATCCAGATTTGATAGGGATCATTTTGAAACGCTTCTGCATATATTTTCCCTTTTTCATCCGCCTGTTCCCGAACAGCATTCAGCGCTTTAGGTAATTGCTTCAACTCTTCTACAAAGCGAGGATACTCTGGAAATTCACCGTTCAAGTTCATGATCGACATAATCAGGAAGTATAAAGGCATCTCCTGTGGACGTCCATCTAAGTAATTAATTGAATACGTGGTCAGTGCTTCTAGTGGTGTCTTTTCTTTACTAACGATGCCTACTGTTGGAATATTGGATTCCTTTAAATATTCTGCTGCTTTGATTGTTTCTTTTGTGTCTCCAGATTTTGAATACAAAATAACCAGTGATTTTTCATTCAATTGTTTATGTCCCGTTAAAACTAACTCAGCTGCCGTCATTGAAAAAACGGGAATAGTTGATTTTGTCGTTAGGATATATTCAAATGGCTGCATGACAGCCACTGAACCACCTGATGCCGTAAAGAAAATGTTGCTAATACCAGCTTCATGCACCTTTTTAGCAATCTCCTCGACCTCTGTACGGATACTATAGATCCGCTTTCCCTTTTCTTCCATTTCTGTTGCATCAAAGTTTAACATTTTCTCTCTCCTTCAATTGATTTTTAATTAAGTAGTTAAGAAGCCAAAGAAAGCTGCTACTATCCCAAAAATAAAGATTCCAAATAGTACATGTGTCGTTTTAAATCCTTTTTTTAACATCCAATAAACAAGTAGTACACAAAGGAGTGAAAGCATGTTTGGTAAGATGCCATCAATGATGCTTTGAATTTTAGTCGCTTCCTCCCCTTGTCCAATCGAACCGGCTACTTGAATTGAAACCATACTTCCAGACATACCACCGATTACCATCAATCCTAAAATAGAAGCCGCATGGGTCAATGTTTTCATGACACCAGAGGATTCAATATTTTCCAAGAGCTTTGTCCCGAACTTGTAGCCTTGCATCACACCAAAATAACGTAATAGAAAATTAGGCACATTGAAGATTAATAGAAATAGAATCGGACCTAAAATATTCCCTTCTTTTGAAAAAGAAGCACCCACACCAATACCAATCACTAAAAGTGTACCCCAAAAAAGGGAATCTCCAATCCCAGCTAATGGTCCCATTAAAGCAGTTTTTATCGATGTGATTGTTGCTGTATCAAAATTCTCAGGATTTTTCGCATTTTCCTCCTCCATTGAAACAACGATTCCCATGATAAATGTTGATAGTGGTGGTGCCGTGTTAAAGAACTCCAGATGACGTTGAGCTGCCTCTTTTTTTCCAGCCTCATTGTTTCCGTAGATTTTTTCTAATGCCGGCATCATAGCAAAGGCAAAGCCCATGTGCTGTTGACGTTCAAAGTTCCAAGAAGCCTCAAGGGCACAGGAACGAATACAGATCTTCTTTAAATCATCTTTCGTAAGTACTCCATCATTAGAAGTCATCATCGATCGACACCTCCTTAGATACGGTTTGTTTATTTTTGTTCTCCATTGTTACGATGATATAGGCCAAACATACACCAAAGATTGCAATGCCGAGAATAGGTACATTCAGGTAGCTGAACATCGCAAAACCAATAACGAAATAAACCAAAACATCCTTCTTAAGCAACATTTGTAGTAAGATCGCGAACCCAAGGGCTGGCATGATTCCTGCTGCAATGTTAATTCCATCTTGAACAAACGGTGGAATCGCATTTAAAATACGTTCCATCACAGGACTTCCTAAATAAAATGAGAATCCAATAAAAAGTGCTCGTGGCAAACTTTTAACTAAAATAAATCCTAAAACATGCATTCTAGAGATACCTTTTAGATTTCCTTCTTGAGCAAAAGTATCTGCTTTACGGGCAATCATCGGTAAAACGAGTAAGGTAAGTAAGTTATCGACTAATAGGAACAAAGCAGCTATTGGAAAAGCTAAAGTTAAAGCAAATTCTGCTCCTTTACCTGTTGCAATTGCAAAAGCAGTTCCTAATATCCCTCCTGAAACGATATCTGGCGGACGAGCTGCTCCAATTGTTATCGCACCAACAAAGGCCAACTCTAACGTTGCCCCCATCATGATACCCATCTTCAGGTCTCCCATGATCATACCGACGAAAACTGATGTTACAATCGGACGAGAAAGATTGTTTGTACCAGTCATCCAGTCGATGACAATCACAGCAGTCAAAATGGCCAATAGAATGGCTTGTACCAAAAGACTATCCATGATATTCCCTCCTTTTTTTATAATAATTTGCTTAAATCAACTGCTTTATCCGTTGGAACCTGCTGCGCAAAGACGTGAAAGCCTTCAGCAACCATCGAGTTAAGCTCCGACCTGTCCTCGTCTGAAACAAAAACCGTATGGGTTAACGCGGAACTACCTGGTGCCTCTTTCACACTCCCGATATTAATCTTATTAATTTGGTCTACTTTTTGAGCCAATCGATGTGCATCAGCGATAGTCTTTGTCACAATAAATAGTTTGTATTTATCGGTCTTTCCGTCATTGATCGCTTCAATTGAATCCTCAATCGATTTTATGACCACCTTTACATTATGCGGTGCAGCAAGCTTGAGTGTCGTTTTCTGAACTGGATCATCAAGAATGTCATCATTCGCAACTAGGATACAATCCGCATTGATAGCATTTGTCCAAGTTAATGCCACTTGTCCATGAATCAATCGATGATCCACTCTCACTAGTTTGATCATTTCCCCACCTCCTCTCGAGTTAAAACTCATCTGCGACCTGTTCATAATTAAGACGGTTACAAAACTTCATCGCCTCCGATGATGAGTGAATCGCGTGATCAATGACTTCTGGTAGTTTGAATGTGGTAGCTGTCTGGCTCTTCAGATAGATGTCTACTAACAGGCTTAAGTTCACACCAGAAACTAAGTAAACATTCTCCAACTTTGGTAAACGTTTCAGCCACTCATTATTAATACTTCCGCCAAAAATATCTGTCAAAACGATCAATTCATTTTCACTATTTTGGGATAAATAGCGATCAATCATTTGCTCAACATCGTTATTTCCATCCACATACGCACAAAGAGTATCGATATTTTCCACGTCGCCAACAATAAATTTTAATGTTTCCAACATCCCCTTTGCTAGTGGACCGTGACTCATACATAAAATTCTTCTCATCCTTTCTACTCCTTTCACTTTGATAAATGCAATGACTGTGCCAAAATCTGTCACCCCTGTTTTCAAGCGGTTTGTAAAACAAAAAGTGACACTGTTTAATAATTGCAAACAGTGTCACTCTAAAATTTCAATTAATAGTTGATCACGATATTACTCACATAGGCTAACTCTTCTATCGGAATACTGATATTATAGAGACCCTCGATATTTTTTAATGAACGCTTCACTGCTTTGATTTCCTGTTCATTATTCTTGAGAAAAATCTCCAGCTCTGGAAAACTGCTAACTCCCTGATTCCGGATCAAACGTTCGATCATACAGCTAATATGCACATACAGATTGATTTTGCTCATTGATGATAGCTGTTTACCGGAAAACAACTGATACTCATTCAAACAATCCTCAATTTGATTGACAACTTTTTCGGCATCTAAAATCGTCAGACTATCGATCAAGCGATTCAATGTACTGTTTTTGACAATATTCTCATTAATCGAATTGGCAGTCTCTTTACCATACAAACGCAAAAGTACTTCGTAAAGCTTTCCGACTTCACCATCAAATAGTTCTTCTAACGTGATATAAGGAATGTGTTCGATTTTGGGATCGTCAGTACCAATAATTGCGATAATCTCTTTGGTCTTAAGCAAAAAATCTACTTGTTTGCTATCTGTTAGTGAATCATTTTCATAAGGTATGAACTCGATTCCTAATTGCTTTGGTAAATTTCTTTCCAGCATCTCCTTAATTTTAATTGCTGTCCCTAGTCCGGTACTACAAGAAACTAGAATTGTACGTTTTCGTGATTTAGTTGGGAAGATCACCTGCTTTTCAAATTGAGAAAAAGGTAGTTCTTTGACAATTTTTTGTATATCACCGGATTGTTGGATCAAATTAGCTGTTTCTATGGCCATTTCTGTCGTCACATTATTTATGATGACTGTCGGAACTTCCACCAAATTCTCAATGTCTTTTCTGATTTGTACAAGACTTCCCATATCTACAAATATCACTAGACCCTCTTTTGGGTTACGGAATTCGATATAGTGCATCAAGCGCTCAATTACTTCCTTGACCGAAATATCTAATGGCATATCGATTGAATCAAAAACAAACTGTTCCACTAAACGATTTGCGACATTCGCAATACTACTAGCAGTGGCAAAACCGTGAGCCAAGATAATTGCATTGATCTTATTGTTATCGCTTTTCGTATCACAGATAATACAAAGCGTGATATACAGCTGATCCCACACGGTCAATTTAGTGTCTAACGAATTTTCAAAGAATACCAGAAAAATATCTAGGTCTCTTAAGTACTTTTGTTTAAGATTTTCTAACAATTTTTCGATATACGCTTCTGTCTCATCTGGTAATGCATTCTCCCAAGGATCTCGCATGGCTAAATAATTAGCAATCGATTGGACAGTATACCCAGATAAATGAATGAATAAACTAGGGGCAATTTTTTGAACGACCTTTTGCAATTCTGGTAAATAATACTTCGTTAAAAGTTCCGTTTTATTTTCATAGATAAAATGTTCATTGAACTCAGACAAATAATTTCTGGTGATTTGGCGAAACTCCTCGTCGGAGATGCTGCATGTTTGACTACTTTCATAGCAAGTAAAAATTTTATTAAACAATTTCTGCAAGTGATTCGCAAAAGTGGATGTATTTTCTTCATCATGTACATAGTTCCCATTGCTAAAAATGTAGAATCGTTGACTATACACACGATTTGGATACTGTTGATTGTCAAAGGTTAAGTATCTCTTAGGTAAATCAGCGATATGAATCTCAATGTATTTTTTACCATCATCATAAGCGATCTTTCCGGCAATGGTTTGCTTAATCAAACCGGCTAGCTCACCAATATTCCCTAACAGCTTCAGCCGAATCAAATAGGTTAACGCCGCCTCTGATACCAAAATTTCTTTTTGAATCAGAGCAGATTCATTTTCCAATAAATGAAAAATGATCTCTTTTCTTTCGTTTGCTTTGCGTTCCTGATAAGTTGGTAAAGTACAAATAAAGGGAATTCGACGTTTAAAGGTATCTAAGAACAGATCCTCCTTTTGCTCCGTTGTCGCAAAGATATAACGAACCTTAGATTTGCGCCAAGGACCGCTCTCTCCTACCCGTCGAAACACACTTTTGTCCATATGAGTAAATAGTTTTTCTTGCCCTTCTGGAGGCAAGCGATGAATTTCATCGAGAAATACGATTCCCCCATCAGCGGCTTCGATAATTCCTATATGATCATTTTCGGCACCAGTAAAAGCCCCCTTCATATGCCCAAACAGCTGGCTCGTTAAAAGCTCAGGATTGTTAAAATATTGCGCGCAATTCAGTTCCATAAACGGGGCATCTTCCGCAATAATCCCCGTTGCACGACAATACTCAGCCAACTTCTCTGCTAAGAAGCTTTTTCCGACACCGGAAGGACCAAAGTACATAATCGGCAAGCCTTCTGGGTACTTCATAGCTGATATTCCTTGTTGAATTGGCTCTCTTAAACTTTGCTGATAACCAATTAAATTAGAAAAAATTTTCTTTTTCGGATCACCGATCAGCTTTTTCTTAAAATCATCAACTGTTGCGAATTCTTTTTCGATACTTGAATAATTGATCTGTTCATTCAGAAATTCCATCGGAATGAACAAGACAGGACGACTATTAATTTTGATTGCTTCTCCCTGCTCAACAAGTTCATTTAAATGTTTACTCGCTGTATTACGCTGGATTCCAAACGTTTGCGCAATATACTGAGCATTGCAATTTTCAGGTAGTTCTCGTGGAAAATCACATTTCTCCAATAAAGAAGACAGTTCCTTTAAAATGTTTTTTTTCATAGCGATCCCTCCTTCTTGAATCATCTTACTTCTAATATACTTGATTCTGAAAAAAAATGCTGTCCTTTTTAAACCAAAGGTATTTTTATAAAATTACCATTGACACATATTTTGACCTGTGGTATTTTTATCTTGCAAAATAAATTACCAATGGTAAAAAAAGGAGAGGTTTACATGTTTAATTTTGATCAAGAACGATTTTTGAAGACACAAAAAGGAGCAGTCGCAGCAAACAAAGAAATCACAGAGATTTTGAATTCCTTAGCTACTGATTTAGAAGAGATTTACTTCATTGGCTCTGGCGGAGTTGGTATTTTATTTGATTCTACAGTAGAATTTGCCCGTACGAGAAGTAGCTTCGCTTTTCATCGCGTAATCGCAGCAGAGTTTATGCTCCATCCGAACAAAACTTTTTCTAAAAAATCATTAGTTGTGATCCCCTCACTCTCAGGAACTACCAAAGAAACACTTGAACTAGTTGCTTATTGTAACGAAAAAAATGTTGACACTCTTGCTCTTGTTGGAAGCCCTAATACTCCACTTGAGGAGGCTGCAACTTATTCTGTCTACAACGATGTGTTAGATGATACTTCTTCAGAAAGTTATTACTTACAGGGATTGATGATTGCTTTATACATGATGAAGCAACGGAATGAAATCGATGAGGCTATGTACAATACCTATGTAACAGATTTTGAAAAACTACCAGAAGCATTAGTTCATGCGAAAAAACAGGCAGAACCTATGGCCCAAGACTTCGCTAAACAGCATAAAGATACCCCTTATCATATCCTGACGGGTGCTGGAGATAGCTTCGCTGAAGCCTACTACTATGGCATGTGTATCCTGGAAGAAATGCAATGGATCAAAACAAGACCTGTACACGCAGCTGACTTTTTCCACGGAACACTTGAATTGATCGAAAAAGGTGTCAGTGTGATTATCACTGAAGGTGAAGATGACTCTCGTGTGCTCTCCGAACGCGTTAAAAACTTTGTTCCTAAATTTACTGATACTTCTATTGTGATTGACACCAAAGATTATGAGTTACCAGGTATTTCTACAGATACAAGAAAAATCATCTCTTCTATTGTCTTGGCCACAGTATTTGAGCGTATCAGCGCCTTCTTAGAAGATGAAAGAAATCATCCTTTAACAACTCGTCGTTATTACAAAAAGATGGAATATTAAATAAGCAAACAGAAATTTAGGTGTTCACCACAAAGTCTTTATCCTTGTGGTGACTCTTTTTAAATTTAAAGAGAATACCTATATTTTCTAGGCACAAGTAACAAATAAACTAAGACAAACAAGGAGTATTGGTTATGAAAATTGGCGTAATCTGCAGCGGTGGTGATTCTCCTGGGATGAATGCTGCCATTTTAGGAATAAAGCAAACGATTGAAGCAAATAGGAATTTAGAAGAAGTATTCTTTCAAAACGGCTATCAAGGGATCTATGAGAATCATACGATCTCCATTGAGACGAATACTATTGATATGAGTAAAGCAGGAACCGCAATCGGTACCGCTCGTTTTGAACAAATGCGAGAAGCTGAAATTAGACGAAAAATCATCGGAAATCTGAAAAATCAAGGGATAGAGACATTGATCGTTATAGGTGGTAATGGTTCTCTCAAAGGTGCTGCATTACTAAAAGAGGAATCAGACATGAATATTTCTGTCATAGCCGGTACAATCGATAATGATTTTCCTGAGACAGACTATACATTGGGATTCGATACCGCTTTGAATACATTGATCAAAGCAACTGACGAGCTAACAACCACTGCCAACTCGCATAATCGGATCATGATCGTAGAAGTGATGGGCAGAAACTGCTTTGCTCTAGCAGAAAATGCGGCAATTGCGACTTCTACCTTATGGATCAAAAACAGCGATAAAGAATACTTACACGGATTATGCAAAAAGTATCACTCATCAATGTATTCTCCTATCCTACTACTACCCGAGGGATTGCCCAACAAACAAAAAACAGTCGAATTCCTCACAAAAAACTTACCAATGGAAACTAAATATATGAACATGGCTTATCTTCAACGCGGTGCTTCGCCTAGTTACTACGATCGCTATATGGGATATAGATGGGGAAAATTAGCCATAACAGCTAGTTTAGAAAATAAATTTGGGATTTTAAGTCAAAAGAATGGTAAAATTATCATCATACCTTGGTAAAAAAGGATGAATGATAATGATTTTTGATAAAGTAAAGGAAAAAATAGAAGAAAAGTATATTACAACTGGTAAAACCTCCGATTTATTACCCTCGGAGCGTGAATTAGCGAAGGAATTTTCAGTGAGTCGTCCTACTGTCAGAAAAGCGCTAGCGACTTTAGAACAAGAAGGACAGATCTTTAAAAGTGAAGGACGCGGCTACATTATCAAAACGAAAGCTGCTCCGGACAAATATATTGACCATGAACTAGACTCGTTTATCGGCTTCTTTCAAGATGCTATTCAACAAGGAAGAAAAATCAGCTCAAAGATTCTCCAGCAAACAGTCGTACCAGCAGACTCAACGATTAGTGCTTATTTAGAAATTGATCCGGGAGATCTTATTTTAGTTTTGGAAAGAATCCGCTATATCGATGATCTTCCAACCTGTATTGCAAAATCATGCATCCCTTTAGCAGTACTACCTGAAATCGTCGAACATGATTTTTCTAAAGAATCATTATTCTCAGTTTTAGAGGATAAAGGCATCAGTTTGGCTTTCGCTAAGCGTTCTATCGAGGTCACTCCACCAAATAATCTGGAAAATCTCTATCTTGAACTAGAAGATCACGAACCCGTTTTTGTTTTTACTAGTATTGGGTTTACTAAAGAACATAAACCATTTGAGTATGAAATTTCTAAATATCCAGCGTATAAAACAAAATTTGAAAGCACTGTTTCAAAATAAAGAATATCAATAACCCATGCAAGATAGCTTAGTGATAGTTACACCAAGTCATCACGTCTATATAAAAAGGATTAGTGCTTTAGGTGTTTTTGATGGAAAAAAAATTGGCTTAGAGTTACAAGTATCCATGTTGATGTTACGCCCCTCCATAACAATCACCCTAGCTACATAGAATAGCTAGGGGTTCGTTACGGAACAAACTAATTACATAGCGAGTTGTTAGACAATCAACGTAAATGGACGATTAAGCACAAATAAGGCTGTATCCATAGGATTGGATACAGCCTCTTGGTATATTTGGTTTAGTTGTTGGATGACATTTTCGTCAAACCTCATGGTAATTCTGACATCTTCTTTGTTCAATGGATCAAACTCTACCTTCTCGATAAAGGAACGATAGACTTGTTTGATTACCGCTTTCTCTGCATGCTCTAGCATCTCTTTTAAAGCCTTCAGTATTTTCTCGACATCAGTAACTTCTACTAGTTGATCTTGATGATCTAAGACCGAAAGTATCTCCCGTTCTCGTTGCTTAGAAAAAATCAACTGTTCAGTCAATTCTTCCTTTCTTTGGTTGATATCCTCGCTGAACTCATTTGCAATGGCCTCAAATTGCTTCCAGCTTTCAAGCTTCTCACTAATATCTTGGATAGTTGTTTCAAGCACTGCTAATTCTTGTTCCAAAGGTTTGATTTCTTCACGAATTCTTGCATTGATTTCCCTCACTAGAACATCTAAAAATCCAGGTACAGTAATAATTTCAACTAATCTATCAGCCACAAACTTTTCAATAAAATCAGCGCGAATAGAATTAGCACTACATCCCGAACCAGCCTTCCCTTTTCTTCTGAAATTCGCACATGAATAATAGCGGATTTTCTTCTTCGTGCCATCTTTCAAGGTGTTTGTTACATTGGATGCTGCAGTAGGGCCAGAGCAGCGGGGACATTTTAGAATACCCGTGAGAAGATTCTCTCCCCTATGGTTCCATGTTGGCTGGATCGACTCTGTTTCCAATCGTTCTTGGACCTTTTCGAAAAGTTCTTTTTCTATGATTGCTTCGTGAATAGAATCTGTAACAATCACGTCATTGCTCAAACCACGTCGGCGTTTTTTCTTCCACTGTCGATACTTTCCGTATTGAATAACACCGCCATACTTTTGATTTTTCAAGATCGTTTTGATTGAATCGGCACTAAAGCTGTTTCCTTTAACAGTTTTAACACCACGTTTGTTAAGATCGTTAGCTATTGCTAGATAGCCCTTTCCTGATGCAAATGTAGAGAAGATGTATTTTACAATCTCCGCTTCTTCCGGCACAATGAGCAATGTTTTCCTTCCCTGCTCGTCTATGCCACTCTTATATCCCAGCATTTTCCCGCCAGTGAACCGACCTTCTTTTGCTAGCGTATTCATCCCCTCAGCAGTTAGCTCACTGCCGCGTTCTCTTTCGAACTGTGCTACAATCGCAAACAGGTTTCTCGTCAAATTTCCAGATGAGCCTTCTTCATTTAACTGTTCCGTAATGCTGATTAACTCAATATTATAACTTTCTAGCGTGCTAACAATTAAAAGAAAATCTTCCAAATCGCGACTCGCTCGCGATACCGAATAAATAATAACAGCATCAAATAATCCTTTGGCTGCATCCTCTAATAATTGAAGCATTCCCAAACGATGATCAATATCTGCTCCTGATATCCCACCGTCTACATAGGTTTGACCGAAAACATAGCCTAAACTTTCAGCCTTTTCTTTAATTTCTGTCTCTTGGGTCACTAAACTGATTCCAAAATTTTTCTGGCGATCTGTGGATACGCGCACATATCCTACAGCAACTTTCACTCCAAGCTTTCGGCGTTGTTGTCGGTTAAGTAGTTGTGGCTGATTAGGTGATAATTTACTTTCTTTCATTTTCTTCACTCCATTCTAGTAGGTTGTGCTCTGGTAATTTAGTAAGATAAATTTCTTGTAGCTCATTCAAATCAGACAATCGAATATGATCAATCAATTGAAAGAAAAATGCATCTGGTAAACTGCTGTCCGTAACGAATAGACCCTTGACTTCGCTCACCGTAATAGTTGAGCGATTGTTAATCAGTACTTTTTCTCCATTCAATTGTGATAGTTGCTGCGTAAATTCTTTCGCATCAATATGTTGCCCTTCGTATTGTAAGAACAGTTTTTTCTTTCGGCGTTGAAGATATTCTTGTTGTTTTTCTTCCTGCTTCTGCTTGGATGCTTGCTGACGCTTTATTTGGCGAAGAAGTTGATCTAAAAACTTTACATTGGACAAAAAAGTTTTTGTTGTCTGTAAAACCGTCTCTTCCAAATGATCTGCTGACAAACGGATAGCCAATTTCTTTTCACGATGAATGGGATTCGCACACTCATAATAACGCCTTATTTTTCCATTTTTACTTGCGTAGTTATGCACTCCTATATGCCACCCACATGAGCAAAATAATTTCCTTCTTAAAGGATACTGAGCATCATGTTTCTTAGGCTGTTGTCGTTGTTTACGGATTTTCTGAACCCGTTCAAACGCTTCGAGTGAAATAATCGGTTGATGATTGCCTTTGTAAGTGGTACTTCCTTTTCCTAAAAATCCTGCATAGGTTTGATTTTTCAGTATTCTAGAAATATCTAGATCTAAAAAGGATCTTCCATATATAGTTAATCCTTTCTCGGTTAGTACTTGGCAAATTTTCTTGTATCCCAAACCAGAAAGATAGAGGTCAAATATGTCTTTCACAACGCCGCTTTCTGCAGGAACGAGAATCAATTTTTCTTTCGTATAGGTATATCCAAAAGGGGCACTCCCAATCGGTTTTCCTTCTTTTCTTCGTCGATCACTATTACGTAAAGCATGTTGCCGACTCGTCTCTAAATGTGCTTGGGCCACTGCACCTAGCGAATAGATATAGAATGTACGTGTTGAGCGTGACATTGTATCAGGGATTTTTTCTTTCACCGAATGAACGGTAATAGCATGTTGATCAAATAGATTGAGTAAATAGTTTAAGTCGGTTATTTCTCTAGTCAGCCGATCGTAACTAGGAACGAACAAATGACCATGATCCAATACATCTGAGCGAATCCAGTCTAGTAATATCTTCATTTTTGGGCGATTCAAATTTCGTGCAGATTGTCCTTTTTCAAACAAGAAATTCTCCTTCGGAATGATCAAGTTGGACTTTTTTGCTTCTGTTTCGCACAGACCTTTTTGAGATTGTAAGGATACTTTTCCCTTTTTCCAATCAGAGCTTCTACAATAAGCGACGTTCATCCTGGTTCCCTCCTAACAAAAAAAGAGGACTATCTGTCCCCTTTTCACGTTTGTTCTATGGTTGTAAGTAGTACATTAGCCCTTTGGCCAATTCCTTTGCCAAAGGTTCAAACTGTTGGGTATACTCCTCATCTAGTGGAAGATGATGGCTGTTTTCTGTTTTCATTTAATCACCACTTTCTATTTAATTGTTACGACTCTCCAAGTCTTTTGGATATGACCATTTTTTGTTTCGCGTTTACCATAGTTCTTCAGCAATCCTTTTTTCTTTAGGCTACTTAATGCTGCACCTATGCTTGCTGGATTAATACCAATAACGTTTGCTGAATTGTAAATCTGCTCTGTAGTGAAGGGATTCTCCCCATACACCCTATACACATATTCATAGACTTTTTGATCATTTGTTTTTTTCATTTAATTACCGCCTTTACAGTTATTTTGATTACTTGATACTGGAAAACCTGTTGAATGCATTACTCGCTTTCTTCATCTGTACTTGCCGATTCTTCAACAACCGAGGTCAAAACAGAAGATTGTTTAGTTTTTTCACTTGCGATCCGCTCCTTTGTTGCTTCGTAAACATCCCAGAAAAGATCCGTTGTCCACCAAACCCGAACAGACTTTTTCATTTTTTCGGATTCCTTAGGACTAAGTTCCCGATTGTCCAAATAACCGGATTTCTTTTTGGCATAGTAATAGCTACTGATATCGGAATCTGTTAATCCATGCTCGCTTTTCAGCTGATCGTTGATTATTGTTGGTAAATATTCAAGATTTGGTTGTTCTGCATAATTCGCAATTACTTCGTGTACGCGCCAAGAGATAGACTTTGGGTTAAGCGTTCTTACTGATCGTGGAGACGTTTTCGCTACCATTGTTTCTTCCCATCCTTTTATTTTTGCTCCAACCGTATCACTAGAGGATTGATTATCGATTGGTGTTTCTTTTTTGACAACAGGAATATCACTTACTGTATCCTCGTTTCCTTGAATATTTACATCACTAAGACTCTTTGCTATATCAGTCTTAAATTCTGGTTGTTTGTCCTCATTGAACATCCCTGGTTTCTTAATGACTACCATTTGCATCAGCCTTCTTTCTTTTATAGTTATTATTGATTTGCACCCTTCTTAGCTAAGCGATCTGCGACTAGATTGAATGGATCATTCGCATGTGCTTTTACTTTCTTAAAATGAACACTGATTTTTTCTACTTTTTGGTCTATAAGGTATACATATGATTGAGCAATTGCACTCCTTGCCGACCATGTACCATCAGCCCATTTTTCTATTCCCTCATAGTCGTAGCAAATGCAAACCTCATTGTATCCTTTGTATTCTGCGTAATTTAAAGCCTGCAATACAGCAACAAGCTCTCCACCGATTTGACGACTACTTAAATAACTAGGATTACTCCCAGAACCATATTTGTAGAAGCCTTGCTTACCATCTATAACAGTCACAAAGCTCCATCCATACTGGTTCTTTTTAGGATTATAAGAACCATCAGTATAAAACTTGATATGTGAGTTTTTCTTTTTCTTCATAACAAACTCCCTTCCGTATTCAATATAGAGCTGATCTTGAAAGCTCTGGAATCCGTCATCCAAGATCAGCATTGACTAAATCTAAACACCCCATTGTGGTTCTGTTTCTTCTAGGGAGCTAAAGTTGTCTGGATCATCATAATCAATCATCTAGGGTTACACCCCCTTTTGTTTCGCACGAGTTAAGCCCATATAAGCTTTGCCGCCGAACATAGGATAGATAATCTAAGTACCATTTTGCCAATGGTTGACGTCTCACCTCTGATCGCCTATGAACACCTGATCGAAATTGGATAGTTGTTTTCAGGACATCTGCGATAAACTCCGAAAACCTGTCTGGCTGATCTAATATGGCTGCCACCACTTTTTCACCCCAGAAATTACGGAAACGAAGTTCTACCCGAAACCAATAAGAATCACTGTCAGACTCTAACTGCTTGTCATAGACGATGATATACAGATCACTCGTGCGTTTGCCAAAGTAAATACTATCGCCTTTAACCTCAGCTGTTTTTACGTGATACTCCTTAATCGTTCTGCTTATCCTGAAGCGAGAAGTCACTAGTCGTTTCTTTAGGTAGCTTTCAGCACGAGTAGGAGATAACGTTTCTTTAGTGTAACTATCTATCGCTATATCTATTCGTTTGATCGAATAACGTTCAATAGAAACATGCTTAGCTATCATCGTTAGTTGTTGGAAAAAGTTTCGCCAAGAGTGATCTGCCTGCTCTTCTAAGAAACGACATCCAGCAGAACGAATTTCCAGTAGCACCACTGGCTTTGTTCCCTTGTTTTCGTAATGAATAAATATCACGCCATTGGTAAGTACACTTTGGAATCCGCGCATGTTGCTATCTACTACTTTAAAATCATCAATTAAATGAGCAAACAGATAGCCGCACACATCCGAAACACTTGCACATACAAATGAAATCATGATGTAATCAATAGTCATAAGTAACTCCTCCAGTGAGACTGTCACCCCCGATACTACTAGTATTACTAGTCACTCTCGGGGTAACATTTTTAGAGCGGCTTTCCTTTTCCACTACTAAGAATTGTCAACATTTCCGCCGTCAGGAATACTGAGCCAAGGGAACTGTACTACCTGCAAAGGAAATAAATCACGAAATAACGTGTATACTCGACCGTCTTTTGTAGCTTGTTGGTGAAAGAAAACGATACAGACAGTCCCTATGAGGTGATCGAGGTCAAAGCTTTTCTCCCCACCATTTCCTGTTGGTTGCCCAAAAGCTGTCAAACATGCTCCAACTGCTTCACCTACTGAATAATTGAAGCCTTGACTCAATCCCTTTTTGGAAATTTCAATCCGAGAGTTCTGCAAAATCATGTTGCCTGTGTCATCTAGCTCATCGCCTGTGATGAAAAGTTTTCTCCCATCGCTACTATGCGTCACATGTTTGATTTTCATTATTTTCGGCAAAACTTCCGTGCTTTGCCCGCCAAAAATGTAGTTCGGCATTTTAAATCACTCCTTTTATTGTTGGGAAATGCTACTTTGAAAGCACTCCTGTTTATCCAATCAATCAATCCCCATATAGAGGATTGATAAAGTATTCTGATTTATTTTGTTATCTAACAAATTTGAGTCATAAAAACTTCATGCTTGTCTTGACATAGCATCGGAATGTTTCAAAACTTAAACATGTTTAAACAAGTCTGAACAAGTATCCAAAATCTTATCTACGAATGGCATGCTAGCGGAAAACTCTTGTAAACTGCTGATGGTCCAAAAATCTAAGAACTGCGTGTTTTTTTCATTCGAAATTAAAACAGATCCTTTACCTGACGTATTGCACATCAGTAAGGTCAACTCTTCAAAGCTAACTTTCTCCAGTATTTTCTGAAAATCATTCAAAACTAGTTTGTCATTTTCAAACATTGAGTCAATTATCTTTGTCAGCCTTTTATGGAAGAGTTGCTTGTTTGTTTCGCAAATAACCTCCTTCACAAATAAGTTATTTTCATAGCTCATCTTCATCGTTTGATGGTAAAACTCTGTTGGACAGTCAGTCTTGGGAGCCATCACATATACAGTGCCCTGTTTACCTTTTCTTTCACTTTCTAGCATAGGACTTCCAACCTCCAATGGTTGATCTTTTCCAATAATCCACTCACCTTTGATATCACCGACGATTTGGCATAAATCCGTAGGTTTCGATCCGTAGACTTTATAAAAATCTTTGTCAGGATTCAATCGTTTCTCAAGGGGACAGTTTTTCGTAAGAACGGTGTTTTCTTCGTTATAAGGAATAAAAATCTCTTTCACCCCATACAACTCTGCTGGATAAAGTTCAGCAATTTTTGCCATAGCCCTGATAATTTGCTCTACTGATGTTGGTATAGAATAATTTTCAGTTTGATTTTCAAAATAGGCTGTGTAATGTTCTCCTTCAACTACGATCATACTAGGTGCAATATCTGCTTTGATAAACGATTCAAAGAACAGTTTTTGAAGTCTAGAAGAGTTTTTTTCTGTTATTTTACCTCCCATACCAATCGCTTCGACCGGTTCAAGATAATCGGCTTCTGGATCACTGTTATGCTTACAAAGTTTTTCTAAATTTTCGATCATTGTTTTCTCCTCCTGCTAATCATTTGGAACACAGCAACGTTGAAGCAAGACTTCAGACGTTTCTACAGCAAAACGTCTGGCTGTAGAAATCCTGCTCATGAAATAAGTAGCTATGATCCAATGTAGTCAAAATCCTTTGTGTTTTTGTTTGGATACACCCCAATTAAAGCAGGTTTATTAACCATCACCATCTAAATGTTAAAAATAGTTGGTTTTAACACATACTTGACAACAAAAAACAGTTCAACGTCTATACCTTTAAAGATAGTATTGAATCACGCTACAATCTTGACTACACTTCTATTAAAGCAATTATGACTATCGGATTCTGCTTTATGTTAAATCTGTATAATTTGAACACGAATTACAAAAATTTGGAGGAAAAGAAATGAATAGAGAAGGAATGGATATGTATTCAAAAGAAGCTTATTTCAATTGGCTAACTAGTGAACAAAAGAAAGAGGGATTGACTCTTCAGAGCATTAAAGATACTATGCGAACTTTAGAGTATCGCTATCATTTTCAAGAAAAGTTGAATGAGAATGATGGTGAAAATGTCATCAGTTTATTTTCAAAAACTTTTGTTGAAATAACCAAGCGGAATACTTTTTTGATCAAAGTCTTTAACGATAAAGAAGATGTGGACGACAAATTAATTGAGAGTGTATTCGGTGATAGAAAAACTCTTTTTCTCTTTGAAATAAGAAGAATATTGGAGAAGTTGATCTTAAGCTATACATCTAAAAAAATTGTAAAAAATGAAAATCGGTCTGCAGGATACGGTAATTTCCCCACATGGAATAAAAAATCAAATTCCTTAAAACATAATGTCGAATTTAATCAAAACCTTTTAGACCTTGTTAACGATGATGAACATTTCTATGGTAAATACAGAATTAAGTATTCCCATCCTTATTACGACACCAAATTATTTAATGAAATGTATGAGAAATTCTCTAAGATCAAGGCTTTTGATTTGGATGAACTGAAGGTTCTAGATAATAATAGAGGACAGTTCTTATATAATCTTTTTTCTGGCTATGAAAAGCGTGTCTATCAAGGTATATTGACTAAAATCGAACAGCAACAGTTACCTAAAAACTTTAATCCACTGCTTAAAGTATCAAAAAAAGATTCCCTTGAGTTGACAGAAGCTATAGCTACTCAAGTTTTTGACGAGTATCTAAAGCTTCCTGAAGAACTATATTTTTCTAGTAATGATTATATTTCAGGTTTAAATGAAAAGAAATTGTCTGTATATGATTTTGCTAGCCATCCAGTAGAATTAACTAAAAAAAGAAGACATGTCTTACTCAGAAAGGCAAAATTGATTTCCACCTTCTCTGAAAAGATATCTGCTTCTAAAAGTGATGAGGAAAAATTGAATGCAGTCAATGCTTATGTAAAAAATCTGATATTTTCCGACAAATTATGTGTCAAGAACAAATTTCAAAACGATGAACCAACAATACAGGATCGTAGCAACCTATTTAAGGAATTTTTAGTGGATAATCCCTACGTCATAACCAATTTCGTTAAGAGTGATTTTAGTAATCAAGAACATGAGAAACTTCTTGTCTCTGTAGATGAATTCTTGACAAAGAAGATGCCTACTTCTAAGGAATATGAAAAAAAATTGGATATCTCAGATAATTTGAATCTGGATGTTACAAGTAGCCCTATCTCAGCTACTTCAGCGATCGAAAAAAAAGTTTCCAATATGACTGGAAGCGAAAAACAAGAGTTCGCATTGTTACTTTATGATACAAATGCTCGTATAAACAAAGAGAAAATTGAATTTCTAGAAGAAGAAATTCAATCACTAAAAACAGGAATAATCAATCTTGAACAATACGATAATTTAAATGGTAAAGACAAACAAAAACAAGCTAATGAATTTTTGGGAACAATTCTAACAAACGCTGAACTAATAAAACCATTCTTAGAGACAACCGATAAGAATCATTCTCATACCAAAGGAACCGAATTACTTGAAATACTTTTTGGTAAATGAGAGTGTAATATGAACCGTGTAAGCAACCATCACTCCTAAGGCGGGTGGTTGCTTCGCGGATTGTATTCTTAACTCCTACATATAAAATAAAAAGACAGTTTTAAATTTTTCAAAGAAAAATGAGCTTATCCACTGCGCTGTAAAACGCATGTCCAAGCTCATTCTATATTCATCTATTTAACTTTAATACTGCAATACTTTCCTTCACCGTGATCCTAAGAAATAACACCCGTTTGCCCAGCTTTTAAACTATCACTAGGAATCACATCAAATCCCCATGGAAAATTGTTACTGTTGTTAATAGGAACTTCATAGCGTCAATTCTCAAAGCAGACAACCAAGTTTAAATTTTACTTCATGCTGACTCGTCTGAAGTTAATCCTATTTGTTGATCATATCTTTCCGCCGTTTGATTCGCATCTCCATTATAGTTCTTGCTGCATTCCGTTCAGCCATATCATTTCCAGAGTCCACAATTCGCATCAATTCTTCATTCGAGAGCTTATTCAGTCGATTCATTAAATCAGAATTGGTTGACCGCTTGTTACTTTCACTTGACCAATATAGGCCAACAATTGCTAGTAGAGCCGCCCCAATCGCCAATGGTATATGGTACCATTTATAATCTGTGTCTAACTTTTGATTGATCCATGGCAACATCTTTTTCACAAATAAATAGCCCAGACCACCCACTATAACCAAAAGCAATAACAAGTTACCGAGTCCACTTCCATTATTAGTTTCTTCGTACATTTTCATACCCCATTTCTTTCATCATTTTTTTGTTGCTTTATATCGGTTATGTACGGAGGATATTCCGTCTCGTTAACCTCGTCTACTTTTTCATTCTTGATTTCTCTCAGCATTCTTTCTACAGAACGTTGACTATAGCCATAGCGTCTTGCTAGCTCTTGCTTGTTGTATCCGGTGTACTCATTTCGAAGCACTTCCAGCATATAGGATCGTGAGATCAACCGAATAGGTAAATTCAACTGCATTCCACGATATTCCTTAAATAAGCTTAGTGTTGCATCTAATCCAATAACTTTTTCAAGCTCACGATACACCTTGTTCCATCCTTGAATATTGATCTCATTCATCTGCCCTCCTCCATTCAAACCATCTAGTAAAATAATAATAACCCTTCCAAAAAAGCATATCTTGCGGCTTTTTCTGCGACATTTATTTGCTTTTGTCGCAAGAGTTACTCTTTGGCATCAAACACTTTTGGATCAATAGCTGCCAACTTCCAGCCTTTCCTACAGGAGGGGTTCAAAGGATGTGACCAATTTCCAGTATTGGGATCTGTCAGCACCTTCGTCATTTTCTTCTGTTTCGCATTAAGCAAATTGTAAATCGCCTTAGTCTGTTCAATCGCAGTCGTATTGGACTGAATTACTGATCCCACTGCAAAAATGATTGTATCTACCCCTTTTTGAGAGAGTGCCGTACTTAAAGTCTCCATCGTGTTCTCGTCTGTTCCTTTAGACGCGAATGAAGATGCCGTTGTTAATTCGGTAGAACTAAAGAGATTAACAGCTAGAAAACCAGAGTAGTTTCCAAGCTTCCGAATATTTTGTTCTATTAGAAATAACGTCAAATCTGTGGTGAACGGCTCAACATCACTTGGTCTAATGGTTATCACGACTGCCAATGGTCCGGTCTTTTCATCCTTTTTCGCCGATTCCCATTCTCGTCTGAAGACATATCGATGGGTACGTGTTTCCGAGTCTCGCCAAATTTCCGTTTTTACGATCTCCAATTTCTTCTCGATCATTGTGTTCATCCTCTCCTATCTATACTTGTTAAATAATTTGCGCGTTAATCAATGTCACAAGTACCGCTGTTACAATCTTCGCGATCAACCTGAACCACTTCATCGTTGTCACCAATCCTTTCATTTTTCTCAAGCGCTGCTAAAATATCTAAAAAAGCCTCAGCTATTGTTTGCCAAATCTCAGGGCTAAGCATATGACTCACCATTTAAATCCCATTGAAGCTTTCCTTCTATCAATAACCCACGAGTAAATTCGTGCTCACTGTTTATATCCATCAGGAAGTACACCACGTAATCCTTACTTGATTCTTGATCTACGTATACAAACAAATGAGTCATAACTAATGCTGGTAACTCAATGTTGCTTACCTGAATAATTGCCGGGTCCAATTCTTCACGTTCAGCAGTAACCGATTCGAATCCCCAGTCCTTTTCAGTTGTTTCGATTCCCGTTTGTTCTTTCAGTATGATGATTGCTTGATGTAACATTTCAATCCGTCCTCTCTGCAAAAAGAAACCCCTAATGACCAGTAATCGTCATTAGGGTTAATCTTCACTCTTTAAATAACCTTGTTCTTTTAAAGAACTATACTTATCAGTCGAACAACCTATAATTAAATGGTCGACTAAATCAATCTGTAATAGTTTGCATGCTTTCCTAAGATTTTCAGAAAAAGCAATGTCGGCGTAGCTAGCCGCAGTGTCACCGCTAGGATGGCAGTGTGCAACAATAATACTCGCTGAGTTCGCCAAAATCGCTGGTTTCAAAATATCTCTAGGTACTGCAATTGCTTGGTTAATCGTACCTATTGAGGTCAGATTCAAAAATGTTGGTTCCTTCTTCGTATTCAATCCAACGACATAAAGATGTTCTCGATCCTTCTCTTTTAAATAGGGGGCAAAAAGTTCATAAGCTAGTCGTGTATTGGTAATTCGCCTCGGGCCATATAAAAGTGATGATTCTTTTACTAGTTGTAAAGAGACAATATTTACACGTTTCTTTGGCTCACATTTGACTTCTGGTTTTGTCATTATCGAGTCCTTCTTTCTAATAATTTTTGAAATTTCTTACTCTTGTACTTACTTTGTGCGATCAATACTCTTCCGGTAACAACATCGTCTGATGTGTATGATCATCAATCACCCACAGCTTTTTTATTTGGAAACTTGCTAAAGCATCCGTTATTCGACATTCATGATAATCAATAAAGAATGGTTCTTCCTGCCGATGGATAATCGTGATCGTTCCCCTCTGTGCATCGCGATTAAACTCGAATATCTGTAGATAATCTAGCTGAACCTCTGCTTGTTTTACTTTGTCATCAATCAGCTGAAAACATCGTTGCTGTATTTCCTTTGGTACTTGTTCATTCACTCCTCTCGTGATGTAGCGATTTTCTTGTGTATTGAACACTGCTTAATCCTCCTTTTAAGGTACAAAAATAGCCCAATCACCGATTAAGATGATTAGGCTTCATAGTAATAATATATATTTGTAAATTGAGCTATCTCATTGAGAAACTGGAAGCAAAATTGCATAACTAAAAGTTATCCGAGACGCTTTTCTAAGGAATTATTCAATCAATTCCTGTAACTTTGCTTCTTCGTTCTAAAAGTAAAGTATCTCGCCAAGTATCCTCAAGCTTTCCAATTTTTTCTCTTCTACCAACAATTCGAAAACCATTCCGTTCATGTAGCTTTAAACTGGCTTCATTCTCAGGGAAAATACCCGCTTGAATCGTCCAAACACCATTTTCTTCACTAGCTTTAATCGCACTGATCATGAGAGTACTGCCGATACCTTTACCACGTTGAGCTTTTTCTGCATAAATGCTAATTTCTACGACACCACTATAAACACATCTTGAAGATACAGGTGAAAACGAACTCCATCCAACTACATTATCATTTTCTACAGCTACAAAATTACCAAATGATGAATGCTCAGCTTGCCACTCTATGTAACTATTCGATATAGATGAAATAGTTGCAAAGGTAGCTTCACCGGATTTTATCCCTTCAATATAAATTCTTCGAACATCCGGCCAATCGCTTTCTACCATTTGTCTAATCTCTACAACCATTGGTTTCCTCCTTCGGTAAATGAATTACAAATATTTTTGTCCATAGACTATCCTAAATCGGATGTCTTGCACATAATCATACTATGATACTTTCTTTTGGTAATGTAAATCCCAATCAAACAATTGTAATTTGGCTTATATTGAAGATAGACCTTTTACATTATTCTTGATAATGTCTCTGACATTTCTAAATTCTGCTAAAATTTCTTCTTCTGATCCTTGTGCTTGAGCAGGATCTTTTAAATCCCAATGTACATGTTCGACACCTTTCGGAACTCTTGGGCATTTGTCTTTTGCGTCACCACAAAGAGTAATAATTAAATCAGCATGGTTAAAATAGTCCAAATCAATCAAATCTGATGTTTGTTTTGAGATATCTATACCGTCTTCGGCCATGACTTTCACTGCTCTTGGATTCAGTCCATGTGTTTCAATACCCGCACTTCTAACCTCAAACTCTGAATCAGATAAAAATTTGTGACCGTAACCTTCAGCCATTTGACTACGACACGAATTGCCTGTACATAAAAAGTAAATTTTTTTCACTATCATTTTCCTCCAATCAATAATGGAAAGCTAATTTCTATTTTTCGTTTCTCAATCTATTTCTGATAGACTTTTGTTTATTCTGTGCATCATTACGACTTATAAAGAAGTGGTTAGGTGAAACTGATGATTCTATTAACTTCTTAATCCCCTACCAGTATTAACTAGATAGTAACAAACAGTATAAAGAACCAAAATGAACAGAACAAGTATTGTGATCGAAACGGCTATTGGTACATCGGTCGTTCCTAAAAATCCATATCTAAACGCTGATATCATATAAACAATCGGGTTGATTTTTGAAACACCTTGCCAAAATGGTGGCAACATCGAAATCGCATAAAATACGCCGCCTAGATAAGTTAGAGGTTGTAAAATGAATGTTGGAACGATTGATACATCGTCGTAAGATTGAGCAAAAACACCGTTTATTAAGCCTGCTAATGAAAACAAGATCGCCGTCATTAACAATGTGAGAATAACAATAATCCATGAATGTACGTTAAGTGGTACAAAAAATAAAGAAACAATCGTTACAAGTGTTCCTACTAGTAGACTTCTTCCTAGTCCGCCAATAACAAATCCCCAAATGATAATGTGAGTTGGTACTGGCGCAACTAATAGTTCTTCAATATTTTTTTGCAGCTTCTGAGAGAAAAACGACGAAGAGACATTTGCGTAAGAACTAGTGATTGCTGACATCATAATTAATCCAGGTACGATAAACTCCATATAGGAGAACCCGCCCATGTCTCCAATTCGACCACCGATCATTTTCCCAAAAATGATAAAATACAATGATGTCGTTATAACAGGCGGTACTAACGTTTGTACCCAAATTCGGAGATAACGATTGGTTTCCTTGACGGCAAGACTTTTTAAAGCGGTAAAATAAAGATTAAACATTGGTTCCCTCCGAAAGACTTTTTTCTTCTGTGATTTTCAAAAATAGCTCTTCTAAGCGATTGGATTTATTACGCATCGATAAAACTTTCATCCCCTGATCGCTGAGCTGATTGAAAACATCATTTACTCCCTGATTTCGTTCAACTTCCACCGATAAAGTCAGATCATCTTCTAAAGAATATGTATATCCTTCTATCTTAGGTGCAACATTGTGAGGTGCAAGGTCTAAAATAAATGTTTCAAACTGTAATTTGGATAGAAGTTCTTTCATACTGGTATTTTCGATCAATTCTCCTGATTGAATGATCCCGATATTTCTACAAAGCATTTCAGCTTCTTCCAAATAATGAGTGGTCAAGATAATAGTGGTTCCATTTTCATTTAATTCTTTTAAGAAAGACCACATTTCACGTCTCAGTTCAATATCCACCCCGGCGGTTGGTTCATCCAAAATTAGCAATCGCGGCTCATGCATTAGTGCTCGCGCGATCATAAGGCGGCGCTTCATCCCGCCAGAAAGCATTCGAGCACGTTCGTTACGTTTTTCCCATAAATTTGATTGCTTCAAATACTTCTCACTGCGCTTCAATGCTTCTTTTCTCGGAACACCATAATACCCTGCCTGGTTCACTACAATTTGTTGAACAGTCTCAAAAGGATTGAAATTGAATTCTTGCGGAACAAGACCTATCTGCTGCTTGGCCTTTTCTAAATCAGTATCAAGATCGTAGTCAAAAACTTTTACTTTCCCAGATGTTTTATTGACAAGAGAGGTAATAATTCCAATCGTTGTCGATTTCCCAGCACCATTTGGACCTAAAAGAGCATAAAAATCTCCCTTTTCAACCTGTAGATCGATTCCTCTTAATGCCTCGACACCAGTTGAATATACCTTTTTCAAATTTTTTATTTCTAGTGCATTTGCCATTTAAAATTTCCTTTCGTAATAAACCTCTTCATAAACAAACTAGTTCTAATACTATTACTGTAAAAAGTCATGTGGCTAACCGACCACATGACTCTATTTTCTTGCTTTTCTTTCCTTTTTGCTAATAAATAGAGTACCAAAATTAGCATAATAAAGTTGAAAAATATTCCGATACTAATTGGATAGTTTAATAGTTTTGCTAGAATAAAAGACATTGACATCCCTGATAATCTAGCGACTGCTCTTTTTTCTTCTGACATAAGCTTTATTACCTCAGCGACTTACTATTTAATCAATCTCACTACAATTACTAAAAACTTTCGTCTTAATCAGTTGTACAGATTATCCATTTTGGTCATCTCATCTGACTTCACAAACCATGATTTTGTGTTATTGGAAATTTTTACTAATAACAACATAACAGGCACTTCAACCAGCACTCCTACGACTGTTGCTAAAGTCGCACCTGACTGTAGGCCGAAAAGAGAGATTGCGACGGCCACTGCTAGTTCAAAGAAATTACTTGCACCAATCATTCCCGCTGGTGAAGCAATTTCATGAGGTAACTTCCAAAATCTTGCCCATCCATAAGCAATAGTAAAAATTAGTAGCGTTTGAATGGTTAGTGGAATCGCAATTAATAAAATATGCGTTGGATTTGCCAGTATTTTTTCTCCTTGAAAAGAAAAAATGATAATCAAGGTTAGCAATAAACCAACGATTGTAACAGAATCAAATTTCTTTAGAAAAACATTTTCGAAATAGTCTTTGCCTTTATTTTTGATTATCAATACTCTAGTAGCAAAGCCTAGAAGCAACGGCACTACAACAAACAGAATAGTTGATAATAGCAACGTTCCCATCGGAACAACAACATTATCTACACCAAGTAGAAAAGCGACTATCGGTGCAAACAATATCAGAATAATTAGATCATTGATCGCTACTTGCACTAAAGTATATGCTGCGTCCCCTTTTGTTAAGTAGCTCCATACAAATACCATAGCTGTACATGGTGCAGCCCCTAATATAACTGCTCCAGCAACATACTCTTTCGCTAAATCAACTGGAATAAGATTTTTAAAAACTGCATAGAAGAAAAATGCGGATATAGCATACATTGTAAAAGGTTTGATCAACCAATTCGTCACGCAGGTAACAACTAATCCTTTAGGCTTTTTAGCGGCACTTACGATACTGGTGAAATCAATCTTCAACATCATTGGATAAATCATTAACCATATTAAGATTGCTGTGGGGATAGATACCTGATAATACTCAAACTTACTTAACGTATCTGGAACACTCGGTAAAAATTTCCCAATTAGTACTCCTGCAGCCATACATAAAATTACCCATAACGTTAGATACTTTTCAAAAATACCTAAACCCTGTTTATCATTTTCAGAACTCATCTATTTCCTCCAAATGGCTTGCGCCTTCTTTTAAACTATTTTTTTTAACTTTTAAAGCGACATTCACTAAAGCAACTAAACTTAGCTCCCGGTAGTGAATGAGAATAATGTTGTGATCAGATAGCTTGTACTATTTTTCGAAATAAAATGCATAATTGCAAAATAGTATTGTGGTAGCTATTCGAGCAACATCTAAAGACGACTCAGTTACTTTTTCACTCTTTTTTCTGATTTTTTCGCAAATTAATAGATGAACCCCTATATAGAGATTCATCTATATTAAATTCAAAAAAATTAATGAACTAATTCTGCGTCAAAGTTCGGAACCCATTCAGCTACCGCAAAATGTCCATCTGAGAGATCTTTTACTTTATTGATCCATTCGATCTCATTCGTAGCACGTGCTTTTAACACTTCATTGGATGTATCTGTAGCGTACATACTTTGATTGACTAACCACCATGTATGAGCAATTTTTGCACGATCCAAATCCTCATCCAAACGCATCGACTCGTAAACCGGTGTTGTTTCAGGAAGTGTCACCATTAATACTTCCGTTTCATTCCCGTTCTGCAATCTTGGTAATAGCTTTTGAATCGACATTGGTACTTCACCTGAGCTTCTCTCAACTTCTTTTGCATAGCTTTGGGTAGAGTCTAAAAGAAGTAACGTATGTCCCGTAGGTGCTGTGTCAATAACCACAATCTCATTTTCTGATTTATCTACGATCTCCGCAAAAGCTCTAAATACTGCGATTTCTTGTGTACAAGGTGAACGCAGATCCTCTTCTACATAAGCAACATCATCCGCGTCCATCGTCTCGCGAGCTTTCGAAAGAACCTCTTCTTTGTATGCCTCTAGTTCTTTTTCCTCATCGATATGGCTGATTGAAATTGGTAGCTTATTTGAAAGAAACAAGTTTAGATGATCAGCAGGGTCAGTTGTTGCTAAATGAACCTTTTTACCTGATTGTGCCAGCTTCTCAGCGATTTGAATTGCAACTGTCGTTTTACCAACGCCGCCCTTACCCATCGTAAAGATAATCTTTTTATTTGTGCGAATAAACTCATTTACTATCGCATCCAAATTAGGAAACTCAGCATGTTCTTGTGTTTGCTCTATAATAGTAGGCTGTTGATCGCTCAATAAAATTTGGAGTTTATCTACACCAGTAACATTGTAAGGTCGAAGAGGAATGTAGTAGGTATCAAATTTACTCAACGGCTCCGGCATATCTTTTAGATCATTTTGTTGTTCAGAATAGATTACTTGAGAAATCGCATCATCAGGATTAATCAATAGACCATTCACAACTAATTTTTGATTTTCGATTCCCAATTTTAGCAACTCTTCTGAAGCACGCTCCGCTTCAATTAATGGAGAAGTTTGTGGCCGAGTGACTAGGATCAAAGTCGTTTGACTGGCATCACTCAAAGTCTCTACCGCTTTTTCATACATATCTTTTTTGTCGCCCAAACCGGATAATTGCCCCAAGCAAGAAACACCAGTGGTGTTTTCATCAAGGAAATTATTCCAGGCAGAAGGCAATTGCAGCATTCTTAATGTATGACCCGTTGGCGCTGTATCAAAGATGACATAGTCATATTGTTCTGCAACCTCTTTATCGGTCAAAAAGTTCGCGAATTCGTTAAACGCAGCGATTTCCACTGTACAAGATCCTGATAATTGTTCTTCCATATTGACTAGAGCACTATCTGGAAGAATGCCGCGATATGGACCAACGATACTTTCTTTATACTCTTCAGCAGCCGTAATTGGATCAAAGTTCGCTACTTTCAAATTATCGATTCCATCAATCGCAGTTGGTTTGTTGGTCAAAGTGGTTTGAAAAACATCCTGCAGGTTTGAAGCTGGATCAGTACTAACCAACATAACTTTATTACCCTCTTGCGCCAAAGATGTTGCAGTCGCACAAGCAGTTGTTGTTTTACCAACGCCACCTTTACCTGTGAAAAACAGATATTTAGTTAATCCCATCTTTTGGGGAATATATTGAAGCATTACATCTCCTCCTTACTTTGCTTGAAGAAGGCTGTTAGCAACAGCCTTCGGACCCACTATTTCCGCCACAGCAACCGCCAGAGTTACTTGCTGATTGAGTGACAAAATGAACATCCCCATATTTTCCAAACTCTTCAAGTGTTGGATATGATCCTTCTTTTACGATTTCGCCGTCTAATAATGTCACTGGCAAAATATCATTTCCTTTTTCTTGGAGTAATTTTAAAATTGTTGGTTGATTCATAAATGCATCTGGATCGCTCGTTAAATTATGGCGAGAAGCATCCACTGAATCGATCCCTTCGAAAGTTTCAAAGACTGAGGTCACCATTAATAATTCTTCATCCACTGATGGACCGCAGACTCCTGTTGAGCAGCACATTGCTGGTTCAAATAGTTCCAATTTTTTCATCACTTTTTTCTCCTTTACAATCACAGTTTATTTTTTTACAAATGCAATCATCTTTAGCAGAGAATAATTGCATCATTGAACCCATAAATTGATCGATAAAAGCATCAGTTAGTTGATAGTGATGCCAAGTACCTTCCTTCGTTACAAGAACGACTCCGGCTTTCTCCAATACTTTCATATGATGAGAAAGTGTTGGTTGTGTAAAATCAAAATGATCTAAGATATCACAAGCACACAGACTGCCACATGATAAAAGATCGATAATCTTCAACCGTTTAGGATCAGCAAGTGCTTTTAATGTTTTGGACATATCTTCATAATTCATAATTCTATTCCTCCTTACATAGAAACTCATCTATGTTTATAATATAGATGTACATCTATATGTTGTCAAGAGTTTCTCTGTTCAATAATCAATTATTTATTTTGTAATATGTATACTCGAATAGAATTTACTCATAATAAAGAGTGCATCCTATTCCAGTAAAAAAGGCTCTTCAAGTCTGATGGCTATTTCCCGCTTGAGGAACACATTTTTAAGGACACACTCTTTAAATCTGGTCGCAAACTATAGCTCAATTAAGCGAGTAGTTCTTTAATTTCTTTCGCTTTAGGGACTCGTCCGGATACAACTACTTTGTCATCAATAACCAATCCTGGAGTTCTCATTACACCATACTTTTGGATCTCAATCATGTCTGTAACTTTTACGATTTCCGCTTCCTTACCCGACGAATCGAGTGCCTCTTTTACGTTTTTTTCTAGATTTTGACAATTCTTACAACCTGGTCCTAAAACTTTGATAATCATTTCCTTCATCCTTTCATTTTCTAAATTGGTAATAAATTAAAAGCAAATCCAATAAGTAAAATGCCAACCATACATATACCTATGAATAATGCTAATAGTTTCGGTTCTACAACCTTACTCAACATAATCAATGATGGTAATGACAGTGTTGTAACTGCCATCATAAATGATACTAGTGTCCCTATTGGAACTCCTTTACTGAAAAGAGCTTCCGCAATTGGCAGCACTCCAAAGATATCCGCGTAAATTGGTGCGCCGATAACAGTTGCTAAAACGACCGCAAATGGATTGTCTTTTCCTAGTACAGTTTGAATAAAGCTTTCTGGTATCCAATTATGGATAGCTGCCCCGATACCTACGCCAATGATTACATAAGGCCAAACTTTTCCGGCTACTTCCTTAACTTGTTCAACACCAAAGCGGAAACGATCTTTCCAAGTCAATTCTTCGACAAAGGTTGCAGCATCTTCCATCTTTCTGATGTAGTCTTGGATCTCATTTTCCATTCCTAGTTTATCAATAATGGTACCACCAACAACTGCCAAAAACAGTCCTACAATTACGTAAAGTATTGCTATTTTAGCTCCAAAGAAAGACATCAACAGTATTATTGAAGCAATATCAACCATAGGGGACGAAATCAAAAAAGAAAATGTCACTCCCAATGGAAGCCCAGCAGTAGTAAAACCAATGAAGATCGGAATACTAGAACAACTACAAAAAGGAGTCACTGTTCCGAGTAAAGCCCCTAAAATATTCCCTTTCCAGCCTTTCAAACCACCAAGTATGACTTTCGTTTTTTCAGGAGGAAAAAAAGATTGGATTACTCCCATGGTAAAAATCAAAACGGACAATAGAATGAAAATCTTAATCGTATCAAAGATAAAAAATTGCAGACTACTTCCAAGTTTACTGTCCAAGGACATCCCGAAAAACTCCAACAACCTACCAGCTAAATCGTTCAGCCAGACCATTTTAAAAACTTGATCACTAACCCATTCCCACATCTAATACTCCTCCCAACTAACTCAAAGATTCTTCCACACTTGTTGAAATAGAGAGAATTTCTTCAAGTACACCCACTTCTTGCTTCAAATAATCTAACTCTAACGAATAATGATGCCAACTTTTGTTCTTTGTCACGAAAATGATTCCGGCCTTCTCTAGCACTTTCATATGATGCGAAAGAGTTGGCTGAGTAAAATCAAAATGCTCCAAGATATCACATGCGCATAAACTACCATTTGACAAAAGGTCCACGATTTTCAAACGATTGGGATCAGCGAGTGCCTTTAACATTACGGACAATTCAACATAGTTCATAATGTATATGCCTCCTTACATAGATATCTGTCTATATATTGAATATAGATGATTATCTATGTATTGTCAATCGTTTCTGTCTTTTTCTTTTTTTGATAATTTATCCTTTTATAGAAATAAGAATAAGTTGGTATTGTAATAAAGAAAACGTTTTTATATACTTCTACATGAAGACTGCCGTAAAAACAATTGGAGGTGAAGGAAATGTTTGCATTGCATCTATGACAATGAGTAATAGACAAACTTAGAGTTTCTAAGAATGTAAATGAATCCTTCCCTCCAAATCTCTTCTTTTATCTAATGTGAAATCAATCACTACTAGAAGATTATTCTGGAGAACATACGAATACGTATGTTTCTTTTTTGTGCGTTTAATTAATGTGGGTGGATGTCTTCCGATTTGGAAGGAATCGTTTTTCATTTATTTTTAGTGTTATCGTATTTTTTATTTGTTGGTTGGTTTGAATAATCAAATCAATACATTAGGAGGATCATTATGAAAAAATTTTTAACATTAGCAGTACTGACTTTAGGATTAACTCTTACAGGTTGTGGAAATTCAAATGATGCTACAGACGATTCAACTAAAGAAGCAACTAGTCCTAAAACTACTTTTAAGGGAGAATATACCGTTGATGCAGATTACGTAAAGGATAACCTTGATGATATTATTCTGATCGATGCTCGAGGTGATGATGCCGCCAAGAAAGAGACAGTAAAGAAAGCAGTTCCAATGGCTTGGCAATATCTAGCAGATGTGGAAAGTGGTGCTTCTGGTGACGAAAATTGGGGCTTAGTTTTAGAGCCTAAGAAATTAGCTGAGCGTCTTGGTGAAAAAGGAATTGATAAAGATAAAGAAGTCGTTCTATTTGCCTCTGCTCAAGAAGGCTGGGGTGACGATGGCCGGATCGCATGGGAGTTGCTTGCTGCTGGATATAAAGATGTGAAAATGGTCGATGGCGGTTTCTCAGCACTTAAAGATGCTGGAATAAAAACAAATAAAGGCGGAACTGAATTAAAACCTGTAGACGTTAAGATAGATTCTCTCAACCAAGATCATATGATCAAAACAGATGAACTCAAAGCAGACTATGATGACTATAAAATTGTCGATGTTCGTGCGAATGAAGAATACGATGGTGAAGTGTTATACGGTGAGGCAAAAGGCGGCCATCTTCCTGGAGCAATCCAAGTTCGATACACTGATATGTTCAATAAAAATGGTACTTTGAAGAGTAATGAGAAATTAACAAAAATATTTGAAGATGCTGGCTTGTCAAAAGATGATAAAATCGTGACTTACTGTACCGCGGGTATTCGTTCAGCCTATACTCAATTAGTAATGGATATGTGCGGATTTAAAAACGTTAAAAACTACGATGGTTCTTTCTATCGTTGGGCTAAAGTAGAAGATGTTGAAAAATAATGAAGAAGCTCAATAAGAAACAACTAGCCAGAATTATACTAATAATCATTGTATTAGCGAGTGTCATTTGCTTTATGTACGTCCCTGCTTTCAAATCAAAACTTACTCAAGTATTGATGCTGTTTCGTTCAATGAGTGTCGAAAGTATCATTGGTTATATAAAATCATTTGGTGCTTGGGCAATCCTGATTTCCTTTCTACTAATGATGTTTCAATCAGTAATCGCACCGCTACCTGCATTTTTGATTACCTTTGCGAACGCAGCGGTATTCGGTTGGTGGCAAGGAGCAATTCTTTCATGGAGCAGCGCAATGGCTGGAGCCCTACTGTGCTTCTATATTGCTCGGATCGCTGGTAGAGATGTCGTAGAGAAAATAAATAAAAACTTTTCCTTACAGAAACTAGATGAATACTTTGATCGATATGGGAAACACACGATCCTTATCTGTCGGTTGTTGCCCTTTATCTCTTTTGATTTTATCAGTTATGCCGCTGGGTTAACGGCGATCAAACCAATACCGTTTCTGATTGCTACTGGATTAGGACAATTGCCAGCTACGATAGTTTATTCTTATGTAGGAAGCAACTTAACCGGTAATAGCCAAAAAGTTATGTTTGGTTTACTGAGTATGTTTGCCTTGTTCATCGGGATCTACGTAATTAAACAGATCTATAATGAACGAAGAAAAAAAGAATCAGCAGAACAATAGAATTAGAGAGGGCTGATTGATTGTATCAACAGCTCTCTTTCATCATTTCTAGCCTCTCACTATCACCTTATAATCAATCCTATACTGTTAAAACTTAAAAAAATATCATCATTTATGGTACGGCTCCCCCGCATTAATCCTAAACACCCGATAAATCTGCTCCACCAAAATCAGCCGCATCAGCTGATGTGGATAAGTCATCTTACCAAATGAAATCTGCGCATTGCTGCGTTTTAGGACTTGATCACTTAGTCCTAGTGAGCCGCCGATGACAAAAACGAATTGACTTTTGCCGCTGGTTTGCAATTTGTCTAGCGTGGCAGCGAAGTCTTCGCTGCTAGGATTTTTGCCGTTGATGGCTAGGGCGAATACGTATTCTTGTTCTTTGATCTTCGCAAGGATGCGTTCTCCTTCTTTTTCTTTGACTTGGATCATTTCGGCATCGCTGAGTTTTTCTGGGGCCTTCTCATCTGGGACTTCGACTAGCGTGATCTTGCAATACTTCGATAAGCGCTTCGTATATTCTGAAATTCCTTGAACGAGATATTTTTCTTTTAATTTTCCCACAGAAATAATTTTGATGTTCATCATATTTCACCTTTTTCATTATAGTTTCTTTTGCTGATTAAACTTTTCCACCGATCAAAACAGTTAAAAACAGAAGTCTTTGTCTTTTTCCACGTAGTTATGCACACTAATCACAGGTTTATCCACAGTTTTTCGGATATTGATTCCCTTTTTGTAAGGAATCCTCTATACAAACATACGTTTTCCACCGAGTTATCCACTTTATCCACAATTATGTGGATAAAAAAACTAAATCAATTAACAAACTTTTTCCTTAGTTTTCCACTAATCTTGTGGAAAACAAGTTTTTTCATCATTTATCTATATTTTCCTACGAAACTTTTTCATAAAAAAGTCAAATCGCTGTAGTAGACTTACCTTACAATAAAATACTATACTTAATATAACGTATAACACAGTAGAGGTGGAGTAAATATGATGAGAAAAGATATTACACCAAAAAAATCTCCAGGTTTTTTTAGGCGCTTTGGGACCAGCTTATTAGGCGGTGTTCTTGGTGCTGTTTTAACAATTGGGATTTTTTATGTAGCGAATGGTTCGCTGCTTGCACCGAATAACCAAAATGCTAGCGGTTCACCAAGTGCTGGTAATACAAAAGTCAGCAACATGAAGGTGGATGTAAATTCAGATATTACCGATGCGGCTAGTAAAGTACAGGATGCGGTTGTCTCTGTTATCAACTTGCAAAAACAACAGTCACAAAGTGGTTTAGGCGGCTTCTCTGACTTTTTCGGCGGAAATGACAATCAACAGTCACAGGAAGATAGCGGACAGCTTGAAGAAACATCAGAGGGTTCTGGGGTCATTTACAAGCTGGAGGGCAAAACAGCCTACATCGTAACCAACAATCACGTGGTGGAAAAACAGGATGGTTTAGAAGTCTTGTTGAAAGACGGTTCAAGAGTTAAAGCAACCTTGGTGGGAACCGATTCTTATACTGACTTGGCTGTCTTAAAAGTCGAATCAGACAAAGTGGCAGATATCAAACCAGCAACCTTTGGTGATTCTGACAATCTAAAAGTTGGTGAACCAGCCATCGCCTTAGGTTCTCCTTTAGGCTCTCAATATGCAAATTCCGTAACATCGGGGATTATTTCTTCCTTGAATCGTCAAGTCGTCAACCAAAATGATGAAGGTCAAACGGTGAATATCAACGCGATCCAAACAGATGCGGCGATCAATCCTGGGAACTCCGGTGGTCCATTAGTCAATATGGCTGGACAAGTAATCGGAATCAATTCAAGTAAAATTGTTCAAACGGAATCAAATGTTAGTGTGGAAGGAATCGGCTTCGCCATCCCAAGTAACGATGTCGTGAATGTTATCAACCAATTAGAAAAAGACGGCAAAGTGGTTCGCCCAGCTTTAGGTATCACAATGGTCAACCTGTCTGATCTATCGACGGAACAAGTCAGCGAAATTGTCAAAGTCCCTAGCTCTGTTACCCAAGGGGTCGTAATTAACAACGTTCAATCTTCTACCCCAGCGGATCAAGCGGGCTTGAAGAAATACGACGTGATTACCAAAATCGATGACACAGACGTTTCAACTGGCGTCGAATTGCAATCTGAATTGTACAAACACAAAGTTGGCGATACCGTGAAAATCACTTATTATCGCAAGGATAAAAAAGAAACGGTTTCTGTTAAATTAAGTATTGATGCCAATTCTTTGAAATCGAACTCACAGCAACAAGGGAACTAAAAAGAATCGAGTAGAGGGGAAAGCCAACTGACCTTCCGCCCCTCTCACACCACCGTACGTACGGACCCGTATACGGCGG
>PPYE01319745.1_pt1 | contig 63157 bp, 54 predicted proteins | sample 1559881 | NCBI WGS metagenome assembly PPYE01 (sample SAMN08240022, study PRJNA423297) | Human gut metagenome, whole genome shotgun sequencing project. | reverse complement strand
CCTATATATTATATAAGACAGTCTCTTATATAATATATTAGCAATAGTCATTTTAATTCTAATTTTACATTCTGATAATAAAATCATATTTTAATTATCACTAATCTTCCCAAACTTTCTTACTATAATTATTATCCGGACAAATCAAAATAGATTTTTCCTACTTCCATCTTGTGTTTTCGAATAGTTTTCTTTAAAAGAAAGTACACATAAAAAATCATTTCAATAATTCACCCTAAAAGTTTCTTAAATCGGTTAATCCTTTTATCATTTTTATTTGGGTAAACCAAAGTTTTTATCTTTATTTGCGTGCAATTAAAATCAATAAAATACAATAATAGCATGATAAGCACAACATTTCAGGATGATAATCTTTCAAAACTTAAAAAAGAAGATTTCCAAAAAAATGTAAAAGGTAAAGAAACTGATTTGTATTTATTAAAAAATTCCCGGGGAACAGAAATTGCTATTACCAACTACGGAGGAGCCGTCTTATCAATCATGGTTCCTGACAAAAAAGGTAATTACGGCAATATTGTATTGGGACATGATAACATAGATAGTGTTATTAACAGTCCTGAACCTTTTCTAAGTACAACAATCGGACGTTACGGCAACCGAATAGCTAAAGGTAATTTTTCACTGGACAATAGAGAGTATAGTTTAACGATCAATAATGGGCCTAATTCTCTTCATGGAGGGCTAACAGGTTTTCATTCCGTTGTTTGGGATGTCAAAACACACACACCCTCTTTACTTACACTTAGCTATTTATCAGAAGACGGTGAAGAGGGATTCCCGGGTAATCTGACTATCAGAATGACCTATTCATTGGACGAAGAAAATCAATTTATCATTTCTTATGAGGCTGTTACTGATAAGAAAACAGTTGTAAATCTTACCAACCACGCTTTTTTCAATTTGGCCGGGATCAACAAGCCTTCTCCAAGTATTGAAAACAATATTCTTACAATCAACGCTGACCATTACATTCCTATAGACGAAGTTTCGATACCCACAGGTGAAATTCTGAAAGTAGAAGATACTCCCATGGATTTTAGAACTTCCCATAAAGTAGGGGAGCGCATAAATGATAAATTCCAACAACTTATTTTCGGAGCAGGTTATGATCATTGTTACGTTTTGAATAAAAAAGAGCCGAAAGAACTTAGTTTTGCAGCAAAATGCGTAGAGCCGGACAGTGGAAGATGTATCGAAGTTTATACAACCGAGCCGGGTGTTCAACTTTATACGGGAAACTGGTTAAATGGTTTCAGTGGCTCACAAGGTGCTACTTTCCCAGCCCGCAGCGGAATTTGCTTTGAAGCACAGTTATTTCCTGATACCCCAAATAAACCTTATTTCCCTTCTGCTGTTTTATCACCGGGAGAGAAATATACCCAAACTACAATTTACAAATTTGGTATTGAACAATAAAAATTAAATAACTAACCCAATTCTTATAACAAAAACATTTTAAACAATTATGGTAGAACAAAAGCAAAACAGTAATATTGTCGCGATTATAACGATGATATTCTTATTCGCAATGATTTCATTTGTGACTAATCTTGCTGCACCTATTGGGGTCATCTGGAAAAACCAGCCTGAATTAGCAGGGTCCAATTTCCTTGGTATGTTAGGTAATATGATGAACTTCCTTGCGTATCTTTTCATGGGTATACCTGCAGGTAAACTATTAACTAAAATCGGCTATAAAAAAACAGCTCTTCTTGCTATTGCAATAGGTTTCGTTGGAGTACTTACCCAATACCTGTCCGGAGTTGTCGGCAGCATGCCTTTAAACTTCATCATATACCTGTTAGGTGCATTTATTGCAGGTTTTTCTGTTTGTATGCTTAATACAGTAGTAAATCCGATGTTGAACCTGCTTGGTGGTGGTGGCAACAAAGGAAACCAATATATACAAATCGGTGGAACATTTAATTCGCTTGCCGGTACATTGACTCCTATGTTTGTAGGAGCTTTAATTGGTGAAGTAACTAAAGATACTGCTATTTCTAATGTTAATCCGGTACTATTTATAGCAATGGGAGTATTTGCTGCTGCATTTATTATTCTTTCCTTTATTCCTATCCAGGATCCTGACCATGGTAAGAAATCAGCAAATGTTAAGTTTGAACACAGTCCATGGAAATTTAAACATTTTGTGCTTGGTACTGTTGCCATATTCATATATGTAGGTATAGAAATCGGTATTCCCGGAACATTAAACTTTTTCTTGTCAGATGTTACTGATAAAGGAGCAGGCCTGAATCCTGCCAATGCTGCCTCTATTGGTGGTACAGTAGCTGCTACTTACTGGTTCCTGATGCTTATCGGTCGTTTCCTTGGAAGTTTGATCGGAGGAAAAGTTTCAAGTAAGATGATGTTAACAGGCGTATCTACCCTTGGTATTGCTCTTGTATTAATCGCAATCCTATTGCCTAAAACTATTCTGACTTCAATGCCCGTATTTACAGGCTCTTCATTTGCAATAACCCAAGTGCCGCTTAGCGCGTTACTACTTGTATTGTGCGGTCTTTGTACTTCAATTATGTGGGGTGGTATCTTTAACTTAGCTGTTGAAGGATTGGGAAAATATACAGCTGCTGCATCAGGTATTTTCATGATGATGGTAGTTGGTGGAGGTATCCTTCCTCTGTTCCAGAACTGGATAGCAGATATCACTACTTACATGACAAGTTACTGGGTAATCATAGCCGGACTTGCATACCTTCTATACTATGCTTTAGTTGGTAGCAGAAATGTGAATAAAGATATTCCTGTAGAATAAAATAATATAATGCCAATCTGTGCAAATAGCCTGATTGGCATTTTTTACTAACTCAATAAACTTAAATTACCATGGAGATAGATTTTGTTAGAAGCCGTTTTATTAAACACTTTGATGGAACAACAGGTTATGTATATGCTTCACCGGGTCGTGTCAACTTGATTGGTGAACATACTGATTATAACGGAGGATTTGTATTTCCAGGCGCGGTCGATAAAGGGATCATGGCAGAAATCAAATTCAACGGAACAGATAAGGTACGTGCCTACTCTATCGATCTTAAAGATTATGTAGAATTCGGCTTGAATGAAGAAGATGCTCCCCGTACAAGCTGGGCCAGATATATATTCGGTGTATGCCGTGAAATAATCAAAAGAGGATATAAAATTCCGGGATTTAACACAGCTTTTGCAGGTGATGTACCTTTGGGCGCCGGTATGTCTTCGTCAGCAGCTTTGGAAAGTACGTTTGCTTTTGCATTAAATGATATGCTTAACCTGGGTATTGACAAATTTGAACTGGCTAAGATCGGACAAGCTACAGAACATAACTACTGTGGTGTTAAATGTGGAATCATGGATCAGTTTGCTTCTATATTCGGTAAAGCAGGTAGTCTGATTCGTTTGGATTGCCGTTCATTAGAATACAAATATTTCCCGTTTGATCCAAAAGGTTACAAACTCGTATTAGTTGATTCGGTAGTTAAACATGAATTAGCATCTTCAGCTTACAATAAACGCCGTGAGTCATGCGAAAATGCTGTTGCAGCGATCAAGAAAAGACACTCTGAGGTAGAATTCCTCCGTGATGTCAATATGGGATGGCTGGAAGAGGTTAAAGGCGAAATAAGCGAAGAAGATTTCATGCGTGCAGAATATGTAATCGAAGAAATACAACGTGTATTAGATGTATCTGATGCTCTTGAAAAAGATGATTACGAAACTGTAGGACAGAAAATGTATGAAACGCACTACGGGATGAGTAAACTGTATGAAGTAAGTTGTGAAGAACTTGACTTCCTGAATGACTGTGCAAAGAAAAACGGTGTAACAGGGTCTCGTGTAATGGGTGGTGGCTTTGGTGGTTGTACTATCAATCTTGTTAAAGATGAGCTATATGATGCATTCATCAAGGATGCAAAAGAATCATTCAAAGCTAAATTTGGGAAATCTCCTAAAATTTATGATGTGGTAATTAGTGATGGAGCTCGTAAACTGGCATAATACTTTTTACAATAAAAAAGCTTCTCTTAAAGATAGTAAAAGTGATCGTAGTTACGGTCACTTTTTTATATATAATATTATTAAACTAAGTCTGCTATAAACTTATTCAGACCTCTTGCAACTATTAGATTGAAAAAACTCATTTAATATTTTTTCATGATTGCCAAGAATCATAATATGATGATTACCGATTGGATTACGTAAAAAATAACTAACTGGATTATTTAATTTTATCCTAACCTGAGTACGACAGCTATTTATATAGTTTGTATTTTCCACTAATACACCACTTGATACAAAATATTTATCCAGGCACTCTCCACCACACTTCACAACTGTAATCTCTCCCCCAGATGGAAAAATACCTTGTATACCAATACCACTCAAAGTCTCGAAATGACTTCTTATTATATACTTTTCAGTAAGCTTTGTTGCGACTGTACAATGTGCTAATACAATTTCATTAGTCTTTTCTGAGATCAAAGACGGATTTGCCATAAAACCGGTTTCACCTGTTACAGCATAAGCTGCATTCATTGTGAAGATAGCCTGCAAGTCTCCTTCACAACCGGCAAGTATACCTTCATTATTTAAAAGTGAAAGTGCAAGACATCCCGTTGTTCCAGTAATATCAATCAATCCGAAACAATTTAAAGTGAATGAATCCAACTGCTCCTTTTCGCATATCATTTTAATAGCTTTGTAGAGACGCATTGCTTTCAATAAATCTTCAGCAGTGGCCTCCCTACAGGCTAATGCCTGCCCTGCAAATACAGAAGCTGCTTCACCAATATCATCATCTGTTATTTTATTGTAGTTTTGAAAAACAGCCTCCAAAGGAATATCAATAAAATCTGTTCCCCAACGGCGTTTTGCCAATAAATAATCAACATTGCTGGAAATCAACCATGAAGAAGGAGTACCTATCACTCCGATACGCTTATTTCTAAGCTTCTTTTGAGCTTGGAAATTATTATGATAAATCAACAGTTGTTTTACGACTGAACGTGGATCAGCATGGATAATTTGAAATTTCATACCGCGGGAACGTATCCATGTAGCAATCTCTAATGCGGCCGGAAGTGAATTCTGCAATCCATCGGTAAGCAATAAAACCGGATGCGGGAGTTGTTCAAAATATTGTACCACTAATTTCTCTACTCCACCTGTGGCGATGAAAATTACTTTAAATTCGTCATTATCAATTGCATCCAAATTACGATAATATACATACCGAACTGTAAAATATTTCTCTATCTCATTAAGCATCGCTTCGTGTGGTTTAAGCACAGAATCCTGCTTACCCAATTCAGAAGTAAAAGTTATTAGATTGATCTCCATTTCTTTTATTTATTTCTTTAGCAAACTTAACTATTAATTTTTAATTGACCTAAAATACACCAGCTACGATAACATTCATTTATTTTGTTAAGCATTTGTTTGTTTGGTTAGGTGTGAACCCCTATATTTGTACCTCAATTGCAAAATATATTTAATATCAACGATAATGCCTACAATCTCCATTCGCGGAAAGGAAATGCCTGCTTCGCCAATAAGGAAACTTGCCCCGTTGGCCGATGCAGCTAAACAGAAAGGAATTCATGTGTTTCACCTTAACATAGGTCAACCTGATATCCCAACTCCTAAAGCAGCACTGGATGCTATTCATAATATTGACCGGACTATCCTTGAATATAGTCCAAGCGCAGGATACAGAAGTTATAGAGAAAAGCTTACTAACTATTACACAAAATTCAATATAAACGTAACTGCTGACGACATAATCGTAACGACAGGAGGATCAGAAGCTGTTCTTTTTGCTTTTTTGTCATGTTTAAATCCGGGAGACGAAATAATTGTCCCTGAACCGGCTTATGCAAATTATATGGCTTTTGCTATATCTGCAGGGGCAGTAATTAAGACTATTACTACTACTATAGAAGAAGGGTTTTCTCTTCCAAAAGTGGAAAAGTTTGAAGAATTGATTAATAAACGTACGAAAGGTATTTTAATCTGTAACCCAAACAATCCTACAGGATATTTGTATACACGTAAAGAGATGAATCAGATAAGAGACCTAGTGAAGAAATATGACCTATTCCTTTTCTCTGATGAAGTATACAGAGAATTTATTTATACCGGCTCTCCTTATATTTCTTCCTTTCATCTGGAAGGTATAGAAAACAATGTAGTGCTGATAGATTCCGTATCCAAGCGTTATTCTGAATGCGGTATACGGATTGGAGCCCTTATTACAAAAAATGAGGAAATACGTAAAGCAGTTATGAAGTTTTGCCAGGCACGCCTGAGTCCTCCGTTAATTGGGCAAATCGCAGCAGAAGCATCTTTAGATGCATCAGAGGAATATACAAGAGAAACTTATGATGAATATGTAGAACGACGTAAATGCCTTATTGACGGGCTGAATCGCATACCAGGTGTATACTCTCCTATCCCTATGGGTGCTTTTTACACTGTTGCAAAACTGCCGGTAGATGACTCTGATAAGTTTTGTGCATGGTGTCTTTCGGATTTTAATTATGAGGGACAGACAGTTATGATGGCTCCGGCTTCAGGGTTTTATACAACCCCAGGAGCAGGACATAATGAAGTTAGAATAGCTTACGTGCTTAATAAAGAAGATTTAAGCCGTGCCTTATTTGTTTTGCAAAAAGCCTTAGAAGCTTACCCGGGAAGAACAGAATAAAATCACAAGTGTTAGATTAAATAACGAATTTAATAAATACTAATTTATTCTGTCTTTTAATTTTTTGCTTTTAACTTAGCAACTATGTTCGAACTATTTATCGCCAGACGTATATACCAAAGTAATGAAGGCCAGAAACAGGTTTCTAAGCCTGCTGTACGGATTGCTATGTTGGGTATTGCCATAGGTTTGGCTGTGATGATTGTTTCTGTTGCCGTAGTAATAGGTTTTAAAAACGAAGTCAGAGATAAGGTTGTAGGTTTTGGATCGCATATACAAATTAGCAATTTCGATTCTAACCAATCTTATGAAACACATCCGATTGTTGCCAATGACAGTATAATTAACTTACTTAGCTCTATTGATGGTATAGCAAAAATCCAACGATTCTCTACTAAGCCGGGAATTATCAAAACAGAGGACAACTTTCAGGGAATGGTTCTAAAAGGAATAGGTCCAGAATATGACCTATCTTTCTATAGAGATCATTTAATTGAAGGAGAGCTTCCATTATTCTCCGATAGTTCTGCAACAAATGAAATACTTATTTCCGAATCTTTAGCCAACAAATTACAATTAAAACTTGAAGATAAGATTTACACTTACTACATACAGGATGATATCCGTGCACGCAGATTAACAATTAAAGGTATATACCAAACAAATATTTCCGAATATGATAATCTTTTTGTAATTGGTGATATGTATACCGTAAATCGTCTGAACGGATGGGAACCCGAACAGGTAAGTGGTATCGAATTATTAGTCAATGATTATGGCAGGGTTGAAGATATTGCAGATGAAGTTGCCTCACATATAGATACCCGTACGGATAAATATGGAGGCGCCTATTACACTCAGTCTATTCAGCAACTAAATCCCCAGATTTTTGCATGGCTCGGATTGCTTGATACAAATGTTTGGGTAATTCTTATTTTAATGGTAGGCGTAGCAGGATTTACTATGATCTCAGGTCTGCTTATCATAATTCTGGAACGTACTAATATGATAGGGATTCTGAAAGCTGTAGGAGCTAATAACCTGATGATAAGGAAGATTTTTTTATACTTTTCTGTCTTCCTAATAAGAAAAGGCATGCTTTGGGGAAACATTATCGGACTTTCTATTTGTTTCCTGCAAAAATACTTTCACCTTATTAAACTTGCCCCGGAAACATACTATGTAGACTCTGTGCCTATTGAATTTAATATCTACTTGTTTTTATTATTAAATGTAGGCACATTGACGGTATCAGTACTAATGTTGATCGGTCCCTCTTACCTCATCACCAAGATTGATCCGGCGAAATCGATCCGATTTGAATAAGTCATAATCATCCTACAAATTACAGACCTAGCATTTAGTCCGGAATTCGCTTTTCTGCCTAAACCTGTATAATAGTTTAAACCTTAAAGAATAAAAAGGTAACAACAGATCAAATACCGGCAAAGTTAAATAAGACTTTTGTTCATTCAAATCCCCTGCTGCTTTATTAATGATAAGAGCTTGAAATATAAAACGTAAAATATAAACCAAAACAGCTATGCCTAAAAGAAACCAATGAGATGCCAAAGCAGCTTTTACGATAATAATTATACAAAGTAAGTAGAATAAAAGCTTACTCATTGTTTCAAAGCTTAGCAGATAGCGCTGCACACCTTTGAATAAGCGCGAAGTTACAATATAGTTTACTTTCTCTTCCTTCCATATTTTATAATATTCTACCGGTTGAATCCAAACTTTAGCTTCTTTGTCTGTTTCCACACGGGTATTCTTGGAAGTAGCAATCTGGTTTATAAATAAGTCATCCTCTCCCCTTTTTAAATTTAAATGATTAGAGAATCCTTTATTTTTAAAAAATAACTCTTTATGATAAGCCATATTCCGTCCTATTCCCATATAAGGTTTACGAGCTAAGGCAAAACTCAAATATCGAATACTCTTAAAGAAATTGTCAAATGAGATTTTACGAAAACGCCAACCTTTCTTTTGCTCGTATCCACTATACCCCAGCACTATTTCCGTATCTGCTGTAAAATTCCTGGCCATCAGTTTCAACCAGTTTTTTCCAGCCGGATAACAGTCTGGTTCAGTCAACACAATCCAATCATATTTACTAGCCTTGATACCCATAGTCAAAGCTAATTTCTCGCGACTGATTGAGCGGGAACCTTCGGGAATAAAAGTGTGATAAAAATGAGGATAAGTTCTTTCCATGTAAGCCAAAACATCTTCACTTTCTTCTGTGAATCCTTCACTTACTACTACAACTTCAAACTCAGGATAATCCTGTTCCATTATCAAAGGAAGATTTTTCCTCAGATTTGTAGATTCGTTTCGTGCGTAGACAACTACAGAAAGCGGTTTAAATTCCGTTTCAAACTGTATTTTATTTTTTTTCAATGCTTTTATCCGGCCATGAATCTTACCATAAAGAAATAAATAATAGATAAGTTGGATTAAGAAAAAAAAACCCAAAGTACTAACCAGTACAATATCAAAATCTGAAAGTAGAAACATTTCCATTCCTAGTGTTTATTATTTTGTATGCCATGCAAAAATACACCATTTATCCATAATCTATGCTTGTTTTTTATATTTTATTTTAGTATCGGTTTCATCGTAAATTTGAGTAAGATAAAATAAAATACACTTATAATCTTTGTTAAATAGACACTTCATTTATCACGACCAAGTATTTTTTTTACTATATTCATTACTTTATTAATATAGATGGGTATAGATTAAAGTCCTGACCCACAGGCAACGAGATGAGAATAGTATTTGAAATCAGAGAGAATTTACCCGATATTATAAATGAAATTTTAAAGTCGGATAAATGGATAGCCACATTAAAAGAAGAGTTAGATGGTAGAAAAACTTACTTAATAAAAGATCCAATATACAACAATTCAGAGGCTACCATAGAAATTTACGATAAAGAAGTTTTGATACAAACTGCTTGGTCAAAATACACCTATCGTATATTTCCGATAAATAATATTATATATTGCGAGTATACAGGTGCCTACCGGGGATTGCTTGAACAAACTCTTTTACCAACCATTACTCCCAAAGATAATCTACTGGAATCTCAAGTGTTAAATAGTACTATCTTTGGTGATGAGCATAAAAAGTTAAGAGAGTATGCCGAAATAAATGTAAAATTAAGAAGATTGAGAAGAGAACAATCTAAGGAAAACACAAGTACAGCTCCCTTCGATCATCCCAAAAGAGTTTATGACGAATACATAAAAGAAGATATTCCTCATTCAAATCAAATAGAAAAATTCCTATAACTAAAATACCCCTATATAAACAAAATGCCGGAAAATGATTAAAGATTTTCCGGCATTTTATTTATATATTATCATCTACCGCTTATATCCTGCAGCTTTTGCAATCTTTTTAGGAATATCTGTATTGTCTATACGTCCCTGAAATATATGAGACCCTGCGCCAATTGCAAATATAGGAACATAAGCATCAGAATGGCCTCCACTAACCCAACCGACTAAAGCAATATCATTTAATATCTCCTTAGCAATAGCAGCCATAGGTTCATTCCTTGCATATTCACTTTCTTTCATTGTAACAGCTTTACCCGTAAAAGAATTCTCATATTCATCTCTTAAACGTTTTTCTTGCGCATCTGTTAACTCCACAGTGCCCCAAAATCCCATGTTTTCTTTTAGCAAAGCTCTGACATCTTCCCAGCTTACTTTATTATTTTTTAACTTTCTTAATTCTTTAATCTTATTAGAAAGAGCTCCTTGAGAGAGTTTCTGATTAGCCAAAGCTTTCAGATTCAATTTGTAAGGTCCTTTTCCCAATCCTAAGCCTCCTGTTTCATGATCAGCAGTTACAACAATTAATGTTTCTTCCGGATATTTTTGATAAAAATCATAAGCTATGCGGATAGCATTATCCATATCAACCACTTCATTAAATGCCGTGGCAGCATCATTGTCATGGCAAGCCCAATCTATTTTACCGCCTTCTACCATCAGGAAAAAGCCATTATCATTTTCTTTCGTAAGAAACTCTATTGCACACTCAGTTATCTCCGTTAGTTTCAGTTCACTTCCCTTACGGTCTATGGAATATGCTAAGCTTTCTTTATCTCTTCCCTCTTCATCCATCAATATCATTTTATTAGCATTCTGAAACTTCTGCTTGAAATCCTGATAACCTTTACTAACCGTGTAACCAGCTTTATCAAATAAAGAATAAATATTTCCTTGAGAGGCATTCTCGGGCTCTGGTTGCAGAAAACCGGCACCGGCATAAAAATCAAATCCGGCTCTTGGAAGATCTGTTGCTATTTCATAATACATTCTCCTATTAGGCTGATGCGCATAAAAACTCGCCGGAGTAGCATGATCTATACTAACACTGGTAGCAATACCTACTTTTTTCCCAGAATTCTTTGCCCAGGTAGCCACACTGCTTATAGTGTTGTCATCTACATCAACTCCTATTGCTCCGTTCTTTGTTTTACAACCTGTAGCTAAAGCGGTACCTCCTGCTGCCGAGTCTGTAACAGAGTTAGTTGCTGAAAAAGAGGTAGCAAAAGAGGTAGCCGGAAAATTACCGAAACACAATGGCGAAATGTCTATTTTACCCTGTAACTCTCCTAAATACATTTCAGTGCCGTTTATCTGGTTAAGTCCCATACCATCTCCAATAAAATAAAATACATATTTTGCCTGTTGGGCAAAACAAAAATTTACAGCAGCGAATATAAAAATCACTGCTGTAAATATTAATCGTTTAAGTCCCTTATTCATTTATGATTGTGTTATTTAGTTATATTTGCAAATATCGCAAATAATCCGGGACTATTTATTTAAATCTTTTAAAAAGTGATTTTACAATTCGAATTATTTTAAAACCGGTTTTTACTCCATTAAATATCACAAGACCTGTTCCCAAATTCCGCATCAATGCACTTGAAGAATTCGTAACTGCAGGGGGTGGAGCAAAAAGTCCTTTAACAGAAGAAACTATAATTGTTTTACTTCCATCGAGCCCCAATTGAAGCTCCTCTTTACGTCTCGTTATATCATCAAGAGTCTTGATTGTATTAGGTGAAGAATAATTAATCATAGCTTATTTTTTTGAATCATTAAAAAACAAATTAGTAAGAAAACTAATCATCGGATTTATAAATAATTGTTTCTTCAGAAGTATAGTTATTACTATCAGAATAAGGCTAATTCCTGCAATAATAGCATAACTAACTTTAAGACCGCCCACGTGAGGTTCTAAAATGTGTGCCAGAGAAATCAGCAAATAAAATAAGGTCATTAAGCCTAAAATAAGTGCTACCAGCAACATAGCTGCTGTAGATACAATGATTGTCAGCTTTTCTATAAGCTCTAATTTACCATATTCCTTTTGTAAAGCAATGTATTGCTTTATTTCTATAACCAGCTGATTAAGCGTTTCACTACTCCTATCATCATAAAACATAATTACTTATTTAACAGATTAATATTATATAATTATTTCACAATATCGTGGGCTGGTTACTCCTTGTCGATTATCCCAACTATCGACAAGGAATAATTTTTTAGTCTTCTGATTTAATTTCAGAAGCAATCTTATCGACTAACTCGTCCATATCATGACGACTCAGTTTAATTCCCTTTTCACGGAGAATTTCAATAATTTTGTTGCGGGTGTCTTCACCTTTGTCAGGAGCAAACAGAATCCCGAGAGCAGCACCGATAGCTGCACCACCTAGGAAAGCGGCTAGTACGCTTAAATTTTTCATAAATCATCTGTTTTTTAAGTTCCTTACAAATCTAACAAAATAATTATTAAGTTGTTCTAACTACTATAAACATTTTAGGAACTGATAAGTTCACATATTACTCAATATTCCTCCATTTATTGGCATATAACAAAGATATGGTAAATTCTTATCACAGAGGGGTTAAGCTAATTTAACGAATAAGAAAAGTCTATTCATTAAATTAATTAATATATTTGCCTCGCTCTTTACAAAAAATATGGTCTACAATAAAAATAATACGGATATTATATTTCTTCAGGTTAAGAGTATAATAGTCAACTTCCATTCTAAAGGTTGATTTACCAACCCCCAGTTTGACAATAATAATTGTATAATAAAAATGATCGCATGAAAGATAAAATCATATTTATAACCGGAGCTACAAGTGGAATTGGAGAAGGATGTGCTCGTAAATTCGCATCACAAGGTTCTAAACTTATTTTAAATGGAAGAAATGAAGCAAAACTTGCTGAACTCAAACAATCACTTGAAGCGGAGTATGGGGTAAAAGTAGTTGTTTTAGCTTTTGATGTAAGAGATAGGACATTAGTGAAAGAAAAGTTGTCATCACTGGAGGAAGAGTGGAAATCTATTGATGTGCTCATAAACAATGCCGGACTTGTTATAGGATTAGATAAAGAGCAAGAAGGAAATCTTGAAGAATGGGATATAGTTATCGATACTAATATTAAAGGACTTTTAAATCTGACACGATTTGTGACGCCTGGTATGGTGGAAAGAAATCGTGGACACATCATTAATATAGGTTCAATTGCAGGGGAAGCTGCTTATCCCGGAGGTAGCGTTTATTGTGCTACAAAAGCTGCTGTTAAAACCTTATCCGACGGTTTACGTATAGACCTGGTAGACACTCCATTACGTGTTACCAATATTAAACCGGGAATGGTCGAAACAAATTTCTCTGTAGTACGTTATCGAGGTAATAAGGAACTTGCTGATAACTTTTATAAAGGAATCAGACCTTTGACCGGGGGTGATGTCGCAGAAAGTGTTTACTTTGCAGCTTCTATTCCCGAACATATACAAATAGCAGAAATACTGGTGATGCCTACAAATCAGGCGACAGGTACAATCAGCTATAGAAAACCAGAATAAAAGAGCGATACATTATAAGTTTGATTAACCACGAATATTAATTTAAACAAATATTAATTATGAAGAAGTTAGTGATTTTAGGTATGGGATTGTGCGTTGTATTTGCATTTACTTCTTGCAAATCAAGCGAAAGCGCATATAAAAAAGCATATGAAAAAGCAAAACAGCAAGAATTAGCCCAGCCCCAGGTAAGTACACCGGTAGAAATTACCCCTGTTACAACAACTCCTGTTGAAACAACTCCCGCTACTGTACGTGAAGAAAAAGTGACCGTAGTATCCGGTGATGCATTAAAGAATTACAGTGTAGTGAGCGGAAGCTTTGGCTTAAAAGCTAACGCAGAAGGTCTGAAAGACTATCTGGATGAAGAAGGTTACAATTCTATTATAGCATTCAATCCTGAAAAAGCAATGTATCGTGTGATAGTAAGTACATTTGATACCAGAGCTGCTGCTGAAAGAGCAAGAGATGCTTTCAAAGCTAAATATCCTCACAGAGAAGATTTTCAAGGTGCATGGTTACTGTACAGACTTCCGTGATAAAATTAATTCAAAGCATAAAAAAGCGGCCTCATAAATTTTGAATTTATGAGGCCGCTTTTTTATATTACTTTCAGCCCATATAGCTATTGTAAATGAACAATTTCCATTCCTTTAAGAATAGCTTGTTCATTCATTGGAATAAGATGATGGTGACGCTCAGGCAAAGTTTTCTTCAGACCTTTCAACACACTTTCAATAGATACCATAGGTTTTATTTTCAATAATCCTCCTAATACAATCATATTAAAAGCTTTAGAATTCTTCATTTCGTTAGCAGCATCCATCGCATCTATCCGGTAAAGTTGAATATCTGTCCGTGTTGGAGGATGAATAATTCCGTATCCATCATAAATAAGAATACCTCCGGGCTTCACTTTATTCTCAAACTTTTCCAGCGAAGGCTGATTAAGAATAATGGCAGCATCATAAGAGCTTAGTATCGGAGAAGAGATTTTATCATCACTCACAATTACAGTCACATTAGCAGTACCTCCTCGTTGTTCTGGACCATAAGCAGGCATCCAACTTACTTCTTTTCCTTCCATTAATCCGGAATAGGCTAAAATCTTACCCATAGATAACACGCCCTGTCCACCGAATCCTGCAATAATTATTTCTTCTTTCATTAATATTATCAATTAATGGCATGATTACAGAATATGTATCTCATATTCAAATGTAAAATCCATGCTGATTATTATTCATATTAAGGTTATTCTTTATCCTTCAAATCTCCCAGAGGATAATAAGAGAACATATTTTCTGCCATCCACTTATTCGAGGCATCTGGGGTCATTTTCCAGCCAGAACTACAAGTAGAAACCACTTCCACCAGATTGGAGCCTTTGCCTGCCATTGAGTTTTCAAATGCTTTACGAATAGCTTTTTTAGTTTTGCGAATAGCTCCGACAGTGTGAACAGACTGGCGGGTTACATATGCTGTACCTTCAAGGGTTGCAGCAATTTCCGTCATCTTCAGGGGATATCCGTGAAGGTCTATCTCACGACCATATGGACAGGTGGAAGATTTCATTCCAACTAAAGTTGTAGGTGCCATTTGCCCTCCTGTCATCCCGTAAATCGCATTATTAATAAATATAATAGTAATATTCTCCCCACGGTTGAGTGCATGGATGGTTTCGGCAGTTCCTATACAAGCTAAATCACCATCGCCCTGGTAAGTAAAAACCAGACGATCAGGCCAAAGACGTTTTATGGCAGAAGCCAGAGCAGGTGCCCGCCCGTGAGCGGCCTCTTCCCAATCTATATCAAGATAATTATAAATGAATACGGCGCAGCCAACCGGAGAAATACCTATGGACTTTTCTCCAAGCCCCATCTCTTCTATAACTTCAGCTATTAGTTTATGAACGACTCCATGACTACATCCCGGGCAATAATGCATAGGATTGTCATTCATTAAATCAGGTTTACTATAAACGAGATTTTCGGGTCTTATTATTTCTTCTTTAGTCATAATCTCATTATTCTTTTAATCATCCTATCTGTTTAACCGTAAAAAGAACTCTATTAACTTTAAAAAGATTGCAGCTCCGCATACATAAAAAAATACACGTCTGTCATCTACTGTAAAGTAGACAATTACAGACGCTACAGCGCCAATTAAAAATAACATGTTTAAAGTGTTCTTTATCTTATCCATATCACGACAGGATTTTATAAGTTGCTATTTTTTAATTTAATCTTAAAGTGAAAAAGATTGTTTCAAAGCATTTACAACTTCGTCCGGGTCAGGCACGATACCACCCAGACGGCCAAAATGTTCGACTTTTATTTTACCATTTACAGCCAAACGAATATCTTCTACCATTTGCCCCGCATTTAGTTCAACAGAAAGCATCCCTTTTACTTTATCAGCATAAGAAGCAATAATTTTAGAGGGGAATGGCCAAAGTGTTATAGGACGCAGAAGTCCCACCTTTATTCCCTGGGCACGTGCTAATTCCATAGACTTTTGTGCGATACGTGCTGAAGAACCGAAAGCTACAAATAAATAATCTGCATCTTCGCAATCTATTTCCTCGTAACGTACCTCATTCTCTTCTATCAGTTTGTATTTTGCCTGAAAACGATTATTGTTTAATTCCATTACGGCAGGATCAAGTTCCAGAGAAGTGATAATATTAGGTTTCCTGTTTTTAGGACGTCCGTTTGCCGCCCAAGGGCATTGAGCGATTACCTCTTCATCTGTACGGCGAGGTTTTTGAGGAGGAAGAACCACTTTTTCCATCATTTGCCCGATTACACCATCTGCAAGAATTATAGCCGGATTTCTGTATTTGAATGCCAGTTCAAAACCAAGTCCGACAAAATCAGCCATTTCCTGAACTGAATTAGGAGCAAGTGCTATCAATCTGTAATCTCCATGTCCACCACCTTTTACTGTCTGAAAATAATCTGCCTGGCTGGGTTGAATTGTTCCCAACCCCGGGCCACCGCGCATTATATTTACGATAAGACAAGGAAGCTCCGCGCCTGCCAGATAAGAAACTCCTTCCTGTTTCAAGCTGATACCGGGACTTGAAGAAGAGGTCATTACCATTTTACCGGTGCCTGCACCTCCATATACCATATTTATTGCTGCAACTTCACTTTCTGCTTGTAATACCACCATACCAGTTGTCTCCCAAGGCTTAAGCTCAGCAAGTGTTTCTAATATCTCCGATTGGGGAGTAATAGGATAACCGAAGTAACCATCTGCTCCACAACGTATTGCAGCATGGGATATTGCTTCGTTCCCTTTCATTAATACTACTTCTTCTTCCATATCTGATTTTTAATTGTCGGAGTTAAACTTGTGCTTTTACTTTATATACGGAAATACATCCGTCAGGACATACCATTGCACAGGATGCACATCCGTTACAAGTATCTTCCAATATTTGTTGTGCAAAATTATAACCTTTAATGTTCACCTCCTTTTTAGTTAGTGAGAGCACATTAAGCGGACAAGCCACGACACAAAGGTCACATCCTTTGCAACGTTCGGTATCCACGACTACTGCTCCTTTGATTTTTGCCATAATTATTATTTACGTTTAATGATTATACATGTCTTTGTTGTAGAAATTGAGTATATCCATCAACATATTTTTTGCTTCCAGCGCCGGACTCTCGGGATTAATCTCAATTGCAGAAAGATAGTTATTTAAAGCCATCTGCCAATTTCCTTGTTTACGGTAAGCATTTCCAAGAATATAGTATGCCTCATCGTTGGGGACGGGACTATTTTGGATGATTATCTCAAGCTCACTGATAGCTTGGAGGATATCGCCTTGACTGATAAGCTTTTTGATAGTATTAAGCTCTTCCATCTGTTGTATCAATAGCTTTATTACGACACAAAGATAGTTTTTATTTAATGAATTACATAAGATGAAGCGTGAAAAAAGAAAAATACAAAAACAACAATAAATAATGGTCTTTAATCACACATTATACCTTGTAAACAATTCCGGGCAGAGTTAAACTGTCATCTTTATTTGTCAGACACAACGTAAATGTTTAAGTTTGTACCAGTCATTGCCACAACAATCAAACCGGATGAAAAACAAAATACGCTTATACTTCTATATTCTGACATATTTATTATTTACTAATATTAACGCACAAGCCAGAAAAGAGCTGGATTATAAAAGGTTGATGGATTTACCATCTGTTGATCTACTAAATACAGGTGAAAAATACTACAAACAGAAGGATATGGACACAGCCATGATCTACTATCTGATCCTTGCCGGGAAATATAATCCTTCCATAAGCCGGACAGATAAATATCTATGCATGACAGCACATAATCTGGCCGGGCAGATATACTTCGAAAAAGGTAATTATTCCAAAGCATTTGAACTTTACCTGAAAGGCATACTTATATGTGAAGAAAATAACATGCCAGAACTCTTACCCGAATTTTATAAAAATGCAGGAAACATCTATTGCTCTTTTCAGGATTACGAACCTGGTATTGATTGCTATATAAAAGGACTTAATCTCGCACGTGAGCACAACAACACTGAAGTTGAGATCAAGCTACTTAATAACCTGACCGGAATGTGCTGCTATGTAAACCGACTTAAAGAAGCAAAACAATATTATAGCGAATTCCTGAAATATAAAGATTCAAGTGCTATCCAGCAATATCTTTGTGACCTGAATTTAGGATTGATTTACGTCAACGAACAAAAGTATGACTCTGCTACTATTTATTTCAAGAAATCGGTAGAACAAGCTATTAATAACAAACTGGAACCTAAATATATCAGTTCATCTTATACGGAATTATCACAGTTATATGAAAGAATAGGCTCGTATGATTCTGCACTTTATTACATTCAAAAAGGAATGGAAGTTGTTCAGGAATCCGGTCCCATGTACATCTTTGCTGAAAATCTGAAAACTATGGCAAATATTTACCAGAAAGCAGGTGACAAGGAAATGTCATTGTCATATAAAACACGTTATTGGACCCTGTACGACTCTATATTCAGCAAAAATGAGTTCAATAAGATGAAGAACACTCAATTTCTTTACGAGATGGATAAGAACTATCGTAAGATAGAGGTACTCAATGCTGATAGACAACTTAAAGAATCACAAGTCAGAACACAGAGAATGATATTAATGATAGTTCTTATCAGCTTCTTTATTTTGACCTGTATGCTTATTATAGTATATACTCAAAAGCGTAAACTAAATAACGCTTATCGTGATTTATTCAAAAGAAATAAGGAATTGATTAAATTTGAGCAAAAATTTAAAGAGCTACGTGATTACAAAGATAGCTTAATGGCAAGAATCTTCCACTGCGATAATGAAAATCAAAGCTTATCACCCGAGAATAATACGGATAAAAATAAACTCCAATCTGCAAATAAACTATCTGATGAGCAAAAAGAAAGACTTCTTCATGACATTAACAACATAATGGAAGATCCTGAAAAATTCTGTGATTGTGAATTTAGTCTTGAGCAATTAGCTTCACTAATAGGGTCAAACTCCCGTTATGTATCACAAGTAATCAATGATACCTACAACAAAAATTTTCGTACTTTCATTAATGAATACAGGATTAAGGAGGCACAGTTACGACTGATGAATATCAAAGAATATGGGAATTATACGATCAAAGCCATAGCAGAAAGTGTCGGTTATAAATCCCATACCAACTTCATCCTTATATTTAAAAAAATAACAGGCATGTCTCCTTCTTTATATCAAAATATGACGAGAAAAGAGAAATAGATTAATTTTTGCTTACTAATTCAAGAATTCGCTATTATTCGATTTGTCTTCCTCATTTTGAAAAATTAACTTTGTGATGATCAGGATATAAGTTTATAAATATTTAAATTTAATTCAGTATGAGAAAAATTTTATCTCTATTTCTATTACTAATTATCGTTGGCGGCTTAAGTGCTCAGGACTCGAAAGGTGAATTTCAAATCATCGGTGAACACATAAATGTAAGCAACATTTCCCGTAATGGCAAATATACAATTGCTTTTGGTAGTCAAGGCCCCAGTTACGTCTGGACAAAAGAAGAAGGGCTAGTACAAGTAGACGACATTTCTGAAGGTTCCAGATGCTATGATATCTCAGATAATGGTATTATGGTAGGCACTTTTAATGACTGGAATTATAAGTATATTGAAGGAGGTGTAGAGAAACCTCTGGTAAATGCTGGATATCTGGACATCAAAGAAGGAGTATGGCATAGCTTAGGACTTAAAGAAGGACTTCCCATAGGACCGATATCAGGAAGTACTGCCCTCTCAATAAATTCGGACGGTACCATTATAGGTGGAAACTGGTATCGGGAAGAAAATGTTATGGCCGCTGTAAAATGGATAAATTATGAAGTATCCGAATTAAACAGCAACGACATATATGCAGCTAAAGTAACGGCAATGTCCGGGGACGGAAGCATTATGGGAGGATGGATACAACCTGCAAGCAATAGAATGCCTGTTGTATGGATAAACGGTGTTATGAAGGAGATAACTTATGCCGGTCAAAAATATCCAGGTGAAATTTCAAGAATAAGTGAGAATGGAAAATATGCTGCTATGCATCTAATTCTGGATAATGGTGCCCAACCGACGATGTATGATATTGAAAAGGACGAAGTAACTCTTGTAGAACTTCCACCGGAAACAATGAATGGATTTTCCCTTGGCGTATCCAATGATGGAATCGTTGTTGGATATCTTGCAATAGGTTTTGGCCCTTGGGCAATAAATAAAGCATTTATATACAGTCATACTAACGGGACTTATCTTATTGAAGATTATTTGGCTGCCTTGGGCATTGAATACCCGAATAATATTGCAATTAACAGAGCGGAAGCTATATCTGCAGATGGTTCCCGCATATCCGGTAATGGAAATATAAACGGCTATACACCGGGAGGATGGACAATAGAAATTACAGAGCATAAAAACGGATTTAATCCTCCACAAAATGTGGAAGCAACAGAAAATGGGCCTGGAAATATAACTCTCACATGGGAAGCACCAAATCCGGATTCTTCCCATTGGCTAAGAGGATACAATGTTTATCGTAATGGAGTAAAATTAAATAGTTCCCTTATTACCGAAATAACCGGATTGATTTATGAAGATACAAACTTAGCAAATGGCACATACAATTATCAGGTAACATCTGTATGGGAAGAGAATGAGGAAGAATCCAGACTTACCGCTGAAGTAAAAGTAAACACGGGAAAAGTAATTCCTCCTTTCTTTGACGATTTCAGCAGCGAAAGCTTTGATACTAATTTGTGGGATTTGGAAACGTCAACTGCTACGTACTGGATAATCTCTGTTATTAGCGGAATAAAGGAACCTGCCACAGCGTTTGTTGCCCCTAAAAACACAGCATACACAGGTACTTTAAAAACACCTTATATTGATGTTGCAAATGTATCTGACCTTTATCTTTCTTTTAATCTTGCCCCTCTCTTTATTGATGAGACGCATGATAAGCATACATTAAAAATAGAAATCTTTGATGGCGAATCATGGAGTAAAATAAAAGAATATCAACTTAAATCATACAGTTCCAATGGATTCAGGTATGAAAAAATTAATATTTCCTCTTATGCATCCAATTCCCAGATTCGTATTCGTTTTATTGCGGAGGGTGAAAGCGATGGTTTTTATGCCGGATGGAATGTTGATAATATAATGATATACGAAAGTAAGGATGAAACTCCCGCAGATATGCCTCTAAACCTCCATGTTGTGAGAAAAGAGGATGGTAAAGTGGCTCTTTCATGGACAGATCCTAACGAAACAGCAAAATTAACCTATTTTGCAGAAGATATGTATAGTGATCTGGTAGGCAACTTAGGAGAACCTGTTATTTTCGCAAACCTGTTTGAGAAAGAAGATTTAAAAGCGTATGAAGGATATAAAATGGTATCTATAGGTGCCTACTTTACTACTTGGACTCCTGATGACCTGGCAAGATATAAGCTAGTCGTTTTTGAAGGTGAAGAAAAAGTTCTGGATCAGGAAATTGTTTCCTATAAAAGCAACAGCTTTAATATAATCGAACTTGATGAACCACTTACTATCAATACAGATAAACCTTTATATTTTGGAATTGAAATAACTTACCATAATCGCAGTGACCGGCCATTAGGATTAAGTCCGATTGATGAGGTTGATGGAAAATCAAATCTGTTTTCTAAAGATGGTGGTAAGACATGGATTCCGCTTACCAAAGCTGAAACTAAGATCAAAAAATCCCTCTGCATAAGAGCGAATATTGCAAAAGAAGTTGACTTGACCCCTCGAGACGGAATATTAGGATATGCAGTATATCGTGATGGAGTGCCTTTATATGGTGCTGGAATAGTGAATCCTCTCAATCAGTTTATAGACATGAATGCACCTGTAAGAGAGTGTTGCTATCAGGTATCAGCTTTCTATTATGTAATCCAGGAAGAATCAAAAAAGACAGAGAAGATATGTGCTCCTGCATGGCAGCCTAGCGCTATTAAAGATGTAGTAGACACAGAAGGAATTGAGATTTATCCGAATCCAGTAATTGATATGCTGAAGATTTCCGGTGAGTTTAACTCTGCTACCCTAATTAATGTAAATGGTGAAACCTTACAAGTTACTTCTGAAAAGAATATAGATATGATGGGTTATCCAAGTGGAATATACCTTCTGAAACTAGATACAGGAAAGGGTGAAATAATAAGAAAAATCTCAAAACAATAAAATCATCCTCTTAATATAAAAAATAGTCCCGTAGAAGGAAAAAAGTTCTCATCTACGGGACTATTTTATATTTTATGCCGGAATGGTATTTAGTTACTTACCAACTTGCCATTTATGTATAAGTCTTTAAAATAAACATCCCTTGCTCCTTTTATGGAGTTCCCATCCTTTGCTACATTATTAAACCGGGAGTTTTTTACACTTACATTATATACGTTTGTCTGATCTTCCAGACCAATTATTAAAACTCCATATTCACTCTTCTCACAAGTGATATTACGCAAATGGACATTACGTACGACCGGCGGGAAACCACGATCACACTTTTCCCTGTTTTCATATTGCAGGTTAATTCTTAAAACAGCCTCTTTACACTGGCCTACCGTCACATTTCTTACATATACATTTTCAACCACACCTCCACGGCAAGTACTGGTTTTTATACGGATCACCCTGTCAAGCAAAGGACTATCCATTTTACAATCTTCCACAAAAAGATTGCGGTATCCGCCTGATATTTCACTACCGATTACAACACCTCCATGCCCGTTTTTCATTTGACAACCACGTACTATGATATTTTCGCTTGGTATATTCCATTTACGGCCATCAGCATTACGACCCGATTTGATAGCAATACAATCATCTCCGGTATCAAAGAAACAATTTTCAATCAATACATTTTTGCAGGATTCAGGATCACATCCGTCACCGTTGGGGCCACGGTTAAAAACATGTACCCCTCTTACAATCAGACTTTCACACATTAAAGGATGAATCACCCAGAAAGGGGAATTCAGCAATTTTACATCTTCAATCAATACCGTATTACAGGAATAGAGGTTGATTAACTGCGGGCGCATACCATCTTCAGGAGTAAGAACCCGTTTGTATATAGGAGTAAAAGTTTCTGCCCACATCAACAACTTATCACGTCCGCCATTACGTTGTGACGCCATACCTTCCTGCCAGCCATATCTGGCTACTCCTACCATCGGCCACCAATGCTCTTTAGACCCCTGCCCGTCTATAGTTCCTTTACCTGTGATAGCAATATTGGTTTCTCCATAAGCATAGATCAACGGACGGGCATTATAACAGTCAATACCTTCCCATCGTGTTATCACTGCAGGAAAATACAAGCTCTGGTCTATAGAAAATTTCAAGGTAGCTCCTTCCGATATGTGAAAGTTTACATTACTTTTTAAAGTTACCGGACCGGTATAAAAAGTTCCTTTAGGTACAACGACTGTTCCTCCGCCCGATTGATTGCAAGTAATAATTGCCTGGTTAATAGCCTCATGGCAAGGCTCTGATTCATTATCAGGTTTTGCACCAAAATCCGTTATATTATAAACGCGGTCAGGAAAGGATGTTCGTTTAATTTCTTTTTCAATATTTACACTTTGCTCCCAGGCTTTCTGAAATTCATCAGCGAAAGTGACATTTCCAACAAGCAGGAATAGTAGCAATCCAAATACTTTTTTCATGTTTTTCTTTTTATTTTTTGGTAACTAGAATGTTGCAAAGATACACTCCAGCATTGCTACGGCGTTGGAAATATTGATTCAATAAATGTATTTTTTGACTTCTTTTTATCCTTTATCTTCTATCCACCAGTCGATCATTTTACGAGCCAGACTTAGTTTACCGGGAAGTTCCGGCAGGTTATCACGCACGAAGAAATCACCGGAAACCAGTTCTTCATCCTGTAACATAAGTTCTCCACTTTCATAATCGGCAATAAATCCTACCATCAAACCACTGGGATAGGGCCATGCCTGATTACCAAAGTAAGTAACATTCTTTACTTTCAATCCGGTCTCTTCAAAAACTTCACGCTCTACACACTCTTCCAAAGTTTCTCCTGTCTCCAGAAAGCCGGCTACCAAACTGTGAAAAGGTCCCTTAAAATTACGGGCGCGAACTAATAATACCGTATCTTTTTTACGCACCAACGCCAGTATAGCAACAGAAATATTCGGGTATATTTCAATATCACAACTCTTACAAACTTTTGCAATAGGCGTAGTTTGGATTGTTTTACCACCGCACGCCGAACAATATTGGGTATTCCTGTCCCAATGCAATATTTCTATAGCCTTCCCTGCAAGTTTATAAAATTCTTCCCCGATGTAGTCATAAGATGCCCTGAGAGGTATCATCTCATAATAATCCGTATCTTCAATTTTCCAGTCGATAGAAAAAGATTTATATTCTATCCCATCACATGAATGAATGGTATGTATGTTTGCCGAATTATGTGAAACAAAAGGAGGTTCTATTTGATAAGGTATAGTATAATTATTCCCATCCTTCTTTAATAATAATTGGTCTATATAAAAAATAAACCAATAAGAAGCTTTATTATCCATGTTTATAAGTTTGTTTGTTTACCTATTTGACCGGACAAAAGTAATAATAAATTAAAAGTAGTGTATTCTTTAGCAAAGGAATTCAAGAATTATTACCTTTGTGATTAACTTTTTAATATAATAATACGAAAATGGAAAAGAAAACAATTGTAGCACGTGCTGAAGTGCAGAAAGGAAAAGAGCAAGAGTTTATTCAAAAAACTGAAAACCTTATTAAATCCACCAGAAAAGAAGATGGTAATATCAGCTATCATTTATATCAAAGTCCTGAAGATCCTGCCCAATTTATCTTTTATGAAGAATATAAAAATGATGAAGCCATAAACGCTCACTCTGCATCCGAACATTTCAACGCTTTTGCTAAAAGCATAGAAAATATATTGGCAAAAGAACTTATCATCGAAACGTTTTAATCCGGATATAATCCCTTTACCAAGGTATTATATCCTTCACATAAGGATAAAGTTATCCTCAGATACCGGTAGGGTTATGTCTTAACCCGGGTTAAGAGACCTTTTGACTTGGGTTAAGACATAACTTAATGCGGATGAAAGGGTAAACAGATACTCGTAAGAATAAAAAGTTCTATCTGAAAGAGAGTATTATTCGATACGCTTCCTGAATTTAAACCCGTTGATCATCTCTGATAATGCATACACTATACATGTAATACCAATCAGCATAAATGCAGCGGATGCCACATCAAAAGGATATACAATAACAAGTATCCCTGCTATCAATATAAGAGCGGGCACTATGTAAAATGCAAAAGAAACCCTTGCCCACTTCCTGGCGGTAGTGAGTGATACTATTTGCTGCACACCGGCAAGTATCAATATAACTCCTAAAACATACATAAGGATATTTACAAAAAAACCAGGAGTAATCATTAGCCATAATCCGAATAATAAACTACCTGCGCCTTCAATCGGGAAACGACGCTTTACTGGATTATCCCTCCCGGCAAAATAGCCGATCATCGAAATCAGTCCCGTAACAAAGAATAATATCCCAATTGTAATTACAAGATAATTTATAGCCATTCCCGGCCAAACCAATAATAATATTCCCAGTACCAGTGCTACTATGCTTATCAGTGTAGAATTATTAATCCCTTTCATATATCAAGTATTTTATAAGTTAAGTAAATATACTATTTGTCAATGAAATTCAGAAATAAAATAAGACATATTTCAAATACCACTTATTATTGATATCCTGGTATACCGGTTTTATCCCCTGTCATTGCTATCTTCTTTCACTAATACAGCAGCATACAGCCACCATAATAATAGAAAACAAAGGATAACAACACTGGTTGCCACCCAAACACTTCTTTTTTTCATTTTTTTATTTTTATACGAAATATAACAAACATCTCAAAATGATTGTTTTAATATGCTTATAAATTGCGATTTAAACCTTTATGAACCAAAAGAATATTAAAATCGGGAACTTTATTCCGGCCATTCCGTTGAAATTTCAAACTCTAAAAAAACATAGGTTATGAAGAATTCAAAATTAGCATTAGGATTGGGAATTGGCGCTGCTATAGGTGGTGCTGTTACTTACCTTACTACAACAAAAGAAGGTAAAAGATTACAAAAAAGAGCTTCTGACGCTGTTAGTGAAATGACACATAAGGCAGAAGGTAAATATTATGAAACAAAAGGTAAAGTAAAAGATGCTGCTTACAAAGCGGAAAACAAGATTGAAGATAAAGTCGATAAAGTAAAAAACGACATGAATCATTCAACTGCTAAGTAACGTCACAACGTTTGCACAAAGCAATATTTTAGAGTAGTTAGAGGGCTATTGTCCTGCTAAGGGATTAAACAAGTTGAAATAGTCATACAATTTGTGTAGCTACATACTTTTTTAAGCCCTGGCGAATAAAGTGAGCATGGCCCTCTGAACTACTTATCTAAATAGGAAGGCTTCTTCTTAATATAATTTAAGGAGAAGTTTTTTTATTATTATTCATCCATAGTATCTAATCTTTTTCTTCGGCTCTTTTTGCACGTATGTATCCTCTATAACTACTAAAACCGGCTTTTTGTACTAATTCCATATGATTTATATGCGAAAGCGAAGTATCTGCACGAAGATATTCGAGTTCTTTCAGCCGGCAACGATTGATATATCTGCTGAAATTGACTCCATATTCCTGATTAATAAAAGCAGAAAGATAAGTACGGTTGGTACATAAATCACGTGTCATATCTGTAATTCTTAGGGCAGGATTCAGGTAGGGTTTGGTCTGTTTAATATAACAGCGAAAATGCTCTTTATCTATTTTGCTTGCAGTTGTGTTTCCCGAAGTAGAGTCGTTTGTTTCCTCTTTTCCGGGCGGGTAGATAATTACATAATTGCCTGCCACCATATTATAACATATAATTATATACTGAAAAATGGTTAGCAAAACCGGTAATAGTGTAATTGCCGAACCGGTAAGCACTGCTTTACCAAATAATATAGAAATCAATGGTAAAGGCAGAGCTATTAGCGAAACAACAAAAAGCATATACAACCATTTTACGGAAGAGCGTCCTTCATCTGCCGAATAATCTTCGATTACCTTACTATATGCATATATACGTTTAAGCGCCAGAAAAGAGTAAAATAAGTTATAAATAAAAAACATTGGCATTTTAGAAGTGAATAATGCAGTATACGCTTCATACCCTTGACATGTTTCTCCACGACTATCTATTATATATAGCTGCACTTCAGAAGGAACAAAAAAAGACCAGACAAACAGGCTTCCGGTTATAACAGCCGGGATAAGATAATGTATTACCGGAAATTTACGAACTTTATTTATATCAGTCAATATAAAAGCAAAACGGTACATTAAAACCTGTGTCAAAAGCATTGAAAAGTAAGCAAAAGACTGTATATATGCAAAAACCGAGGGAAGGAGAATATAAAATTGCATGCTGAGCCAACATACTACATATGCTAAATAGGAAAAGATTAAAATGGAAGAGAGTTTTTTGTGCATCTTTTCTTTGCCCTGATGATAATATAATACAATAATCAGGCAGCAAAAAAGTGCTGTAAACATCGGTGCGGCAAACCCTATCACCATTACAATAACGGGAGTATCTAACATATATTGATCCTTACGTTTTATTCAAATTCATTTTCCTGTTCTGCCTGCAAAGCTCTTATATAGTTTCGATTATTTGCAAATCCTGCGCGACTGACCAGTTTTGTCAGGGCTTTATTTGCATTGGCCGGCAATCTTGAGAGTCTTTCCAACTCTTTTAGTCGGCAATGATTTATATACCTGTTAAAGTTCATTCCATATGTCTTGTTAATAAAACCGGATAACACACTACGATTTGTGTTCAGAGGCTCTATTAAGTCAGTTATTTTAAGATGAGGGTCGAGATAAGGTTTATACTTATTAAAATAATCTTCAAAAATCTCTTTTGTTAATGCTTTTTCAACAGGTTTATCAATCAATTTCCGATTAAAATTAGTTTTTGACATACAAGAGCGATATACCGGTAAAGCGGTATATCTTATTTTTTGTACCGGGCTATCAGGTACCACCAGAATGTATAAAAGTATATTGCGCCGGATCACATTATATACCAGTACAAGATGCTGAAGTACAAGTACAATCATCAGTAAAAATGATACTATACTATTTGACATCATATCGCGGGGAAGAAAACACATGATTGCTGAAATAACAAATATTGTAACGACCAGGGTCATAAGTTGTATAATCCAACGAGCCGGTTTATAAATCACATTTGTTCCATGATTTACTATTTTATAGTATGCCCGTAATCTCAGAAAAGAAAGGAAAGTATATACACAGCAAAAAACTAAATGCACGGAAGGTTTAGAAAGGAAAAAGTAAGAATATATTTCATATCCTTCGTAAATATCTCCTCTCATTAAAGTTAATTCAACTTGTACTTCCTTTGGAATAAAAAGTGACCATACCAACATTATCCCCCCTATTAACAGCGGAAGGAAATAGTGCCAGCCCGAGAGAGGTTTATCATCATCCAATATTGTGATTACATGAATAAACCGATAAAACTGTACTTGCATACAAAGAAAAGCAATGTATGAAAAAGGGTTTATATACAAAAAAATAAGAGGAAACCATGTGTAAATTACCATTCCTGTCCATCCTAAAGCGACCATTACAAAATAGAAAAGTAAAATACTTTTCAGTTTGCTTTCTATCTCCGTAACGCTATCTTTCCATGCAAGTAATAACACCAATATCCAGGTAATAGAAGAAAAAACCGGGACACATGAAGCGATAATATAGGTAGTATTCTCTAAAATCATTATTTACAAATATAATAAATCAGAGAAAGTAAGCTGAATAAAAAGTCTCAAAAAAACGTTTAAAACTCATTTTGTACGATTTGACATAAAGATTACGATTTGACACGCTAAAAAGTGCGTTAATTACGATTTGGCAATGAATATTTGTATCTTTTGGCTCACTACTTAGTTCTTTATGCCTTACTTTTACGAGCACAATAAACCCTATTAACTGATAGATTAAACATAAATAAAACGACAATATATTCACACATCAAGCTATTTAGTATAAGTATGTAAGAAACAAGCTTAAAATTTCAGATAGTCATTATATATATTTAATAAGTGAATGGTAGTAAGATGGGGAAACAGATTGAACTATTCATTCATTTTCATAAGCCTGATACTGGATGCTAACCAACACAGCTAAAAGCAAAAATACCAGTTAGCTCATCGAATAGTTTTTTCACTTAAACTGTATTATTGCAAGCTGTAGCAACTAAAACTACTAAAGACCTTGATTAGATTCAGTACAGGCTTATGTACTAAAAAGTCGAATGTAATATATCCCGTTTGATCCGGATCATAAATAAAATGACGGGAATTTCGTTAATCAAAATCTTAAACCATTAATTTCAAAAGACATGAAAGAAACTGTAAAAAATGGCAGCGATATTTATTTATCGGAAAAGGTTGGTTCAATTAAATTGAATAACCAATGTGGAGCTGTAGTAAAATTAGAATGTTATCAAAAGAAAAATCCCGGTGATTCTCCACAAAGAGTAGGACAAACAGGTAGTTTTCCTGTAGGACAAAATAAAACGCTTCATCTGGATGATTTAAACCTTAAAAATGGCATTCTGGTTACTGTATACGTAAACGTTGTTGCAGGAAAAGATGACCATGCAACAACATGGGTAATTTATGAAGAAGGGAATAAGAGAACAGCAGAATATACGATAAGTGGAGTTATTAATTTCACTTCCGTAGCGTTCAACGGAGTCAATGAATAATTCTCTCTTACTTATATAGATATTTGGTAGTTAAGATAATTATCCTCACTCAAAACAGAAATAGTACAAAAAAATAGTATACCCCAATTCAGGCTTTAGCCTCTATTTTTTTAAGCTATTCCTTATGAAGTTTGGGTAATTACTTGACTACTTTAATAGAAAGAGAAACAAAAGTCTTATACTTTTCATAAAAAAGTCAGCAAAAATTTGCAATTCAAAACAAAACGCTTATATTTGCACCCGTAATCAAAACAAAAGATATGATAGCATTTTTGGTAAATACAGGTTGGTGGCGCTTCTTACAACTCCATAAGTCGTAAGGAAGCAGTACTCATGTATATATCAAATCAGGATATTTAAAAAGAGGCCTGTCGCACTTGCGACAGGCCTCTTTTCTTTTATGCAAATTATTAAACGAACAAACATATGAAAACAAAGTATCAGGTCAACCAGGAAGGGTATTACGGAGAATTCGGAGGTGCATACATCCCCGAGATACTCCATCAATGCGTAGAAAACTTAAAAAATGCCTATCTCACCATCATGGCTAGTGAAGATTTCAAACAGGAATTTAATCAATTACTAAAAGATTACGTAGGCCGTCCTTCCCCTCTTTACTTAGCCAAACGCTTATCTGAAAAATACGGCTGCAAAATATATCTAAAAAGAGAAGACCTCAACCACACGGGAGCGCATAAGATAAATAATACAATCGGGCAGATACTTCTGGCCAAACGAATGGGTAAAACCAGGATCATTGCAGAAACCGGAGCCGGACAGCATGGTGTAGCTACTGCAACAGTCTGCGCCCTCATGAATATGAAATGTATTGTATATATGGGTAAAGCAGATGTAGAACGGCAGTTTGTCAACGTACAAAAAATGAAAATGCTGGGAGCGGAAGTACGTCCTGTAACCTCCGGCAATATGACCCTGAAAGATGCCACCAACGAGGCTATAAGAGACTGGTGTTGTAATCCATCTGATACTTATTATATCATCGGTTCTACAGTAGGGCCTCATCCTTATCCGGATATGGTGGCACGCCTGCAATCTGTAATCAGTGAAGAAATAAAAAAACAATTACTCGAGCAGGAAGGACGTGATTATCCTGATTACCTGATTGCATGTGTAGGTGGAGGAAGTAATGCAGCAGGCACCATCTATCATTACCTGGATAATGAACGGGTAAAAATAGTACTTACCGAAGCAGGGGGAAAAGGAGTCAACTCCGGTATGTCTGCGGCAACTATCCAATTAGGTAAAACAGGAATCATTCATGGAGCCAAAACACTCGTTATGCAAAATGAAGATGGTCAAATAGAAGAACCATATTCTATCTCCGCCGGACTGGATTATCCGGGAATAGGCCCGATTCATGCTAATTTGGTATCGCAGGACCGTGCAACCGTTTTTGCCGTAGATGATAATGAAGCTTTAAAAGCTGCTTTTGAACTCACCAGCCTGGAAGGAATTATTCCGGCAATGGAATCTTCGCATGCACTCGGTGCATTGTCTAAAATCAGTTTCCAACCTGGAGATATCGTTGTACTTACCGTGTCAGGAAGAGGAGATAAAGACATAGATACATATATTGAGTATTTAACAATAAACGATTAAATCTTATGAAAACATATCAATATACAGCACAAAGCAAAAAGCTACTTGGTGATCTTCATACTCCGGTAAGCATCTACCTGAAAGTAAGAGACGTTTATCCTCAATCTGTTTTGCTGGAAAGTTCTGACTATCATGCAGATGAAAATTCTCTTTCTTTTATTGCACTTTGCCCTCTTGCCAGCATTGGTATCAATGGTAGTATATGTACGATGAATATGCCGGATAAAACAATTGTAGAGAAACCCATTACAACTGATTATACCGTTGAAGATAGTATCAACGATTTTATTAATCGATATACTGTAGAAGGAGAGAATGCAAACGTATGCGGATTGTTTGGCTATACTTCATTTGACGCTGTAAAATACTTCGAGAACATTCCGGTAATCGAAAGTCATGATGAGTCTAATGATGCTCCCGACCTCCTCTATATTTTATATAAATATATTCTTGTCTTCAATCATTTTAAGAATGAACTGACTATTGTAGAGCTGGTGAGTGAAAATGAACAAAACCATCTTCATGAAATTGAGTCACTTATTGAGAACAGGAATTTTGCTACTTACAATTTCTCTGTTACCGGTCCCGAATATAGCCCGTTAACTGATAGTGAACACAAAGCAAATGTAACTAAAGGAGTTGCACATTGCATGCGTGGTGATGTTTTCCAGATAGTACTGTCACGCCGTTTTATTCAACCTTATTCCGGAGACGATTTTAAAGTGTACAGGGCTTTACGTTCACTAAACCCTTCTCCTTATCTGTTCTATTTCGACTTTGGAGGCTTTCGCATATTTGGTTCCTCTCCCGAAACACATTGCCGCATAGAAAACAGGAAAGCGTATATCGATCCTATTGCCGGAACTACACGCCGAACCGGAGATTACATTAAAGACAAAGAACTTACCGAAACTCTCCTTAACGATCCCAAAGAAAATGCCGAACATGTAATGCTTGTTGATCTGGCCCGTAATGACCTTAGCCGTAATTGCCATAATGTAAAAACAGAATTTTATAAAGAACCTCAATATTATAGTCATGTTATTCACCTTGTATCCCGTGTCAGTGGGATATTAAATGATAATACCAATCCGATCAAAACTTTTATTGATACTTTCCCTGCCGGAACTTTATCAGGAGCTCCTAAAGTACGTGCCATGCAACTCATCAGTGAAATAGAACCACATAGCCGTGGAGCTTATGGGGGATGTATAGGATTTATCGGCTTCAACGGCAGTTTGAATCAGGCTATAACAATACGCTCATTTGTAAGCCGTAACAATGAATTATGGTATCAAGCAGGCGGAGGTATTGTAGCCCATAGCAATGAAGAAAACGAATTGCAGGAAGTTAATAACAAACTCGGAGCATTAAAAAAAGCCATTACTATAGCCTGTGAATTAAAAAATTAATAAAAGGAAACGATGAAAAAGATATTAATATTAGATAATTATGATTCTTTTACCTACAACATCGTTCATATGGTAAAAGAACTGGGATATACAGATATTGAAGTGTACCGGAATGATAAAATCACACTCAACGAAATAGAACGTTTTGACAAAATAATCCTTTCTCCCGGACCAGGCATACCGGAGGAAGCAGGGATACTGGTACCTCTTATTCAACAATATGCTGCAACAAAAAGCATTCTGGGCATCTGCCTCGGTCATCAGGCAATAGCTATGGCATTGGGCGGGAACCTTCTTAATCTGAAAGACGTGTATCATGGGATTGATTCAACTATACATACAACTAAAGATATACTTTTCAATCATAGCGAGTTAACTCCTACTACCTGTGTAGGCAGATACCATTCGTGGGTTATAGATGAAGAAAATAAATTCCCCGACGAACTGGAAGTGATTGCCAAAGACGAAAACGGTTTAATTATGGCAATAAGACATAGAAAGTATGATGTAAGGGGGGTACAGTTTCATCCCGAATCAGTCTTGACTCCACACGGTAAGCTATTGATGAAAAGTTGGCTGGAAAATTAAATCTTTCTCTTTCAGTTATAAACATCAGCTAATTAAATAAAACAATCCATTATGAAACAAATATTATATAAACTTTTCGAACATCAATATCTTGGCAGGGAAGAAGCCCGGGAGATACTTCAAAATATAACTTTAGGTAAATATAATGACGCCCAGATAGCCTCTCTTATCACAGTATATCTCATGAGAAGTATTTCTGTAGAAGAACTTATTGGTTTTCGGGAAGCATTACTTGAAACACGAATACCTGTGGATTTGTCCGAATATCAGCCTATCGACATTGTAGGTACGGGAGGAGATGGTAAAAATACATTCAATATATCAACTTGTGCTTGTTTTATCGTTGCCGGTGCCGGATATCCGGTTGTGAAGCATGGGAATTATGGGGCTACTTCCGTAAGCGGAGCAAGTAATGTCATAGAGCAGCATGGAGTGAAATTTACTTCCGATATCAATGTATTAAAAGAATCCATGGATAAGTGTAAAATTGCTTATCTGCATGCTCCTCTGTTCAATCCTGCACTAAAAGCTGTGGCTCCGGTCCGTAAGAATCTTGGAGTACGTACATTCTTCAATATGCTGGGTCCCCTGGTCAATCCTGTCGTGCCTAAATATCAACTACTGGGAGTTTACAACCTGCCTTTGCTGCGTCTTTATAGCTATACTTTTCAGGAGAATAAAACGGGGTTTGCAGTAGTTCATAGTCTGGATGGATATGATGAGATATCCCTAACTTCTGATTTTAAAGTAATGACTTCGACAAATGAGAAAATATACACGCCGGAAAGTCTGGGTTTCTCCCGCTGCAACGAAGAAGAACTGGATGGAGGTAACACACCGGAAGAGGCTGCACTCATCTTCGATAATGTTTTGAATAATAAAGGAACCACTGCCCAAACTAACTGTGTTATTGTGAATGCAGCTTTCGCTATTCAGGTTATGAATCCGGAAAAGAAAATAGAAGAATGCATCTCTATAGCAAGCGAATCCTTACAAAGCGGGAAAGCTTTGGAAACATTTAAAAAGTTTGTTGCAATAAATAATAAATAAAATATGAAAGATATACTGGATGAAATAATTGAAGCAAAACAGCAAAGATTGATCGAACAAAAAAATGCTGTCGGTATTGATTTCCTACAACAAAGTCTGTCTGAGGTATCACCTACCCGTTCTATGAGAGCGTCTTTAGAAAAATCATCGTCAGGAATTATTGCAGAGTTTAAACGTAAATCTCCATCTAAAGGTTGGATAAAAGAAGATGCAAATATAGAAAGCATAATTCCTTCATATGAAAAGAATGGAGCTTCTGCGCTTTCAATACTTACCGATACTCCATTTTTCGGAGGTAATATAAAAGATATAAAGACCGCCAGGCCATTAAGTAATCTGCCTATACTTCGAAAGGACTTTATTATTGATGAATACCAATTATATCAGGCAAGGAGTATAGGCGCAGATGCAGTACTTTTGATTGCTGCCGCATTAACTATTGACAATTGCAACTATCTGGCAAAGGTAGCACATGAGTTGGAATTAGAAGTATTGCTGGAAATACACCAGGAAAAAGAACTCGAATACCTGAATGAATATATAGATATGGTGGGTGTTAATAACCGTAACCTAGGTACTTTTCATACTGACATAGAAAACTCTTTCCGCCTGGCCTCCCAGTTACCTGAAAACATTTTGTTAGTTTCAGAAAGTGGGATATCCTCACCGGAAACTATTATTAAATTACGGGAAGTAGGGTTTAAAGGATTTCTTATCGGAGAAACTTTTATGAAAACTGAGAATCCGGGAGAAGCTCTGGGCACGTTTATTAATAAATTAATTTAAAGATATATGATTATCAAGGTGTGCGGCATGAGAGAAGAAGAGAATATCCGTCAGGTTGAACAACTGGGCGTTGACTTATTAGGTTTCATTTTTTATCCGAAATCTCCCAGATATGTTACAAGTGTACCCGGCTATTTATCTGCAAAAGCTAAGAAAGTAGGCGTTTTTGTCAATGAAAGTTATGATACAATAATGAAATATACCGAAAAATTCTCTTTCGATTATATACAGCTTCATGGAAACGAATCACCGGACTTTTGCTACTCATTATGTAGACATAATATACATATTATTAAAGCCTTCTCTATCTCTGAACAAGAAGACTTAAAACTAACAGAGAGTTATAATGGCATTTGCGATTACTATCTTTTTGATACCAAAACCGGTAATTATGGCGGGTCAGGTAAAAGATTTGACTGGAACATATTATCTCATTATCAGGCAAATTCTCCTTTCATTTTAAGCGGCGGTATCAGTATGGATAATATGGATATACTGAGAAGCTTCACACATCCAAGACTTGCCGGTTATGACATAAACAGTTGCTTTGAAATCTATCCCGGAATGAAAGATGTAAGCAAAATAAACAATTTCCTGCAAGAATTATCAATTAAATAAGAAACAATCTTAATTAGAACACTCATGAACAGAATCAATGAATTATTTAATAAGAAAAATAAAGATATCCTTTCCATATACTTTTGCGCAGGATACCCTACTTTAAATAGTACAACTGAAATTATACGTCAATTAGAACAGAAAGGTATAGATCTGATCGAAGTGGGAATTCCTTTCAGTGATCCTATGGCAGATGGTCTGGTTATCCAGCACGCAGCCACCGAAGCTTTAAAAAACGGCATGTCTCTGAAAGTCCTTTTTGATCAGCTGAAAGATATACGTAAAGAGGTAAATATTCCTTTGGCTTTTATGGGGTATCTGAATCCCATCATGCAATATGGTTTTGAAGAATTTTGCAAATCTTGTGCAGAATGCGGTATTGACGGAGTAATTATTCCCGATCTCCCCTATAAAGATTACCAGGAGAGCTATCGCAAAATAGCAGAACAATATGATATAAAAGTAATTATGCTCATTACGCCACAAACCAGTGAAGAACGTATCAGGTTGATAGATCAAACTACAGACGGGTTCATTTATATGGTGTCTTCTGCTGCTATTACAGGTGCTCAGAAAGACTTTAATACTCAAAAAATAGATTATTTTAAAAGAATTAAAGATATGAATTTGAAGAACCCACGCATGATAGGGTTTGGCATTTCAAATAAAGAAACTTACGATGCTGCTTGTAAATATGCAAGTGGAGCCATTATCGGAAGCAAGTTTGTTTCTTTATTAGGGGAAGAAAAAAACATAGATCAAGCTATTGATAAATTATTAAAGGCTTTAAAAGAATAAGAGCCTATTAAAATAAGTTTTTATTAAACCCGCATTAGGTATTTGAAATTTCTCTATTGCTTAATCCGGGATTAAAAAAACTCTGTAGTATAAACGACGTGCTGAACCAGGAATTATAGCGAAAATATGATACAGGCGTACAAAAATGGCAATCCCGTTATTTTCCATTCTTATATTTATAAATATCGGCTCACAAGGGCTTTAAACCCGGTTTTTTGAACCGCTGCAGTTTACATTTCCCAACTGCAGCGGTTGGCTGTTGTCAACTGCAGCAGTCGACAACTTCCAACTGCTGCAGTTCACGAAAGCCAACTGCTGCAGTTGGGAAATTCTTGTTTTTGAGAAAGATTTTTCCGTTAAATAATACTTACTTACTGCTTTAGTGCCTTATTTCTTTTGTCGCCGGTATTTTTACTCGACTCATACTAGCAAAGATGCAGAATAATATAATGTAATTTGAAACTTAAACATATATAAAAGTAGCTTTCATAACCCAGTAAATAGTTTCCGACTCCATATCAAATGGATATTTGATCCAGTCATTCAAAGAAAGTGAGATTTTCGTGTTATCTTCTTTATATATACCGGATTTTATTCCATCTTCTTTATTCACCATCATTCCTAATTTTCCTATAATCCGGTGAATATTTTCTTTTACTACTTTTTCGAATACCAGAATATCGCCATTTTTAAAATTATAGCCGGCCGGTAAGTTTTCCGGGTTATTTACTTCAATTGCCAACAAATCAATTTTAGAAACACTGGGCACAACAATATTGGGTAGCTGCTCCATAAACTCTGCATCATCATAATGCATAGTATAATCATTTATATAAAGTGACGGTATATAAGGCACTTTTACCAGATGTTGAGTTATTTTAAACTTTTCAGTTTCTACTACCAACTTGGTGTTATAGTGTAAAAGTTCATTTACCGACAGTTCTTTTTCAATAAAATCCACAAGAGGAATGCCAAAATAATTAGCAATCTTCACAACTACCTCAAGTTTAGGTTCCGCACGGAATTCTTCATAAGAAGATATGTTACCCCTGGTTATCTGGAAGATATCCGCAAATGCTTGCTGACTCAAACCACGCACATTTCTTATTTTCTTTATGTTTTTTCCTATTTGGGTCATAAAAATGCTAAAAATATTTGCAGATTAAAATATTTTTCATACATTTGCTAAAAGCTTTTGCAAAGCTAAGATATAATTTGATTAAAAACAAATTATAGGAGGTGAAATAAAGTTATTATTAACCCTAGTAAAAACACGCTTATGTATTTTAAAAGGATTGAATCATTTATTACGAAACTCGGATACTCCGTTTCATACCAGAACGAGAAAGAAGGTATCTTTTGTATAGAGAGTGAAGCCGATGGTATCAAAAACCTGATAATAGGTGTTGCACCTCCTATTCTGATCCTTGAACAATATATCTTTACTCTTAAAAGCGATGATAAAGATATACTGAAATCTTTATTAAAAAAGAATCGTGATATCATTCACGGAGCTTTTGTACTGGATGAAGAAGGAAAAAAAGTCATATTCCGGTATACCATGCAAATTGAAAACCTTGATATGAATGAATTTGAAGGAGCTTTAAATTCTCTGGGATTGCTATTAAGCGAATATTACGAACAAATTATTGAATTCTCTAAAAAATAAAGTTATGAACATTTTCAAAAGGCTATTAAGAATCGGACAGGCAGAAATACATTCTGCGGTTGATAAGATGGAAGACCCTATTCGCATGACGGAACAAGGAATACGAGAAATGAGAGAAGATCTGGAAAAGGCTGTAGAATCATTAGCTCAGGTTAAAGCTATGGCCATACGTGCAAAAAATGACAAGAATAAAAAAATATCAGAAGCGCAGGATTATGAAAATAAGGCCGTTTTGTTACTGACCAAAGCACAAAAAGGTGAGCTTGATATGGCAAATGCAGAGAAACTTGCACGAGAAGCCTTACTTCTTAAAGACAATCTACAAACAGAGATTACAGCATTGAATGAACAACAAATCACTCACGAAAATGCTGCAGACGGTATCCAGAAGAATATTGATGTATTACGGTTTAATATCACCAAATGGGAAAATGAGCTGAAAACACTTAAATCCAGAATCAGAGTAAGTCGTGCCACAAAAGAAGTGAATAAGCAGATGGCTCAGATAGATAGTAACAGCACTATTAGTATGCTGGAGCGCATGAAAGAAAAAGTAGAGGAAGAAGAAGCACTTGCTCAGGCATATGGTGATATTGCAAATAAATCAAAATCAATCGATGAGGAAATAGATAAAGCAATTGGTGCAGATGCAGGGAAGGTAAACAATGAACTTGATGAAATTAAGAAAAGATTGGGAATAGAGTGATTAACCGTAAAATAGAAGTATTCAGATTGCCCGTTTACAGTTGATAAAATATTTCAAAACAAACATTTATTGTATATTTCTTATCTGTAATTTGCAATATATTAACGATAACTTCTAAATTTGTGACGCACAACCTATAAATCTACAACCGAAACATTTTGTATTATGACCGAACTACTGAACAACCTCATGAATCCTCTGCCCAATGCTGTTATGACAGTTATTATGGGAGTACTTGTTGTATATTGGCTATTTGTACTTCTTAGCGGAGCAGGTCTGGAAGATTTGGACCTTGGATTTGATTTTGATGTAGATATAGATGTACCGGACACTGACGTAAATATACCGGATGCTGATAGTGAAGTTGATACGGATACAGATGTATCCACAGAAAAAGAACCCGGTTTCTTTATCAAATTCCTTAATTTTATAAATGTAGGAAAAGTACCGTTTATGCTGGTGCTATCAACCTTAAAGTTCTTTATGTGGGTCGGTTCATTAATAACTACACAATTCATAAATGTAGCTTCGTGGGGAACAGCATCGTTACTTATACTGATACCCATATTCATTGTCGGTATCTTTTTAACTAAATTTGCTACAAATCCGCTCGTTAAGTTTTTTAAAGAGATCGGTTATAAAGGAGAAGAGGAGATAGATTTTTTAGGACGTTCCGGTAAAATGCTTTCCAACATCAAGAATGATAAGATAGGCTCTGCAGAGTTTATTGTAGATAAAAATCCTATCAAATTAAATGTAAGAAGTATCGATGGTGAAGAAATTAATTACGGTGATTATGTTATAGTTGCCGACGAATCAGACGACAAAAAAATATATTTCGTAAGTAAAGAGATTAGCATACGAAATATGTAAACAAAGAGAGAACAAAAACATTTATCATATAATATACATCTCAAAACAAACACTATTAATATTTTGACCTACTATGGACCAAATGATTATTATTATAGCAGGTGCTGCTATTTTCCTAGTGCTGGTTTTTCTCGGAATGCTGGCCTCTTTCTACAAAAAAATTCCCCAGGGAAAAGCTATTGTTCGTACAGGTGTCGGTGGCACTAAAGTCGCTTTCAATAAGGGTATGTATGTAATCCCTATTTTCCATAAAATGGAAATTATGGATATCTCCCTTAAGAAAGTACAAATCGAACGTATGCAACACGACGGATTGATATGTAGAGACAATATCCGTGCAGATATAAAAGTAGCTTTCTTTGTGCGGGTTAACAAATCAGTAAATGATGTTATCAACGTAGCTCAGTCCATCGGATGCGAACGCGCTAGTGATATCTCCACTTTGAAAGATATTTTTGAGGCCAAGTTCTCCGAAGCATTAAAAACAGTTGGAAAGAAGTTTGATTTTATCGAGCTTTATGAAGCACGCCGCGAATTCCGTGATGAGATCATTAATATCATTGGTACCGACCTCAACGGATATGTTTTGGATGACTGTGCTATCGACTACCTCGAACAAACTGAAATCCAGTTTATGAGTCCGGATAATATTCTCGACTCTGAAGGTATACGTAAGATTACAGATCTCACTGCTGCACAAAATATCAAAGCAAACCTGATACGGAGAGAAGAAGAAAAGGTTATCAAAAAACAAAATGTCGAAGCCCGGGAAGCAATTCTGGAACTGGAACGTCAGCTTGCTGAAAAAGAAGAAAAACAAAAACGTGAAATAGACAATGTCCGTGCACGGGAAGAAGCTGAAATACAAAAAGTACGGGAAGAAGAAAGACTGAAAGCTGAATCCGTGAGAATTACCACAGAAGAGAGTCTTGCTATACAGGAAGAAAATAAGTTGCGTCAGATCATTATTGCAGAAAAGAATAAGCAACGTACCGATGCAGTTGAAACAGAACGTGTAGAAAAAGACCGGGCATTGGAACGTACCGAACGTGAAAGGATTGTTACTCTATCTCAAATAGATAAGGAACGCGCAATTGAAATTGAAAAAAAGAATATTCAGGATGTTATCCGCGAACGCGTACAACTGGAAAAAGGCGTTGTAGAAGAACAACAGAATATAAAGGATATTGAAGCTTTCAGAAATATCGAACGCTTGAAACAAGTGGGCATTACTGAAGCTCAAACAGAAGCAGAACAAAGACTTATCGAAACAGTCAAATCTGCTGAAGCAGCAAAACTTGCAGCTGATGAAAAAGCAAAAGAATTGCTTATCAATGCAGAAGCCCAAAAAGAAGCATCCGCAAAACAAGCAGAAGCACGTAAAATACTGGCAGATGCCAAAGCGCGCGAAGATGCAACTTATGGTCTTGCAGAAGCAGAAGTTATCAAAGCAAAAGCAGAAGCATTTGAACAACAAGGCGTTGTAGAAGCGACCATTATCGAAAAGAAAGCAAAAGCAGAAGCTACCGGCATCGAAGCAATGGCAGAAGCCAAAAAGAAAGAAGGTCTGGTAGAAGCTGAAATCACCAAAGAAAAAGCATTGGCATCTGCTACAGGTGAAGCAAGCATTATAGAAAAAACTTCTCTTGCAGAAGCTACCGGTATAGAAGCAAAAGCCGAAGCCAAACGTAAAGAGGGATTAATGGAAGCTGAGGTTACTAAAGAAAAGGCATTAGCCGAAGCCGCCGGTATTGAAGAAAAAGCTGCTGCAATGAAGAAGCTGGATGGAGTAGGCAAAGAACACGAAGAATTCAAACTTGCCCTTCAGAAAGAAAAAGATGTGGAACTTGCTCAAATCAATATACAGAAAGATATTGCCAATGCACAGGCACAGGTATTATCTGATGCATTGAAACAGGCTAATATCGACATTGTAGGAGGAGAAACCATGTTCTTCGATAACATCGTAAAACAAATCTCCAATGCGAAAGGATTCGACCGTCTGATAAATGAAAGCGAGAACGCAAAACAACTTAAAACAGCATTGCTGGGCGACGGAACATCAGAAGGTGATTTATTTGAACGGATTCGCTACTATGCAAACAGGTTCGGCATATCTACCGAAGATATCAAAAATCTTACCATTGCCGGACTTATCCTGAAAATGCAAAGCCAATGTGATGATGAAGATGATAAAGGTTTCCTGGGCAACCTGATGAGTATGGCTAAATCCATGGGAATATCAAATAAGAAACTTAAATAATAATGGATGAGGGCGGGATATCTACCCGCCCTCATCCATTATCCTCTTTCATTTGTTCTCTAATACGATAACTACAATCATAACATCAGGGCAAATAGACTTTGCCCGTACATATGGTATTAACCATTAATTATTATAATGACAGACATGCAAGATATAGAGCCTAAAGCTGTTGAAACGTTAGAAACAGGAACGTATGAGATCATAAGAAAACGTCTGCAAGCACAAAAAGATTTGCTTGTGACACGACTTAACTCATTAAACGAGGCCCGTAAAGACGTTTTCGCCTCCAGCGATTTTTCTTTGATAGCCAATCAACGCATCAATACGGAAAATAATTGTGAGGCCCGGGGCATTATGGCTTTTGGCAACCTTTGTATATTTGGTTATAATGTACATTTTGGACTTCGTTCGGATATTCAGTTAAGCGATGTTTTCAGTATTTATCTTTTCGAAAACAATCAGTTCATTCCCAACTCTTTGGAATTAATTCAGGATGAAACTTTTATTACCGATTTCAAAAACTTGTATAAATATTACAGGGATTCTATATTCTCTAAGTTCAGACGAACGGAGAATTATCTCTATATGATCTTTCAGACAAGTAAGAACATCGAAGATGAGAAAGCTTTTAAATGGTTGATAAAAGGGAACCGACTGATCTATCAGGACGACCGCAGCATTCATGAAGTTAAAAAAGCGCCACAGCATGAATTCAAGTGGATCAAGACATCCCTGGAAGACCGCCGTCTTGGACTTCATCCTCATATCTCCATCCTAGATAAAGTTTTTATAGAAGCTGTAGGCGGAGATATAACCTTTAAAGTAGAAGATAATACACAAACAGGCAAAGGGATATATGCCGAAAAAGTGGAGAATAAAGACCAGCAACTGGATGATGCAGAATATTATTATGCAGATTTGGGAAACCTGATTCTTATCCGGATAAAGCCTTATCAGGAGGATTTTCGTGCTTATGTGTTTAATACACGTACAAAAGAAGTTGTGAATATTAAAATGCTCAATGATGCAGGTATTCTGCTGCCGGACAATCATGGAGTTATTTTCCCGAATGGATATTACCTCCAGAATGGAGAATATAAAATATTCGAGAGTGAGCTCAAAAATCTCGATTTCTTCCGTAAAGTTGCATCTCCCAATGGAGAAGATTTCTTATACATATTCTATCAGAACGAAAAGAATATATATGTATTGATGTCTTACAATATCATCCGTCAGCAGGTAGAAACACCTATTATATGTAACGGACATACTTTATATAAAGACGGTACTCTTATCTTTTTCCGTTCCGAACAAGAAGCAACCAGACATCACCAGGTACAAATATGGCAGACACCTTACTCACTGCAACTAGCCGAAAACTATGATAAAAGGGATAATATTCTTTATAAAATAGGAAATAAGGACATAGTAAAAGCAATGGCAGAGTGCCAGGAAGTTATTCATCTCATCAACAAAGAAGATACTTATGAAGGCCTTTATGAAGATATTGTAAAGAAAGCCAATGACATAGTTGACGCCTATTTCTGGGTGACGGACAGTGAAACTTATTCATTGGCAGAGCCCCTTGCAGAAATTAAAAATATTGCCAATACCGCCATTGATGAATTTGAAAAAGTAAAAGCCCAGAAAAAACATGCTGCTGAAACTCTTGACGCAAGTTCTGAAAAGGTAGATCGCCTTGTCTTTACGATCAAAAGTACACGTTTCGAAATATTGGAGCAATTAGTTCAATTATTAGCTGAAACCCGTAAAATGCAGGGAGAAGTAATTGAACTAAATAGCTTAAGATACATTAACGCTCAAAAGGTAGAAGAACTTAAACAAATACTTGCAGATACTGCAAGCGATCTATCTGATAAAACAGTTGAGTTCTTGTTAAAAGACGAAGCTCTACTACCCTACGAACAAAAAGTTATAGAACAAAAACAAAGAGTAACAGAAGTAACCAAAGTTATTGATGCACAGGAAGTAGAAAATAACTGTAAGCAGATATCATCTGATCTGGAGTTGCTGATAGACATACTTAACAGTCTGAAAATAGAAGATACAACCCAGACTACACGAATTATTGAAAAGATATCACTCATTTTCTCTTCTCTGAATGAAGTAAGAGCGCAACTTAAAAAGAAAGTTGATTCTCTGAAAAGTAAAGAGGCGATAGCAGAATTCCGTGCACAATTAACTTTACTGGAACAAAGCATTGTTAATTATCTGGAACTCTCTACCAATCCCGAAAGGTGTGACGAATATTTCACTAAAGTAAGTGTACAAATAGAGGAACTTGAAAGCAGATTTGCTGATTTTGATGACTTTACTCTTATCGTTGCCGACAAACGAAATGAAGTAATTAAAGCCTTTGACAGTAAGAAGGCACAGCTTATCGAACAGATAAACAAACGGACTTCTGCTCTTGAACAGATTGGGTTACGCGTTTTAAAAAACGTTGAGAATAAAGCCCAATCATTTAAAACAAAAGAGGAAATACAAGTATTTTATTCTACTGATCTGATGGTAGATAAAGTACGTAAATTGTCGGAAGAATTAAGAGAACTTGGTGATGTATCAAAAGCGGAAAATCTGGAAAATTGTCTTAAGACTTCGCTTGAAGATGCTTTACGCATACTTAAAGACAAGACAGAATTGTTTGCAGACGGAGAGAATATTATATCTCTTGGCAGTTATAAATTTGCAGTTAATAGGCAATCGCTTGATCTGACCGTTGTGAGAAGAGATGATAAACTCTTTTTCCATTTGACCGGAACCAACTTTTATCATGAGTTAAAAGACGAAGAAGTTAATCGCTTCCACAATATATGGGATCAGGAACTGGTATCTGAAAATAAACTCGTTTATCGTTCCGAATATCTGGCTTATCTTGCTTTCTGCGAATACCAGAAAAGCCCGGATTTCAAAGTGCAGGAGTTTATTTCCCAGAAACTTGAAAAGAGTTACTCAGAATCTTATATGAAAGGCGTACATGATCAGGACGCTATCAGTATATTTGAAAATATAGTATCTGTTAATCAACAATTGGGAGTTCTCTCTTTCCGGCCTCAGGTGCGTGTAGCAGCTCAACTTTTCTGGTATAGTATCAATAGAGAGCAAAAGGAGTTACTAAAAGGTTTGATTGTCTCTGCAAATAATGTATTAAAAGCATTTCCTGCATCAAATAATTATCATTATGTAATTAATAACATACAAGAATCTTATAATAACTGGAACACTTATTTCAATTCAGAAAAGATATTGCCGGAAAAAATAGCATTATATCTTTTCCGCGAATTTGCTGATGCTTCCTCCTTTACTGTAAGTATGCAATCCGAAGAGCTGAAAAATAAGTTTCTTGCTTACCTGAAACATCAAAAGCTTTCCGAATATTTTAATACAGACCTTTCCAACGAAACATTCAGTATTGTAGAACGGTTTGCTTTAGTTCGTAACTGGCTTATTTCATTTATTGACTTATCGGAAAAGGATCGTATATATCGGAAGTATGTTGGCGAAACAGCTTGCCTTATCTTATTAACAGATCAACAATTTGAAGTACGTAGAAGTCCTGATATCATTGAAATCCATGATTTGAGAGGAAGTCATCTGGTTATTGTTAACAATGAATATAAGATTGATTATCATCGATTTATTCAAAAGCTTACTTATTTTACAACAGTTACGGTTACCCGGTTTAATGAATTCACTCAGGCAAAAGAAAGAGCTATAAGCAGTTTCAGGAAATCTCTTAAAATCAATGAACTGAAACCAAGAGTTCTTACTTCATTCGTACGTAATAAACTTATTAATGAATTATACCTTCCATTGATAGGAGCCAATCTGGCTAAGCAACTTGGTGTAGCCGGAGAATCCAAACGAACGGCACGTATGGGGATGCTTTTGCTGCTCTCTCCTCCGGGATATGGTAAAACCACATTAATGGAATATCTTGCCAATATTATGGGGCTTAACTTTGTGAAGATCAACGGACCTACCATAGGACATTCCATAACTTCCATTGATCCGGCCGAAGCTAAGACATCAGGAGCACGTGAAGAACTTAAAAAGATTAACCTGTCATTTGAAATGGCTGATAATGTCATGCTATATTTGGATGATATACAGCATTGTAGTTCTGAATTCCTACAGAAGTTCATTTCGCTTGCTGATGGTCAGCGCAAAATGGATGGCACATTTGATGGGGAAAGTAAAACGTATGACCTCCGTGGTAAACGCTTTTGCGTAGTGATGGCCGGTAACCCTTATACCGAAAGCGGAGAGAAATTCCAGATACCGGATATGTTAGCTAATCGTGCAGATGTTTACAACCTGGGTGATGTCATCGGAGATTCTGCAAATCTGTTTAAACTAAGCTTACTGGAAAATGCAATTGTAGAAAATCCATATATCCAAAAGATAGCAGGAAAAAGCTTTACCGACTTCTATAACCTGGTTGATTATATCGAAACCGGTAGTGAATTAATGCTCGACCTGGAAGCTAATCATACACAACAGGAAATTGATGATTTCATCACAACCGTCAAAAACAGCATGCTAGTAAGAAATATAGTTTTGAAAGTAAATCAAAATTATATTTCGAGTGCTGCAACACAAGACTCTTATCGTATTGAACCTGCATTCAAATTACAAGGCTCTTACAGGGATATGAATAAGATGATAAGCCAGATTATACCATTGATGAATAATAGAGAGGTAACCGGACTTATACTCTCTCATTATGAAAGCGAGGCGCAAACATTAACTTCCGACAGCGAAGCAAATTTATTAAAACTAAAAGAACTGGCTAATCTTCTTACAAAAGAAGAACTTGAAAGATGGAATCATATTAAGCAGGTATTTAATAAAAACAACAAATTTGCCGGTATAGACCAAAATAACCAAACCGGACAGATAATAGCACAACTGGCCGAATTTAATGATAATCTTGAAGGCATAAAAGAAGTAATAAAGAAAAATAACCGATATTAGAGTTAGATTAAATAAATAATGAAAAGGCTGATAAAGAGTAAATGCAAAATACTTTTTATTCAGCCTTTTCTGAAATACCTATCGAAAACTAAATAATTACGGATACATAAACTGATTATATTACCTCTTTTATTCTTGAATCATCTGAATTTAAAAAATAATATAATCAATTCATGTGCTTTATCTATGTATGGAATAAATTAGTTAAACTAATGAACATTTAATCTTACATTAGTATCCCGGATTTTGATCACCGACTAATAAAGGATTTGCATCTATTGCAAGCTGAGGTACAGGTCTGAGGCGCATACGCGAAGACCATTTATTAATTTGAAGTACCTCCCCGTCGGGTCCTGCCAAAGGCAAATTATTCATTGCATTTTCCCAATACTCATCACTATAGCGAGTCATATCATGCCAGCGGAAACCCTCTCCTGCCAGTTCTACACGCCTTTCTCTTTGGATAAGTTCCAAACCGGCTTCTTTACTCAAGGAAGTAGGGACATCAGGCATTCCACAACGGTCTCTAATATCATTTAATACTTCTTGTACTCTTCCGTCAAATCCTACATTTTGCGTGCGGGCTTCCGCATAAATCAATAACACTTCTGCGTAGCGGATACTTGGAAAATCACCGGCTCCTCCATCAGCATCAGGAATCTCTATATCTTTATTCAAAGAAAGTGTTTTCCGGAAGTTAAAACCAGTTTTCGATTCATTGTTTCCACCCTTTAGCCATTCATATACAAACTGGTCACCATAATTGGTTTCATACCAGCCCTTATACGGAATCATTATGGACACATATAAACGGCTGTCACGATTACGGAATTCTTGTATATAATCATATTTACCCGGATCCGGTAAAACATTTTCCTGAACAAAGTCATAAATTGCTCCACCTTCTGTATCTCTATCTTGTTTTATTGCACTATAATATTCCTTTCGCTGCTCTATAGTTGGCAGATTAGGTAGTTCACCATCTGCTGTCCAGTATGCATCTACCAGGCTTTGTGTAGGGGTAATAGATGACCATCCTCCCAACTGATTTGGACGCGTACGTATATATGCCGTGCTGTTTTGATAGTCTTTCAAAGCCATGTATTGCCGTGCCATAATATATTCCGGATTATCCGGATTCGCATTTTCCGTATGCCAAAGAGATTCATAGCTAAACATTCCCTTTACAAATTTATCTTTATCAATTCCCAATGCGGCAAAATCAATATAAGCATCCATTTCGTTTGCTTCTTTTTGCTGAACAGCATTAAGGCTGGATACACGGAATAGGCTATATTTCTTACTACTGATAACTTCTTCCGCTGCTGCTTCAGCCATAGGATAATCTCCAAAATAAAGAGCCGCACGTGCTTTCATCGAGATAGCTGCATACTTGGTAACGCGACCTTTTTCATACAAATACCCTCCACTGTAAGACTCAGGTAAAATTTTTGAGACTGCCTCCAATTCATCTATGATGAACTTACGTACCTCCTCTACTGAATTTCGCTGAACATAAGGACCGTCATAGATTAATGGCTCTGTCATAATAGGCACTTTACCAAACTGAAGGGTTTTAGATAAATATCCGTATGCCCTTAGAAACCGTGCTTCCGCTTTCATTCTTTCTTTTACCTCCTCATCTAAAGGACAGTTAACTACTCCTTTAAGAAAAATATTGGCTTTACGTATTCCCTCAAAATCCCATTTGGGATCCAAGTCATCTTTTCCAGCACCTACGTTAAGGCCATCAGTCTGAAACAGAGCTCCATTGCTCTCCCAGCTATACTGGCAATACACATCATCTGTAAATGAATCACTATAGATTCCACTACCAGGCATAAGAGCCGAATAAACAGTATTCAAATTACTCCATGCATCTTTTTCGGAAGTCCAGAATTTGTCACTTGCGATTTTATCTCCGGGAATCACATCCAGATCACAACTGCTTATTCCTATGATTAAGCTAACGTAAAAAAATACGTATTTAAAAAATCTGATTATATTATTTTCTTTCATAAAGTCTATTCTTTATTTATTCTGGTTTTTCAATTAAAATGAAATATTTGCTCCAAGAGTATAAGTCCTTGTCCCGATACTGTTAGTACCCCTTCCTGATGGTGATTCAGGATCAAAGTCCTTCATTCGCTTATCCCCACGAATTGTAAAGGGATTCTCTACTGAAACATATACTTTAACTGCTGAAAGGTTAATCACACTCAATTTACTTTTAGGAATAGAATATCCGAAAGTTATATTCTTTACACGAAAATAATCAGAGTCAAAAAGCCAGAAATCAGAAAGTAAGTTATTATAATTTGTATGAGAATTATTTCCAACATATATTCTGGGATAGTCTGCTTTCGGATTTGGGTTTTCTTGCGTCCATCTCTTTAAATGATATTCACGGGGATTTCCGGTATTATTGAAAAACGCATATGCCATATCTCCGTTAAAGTTGACGAAAGTTCCATGTATTCCCTGTCCAAACATACTTAGTTCAAATCCTTTATAAGAAAAGTTTAAATCAATACCGTAAGTAAGTTTCGGTACGTCTGTACCATAAGGTTCACGGTCATTACCGGTAAGTTCATTATCTCCATCCAAATCAACATATTTGATATCACCTGCATTGGGTACAAAAGTTCCATATTTGAGATAACGCCCGGCGTCTATATCTTCTTGTGTCAAAAGCCCGTCTGTCCTGTACACATAATAACTCCCGATCGGATATCCTACTTTTTTTATCCACGGAGATTCAATCATATTATCCGAGTTCCCTAGATTTGTTACTTTATTGATATTCGTGGCTATGTTTGCACCAATATGATAATGAAAATCACCAATCCTGTCATCATATGATATACCTAACTCAAATCCTTTATTCTCAACTGCACCTATATTTTGGGAAGGTTTATAATCCTTATGAATTCCCACTTCAAGAGGAACATTATAAGCCAGCAGAATATCTTTAGTCTTTTTATAATAGTAATCAGCTACAATATTAAGGCGGTTATTGAAAAGGCCTATGTCAACGCCAATATCAGTTATAGTAACTTTCTCCCAGGAAAGAATCGGATTAGCTGGTTTTCCTTCGATAATACCGGTAACAACTTTATTTTCAAAATTATAATTGCTTCCGGCTTGAAAGTTGGCTAAATAATCGTAATCTTCTACATTGTTTATATTCCCTAGTTTTCCCCACGAGGCACGTAACTTAAGATTGGAAAGAAAATCCAGACTTTCCATAAATCCTTCTTCACTTATACGCCAACCTACAGAAAAGGAGGGAAAAGTTGCTGCACGATAATCTTTGTGAAAACGCGAAGAAGCATCTCTACGTATATTTGCTTCAAAAAGATACCGTCCTTTATAATTGTAATTCAAACGACCGAATAAAGATAACATCTTATTCTCTTTAGATCCACCTTCGGTTTTCATATCTTCAGGGCTATCCGAACCACCGCTCAGATCTGATAAATTATTACTGGGGAAATTTCTACGATGGGATTTATGTTTTTGATATTTATAGTGTTCAAAAGAGATACCGGCTAAAATACCAAAATCATGCACCTTATTAATATCAAAAGAATAATTTGCTAATCCATTGTAAGTTAACCTGCTATGTTCATCCCATTCATAAGTCATCATTGAAGAAGTAGAAGAACCGTTAAAAGGGTTTCCTGTGAGGAACTCAGTCAATAATGGCATAGCAGTAGTAAAAGCTTTACGCTTCTTATCATACCACTTATAGATCATTTCTCCTGTAAGAACCAGATTATTAACAGGTTTAATATCTGCTGCAAGGTTAAAGGAGGAATTTCTTCTTACGTAATTACCCCATCCGCCTTCTTCAAGGACACGTATAGGATTACGCCATGTATCATTCGTTGCAGCTTTACTCCCATTATTTACAGTACCCCAACTTCCGTTGGTATGCTTACTCACAAAGGTTACCGGAAGTGCAAGCAAATTCATCCAGGTAACAGGCTTGTCGTGATCTTCCGTACCGCCTCTACCTTGATATTTATAATCATTTTGAATAAACTTTATATCTGATCGGAATGATAACCATTTATTTATATCTGATTGCACATTTGCAGACAGATTATAACGTTTAGTCTTTTCGCCGGGCACAAAAGTATTATCATCCGTATAACCTAATGTGGATGCATAACGGACATTATCTCCACCTCCACTTATATTTATAGAGTGTTGAGTGGTAAATGCATGTTTATCAAGTAAGAGATCATACCAATTACTATTAGGATATAAATCAGGATCACTCCCCGTTCTATATTTTTCAATCACCTCTTCACTGTAAGGCAAATCTGCATCGGGATTTAGGTTCTTTACACCTTCATTCCACAATGTAGCATATAAATACGAATCAAGTATTTTGGGCATGTAAGTAGCCTCTTTGATACCTACATAACCATTATAATCGACTCTTACACGACCCGTCTGACCGTTTTTGGTTTTCACCAACACGACTCCGAATGCTGCACGGGAGCCATATATAGCAGATGAAGCTGCATCTTTAAGGAACGAAATACTCTCGATGGAATTAGGGTCAAGCGAAGAGAAAAAAGTTGCATCGGATATTGCACCATCAATTACATATAAAGGTTCGGAGGTTTTTAAATTTCCTCGTCCACGAAAATTAATAGACGGAGTTCCTCCCGGACGGGAAATTATCGTAACTCCCGGAACTTGTCCCTGAACAGATGAAAGAAGATTTGTATTAACACGATTTTCAAGTTGTTTAGTTGAAATAGCGGAAACCGCCCCCGTCAAGTTTACCTTTTTTTGAAAACCATAACCTACCACCACTACTTCTTCTATTGTAGCTGTATCTTCTTCCAAAACAATATGTAATGATTCGCCTCCCCTTATGGGTATTTCACGGGTAATATAACCGATATAGCTAACAACAAGTACTGCATTTTCCAATACGCTCAAAGAAAACTTACCATCAAAGTCAGTTATTGTACCGGTAGTTTGTCCTCTTACTAAAATATTTGCACCGATAATCGGTTCTCCATTATTATCAACGACCAAACCTTCAATTACTCTCTGCTGTTCGATCATATCTGTTGATTTAACTTCTGCAGTTTTATTTTCTTTTGGAATAGGTTTAATAAATACCTGACGATCCGAAACAGTATAAGTATATCCCGTATTCCTCAACATCTGAGTAAGGATCTCATCAATGGTCCTGTTTTTTACATTTACGGCTACTTTCCTTTGAACATTTACTTCATCAGAATAGAAAAAGATATATTCACTATTCTTTTCAATTTCACTAAAAACATCACGCATTGTGATGTTATTTAAATCCAGAGTCAAGCGTTTGTTTTGTGCATACGAATCTTCTGCAAACACATTGTTCGTTATTGATAAGACTAATAAGACAAAAATAACTTTGATAAATTTAAATGATTTTCTACTCCTAGAGACAGGAGATAAACGCAATAGATAGTTCATCATACATTTACATGATTTTAAGGTTGATTAAACTTTAGATTTAAGAAATTCATTGCCGGACGGCAAAACATTTTTTTTTAAATAATTTAGTTAATACATAGACATTGGGTATTAGTTTATATTGGGTTAACTATATAGACTCCTCCGATTTTTATAATCCTGATTGGTAATATACCGGAAAGATCATTTATGATTTTATCCAGTTCCTCTTTTAAATCAAGTTTTCCACTGCATGTAATGGATGGGATATTCGAAGAGAAAGTTATTTCAACACCGTAATATCGGGATATGTGTTTCATGATGTTTACCAACGGTTCCCGGTCATACACAAAATAACCATTGATCCATGAAACGTATTCTTTAGCATTTATACTTGAGATCGAATAGTTATCTGCAGAATAGTTTAATATCTGATCCGGCAATAATTGTGTTTCGTGACTTTTCCCTGCTTTTACTATTACCGATCCGGAAACTAATACAACTTCCTGCTTTTCATCTTGTTCATAAGCTCTGACATTCAATACCGTTCCCAATACTTTTATATCCATTTTTCCTGTATGCACATAAAACGGAGCTTTCTCATTGGGGGTTACTTCCAGATAAACTTCTCCATCTACAAATATTTCCCGTATTTTGTCCTGAAACTTATGAGGAAAAATTACCTTAGTTCCGGCGTTGACATGCATTCTTGTTCCGTCGGGTAAAGTAACTTGTGAATGCCGCCCCATAGGAACGATCAATTGGTTATAGGAAACCTCTTCTTTTAGATTGGAAGTAGTGGCCTGATCCAGTTGTTTTGAATTAACCAATACTTTTCCTTTATTATCCAGTTTTATGTCAACGGAGGTTTCTTCCAGTTCAATGGTCTGACCGGGAAGTATCAGCTGTATGTCTTTTGTTTCTTCTGTAGCTTGAGATAAGCCGGACATTAAAGTATAAAAATCTGTACTTTCTTTTTTAGGGATATCTATAAACAGAAAAGAAAATACTGATAATAGAATTATGAATGATGCAGCGACACCCCATAAATATATTTTCTTGCGATACAACTGTTTACGTAAATTCTTTTTATTCTTTATCTCTATTTTAACCCACAGATCATTTCTTTCTTTAGCTGACATCATCTTTTTGGGTCTTTGCATGAGATATATAAAACTACATGCTTTGTCAAATTCCTCAGGATCAATGATATTATCTTCTAACAAAGAATTCCAGAAATTATCAGATTTGGGAGTAGGGTTAATGATTGATTTTATAAAATAATCATCTTCCAACAACTCTTTACTACTATATTTTGAATAATCATTGTGCATGCAAATAGTTCCTTATTTGGTTTTATATATACTATTATATTCTGTATATAATTCTCTTATTCTTGTAATTGAGCGATGGAGTAGATTTCTTACAGATTGAACATTCATTTGCATTAAAACACAAATTTCCTCAAATGACATTCCTTCAGTAAAACGGTAATATATTACTTCACGCTGCCTAGGTGATAATGAATTCAGCATCTGCTTCACGTATCTTTCTCTCTCACTCTCTATTTCAAGTCCGATATATTTTTCTTCCACAGAAGTTTCCATACTAAATACCGGTTCTATTGTATCAACCTGGTAATGATGTTTGTCTTTATTGAATACAGCAAAGAGATAATTTTTTAAAGAAACAAACAGATATAATCTTACATTCTCTACATTACTTAAATTACTTCTTTTGTTATAAATCGTAACAAACACATCCTGAACGGCATCTTTAACCTGATCACGCAGAGGTGTAAAATGCAGGCCATAGTCTAACATAGCATCGACGTTAAGCATATACATTTCTGCAAATGCATTATCGTTCCCCGCAATAAACTGGTTCCACAATTTTTTGTTATGACTTATAAGGTTCGTTTCAGGCACCATAGTTATTATTTTCTCTAGGATATGTTTTTTCATTTTTTATACTCACTCTTTTAAATAAAAATATCGGTCACTTCTACTTTTTATTTAAAGGAGTTCTTTTTTTCAAGATTTGTTTAATCAGATTATGTAACTATTTATATGGGGAATTGCATGGATAGTAAGAATCCCTAATTAATCTATAGAAGGGATAAATGTACTTTTATTGTACAGGAAAGCAAATAAAGGTTATAAAAAAACGACTATTTCATCGAAAGAAAAGCAGTAAATAAAAAAGGTTATACCCAAAGAGTAGTCTCTCTTTTCTAATAAGATTACTTTTTGGGTATAACCTTTATAAAAGTATTTTATATCTTTTAATACAATTAAAAGACAGGAATATTTCCAATAAAATTTATTTCAGATATGTCTTTAGCATAACAGCCGAGAAGATTGCAAGACTTTTCGTCGGAGCCATTTCTGCAAATCCGTTAAGAAGTCCCCAATCGTGAATCACACCATTAAAACGGACTGTTGTTACGGATACTCCCGCTTCATCCAGTTTTCGTCCAAGCTCCTCTCCCCCATCTCTTAAAATATCATTTTCCGCTACTTCAATTAATGTGGGAGGTAATCCCTGTAGTTGACTTTTAGTTGCCCTTAAAGGAGATACATATACATCTTCCTGTTCACTTTCGTCAGAAATATAATTATCTCTCATCCATTCCATCAAAGGTGTAGTAAGAAAACGCTCCTTACCATATTTTTTATAAGATTTGAAATCGGTACTTCCATCCACATATGGCCACATAAGTATCTGACATTTAATGGTAGGCCTATTGTTACTTTTAGCTTGTAAAGCAGTTACAATAGCCATATTACCACCGGCACTATTTCCAACTACAGCTAACTTACTTCCATCAACATTTATTTCATCTCCATTTTGAGCAACCCATTTTGTTGCAGCAAAACACTCATTTATTGCTATAGGGTATTTTGCTTCGGGTGATCGGGAATATTCCACAAATACACAGGCGAATCCTGATTGCACAACCAAATCACGTACAAGACGTTTATGGGTAGGATAGTCACCTAATACCCAACCTCCTCCATGGAAAAACATGAAAACCGGTAATTTCTGATTAACACCTTCTGGACGTATGATAACAATCTCAACGGATAGACCATCCATATTGATAACTTTGAAGGTTTCTTCAATACCTGAAATATCTACAGCAACCGAGCTCTGAGCATTCTCTAATACTCTACGAGCCTCTGTTGGAGGTAACAATTCTACAGGTGTATCACTAGCATTTAATACTTTCAGATATTCTTTTGTCTCCCTACTTAAATGTTCATCTTCCAAATATCCGGGAACTTCTTTAAATATATCAAACATTACTTTTATTTTAAGGTAAATAATTAATTCTATCCAACTTAAAACATTTAAAAAAACGAGATGTTTGAAATATAAATTAAATTAACCAAAAATTGGAATCCGGAATAGAGCAGATTGCTTTTAGATGCAGTATCCTTAATTTAAGAACATGATACCATCTTTTTTCTTTTGTTATATTCTTCTATACATTCGGGAGTTGTTTGCCAACGAGGATGCATCCATACCCATTGTTTAGGATAGGCCCGTATGATCTGTTCCATCATTTTTGTTTGCCGTCGGGTATTTTCCAGTAAGTCCGACAATGTATTTTCTGTACGCACTACAGGTAGTTCAGGATAAATTATAAAACGGTAATTATCATCTTCTTTACGTGTCATTGCCATAGGAACAACCGAAGCACCGGTTTCTAGTGCAAGCCTTGAAGCCCCAATAGGAGTGTAAGCCGGTTTTCCCATAAAATCGACAAAGAAACCTTTTACTTTAGTATCCTGATCTATCATTAAGATAAGACATTCCCCTTTATGGAGTACATCAATTAACTTCTGATAGGAACCTTCGCGTGTAATATTTTTCATCCCTCTCCGTGCACGGTATTTTACTATTAACTTCTCCAAGAATTTTTGTTTCATAGCTTTACTGGCTGCTGAAGTTTCATATCCTAGCATTGGTGGAGTAATTGCAGCAAATTCCCACGAACTTAAATGAGGAATCAAACAGATCACACCCTTTCCTTTTTCATAAGCAGAACGTAAATGTTCTTCTCCTTCTACCTCTACAATTGAGAAAAAACGTTTTTTATTAGTCACACGTGACAAGGCGATATAATCGAAAAAAGATTTTATCATTTCTATAAATACCGCCTTTGCTATATCAATATGTTCCTCCGGTGTAGCCTCTTCTCCATATACCATATTAAGATGTTCAAGTGCCCTTTCCCGGGATTTATGCGCCATATTATAAAATTTCTTTCCAATGCACACTGAAAAGTTTCTAACGCATCTTAGAGGTAGAATTCTGAATATTAGAATAGTTAAATACAAGAAGGGGAATAGAAGTATTAATACCAACTTCCGGCGGAAATTTTTTCTGTTGAATTTCATTTTGATATTTTATTTGCATATTAATAACAAAACCAATAGAGATATATGCAAACCCATATAAATACAACTAAAATTATCTGACTATTTGTTTGGCATGTCCGTTTTAACCAATACAAGAATTATATAGTGTGTTATCAGTCTTGTCTTTGTCGGATACGAAGGTATGTGTTTTATCTAAATAAAACAAGATATTCTTAATATATGTTTCTTTAAAGAGATATTGATGTTATCTATCTGAAAGATAAGAGGTAAACTTCATCTACTCAAAAGTTGATTTCATTATTTTATTCGCTATCCGCTGATGAGCATATACTAACCATCCTCCAATAATAATTTTCAAAATCGAGGCAAATAAATAAAATGTTTTTTCATCAAACTGTGGCTTTGAGACTTTAATCCCTATCTGCATTATGAGATTAGGTATTTCATCAACTACAATAAAAACACCAGAAATAATCAAAGCCGTAGAAATGATTGCAATGCCGGAAATATTAATATTAGTATCTTCTTCTGCTTGTATCAATTTATTTGAAATCCAAGAAGATTTCATCGTTAAGAACCACCCGATAAAGAAATAAATCAATAAGTTTCCTACACTACTTAAAAGCGCTATAAATATTAAAGAAGCCTCATCAGAATACAAACTGAATATTGTAACAACCACCTGGGGTAAAGCCCATACTATTTTTGTATAAAAATAAATACCAAAAACTTTGAGGATCAGATTAAATAACGATTTCACTTTCATGAGATTTATACTTAAAAGGATATTGTTGATATCCTTTCTTTGATATCGTTAAATTCCTCAACAAGCTCTTTCATCATCTCCTCTACAGTCTGAAGTTTATGAATAGTGGAAGCTATCTGGCCGATTTCAATTTCACCTTCTGACAGGGTCCCCTCAAATATTGCCTTTTTTGCACGGCCTTTCCCTAAAAGAGCACGTAATTCTTCTATAGAAGCACCGTTACGTTGTGCTTTCTCGACTTCTGTATAAAATTCATTTTTAACCAAACGCACAGGAGCTAAGTCTTTTAAGGCAAGCATCGTATCTCCTTCATTCAGACTTAGACATTTTTCTTTAAATGCGGGATGGGCCGAACTCTCTTCTGTCAGTGCAAAACGTGTTCCTATTTGTACGCCTTCCGCACCCAGTGACATAGCAGCAAGAATAGATGCTCCTGATGAAATTCCTCCCGCCGCAAGTAAAGGAATAGTAGTTGCTTCTCTTACTGCGGGTATTAAACACATTGTAGTAGTTTCTTCGCGTCCATTGTGTCCGCCGGCTTCAAATCCTTCTGCAACAATAAGGTCGACACCTGCTTCTTCGCATTTTCCGGCAAACTTTGTACTTGATACTACATGCCCTACAATAACATTATTTTTGTGTAAAAAGCCGGTCCACGCTTTCGGGTTTCCTGCTGAGGTAAATACAATTTTTACTCCTTCTTCAATTATTATATTAATTATCTCTTCTATTTGAGGATACATTAAAGGAATATTTACTCCAAAAGGTTTATCCGTAGTCTGTTTACATTTACGAATATGTTCCCGGAGTACTTCCGGATACATTGAACCTGCACCCAACAGGCCTAATCCTCCGGCATTACTAACTGCAGATGCAAGACGCCACCCTGAACACCATACCATTCCTCCCTGTACAATAGGATATTTGATTCCCAATAGAGTTGAAACCCGATTCATACTTATTATAACTTTTACATTAAAACCAGATAATTGCTTTTCTTCAAAGATAATATTTATAATTGGAAAAAGATTTCAAAAATATTACTTTTGTGCTTCTAATGACAAACACACTAACATGAAAAACAAGTTAAGTGATGCAGTAAATACACGTATTGATGTAGCAGATGTGTTACGGGGAATAGCAGTTATGGGTATCATGGTGTTACACACAATAGAGCACTTCAACTTTTATTCTTTTCCGGATACCAGCAACCAGTCTCTATTTCTTAATTTTACAGATAAGGTAATATGGGATTCTATGTTTTTTGTTTTCGGTGGAAAGATGTACGCGATTTTTGCTTTACTTTTCGGCTTTAGCTTTTTTATACAAGATAATAATCAACTTAAAAAAGGAAATGATTTCCGGCTACGTTTTTTATGGAGGTTATTCCTGCTATTCATTTTTGGGAATATCAATGCAATGTTCTTTACGGCAGAAGTTTTAGTGATGTTTTCTTTAATGGGTGTTGTACTTGTTTTAGTATGCCGTCTGCCGAGCAAGGTTGTTTTTGCCATAGCTATTTTCTGTTTGATCCAACCTATGGAATGGATAAAGTTTATACATGCCTTACTAAATCCCGAATATATACCGGGAAAAGATATGCTCGGTTATTTTTGGGGTGAAACTTATAAGGTTCAGGAAAATGGGACATTTCTCGAGACTATACGGGTAAATTTATGGGAAGGTCAACTGGCCAGCCTTACCTGGGCCTGGCAACATGGACGTATATTTCAAACTGCTGCCCTTTTTATGCTGGGCATGCTGATGGGAAGAACAAAAATTCTATTAAATACCGATAAAAATCTCAAGTTATGGCTGGGCATTCTGGGTGGTGCATTAATATGTTATTTCCCATTAACGGGATTAAGAAACGTGGTGCCTGAATTCATTCTTAACAAAGAGGCACTGACTTCCATAAAGCTTATACTTAAGTCGCTGGCTGACTTTTCTTTTATGCTTATTCTCGTGTCAGGAATCATACTGACATTTTACATTACCCGTTTCCATAACCTTTTCATGAAAATTATTCCCTACGGTAAGATGAGTCTAACCAATTATATTACCCAATCTATCATAGGATCTCTTCTTTTTTACAACTGGGGATTTGCATTACACAAAGAATTAGGCATCACATATAGCTTTCTGCTGGGAATTCTCTTATTTATCATCCAATACAATTTCTGTAAGTTTTGGATGAAGCATCATAAACAGGGTCCTTTAGAATACATTTGGAAAAAGGCTACCTGGATAGGAAAACATTAGTAAATTTTAAGTCAAAAAAAGGCGATATTTCATTATCTTTGTTTGTTTATAAATAAAACGAATAAGATCACATGAGTGAATTAGTTATAAAATCCGAATATAAAGATATAATACAACTTCTTAATACAAGAAGGTTGAAAGATGCTCTGCAAAAAATAGAGCAATATATATATGGGCTACAGGAATGGAAGCTCCAAACAATCCTGGAGGAGATTACAACTTCTTACGAATATATGCTAAGATATATGAGTGAGGGAAGTAATGATCCTGAACGGGGGAAACTATATAATCAGTTAATAACCAAAGCATACTATATTACAGATAAAGCACGTATATTAAAGATGACTTCTATCTCTACGGAGTTTTATTATGACAGGTTGCGCTATTATAAATTGATTCCGCTAAAATCATTGCCGGAATTGCAGATGCAACTTGAGTCATATACTGAAGATATGGCTGTAGGTAATCTGTTGATTGATGATATTAAAGAAGAAATCAAACTTACAAAAGCCCGTAAAAACCACGAAAAGGCTTATGCAGAATTATTCTACCGCATCTGGTTGTCTGATAACTGGAGCGACGCTGAAGAAGATGAAGCACGTGAGTTCCTGACTTCTATGCTGGTGCAGATTAATGATTTATCGTTGTTTATCAGCGCAATAACTTTAAGCCTGATGGAATTTTTCGATGTACGTAAGCTCATGCTTCTGTTTGATGCATATCAACATTCGTCAAATGAAATAAATCAGAGGGCTCTTGTAGGGTTGATACTTACCATATATATGTATGATGAGCGTATGGCATTCTACCCGGAAGTAGCTGCCCGTATGAGTTTATTGAAAGATAACGAAGGGTTCCTTGCTAACTTAAAGCGTGTACAACTCCAGTTACTCCGTAGCAGGGAAACTAAGAAAATTGACAAGAAAATGCGGGAAGAAATCATTCCCGAGATGTTGAAGAATCCGAATATAACCAAGCGCAAGTTTGATATCGAGGATATGGATGATGATAGCTCTGATGACAGAAACCCGGACTGGGAAGACTGGATGGAACAATCCGGCTTAAGCGATAAGCTAAAAGAGATGAGTGAACTACAGATGGAAGGTGCAGACGTGTATATGAGCACTTTCTCTCAATTAAAAACTTACTCTTTCTTCCACGAAATGGCAAACTGGTTTTATCCTTTCGATACTCAGCATTCTTACGTTGTACAGGCATTTACTACAATGGGAAAGAAAAGGAACATCCTACTGGATACTATTTTGCAATCCGGTTTTTTCTGCAATTCCGACAAATATTCTTTCTGTTTTACTATTGCCCAGATACCCAAAGCGCAACAAGAGATGATGACCCAGCAATTTGAAGCGCAAAATGAGGCTTTAAATGAAGCAAAAAGATATGAAAAGATGATCGCGTACTCTCAGCAGGCAGAGACGATTAGTAATCAATATATACAGGACCTGTATCGTTTCTTTAAAATACATCCGCGCCGTCACGAGTTTGAAGATATATTTGAAGAATCATTAAACTTGTTATACACCAAGACATTCAAACCTTTATTGGATGATCCGGCTACCAAATCGACTCTCGCCGGATATTTCTTCCACAAAGATTATTTTCTTGAAGCATTGCTTCTTTATCAGGAAATAGTAGAAACGAATGGAGCAAACGTTGAGATTTACCAGAAAATAGGATATTGCTATCAAAAAAATAAGCATTACGAAAAAGCAGTGGAAGCTTATTTGCAGGCAGATCTTCTGAAAGCCGATAATGTATGGACAGATAAACATCTTGCATATTGCTATCGCCAATTAAAACAATATGACAATGCATTACTATATTATAAGAAAGTAGAATCCGTACAACCGGAAAATTTAAGTATGCTTTTGCAAATCGGATACTGCTTGGTTGAATTAAAAGCTTATGAAGAAGCTCTTGCTTATTTCTTTAAAGTGGAATATTTGAACAATGATTCTATTAAAGCATGGAGAGCCATAGGATGGTGTTCTTTTGTCACAGGTAAATATGATCAGGCGATGAAATATTACCAAAAGGTACTTAAAAGGTCTCCTCAATTGCAAGATTATTTGAATACCGGACATGTAGCATGGACTTTGGGAAATATAAAAGAAGCAGTTGAAAGATATAAAACCACTCTTTTAATGGCTAAAGATACGGAAGTATTTCTCAATTTATTTAACCGTGACCAGGAAGAGCTTATCAGGCAGGGGATTAAAGAAGAAGAAATTCCTCTGATGCTGGATCTGGTAGAAGGAGATATAAAAGAATAATATTTTTTGTTATCATCTCTCTATAGTTTTTATAATATTTGCCTTCACCCTTTCACCGGCTTTTAACTACCTGGTGATTACTACTTTACGGTGAAGGCAGCTACCTTCACCCTGCTTTCACCCTTTCACCTGATATTTTCAGGTATCAAATACTTATACCAGACTACTCATGTTAACATGTTTATGCCGTTAAACACATCAACATGACTAGTCTGGTAATTAAGACCGGCAAAAATTCTCCTATCTTTTAATCAAGAAAGTACGTACTTTCTCTTGAAAAACTACTAACTTTTTTCGAATGAAATACATACTTTTTTGAAGTTGGCAAGGATTATCTTTCTTAGGAAGAGTGAAACCGGTGAAAGAAAGGTGAACCCATTACCTTCACCCTGAAACTCTGTGTCGTCCTGATTTTAGTTGACTGTTTAAATGTTAAATCCTATTATAGGTTGTCTATATAAATTCCTTAGTACTGC
>PPYE01584785.1_pt1 | contig 63169 bp, 54 predicted proteins | sample 1559881 | NCBI WGS metagenome assembly PPYE01 (sample SAMN08240022, study PRJNA423297) | Human gut metagenome, whole genome shotgun sequencing project. | reverse complement strand
ATATCGCGCTGGCTGCCTCGGGATTTTCATGCCTTCGGCCTGAAAACACCTCGCGGGACAGTGGCGTGTGAACAGTAACGACCGCCGTACAGTCTGTTCCCAAACTGTACGGCGGTCCCTTATTCATCTGTTCTGTGATTCATTAATGACATTTGCTCCATCCGCAGCTCTTGCAGATGTTGCACCCCTCTTCAAAGACAAGAGCCTCCCCGCACTCCGGGCAGTATATCTTGTCCGCCTCCGGTCCGGTCACGGCTTTGGCCTTTGGAGCCTTCTTGTGGGAACGTCCGCCCAGGTCTTTTTCCTTCTGGGCAAGCTCTGCCTGCATCTCATTATACATATCCATCAGGGCATTGCCCACGGCCATAGGACAGCAGGCCCCTTTGCTGGTATCTTTCCTCGTCACCCGGCGCGCCGTGTAGGACGGACAGGAACCGCTGGAATTGAGCTGGTCCACAATGGTCTCAATGTCAATCCCGCCTCTGGCACTGATGGAGATCATTCTGGAGAGTCCAACCATGAAGTTGTTGCAGCCTCCCGTGGAGCCTTTGCTCAGATAAGTTTCCAAAAGTGCACCTGTATGGGGATCAAAAAGCGCGATACAGTGAAGGCTGCCGCAGCCGGTGATCAGCTTCCGCTTCTTGCCCACCACATCGTCTGTGACCAGAATGATATCGCCTCTCTTCAGTCCTTCTCCTGCAGCCACCTTTTTCGTCTCCTTGGTATTCAGTATCCCTGTCCGTCTGCAGCCGTCGCGGAAGATGGTGATTCCCTTCAGCCCGCTCTCATAGGCGTACAGATACAGGCTCTCTGTCTCCTCCACGGTAAAGCTGTTCGGCACATTCACAGTGGAACTGATGGACGCGTCAATATGCTTCTGCCACACAGACTGCATATCAATCCTCTGTCGGTAGTCCAGTGTCATGGCTGTGACAAAATACTCCGGCAGGGATTTGTCATCCTTTATCTCAAACTGTTTCATGTAGTTTTCCACGATCTTTGTGTACACCTTGTAATACACATCCGTCCCGTGCAGGGATTCTGTCTTCCGCTCATAGTAATTGGCATAGACAGGCTCAATGCCGCCGGAAATACCCAGCATGGTGGACAGGGTTCCCGTTGGCGCAATGGTCAGAAGCTGTGAATTGCGAAGGCCGTATTTGCCCACAAGATCTCTCGTCTTCTCCGTGGTATTCGCCATAAAATACGGGGTCTCCATGATCTCCTCCACGCAGCAGGCCGGAAATGCACCTTTGTCCCTGGCAAGTCTGGCGGAAGCCGCAATAGCGGCGTCTGCCATGGCAAAACCGATCTTATCGCACATCTCCACCGCTTCAGTCTCCCCGTAGGTGATTCCCAGCTTGATCAGGGCATCTGCAAGCCCCATGATGCCAAGACCGATCTGGCGCCATTTTTCCACGCTCTCCCTCTGCTCGTCCAACGGATGCAGGGGCAGCCCCTCTTCCAGAACTTCATTCAATGCGTTCACGGATGCCTGCACACACTTCTTAAAGCTGTCGAAATCAAAGAACGCCGTATCTGTAAACGCATTCTGCACAAACTCTGCCAGGTTCACACTTCCCAGCAGACAGCTTCCCCCTGCGGGAAGCGGCTCCTCTGCGCATGGATTTACGCCCGCGTAGGCAAAATTCTCTGTATTACTCAGCAGGTTCCACCCTGTGATGCGGTCCCAGAACAGGGCGCCCGGCTCCGCGAAATCCCAGTTTGTCTCTGCGATCCTTCTGAAGATTTCCCTGGCATTGACGGTCTTCTCGATCACTTCCCCGGTGACTTCCCGTGTGTAGTGCAGAAGATAGTCCTTATTCTCCTTGACAGCTTCCATAAAATCCTCATGGATGCGGATGGAAATATTGGCCTTTGTCACCTTGTCCAGGTCTGTCTTCAGGTCAATAAACTCCTGCACATCCGGGTGGGAACAGTCAATGGAGATCATAAGCGCGCCCCGCCTTCCGTTCTGTCCGATCAGGGAAGTGACAAGGGAGTACAGTTCCATAAAAGATACGGAGCCGCTTGTCTCCTTGGCCGCATTGTTGATCTTGGCCCCTCTGGGACTTAATTTTGATATATCAATGCCGCACCCTCCGCCGTAGCTGTAGGTCCGCGCCAGTTTTCTCGCACAGTCAAAAATACTTTCAATCTCATCTTCCGGCGGTGTAATGACATAACAGTTGGAATACGTCACCTTTCTGTTCTGCTTCTGAAGTCCTCTGTTGGAAAGGATCCTGCCGCCGAACAGGAATTTCTTCTGCCGGATATACTCTCCAATCTCCTCATTTCCCCCGCTGATTCTTGTAAGCCAGGCCTCGAAATCCTCATTTTCGCAGCAGTATTTCTTTGCCCAGATATCCATACCAAGCTGGTTCTCCTCTCCCAGCCACTCTTCTATTGTCATGTTATCGCTCCTTATCCAGATTTAGTCAACGTTTTTTATATTACCACAATATATAGGGCAAATCAAGACTTGACGTGGATATTTCTTCTTGCTGCTGCCCTGTGATTTTTCTATGACTATTCCATGTAATTGATCCTCAACACAAGAGAATCCCTGTTCTGCATTTTCAGGCAGACATATGTGATCAGCATGGGAATCAGCAGCATGCAGAGCGCATAGATCCCGTATTCCGCAGCAGGGAACTGAAAGTACATATACGCAGCCTCTGCAAATTTCCGCAGTCCCCACACAGTACCATATCCGGCCAGGCCGCCTGCTGTCAGGGTGATGACCATATTGGGCACTGCAAGGTAATCGAAGCAGCCATTCTGAATATACTGGATGACTATATAGATTTGGAGCATCTCAAAAAAACTTCCTGATATAAAATATTGTGAAAGTACCATATCGCTCTTACAGACCACCGTGGCCGTTTCAGTTATCTCCATCCGGATCGTGACCGGAATATCACAGAACGAGCATTGGGAACAGATCACCAGGGAAAATCTACAAATGACGTTTGATGATATTTCCGAAAAATGCAAAGAATCCAGAAAAGCAGTCAAGGCTACCGAAGCCAGTTTAAAAAACATCAATCAGCAGATTCACTATATTGGGCAGTATTTTGCCAACAAACCATTTTTTTGCACAAATGCTGAAATCCAGGAACAAGCGCTCCTTTTATAGACGCCGATTATTTACCGCTTAACAAATACCATGTCCGTGACCTCCTTATTTTTGATATGCCAAGTATAGGAAAGCCCATTTTTCATTACAAGCAAGCAGGGATTACATTTCGTTTTTTTCTGCTACTTTGCGTAGCATCAGCGTATTTTAAGCCATAAATCCAGCCTGGTTGACAGTGACGGATAGCGGTTTTCAAATCAGACAACCCACAGGCATATGACAAACTCCTTCACATAACATCTTTCCTTATGCTCAACCGTCAGCGTTCCGCCATGCCTTTCCACAATCTTTTTTGCAATGGCAAGACCAAGACCGCTTCCACAAGCAGCATTTCTGGAAACATCGCCGGAAACAAACGGTTCAAAGATGATTTCGGATTCTTCTTTCCCGATATCCATTCCAGTATCCGCTACAATAATAAATACCCTGTCCTCCGCTTTTCTTAAGGCTTCATACTGCCCTGCGGCCACACTGCGTACCACCCGGCAGATGTCTGTTTCCATTTTGTTCAGGGGATAACTCTCCGCCTGCAGCTTTGTATATTCAAAGAGCATATTCAAAAGTTCATCGGTTTGCTTTGCCTTCTGGTAAATCCGGTCGATTACAATCTCCGACTGTTCAAGCTCCACCTTTTTATCTCCCAGCGCCTTTGCATACCCAACTATCGAAGTCATCGGCGTTTTCAGGTCATGAGCAATATTGGCATAAAGCATATTGCGTTCGTCTGTCTGGCGCTGTATCTCGGCATTTATTTTTTTTGTAACCATCCGTGAAAACAACCATGCCGCTGGCCCCACCATGATGAGCGCAGCGCCCATAATAATATTGACTATCAGGGTTCCCGCCGCAACGGCTACTGCCCCGGAAAACACCCTTCCGGGATTTTTCATGAACATTTTCAATATCAGATATTCCGTTTTGCTAAGAAGGATTTCTGTACCGTTCCTAACCAGACAGCACTCCCCAGTATTTAAGCATAAATCTCCTGACAAAACCATTCCACTCGCTTTACTGCTGCGTCCTGCATCCAAGCGGCGCAGCCTTGCTTTTACTTTAGCCACAACCTCCAGAGGCTCAAACGGTTTTACTATATAATCGTCTGCCCCAAGATCTAAACCTAATATCCGGTCAGACAGATCGACTTTTGCGGAAATGACCAGTATCGTCATCCTTGATATGGTGCTGTCCTCGGTAATGCCGACTGTTAAGCTGTCTACATTGTATGACTTACCTATAAACTCTTTACTGCAATCAAACTTTCTTGCCTGCACTTCGGGCAATAAAAAGTAAATTTTTCAGCTCTGTATCTTTCCGTATCTGTCCCCTTGTTTTGTTTCCGCAGACAGGACAGCGTACCCATTCTGTTTTATTGTGCGTATTCATACGATACCTCGCTAATCACTCCGTCAAAGTAGATAAAATCGCCATCGGGATAATTCCAAACAGCTTGAAATTTGGACGGATATTTTACGCCGCTTGCAATAGACTGATATTCGCCGCACAAAGCAGACCAAGGAACATACTCCATACTCCCGTCGGTTCCTGTAACAGCCCTATCCTTTGTGGTAAATGAAATCATTTCGTACTGTTCATTAAAAGTAAAGATACCGCTTGCCATTTGTCCTTTGTAACTGATTGTTGCCTGCACTTCAAAATCGCTTATTTCTTCAAAAGTGATATAGTCTTGTAATAGAATAGTAGGGGCAAACAGACTTTCTGCAAGAAAGGTTGCTAAACACGCCTTATCCATATCTGTACCTGTCTGGTCGAAAAGAGTGATCACTTTTGCAACCACGCCCTTCATTCCCCCGGTGCCGTTTTGGTAATAGTCATATCCCTCAAAGGGAATACCGAACATATTGCTGTCTATAAGTGCCATCCTGCAAGGGACACTGACAAAATTATACTGCGTATAGGCGATTTTAAGTGCAGGCCCAGTTTTGCCTTGCATAAAAGTCACATCGTGATAGTTCATCCTTAGGTATGACATTTTGCGTGTTCCAATATATCCGCAGCCTTGTATGTACTTCTGAATAGCGACGGGCAGACCGCCAAAATCTTCTTCTGTAAAAACTTCGTTATTTGTCCGTAGCTGATTTTCAGACACAAGAGTATCAATATCATTCTGAAAATCGCTTTTTACAGGAGAGTATGGAATATGAAACCATATCATCATTCCTATTAAAACAAATAAAAAGCCAATCACAACAAACACTTTTCTTTTCCTCTCTTTCCGTTTCATTACTCAGGTTCCTCCGCATATTTTTCTACCCGCTCCATACCTGCGTAAAGTTTCGAATAAAGATAAAAAAGTTGTTCTATTTCTTTCTCACTAAAATCTGCAAACAAAAGGTTCAAAGCCTTCCATTGACGTTCTCCAATTTCTTCCGCATAGCGTTCTACTTCCCCTGTTAGTTCAATAATGACAGAGTTGTTGCTGCTTGACAGCAGACGGACAAATCCTTTCTTTTCCAGTGCTAATGCCAACTTCTTTACATTCTGTCTGGAACAGCCCATTAAATTGCCAACATTCGTTAGCGTCCGTGGCTCTGGGCAGCATTCTGTCATAGCAAGCAAAAGCCATTGTTTCATGGTTATTTCTGTTTGTAGTTTTTCTCCTGCTGTTTGCATACGATTTTGCAAAACAAAAATACTTGAAAAAATCCCTTGTTCTCTATGCAGCGTATCACACCCATAGTTTTCAAATAATTCATTCATCTTCATGTATTTTCCTCCAAGTAGTAATAAGTTACCTTATTTTATTATAGTAACAAGTTATTACTATGTCAAGGACAATCTAAGACTGTTTCCAATAAAAACACATTCTAGATTTTAATTTCCGTAAACAAGAGATTCTACATTGTTTATTAAGAACTGACGCCCCTGTCTTTATTAGGAACTGTCATTTCTACTTAATAGTTTAAGTATCGTTATTTCTACGGTCTGATACTGCCAAGCCAACCCGAATCAGCCCAATATTTACCGTCAAGATATTCAGGGTTCACATTATGCATAGATTTCTGCATAAGCCTGCAAAATACTTTATCAAAACAAACACCGCACGGAGTATGTACCATACGATTACTACCTCACCAATCAGACAGCCTACAATGATATTCATTACCCAGACACTGGCAGTTCCGCCTATGTCAAAGTTCTTAGGCAATAACCAGATGCACATTCTGTGAATCCCAAATGGCATACCAACCACCATCCATATTTTCCACCACTCTGTCTGTCCCAAAGATACACAGAAATAATATGAAATCCATCCACATCACGCTTCCCCCTGTGGGGCAGTCCAGGCCTCCCAGCATATGCAGAAGCGTACTCTTTCCCGAACCGGATGTGCCTACAATGGCTGTAAAGCTCCCCTGCTCGATCTCCATATTGATACCATCAAGAGCCTTCACCCGTTCATAATGGCATATACCCCGGGAATATTTCACATACTGGTTCCTGAAATACAGATAGCTGCCAATCCCGGCAGCCCACAGTCCCCACACTGCCTCTATTTACTGTCCTGTTCTTTTTCTTTGCGGCATGGGGGCGCTGTTATGTGTGGTTGTGCGGTAATGGGGTTATGCCGGTGATGGGTTGGTTTATTAAAAAGTTTCCACAAAGCGATGAACTTTGTGAAACTTACCATTAACTTCTATATTGTTACAATGTTACCCCTTGCTTGAAAATTGCAATATCATGATAGCCCGCTTTTTCTGCCTTCACCTTCTCACCCGATGCTACCCGTATAATGTACTCAAACAGCGCCTCCGCCAATTCCTCCTTTGTTTTATCTTCCACCATTTTTCCGGCGTCAAAATCTATCCACTTGGATTTAAAATCTGCCAGGCCTGAATTAGAAGATATTTTAATGGTGGGTACGAGTGATGCAAACGGTGTACCCCTTCCGGTTGTAAATAAGACGATCTGTGCTCCGGAGATGGCCAGACTGGTTGCTGCTACCAGGTCATTTCCGGGTGCTGACAGAAGGTTTAATCCCTTTTCTTTTACCCTCTCAGCATACCTTAATACATCTGTCACCGGTGCAGAACCTGACTTCTGGGTACACCCCAGAGACTTGTCCTCCAGTGTGGAAATCCCGCCTTTTTTATTGCCGGGAGACGGGTTTTCATAGATTGTCTGGTTATGCCGGGTAAAATAATCTTTAAAATCATTGATCAGATGAACGGTCTTTTCAAATACCTCTCTGTTCTTACACCGGTTCATAAGAATCGTCTCCGCACCAAACATCTCCGGCACTTCCGTGAGAATGGTTGTGCCGCCTTTTGATATGAGAATGTCAGAGAAAGCCCCCACCACCGGATTCGCCGTGATTCCTGACAGGCCGTCAGAACCGCCGCATTTCATGCCGATGATCAGTTCTCCTGCATCACACTCTTCTCTGACACATTTATTCGCATTTTCATAGAGTTTACCCAGAATAGTGAGTGCTTCCTCAATCTCGTCTTCTGTATCCTGGCACTGCAGGAATTTCACCCGGTCTTCCTCGTACTCACCGATGTACTTTTTTAGAACGGGAATATTGCAGTTCTCGCATCCAAGACCCAGCACAAGAACTCCCCCGGCATTTGGATGATGGACCATATCTGCCAGAACTTTTCTTGTGTTTTCCTGGTCCTCCCCCATCTGGGAGCATCCGTAGGGATGGGTAAAGGCCACGATCCCCTCCACATTTCCCAGCGGAAATCTTCTTTTCGCCTCCTGCTCAATGGCCTTTGCCACAGAGGAAACACAGCCCACTGTAGGAAGGATCCAAAGCTCATTCCGCACGCCTACCGTACCGTCCGCCCTTCTGTATCCCATAAAAGAAGCCTTTTTACCCGTCAGTTCTTTCAGTGAAACCGGTTCGTATTTATACTCCAGCACATCGCCCAGAGACGTCTTCAGGTTGTGGACATGGATCCAGCTTCCTTTTTGGATGTCTTCTTTTGCATAACCGATCGTCGCGCCGTATTTTATGACGGGAGCACCTTTTTTCATATGGCACAGGGCAAATTTGTGGCCCTGGGGAATGTCCTCAAGAAGTGTGATCTGTAAATCATCCACGGTAACAGTCATCCCTTTTTTCATTGGCTTTAAGGCAACTGCTGCCATATCTTCTCTGTTGATCTTGATAAAATCCTGCATATTCTCTCCTTTACGCCAGAACCTCGCCGTAAGCTTTCTCCATTCCCTCCGCCTCAATACAGTCATACCATTTCTGCACCACATCCAGCATCGGGCTTAAATCCTGTCCCCAATATTCTTCCTTCTTTAAAATATCCGCAACAGAAGCCTCTTTCATAAATGCCACGATCTCTTCCCCATCGTTCGCCGCATCTGTGCGGTAAAACGCGATGAGGGCAGCCAGTGAGAAGGTAAGTCCCTGCGGATAGGAACCGTATTTTTCTTTGTATTCCAAAATGGTGGGCAGCACTCTTGCCTTAAACTTGGACACGGAGTTTAAGGCGATGGATAACAACAAATGGCGGATAAAGGGATTTGCAAAGCGTTCCAAAACTGCTTCTCCGAAGTTTCTATTGTCCTGTGTATCCCCAATCGTCGGAATAATCTCCTCAAATATGCATTTCTTAAGAAGTGCCGATACTTTTTCATCTTTCAGGCATTCCCCCACTGTCTCCAAACCGTATAGATGTGCTCCCAGCACCATGGAAGTGTGAGCGCCGTTTAAAATTCTGACTTTTCTCTTCTTATAAGGGTCCACATTGTCTGTCCAGATCACATGGTAACCGGCCTTCACCAGAGGCAGTTCGTCCTCATGATCTCCCTGGATCACCCACAGATGGAATATCTCCGCTGTATCCATCATGTTGTCCTGCTCCCCGATTCTTTTGCACAGCGCTTCATGCTCTTCACGGGGAAATCCCGTCACAATGCGGTCCACTAAAGTAGAACAGAAGTCATTTTCTGTCTCCATCCAGGTTTTGAATTCTTCTCCCAGATTCCACAGATCCGCATACTTCATACAGCATTTTTTCAGTTCCTCCCCGTTATGGTCGATCAGCTCACAGGATAAGATGATAAATCCTTTTAAGCCCAGTAAGAAGCGCCTGTACAATAACTGAGTCAGTTTGCCCGGGAAAGATTTTGCCGGCTTATCCTCCAGCCTGTTATCCGAAACGAACTCTATTCCGGCCTCCGTTGTATTGGATACAATAAACCGGAAGTCCGGATTTTCTGCTAATTTTTCATAAGCCTCATATTCTGTGTAGGGGTTGATGCACCTTGATATGACATCAATGTGGGTATGCTCATCCACAACTTCCCCCTTGTCAATTCCTCTTAAAAATAAATTGTACTCACAGTTTTGCTTATTCAGTTCGCCGATCATTCCCTTTTCAATCGGCTGTACCACCACAACAGAACCGTCAAACAATTCTTTTTCTTTTAATTTCTGAAAGAAATAATCTACAAATCCCCGGAGAAATCCTCCTTCTCCAAACTGTATTACTGTCTCTTTTCTCTGCATGCTCATAATAGAAGCCCTTTCTGTACTATTTCATCCTCGGCCTGCACAGTCTGTGCACTGACCTGTTCATTAGTTTCTGTACAACAAGCAATTTCTTTATTGACTGCCCCTATTATAGCTCATATATCCTCTGTTGTATACAACAATTTTTGATTTTTTACACTTTCGTGTCTTTCCATAAAAAATAATTTTCCATTTTGTGAGTATTTCATAAAAAGGAAATGACCGGTCTTCCTATTTATAAAGACCAGTCATTTCCTTTAAACAATAATTCAAATATGGCATTCTTAGAAAAATGCAGATGCTCTTTCATGGCTTCGGCTGCGCCGTCCCAGTCCAGTTTCAGCGCACATTTTGTAATCTTCAGATGTTCCTGAATGGTCTCCTTGCGGCGCTTTTCGGAGCATTCCCCACTCATGATCCGCATTCGCTTTATCTGGCTGTTGATCAGCTCATAGGTTTTCAGAAAGTATACATTGGATGAGGCGTCAATAAACATCTGATGAAAAAGATCATCCATGTCATCGTAGGAATAAGGCAGGTCAGCGCCTTTTAAATACGCCTGATAATCCTGGTAATACTTCATATACACATCCTGTTCTATCCGGTTCCCATAATGAAGGATGGCGTATGGTTCCAGCATCATCCTGGTCTCATATATCATATTGATCTGGCTTAAAGACAGATCAGAAACCATGATCCCCTTCTTTGGAAGGATTTTCACCAGCCCCTCCTGCTCCAGCCTGCTGATGGCATCCCGAACCGGCGTTCTGCTGGCCGATACCTCTTCCCGCAGCAGTTCTTCATTGATAAAAGTATTGGGTGCATATTCACAATTTAATATTTTCGCTTTTATAGCATTGTAAGCCTGTTGTTTCAAACTCTCTTTCTGCATTCTGCCGCCTTTCTGCAGTGCACTGCGCAACTTGTGATCTGTTGTAACTGTTCCGTGCCCTCACAGTTACAGGCAAAGATCCATGCAAAACCGCCTTTGGCGATGTGATTTTTGCTTGGCTGCGAAACGTTTTCTTACGGTCAGCGCAGTAAATGCGCAGACCTGCTGAATAGTTACGATCTGTTACATATATTACCACATTTTCTGCGGATTGCAAAGCCTGTCTCCTTTCAATCCCTGTACAGTTGTATACATTATAATTCCTCTAACTTTTTAACCGTGTTTTTCTTTTGGATATAACGCACATTTTTATCGGTTATTTTTTGTATATAACCGACAAATCATTGACAATTTCAGTATTTATCTCTTTTTTCTATTGACATCTTTTCTCTTTTACCCTATTATCTCTTGTATACAACAAGCAATTTCCTATAACATTATGGAGGAACAACAATTATGAAAGCAATGTTTATTGATACTCCCGGACAAGTCTCTATTAAAGAACTTCCTATGCCGGTACCGAAAAAAGGAGAAGCACTGTTAAAAGTATTATACGGCGGTATCTGCGGCAGTGATCTGGGGTCTTACCGCGGAACTTTTGCCTATTTTTCATATCCCAGAACACCGGGCCATGAATTTTCTGCTGAGATCATAGAGATCGAGCCGAATGACAAGGGCCTTGAAAAGGGCATGATAGTAACCTGCAATCCATACTTCAACTGTACGGAATGCTATTCCTGCCAAAGAGGTCTGGTGAACTGCTGCACCACCAACCAGACCATGGGTGTTCAGAGAGAAGGTGCCTTTGCGGAATATATCACAATGCCTATTGAAAGGATCTATGACGGCAAGGGCCTTTCCCCGAAAACACTGGCATTGATCGAACCCTTCTGCATCAGCTATCACGGCGTCACAAGGGCAAACGTAACAAAAGGTGACAAAGTTCTCATTATCGGTGCCGGAACCATCGGCGTGCTGGCAGCCGTTGCCGCAAAAGCCCTGGGCGCGGATGTGACCATCTGCGATGTAGCTCCCAAAAAACTGGCCTACGCCCAGGATACCTTCGGCATTGACCACATTTTGTTAAATGACGCACCGGATACTTTTATGGATAAAGTGCGGGAGACCACAGACGGAAACGGATTTGATGTGGCGATCGAGGCGGTAGGCCTTCCCTCCACATTCCAGAACTGCATTGACGCCGCCGCCTTCGGAGGCCGTGTCGTGCTGATTGGTGTGGGGAAACAGAATCTGGACTTTAACTTTACCTTGATCCAGAAAAAAGAACTTAACATTTTCGGTTCCAGAAACGCACTGAAAAAAGATTTCCTGCAGTTGATCGACCTTGTAAAAGAGGGAAAGGCCGACCTGGATAAAATAGTTACCAATACATATAAATTTGACGATGCAGCCGCTGCTTTTGCAGATTTTGATAAAAACGCAGCCTCTATGCTGAAAGTCATATTTGAATTTTAAAAACGAACGGAGGTATTTGTCATGTCACATTCCGCATGGTTATTCATGTCCCTGATCATTTCCATGGTCGTTATCTTATTTTTAATACTGAAAGTAAAATTAAATGCTGCCATCTCCTTAGTGTTGGGAAGTATCCTGATGGGCGCATTATCCGGCGTATCCCTGGTTGAGACCATAGACGGCATCAATGTGGGCTTCGGCAACATGTTAAAAGGTATGGGGCTTCCCATCGGTTTCGGCATTATCCTGGGCGAACTGGTCAGCAGATCCGGCGGCGCCCAGATCATTGCCTCAAAGATCGTAAAAGCATTCCCCAAAACAAAAGCTATCTACGCCATCGGCCTGGCTGCTTTTATTCTCGCCATCCCGGTATATTTTGATGTGACCTTTGTTATTTTGATCCCGATCGGCATTGCTCTTATGAAAGAGATCAACAAATCCATTGCCCACATTGTAGGTGCCATCACCATAGGCGCTGCTGCTGCCCACACAATGGTGCCTCCTACCCCGGCTCCCCTTGCCGCAGGCGAGATCTTCGGATTTGACACGGGTATTATGATCGCATTCGGCACTGTTTTCGGACTGATCGGCGTATTCCTTGTTATCTTTATCTATACAAAGTTTTTGGACAAAAAGGCCGGCTTCTGGAATCCCGAAACAGATGAGTCTTCCGCCGGTGTCCATATTGATGCACAGGAGGACAGTTCCATCACACCGCCGTCTTTCGGCTTTGCTTTACTGCCTATTTTCGTACCGATCATTTTGATTCTTTTAAACACGGTTACAGGCAGTGCCATGGGCGATGCACAGCCCGGTATTTTCCTCTTTTTAGGCGACAAAACAGTTGCTCTGCTGGCAGGAGCCATTGTGGCCTATCTGATCGGCGTAAAATGTATGGGCAAAGAGAAAGCGGAAAAAGCTGCTACAGATTCTCTCTCCTCCGCAGGTATCGTGTTCCTGATCACAGGTGCAGGCGGTGCTTTCTCCAACATCATCACAATCACAGGCGTCAGCGATGCCATTGCTGATATTGTGAGCGGATTTGCACAGAATGTATTCATTGTTTTGATTCTGTCCTATCTGGTCGGCCTGCTGATCAAACAGGTGACCGGCTCAGGTACCGTATCTGCGCTTACCAGTATGACCATTATGTCCGGTGTGGCTTCCGCCATCACACTGCCGCCGGTGTTTGTGGCAATGGCCTGTTTATCCGGAACACTTTTCGGCGCAACCGTAAACGACAGTGGTTTCTGGATCGTAACCAATATCAGCGGGCTCTCCATCAAGGGCGGCATCAAAACATATACCGTATCAGAAATGATGGAATCTGTCTTTTTCCTTATTTTACTGCTGCTTGCAGCCGGCGGATATATGATAATATTCTAAGATAACAGGAGGAATTTATTCATGAGAGAAAGACCCTTTGTCGCAGACCTGGTCAGTGACCAGACCATCCCGAAAATGTTTAAAGTAAAACAGGTATTTCCCCGGCCCAAAATTGAGCCGGAGGAAATACCCGGAATCATTGAATCCCTGCTTTCCCAGGAGAAGTTCTCCTCCAAAGTAAAACCCGGCATGCGCATCGCCATCACTGCCGGTTCCCGGGGTATCGCCAACGTAGCACTCACAACAAAATGCATTGCTGACTTTGTAAGATCAAGAGGCGCCCATCCATTCATCGTCCCTGCCATGGGAAGCCACGGCGGTGCCACTGCGGAAGGCCAGCGGGCGATCCTGGAAGGCTACGGAATCACAGAGGACTATGTGGGCTGTCCCATCATTTCTTCCATGGAGGTCAAAAAAATCGGGGTAAATGAGGAAGGCATGGATGTCTTCATTGACAAAAACGCCGCGGAATCCGACGGAATCATCCTTGGATGCCGCATCAAACCCCATACAGCATTCCGCGGCCCCTACGAAAGCGGAATCATGAAAATGATGGCTATCGGCCTCGGAAAACAGCACGGCGCTGAGGTCTGCCACGAAGCGGGCTTCAAAAATATGGCCAAATACGTCCCCATGTTCGGCCGTGCGATCATCAAAAACGCCCCTATTTTATTTGCAGTCCCAACCATTGAAAATGCGTATGACGAAACATGTAAGATCATAGCCGTAAATGCAGAAGAAATCATTGAAAAAGAACCGCCTCTCCTGCAGGAAGCCTTTGCCAATATGCCCAGGATCCTGGTTGATTCCTGTGATGTTCTGGTCGTTGACCAGATTGGAAAAAACTTCAGCGGAGATGGTATGGATCCCAATATCACCGGAACCTTCTGTACCCCATACGCAACAGGCGGAATCCAGTCACAGCGCGTCTGCGTCCTGGATCTGAGTCCCGAAACCCATGGAAACGGGATCGGACTTGGCTATTCCAGCGCCACCACAAAACGCGTCTTCGATCAACTGGACTTATCCTCCATGTACCCAAACGCGATCACCTGTACGGTTCTGGGCGGTGTGCGGATTCCCATTGTCATGGAGAGCGACAGGGAAGCCATCCAGGTCTGCATAAGAACCTGCAATGAGATTGATAAAAAGAATCCCAGGGTTGTAAGGATTCCAAACAGCCTCCACATAGAACATATCATGCTCTCAGAATCCTACTATGAGGAAGCGAAAAACAACCCAAATCTGATCATTGAGAGCGAACCGGAATACCTCCCCTTTGATGAGGATGGCAATCTCTGGTAAAAAACACCACCGCTTTTCCCTGAAAAAAGGAAAGATGCCGCCAGGGCTATGGATATGCCCCTTCCGGTATCTTTCCTTTTATAACATTCTTACTGACCGCTCCTGGTTATATCCCTTACCCAATTATACTTTTTGTAATGTATGTACACAGCCGGAAGCTTTATGATCTCATCCAGGTTGATGATAAAGTACACAGCCAATATGTATCTTATATCCCAAACCTTCCAATGCTTCCAGAATCTCCTGCGAAAGCGGGTATTGGTTAAAATTGTCTGTCATTGTTTATTACCTTTCTCTATTTCCTCTTCCCCATGGCTTTGCAGAGGAGGGAGGAGCATTGTAAAGAACCAATCCTGGCTCTATCTTGGCCGCTGGGTTCTGGCCGTTTCAATCATGGCTGAGGTATGTAATACCAGTTCCGCTCCCATGGTAGTCCGTGTGGCAGTCCTTGCTGTATCCTATACAGTTCTGAACTGTCTGATGAACATTCTTCAGACTGCTTACTATGGCGTTCTGGCCGCCGTAGCAGGTCCGAACATGTCCAGCCGAAATGCAATGACCGTCAACATGACACGGCAGAGCACGGTTATCACCATCATTTGTTCCTTCATTCCTACCCTTGTTACTGTTCTTCCTTTTGGTAACTGGAACTATTTTATCGTTGCTTTCGTATTTATGATCCCTATGCCTTTTGCTCTGGGAGCAATCGCCAAATGCGCTGACGGCAAGGATGTTCCTGTCGGTGCTACCGCTTCTGTCAACCAGGTCAGCATCGGCGATATGTTCGGTACATTGCTTAAGAATCCCCAGATGCTGGTTCTTTTCCTGGTATTTACGATTCTTTACATTGCGCAGTTTACCTATCAGGCTAACTATACCTATTACTTTATTTACGTTGTCGGTGATTTCACCAAGCTTACATTTGTTACTCTGATCAATGCCATTGTCGGCTTCTTAGCCGCCATGGTTATGCCAAAGCTCGGCGCAAAACTGGGCAAAAAATGTCCTGTGTATTTGGATTTCTCCTTATGAGCATTGCACTGATCCTGGTATCATTTTTCGGTGCCCCAAATGGTGTTCCCAACCTGACCGCTTATATTATCCTCATGTCTCTGATGATGGCCGGAACCTATACCTGGATGCCCTACATGGTAGTCCTTTACCTGGATGCAGGTGAATATTTCCTGTATAAAACCGGAAAAGATACCCGTGCGATCGCTGCCGGCCTGGCTTCCCCGCCGATGAAGATCGGTATGACCGTGGGCAATACCCTTGGCCTGGCTCTGTTGTCTGCCATCGGTTTTGTTTCCGGAGGCGTATCTCAGGATTTACCGTACACGATGACTGGGGTTCCCAGAGAGCGCCGTTCTTCTGATTCCCCTGCTGCGCCTCTTTGGTGCCACTGACACAGTGCTGCCCTATGCCATTGATTGCGGCCACATTTATCTTCTTGGTACCAATTCGTCTTCCACTGGGGCGTGAAAGGCGCTGCCTTTGCCACCATCATCAGACAGTTCGGCACGCTTGTCTTCAACCTTCTTTACCTGAAAAAGTTCCGCACACTGAATCAGCAGACGATCAAATACGGCGCGCTGTCTCAGTACGGTGCGGATGTTCCTCTGACCGTAGAACTACCTCTTCTTCTAAATATTTCTTAAGCCTTTTCAATTTCCCTTCTGTCATCACTTCGGAATAATGAAGACCTTCATAGGTTGAATGTAATACAGGATAGCGCTCCTTTGTCTTTAGGATCAAATGCTCTGAGATCATCCACTCAATCACTGATTTCACCGTTTCGCCCGACAGTTTCTTAAGCACTCCGTATTCCGGAATTTTATCCAGCCTGTTATCTGAAATACGCTTATTATCAACGCCTCTAAGAACATCTGCCAGCATAGATACTCCGTAAAACCTCACGCGGCTTACATTCTGGAGCGCTTTTACTACTGTAAAAATCAATTCATTAAGATCAAGCTCATTATATACCACCGGTTTTAAATCGGCCCTTTGAATTATAATAAAATCATCCATGGCCTTTGCCTGACGCACATTTGGTTTATAATCTGATGTTTTCGTCTCAATCCCGGATAATTTCAATTCCTTTTTCACTGATGCTTTTACAGATTCCCCCTTCACGATAGGAGCAGCTTCCGGTTCCATATCATACCCCATCTGATCATAATAATACTTCTTTGCAATTGTTCTTCCGCAGCCGGTTCCATCCGTTTTATAATTTGTGCACCCCAAAAAGAATCCATTCTGTTTCCCCGATTTTACAATAAGATATCCATCCCTGCACTTATCACATTTCTGGATAGCCAGCTTTCCTGCCCGAAAATCATTCGTCATAAATCCACAGACCTCCGGTTCATTTGTACAGATATACAATCTTAATCCATAAGATTTTTTATACTTTAGCTGCAAAGGATATCCGCATAAGGGACATGCTTTCTTTGCTTTGCCTGCAGCCTCTTCCTCATTCCAATCACCGTGCAATAAGACATTTCTGTAATCTCGCTTAAGTTCCAGCAAAAACTCTGACGGATTTTTCTCCGGAGCGATAAAGAAAACTCTATTCTTGGTTCTTGTCATCGCCACGTAGAAAAGTCTTCGTTCCTCTGCATAATCAATGGAACAATCTCCTTTGATCACAAAGGCAAGAACCGGATCATCCTCTATTTTAGAAGGAAATCCATAAGTCTCATTCTTTCCGTTTACAATAATAACATCATCATAGCCAAGTCCTTTTGAAGAATGCGCTGTCATAAATGTAATATCCAGTTTAGGGAACTTCACACTCTTTACCTTATTGCCACGATTGATATATTCAAAGAGGCCGGAGCGTTCCAGCTTATCCCCATCAAAACCAAAACGTCCCAGAAGAAGTATGGTTCCGGGCTCCTTTTTCTCTTTTTTCTTATACTCTAAAAGCTGTGCCAGGGCAGTTTCTACAGCATGCGCTATGGCGTAATTTTCTCCGCTTCTCCGATTTCCATCCCTGCCTTTTGAGGTGCTGTCATAGGTATAAATAAGCACAGGGTCTTCGATATGCTTTGGTGACAGCAATCTCTTGTTGATCTGTTCGGAATTTTTCTGAATGAAATTGCCGGCTATATCAATTACATCCTGGGAATTGCGATATGTCTTTACTATTTTTAACAGCTTCGCATAGCCCATCTTTTCCTCAAATTTCGTAAACAATGTAATATCTGAACCACTGAATGCATAAATAGACTGCCAGTCATCGCCTACTGCAATAATCTTTGCATCTGTCACCTCTGCCAAAGCTTTTGTGAGATCAAATCTCTGTCTCGATATGTCCTGATACTCATCTACAATGACATATTTGAAATCAAGTTTCTGCTTCATCTCCTTCACTTCACAAAGGATTCTCGCAGACTCGTTAATCATATCTTCAAAGTCAACAGCCTTTTTCTCATTTAACCAGCGCTCATATTCCAAATAACAGTCATTACAGATATCTAAAAATAATCTGCTGCGGACATTCCTTGTGGAATGATACATCCTGTTGAATTCTTCTGCAGTATATCCATTTACTTTAAAATTAGAGATGAATCTGCATATAAGGTTAATGAGCTTTCTGATATATCGGTTCTCCTCACCTGCTACAAGCATTTCCATTACTTCTTTGTTAGACCTCGGACGGAGTGCAAAACCCTTCGCCTCTAATTCAACACGCAGATGTGTCAAGAGGGATCTGCGGTCATTATAACTGGAAAATGTATAGATTAGGGTCGTTCCATGCTGTTTGTGCACCCGAACCTTATCATTTACACTCTTTTTATATCTGTTCAGTTCTTCCTGGCTATATCTGTCGTTTTCTCCATTTTCGGAGATACCAAAATGTTCAATATAAGCACTTTTTCCGTCTTGATAAATAATAAAATCCGGTGTATAAGGCTTTCTGGAATATAAAATATCATACTGATAGATTGGCTCATACTCATATTCTATATTATTTAAATATAAGAAGTTCGCGATCTCAACTTCCTGATGAGACCTGAGTACCTCATTTTGAATCGTTACAGATTTTTTGGTTCTGGCATCAATGACTTCTCTTTTAAAATCTTCGAGGTCACTGCGCATAGTGGAGTAATTTGCTTTTGCAATATTATTGAAAAAGCCATTAAGGTCATCGCCTTCATATGGTGCATCGAAGTAAGAAGCAAAAAACATGATCAGTTTATTCACTACACTCTCATTTAGCATGATTGAACCGCGAAAATAATCTCTTATCACAAAATAGAGACGTGAACTATCCACGATATTCAATTTTTCTTCCGGGGAATGCTTATGAATAATTGCATTACCTGTAGAATGGAACGTTGCAATAGGACATTCAATACCTAAATCCCTCTGAATCTTTTCTTTTAATTCGTTCACAGCTTTATTGGTAAATGAAACCACAAGAATCTGAGAAGGAGTAACCCCCTTCTTATCCACCAGATATTTAACCTTAGCAGCTACTGTTGTTGTCTTACCGGCTCCTGCTCCGGCAATAACAAGACAATAATCCTCATCTGTAAGGACTACTTTCCGCTGGTCTTCATCCAGCACGATTGCCGGATCCACGGTTTTTAAAATATTATCCAGATATTCCTTATTATCCTCCATTGCCTGGGTTATGTAATCGTCATTATGTTTATCAATATATGAAGAAATGTTCTCATATAAATCTATCGCTGTATGGATATCTTCTTCCGATATGTTATTACAAATACAAAAATTTTCAATCATACCGCTTCTTTGTAATACATTAAAAGATTCAATAACTTTTTCATACTCCTTAATTTTAGCCGCATAGCCGCTTTTAGCTATATATCTTTTTTCACGCAAAAGACTATCCATCATTGTCTTAAAATCCAGTAGTTTTATTGCCATCTCATTTTGAGGAGCGGGCTGTTCGTTAGAATTGCCAGGTTTTTTTGATTTCTTATTCAATTGTTTTTTACCAAATCTGAGTATTTGTTTTATAAAATCCACCTGCAATAACCTCTTTCTGATTACGAGAACCCATTATAGACCCTCATTCTATTTGTTAATATCATTATCTTATCATACTTACTTTCTTCTTTCCACAATAAAAGCCAACGGGTGCACGGCTCTTTCCTGCACCTGTTGGCTTAATATCTTAAATGTCGGATCAATAAATTTATATATCTTCTTGTATACGTCTGCCAAAAATAAATCAGAGAGCTTTTCTATATAATCGTGACTTCACCAGGAGTGTCGCCAGCGTCACTCCTCGTAAAAAGCGCAGTTGCTCCTGCTATTTCCATTGCTATTGGATATTTGTAGTGTTTCACTTTTGGAGCCCTCCTTTTTTCCGTCTATTGTAGGTATCAATATCCACGACAACCAAATCCCCCTTGATAATGATAGTTTTCTACAATCTAAACCGCCGGAATCTCTCCCGGCGGTCTTTTCGTGTTCCCTTTTATTAATGTTTTATAAATGTAGCCCCCTTATACCAGCCTCTAAACTGCCCAATCTCTCCCCCTTCTCATTTCACCACAAGATGCGCCACACTGCATGGCGGCAGTTTAAACTTAAAGGCACCATTATCTAAAATGATATTTGGAAGAGGTACCGGCTGCACCTTTGACGGCTCCTCAAAAGTATTCTTTGCATGGATATCTCCAGCCAGTAACTCACCCGTCACTTCTTTAACAACCTTCTCTGTAATTTCAGTCTCAATCTCACTGGATTCATCTGCTGATAAATTGGTAATGGTTATATGTACCTGTCCAATGGCATCAACTGATACGGAATGCGTAAGATTTGGAACCATAAATGCCTCCTCCAGACCAATCCTGGAAGTTTCCAGGATGCTTTCCACAAGAGAAGCTCCCTGACGGCACTTATACATCTGAAACACATGGTATGTAGGCGTTTTTATCATCCGTTCCCCTTCCGTCAGCAGTACAGCCTGAAGCACATTTACCATTTGGGCAAGATTAGCCATTTTCACTCTGTCACAGTGTTTGTTAAATAAATTAAGGTTGATTCCCGCAACAAGAGCATCGCGCATGGTGTTCTGCTGATACAGAAATCCCGGATTTGTACCCGGTTCACAGTCATACCAGGTTCCCCACTCATCTATGATCAGTCCAATCTTCTCGTTTACATTTTCAATGGGTGAATCCTCACCCACATAAATCCCGCCGTAAATACAGCGCCCCAGATGTTCCGAAAAATGCCCGTAAATTTATGAATCCGTAATTTATTCATTCTACCATCCCTCTGCTTCTGAAACTGCAGTATCTCTGTTTTTCAATAATCCAGCACTTTCACATGAAAATTTTCAAATGCGGCACAGCCATTTTCCGCAAACATACCAATGTAAGTGCCTGTAAATGTCATATTTCTCGTACTTTCTGTGCAGAGGCCTACCGTCAGCCCGCTTCCCAGTTCCACAAATGTTTCACCGTCCAGACTATAAGAAAATCTGTAATATGTTTTATCTGATACGATCCGCAGCATAACATTTTCTGCTGCAGGAATTTCTGCACTTGCTGTAACTGTAAAAATGTCATGAATATGTTTCGCCAAGCAAACTTTCCATCTGTCCATTTCTCTGCTCAGATAAATCTCATAGTGATAGGAATCATTATAATAAGCAGTAAGACCTGCACGCATTCCCTGTACTGCATCCAGCAATGAAACAGCTGCCACGGATACCGTCTCAAACCCTTTCTGCCGCACACCAATCCAGGTTGGACTTGCCATTTCATTGATGGTTGTACTGGTTCCTTTAAGAATCAGTTTTCTCTTTGCAGTATCCCTCACATAATTCTCCATAGATGGATTCCTCAGGAAATTATAATGCAGGCTGAACCTATCCTGTGAAAAATCGTCTGCAAAATCCCGATTGACCGGTGCCGGGCTTTCTCCGGGAAGGGGACCATCCATCTCCGGTGAGATCAAACCGTTTTCCCCTACAATAGGCCATCCGTCTTCTGTCCACACAACCGGCGTCAAAAAAGTCTCACGCCCCAGATTATGAAGCAGTACCCTGTCTTTTTTCTCCTGACATGGACGGATTGCCAGACAGACCAGCCACCAGTTACCATTGTGGTCCTCTATCATATCTGCATGGCCGGTACAGTAAATCTCCTCCCTCATGTCATCTCTGTGAGTGAGTATCGGATTATGGGGGCACGCCTCAAATGGTCCGTAAGGGCTGTCTGACCGCAGTATGGTTTCCATATGTCCGTATTCCGTGCCGCCTTCAGCCAGCATGAGATAATATTTTCCAAACCATTTATAAAGATGCGGGCCTTCCGCATACCTGCCGCCGCATCCTCTGCTGATCACCACGCTTTCCGTGAGCCGCTCCCCTGTAAAAGGATTTACCTGGCAGAGGAAGATCCCGGTTTTTCCTTCACTGTCCATACTGGTGGATGCAAAATACACTGTTCCGTCATCATCAAAAAGCAGGGACGGGTCAATTCCCCCCTGATCTACCCAGGCAGGCTCCGACCATCCTTTTTTCATATCCGTGGTATGTACAATAAAGTTCCCTTTACCTGATGTATTCGTTGTTGTCATAAAAAAAGTTCCCTGATGATAACGGATTGTAGGTGCATAGATTCCTCCCGACGGCCTGCACCCATGTAAATCAAGCTGAGATTCTTTTGTAAGGCAATACCCTTCAAGCTCCCAGTTCACAAGGTTCCTGCTGTGATAAACAGGAACTCCCGGATAAAATTCAAAAGATGAATTAACAATATAGTAATCCTCTCCTACCCGGCAGATTGACGGGTCAGGATTGTATCCGGAAATAATCGGGTTTCTGTATTTCATTTAAGTTGTCCTCCATTTTGTCTTGTTATAGTTGTGTTTGTCAGGGAATATCTCAGCCTTTCAGACCGGACATTTTTATTCCCTGGATAAAATATTTCTGGCAGGTGGCAAATATCACGAGCACAGGCAGCAGAGAAATCAGTGCCATGGACATCATCTGCCCAACCTGGACATTTCCCTGAGAGCCTTTGAAAAACTGCAGTCCGATGGCAATTGTAAACTTATCATTGGAATTAAGATAGATTAACGGATTGAAAAAATCATTCCAGTTAAATACCAAAGCCATCACCAAAACAGCCAGCATAACAGGTTTTACTGCCGGAAGCAGAATCCTTGTGAAAACCTGCAGGGAATTTGCACCATCAATCTTTGCCGCCTCATCCAGTTCCTTTGGCAGAGTCCTGAAGAACTGGATAAATAAAAAGATATTGAACGCGCCTCCCCCAAGCCAGCTTGGGATAATAAGCGGCCATATGGTATCCACCATTCCCAGTTTGTAATAAAGCAGATACTGTGGAATCAGTGTGACCTGAGTCGGCAGCATCATGGTTCCCAAGAGCACCATAAACAGAATCTTTGATAATCCGGACTGGAACCGTGCAAACCCATAGGCGACTACAGAGGATGACAGTACGGTCCCTACTGTGGCAAGAAAGGTGATCACCGCAGTGTTTTTAAAATAAAGCTGAAAATTGGCCCCTTTCCATCCTTCCACAAAATTCTCGATTGTACCGTGCTTGGGAATAAGAGTGGGAGGCATACTATAGATATCCGACATTGGCTTAAAGGATGTGGAAACCATCCAGATAAATGGGAAAAGGCAGATAACAGCAGCAATGACCAGCACAAAATATGTCAGTATCCTTGCCATTTGCTTTGTCTTTTTTTGTGATCTTGTACGCATATTTTATCTCTCCTTCTCCTTAATCATCATAAAACACCCAGAATTTAGATGTGGATACAACTACAATTGTGATCAGCATGATCACCGCAAACATACTCCAGGCCATCATGGAAGCATACCCCATCTTCCCATATAAAAATCCGTTGTTATACAAATGCATAGCCGCCGTATAGGTACTGTTCAGTGGACCGCCGTTGGTGAGGATCAGCGGCTGCTGGAATACCTGGAACGCTGCGATCACTGTAACAATAAGATTAAAATATATGGTGGGCGTACACAAAGGCAGCGTAATATAAAACGTCTGCCGCAGGGAGCCGGCCCCGTCAATCTGTGCGCTTTCATAATAAGACTGAGGAATATCCTGTATACCTGCCAGCATAATGATAATGTTATTTCCTATGGTCCACAGCGACAGGATCACTATGGAAATCATGGCTACATTTTTATCCCCCAGCCAGTTCGGCCCCTTAATTCCCACAAGGGATAGTATGTAATTGATAATTCCAAAATCTTTCTGGAAAATCCATCCCCAAAGGATCGTCACCGCAACCCCTGAGGTAATATATGGGATATAAAATGCAGTACGGAAAAATCCCAAACCTTTTACTTTCTTGCTCAGAAGCAGTGCAACAAAAAAGGCAAGTATAATGCTGCACGGAACGAACATAAATACATATTTTAGTGTATTCAGAAAAGCTCTCCTGAATAGAGTGTCATCCGTAAATGCGTATTTCCAGTTATCCAGCCCCACAAATTCCCCGATTCCCGTAAGATTCATATTTGTAAACATCAAATAAAAAGAATACAAAATCGGATACAATGTAAGTACAAGGAATCCGATCAGCCAGGGAGCTGTATAAATATAAAAATTCCTGGCTTCTCTTTTTTTCATGGTTGTATATTTTTTTTGTTTTCCCGGTTTCCTCAAAATTCCCATGCCTCCAATCGACCATAGAAAGTACACACTGTGAACCCACTATTGTCATGAATTATCAGAGGTTACCCCCGGTTCAAAATAACCCGGCGGATAACCTCTGCTTCTGTGTCATCCTGACTGTCAGTTACCGTTTGCCTCGTTAAATGCCTTTTCCAGAGCCGGATAGTATTCTTCCATGGCTTCCTCTGCAGTCTTGCCGTCTATGGTTACTGACTGCCAAATCTGTGTATACACATCGCCGGCTGCTGAAAATGCACCGCCCCATATATTCAGTTTCGCACCGGACAGTCCGTCAAGAAAAGCGCTGTTTTTAATCGGTCCATACTCTAAATCCTTATAATAGGTCTCTGCAATATTTTTGCAGGATGTAAGACCGATCTTACTGGTTTCTTTCGCCATATCTTCATTTGCATACGCTGCTTCTTTCAAGAAAGTCCAGGCTGCATCTTTGTTCTTTGAAGTTTTCAGCATAGCATAGCCGGTGGCGTACATGAGATTGTTCTTTCCGTTTTCCACTTTAGGCATAGAGACAGCATCCCATGCAAAATTATCTCCCACTTCCTCTGCAATCAGCTTTGTCTCAAATCCGCCCAGTGTATACATGGCCGCGTGTCCAGATACAAATAACTGTTCCTTCGGGAGGCTCTTTGCTGCTGTGTCATCCGGCATTGCCTTGCTCTGAACCAAATCTCCAAATAAATTCAGTCCGTCTTTTACTTCCTGGCTGTTAACTTCACATGTCTTTAAGTCATCTGAGTATGCACTTCCGCCTTTACAGATCACAGACAAGCCTGCATCGATCCAATGGTTTACTATTCCGTAGGTAGCATCCGCTCCTTCTCCTCCGGCAAACTTTTTAGCGTTCTCTGCCAGGTCGTCCCATGTCCAGTCATTCGTAGGATACTCTACACCAAACTTGTCAAACATATCTTTGTTATAGGCCAGGACAAAAACATTCTCCAATAAAGGCATAGCCTCCAGTTTACCATCCGGGCGGTAATATGGTTCAATCATCCCCTCTGTTATTACAGATTTGAGGTCAACGCCTTCTTTTTCCACATAAGGATTAAGGTCTTCATAATATTCCGTATATAACCCGTAATAATCCGGAGACATCTGGATAATATCCGGACCGGTGCCTGCTGACAATGCTGCTGTCATCTTCTGGTCCCATACATGGTCAGCTGTAGGAATTACAGAATGTTCAATCTCTATTTCCGGATGTGCCTTCTGAAATGCCTCCACCATTGTCTCTCTTGATTTCTTCTCCTCATCTGCTCCCCAGGACCATATTACCAGTTTTTCCTTGCCGTCTGCTGTTTTTGCGTTTGCCTTTTCTGAATTGCCGCCGCAGGCTGCCAAACCTGCAAGCATTACCCCAACGAGACCCACAGCTGCCAATTTTTTTAATTTCATAATTCTTCCTCCATCCATTTTAAATAAATTTATATATACATCAAAGCTGCGCGCTGTACTTTGATATATGTTCCTGATTATGTAAAAACCTGCTAAACAGCTCCTATATTTTTTACTGTCTCTCCCTCCAGAATTTCAAATGGAGAGTAATTCATGTATTTGTATTTGTTTCCTTCTAATACATTTATTAAAACATCTACACATTCAGCACCCTGGCGTTCCGGGTAGATGGCTATTGTTGTCAGCTTCGGCTCATATCTTTTTCTTGTAAAAAGCCCGTCAATTCCTATAACAGAAACATCTTCAGGCACACTGTATCCCAAAGACTTTAACTCCTCCATCATTCCAAATGCCATATCATCATTAAAACAAATGATGGCCGTGGGCTTATGTGCAGATGCCTTATACATCCTCGCTGCCCTTCTGCCTATGAAAAACAAATCCAGGTATACAAACCCTTCCGCTTCGCAGCTGAAGTCCTTCTGGCTGCTGTTCTTTGGTTTTTCCGTCTTATCCAAATCTCCCTGTACATCAAGGATATATTTCCTGTAATCTTTCCCTATTTCCTGCATCATCCGCTCTTTCCAGTAGCGATAACGGAGATTTGCGTAGCCTTCATTAAAAGGAAGCGCCATACCAATTTTTCGATGGCCTTTTTTCCGGAGATAGTCAATAGCCGTATTGATAACTTTTCTATTATCAATAATAACTGCCGGCATAGGTTTGGCAAAAACAACTGATGGATCAAAACTCGCCGTAACTGTTGGCAGGTAATAGTTTTTTCCGATACTTTCCGCATATGCCTGTGCCACTGTCTCTGTAGGGAAAAGCGCACCGTCTGCCAATGTCTTTTTCACTATCTCGAAATCCCGTTCATTCATGATAGCCATAACGTGGTATCCCTTTTTTTCAGCTTCCCTGGCCATGCCATGGTACATCTGGTTATAGTATGTTCCCGTAAGGTCTCCGCAGAAAAATAACAGCTGGTATGTCTTCTTCTGCTGCAATGCCATTGCCACAGGATTGGGCATATACCCTACGCGGTTCGCAATCTCCAAAATTCTTCTCTTTTTTTCATTGTCAACGTATCCGCTGTTATTAAGTGCTCTCGAGACCACAGACACCGAAACACCGGCCTCTTTCGCTATATCTTTCCTGGTAACATTTTTTTCCATGATTTACTTAATTTTTCCCTTTGTGTAATATGCACTATTTGTATAGTCACTATACTATATGATATGGCCGAAATCTTCAATATATAGAAACATGGTCACGCATCCACATGGGCGAGTTGGTTACCAACACTCTGTTCTTGGCAACACAGTATGCATTTTCCAGAACACTGCCGATCCGAATAACTATGGTTCTCGCCACCCGTAAGCCTATGTGGCAGACTGCAAAGGTATTTTCATTCCTAAAAAGCCGTCCAGCACCTGCCCCACATAAAACAGCACGTCCCGAAAAGATAGCCGGAAAAGCGTACACTATTGTAAAAGAAAAAAAGCACCGTGGCAACGGTGCAGAGAAAATATAAGAAAGGCTATCGCACAGCATGTGCGATTTGGTTCAAAACGTAAAATATAAACTTGTACCTACTGAAAAAACTCAACTTGAAATCATGATTTCCGCTTCCCGATGTCAGAATCAGTTCAATTTCTTTTCCGTCAGGGATCAGTTCTTAAATCATAGGACCATTATATTCCAATCCTTGAAAAGATGCACTTTTACCGTGACCGCTACCAAAAGGATTTCTGATTTCGGCTAATTTTGACAGTATAGCTCTCAAATTCCCCAAAACAGCCTTTATGGTAGCCGCCCCCTGATCTGTTTCCTGTACATTTGCTGGCAATAAATTCAACACGTCCATTGTTTTACTCGTAAGTTGGGGAACATCATCTGTTTTATTCCATTCAATGCCCAAATCATCCAAAATTGTTTTGCAACAACTTTCTATAAGTTCCTTTGCCATCCTCATAATTTTTATTGTATTCATATTCCATATTATCTTCATAATGATGAAATAAGCGGGAAGTTTGAAAAACTTTCCGATGTATCAAAAAACAGCCGGAATCAGCTTACACACTTTTGATTCCGGCTGCCGCCTCATTCCAACTCTTTTTTACACAACAGTATCCCTGTGATTTTCAAATCCCACATGCAGTATCTCTTCTCTCACATGGAATGCCTCACACGAGATCACAGCCTCCCGCTGCCCCGTGCCGCTCACCAGGATTCGTTTTTCCTCCCCGGGCATGAGATAAAAATAATTATCACTGAAAATAAGGTAATTCTTCTCGTCCGGCTCACCCCGATCCTCAAATCTCACACCGACGGCCAGAGACGGGTGATGCCGCTTCTCCCGCACGACTGCCTCTGCCTCCCGGGCCATCATCTCCAGAAATTCCGGCTCCTCGGAGGGTTTGTTCTCGATTCCGGAGCTGGACTGAATGTGGCACTGTGATATCCCGGATCCAGGGATGTCTTTACGTCCAGGGTGGTGACTGCCGCCTCCTGCTCTGCTTCCAGCCAGACGTCCTTCCAGATTCCCAGGTGAATCATCCGCGGACAGAAGTCCCACCAGTAAGTCATCCTGCACTTGTGGGTTTTTACATACCGGGTCTTGCTGACCTGAGGCTGCTCCTCAGGAGCCTTCTGGATCACGACGGCCACCAGGTTCTCTCCCTGTTCATCCAAAAGTTTTGTGACGTCACAGGAAAAGGAAGTAAACATGCCCCTGTGTTCGCGGTACACCCAGGTGCGCTCCGGGATCCACTCCAGAATGAGACTGTTTTTCTCAAAATAAGGGTCAGGGATTTGCCCGCTGCGGAAGAGATCGTAGGTCACACTGGAGGGTACCGAACCGGGCATCCAAAAACGCACATCCCTGGTGTCCCTCTTGTGGGCATTTCTCCACACCCAGTCCTCACCCAGAAACTCCTTCATTTTCCAGTCTTCACCGCTCAGATTAAATCTTAACATCCTGCCGTCTCCTTCCTGTAATCCAGTGCCGCCTGGTAGATGGCGATCACCTTCTCGGGCGGAACATTGTCCAGAATATTATGTACCGGCGCAAAGATATAGCCGCCTCCGGGGGCAAAGATATCCAGAAGTCCCCGCACGTGGCGATAGATCTCCTGGGTGTCCTCCGTGGAGTTGACAAACCCCTGCATGTCAGCGCCGCCGCCCCAGAATACCAGGTCCCTGCCGAACCTTCTTTTCAGTTCCGCCGGATCCATCCCGGGGGCCGATATCTGGACCGGATTTAATACCTGCACCCCTGCCTCGATCAGATCCTGGATCAGACTCTTGATGGCCCCGCAGCAGTGGAGTCCTACCTTCACCTTCGGATTCTTGTTCCGCACAAACTGGTAGATTTTGCTGTGGTACGGTTTTATCATCTCCCGGTACATCTCAAGTTTTCAAAACCGAAGGACTGCTGGCCCGCCTCGGTGATCTCCGGCAGAACCATCTTCTCCTTCAGCTGACCGATGGTCTCCACATCTTTCAGATAGTAATCGGTGTTGTCGTAATAGATCCCGTTTTCGGGCGTTTTCCGATACATTTTCCGCTTTCGTCCCGGATCTCATAGTCTCCCCCCTCATTCACCTAGAGATTGCTCCCCACCGCATTGCAGCCCAGCGACAGGACCGATGCAATCATCTCTCGTCGAGCCGGCTCTCAATATATCCATGTCAGGCCCTCTCCTCGCTTTCCCCGGAAAGATTGATATTTTTCAGCCATCTGCCGCTCTTAAATCTCCAGACAAAGCACACGGAGCGGAAAATCCAGTCCACACCCATGGCCGCCCAGATTCCGAACAATCCCAGACAAAAGTACCGGCAGAACAAGTAGCTGCAGCCGATCCGGAAGGTCCACATGGAACCCACGGACACCGCCATCGTAAATGTGGCGTCGTAAGCGGCACGCATGACATTCGGCAGAGAAAATCCCGTGGGCCACAGACAGGCGGCGCAGACGGAGTGGAAGATAATCAGTTCCACCGCCATCTTCGCGGTCACGTCACTGACGCTGTACCAGCCCACGATCCAGCCGGAACCCAGCACGATCAGCAGGTTGATCAGTACCATGCCCCCGTAGGCCATGAGCATCAGCCTCCTGACGTACCTCTTCGCCTGTGCGATCTTTCCGGCGCCGACGGTCTGCCCCACGACGGTGATCATCGCAGTTCCGATGGCACTGGCCGGGATCGTGGCAATCCCCGCCACGGTACCCACGATGGCATTTGCCGTGATGGACGCGGTCCCCAGACCTGCTACCAGACTCTGGACCAGGATCTTTCCCACCTGGAAAATACAGTTGTCCAGGCCTGTGGGGATCCCCACCTGCATAATTTTCCGGATGACCGCGGAATCCGGTCCGCTTTTGATCCGCCCCGAAAAGTGCAGCGGCTTGCCGGGATCCATCAGAATTTTCATCATGATCACGGCGCCCAGTATCCTGGACACCAGCGTGGACAGCGCCACCCCGTACACGCCCGCATGAAACTGCAGAATCATCACGGCATTCCCGATGACATTGATGACGTTCATGACCACCGAGACATACATGGTGATCTTGGAATTGCCCATGGCCCGGCTCAAAGCCGCGCAGGAATTGTAGATTCCCATAAACGGAAAGGATACGGCGGTGATATAAAAGTAGATCACCGCGTTGTCCATCACGGTCTTTTCCACATTCCCGTAGATTCCCCGCAGCAGCCACCGGTTACAGATCAAGGCAAAAATCATGATCACCACCGCAATGCCGGTGACACACAAGAGCAGCTGGTCGGCGGTCTTCACCGCCTCCTCACGCTTTTTTTCACCCAGGCGGTGGGCCGCCACCACCGCGCCTCCGGTGGCCAGTGACACAAAGGTGTTGATCAGAAGAATATTGATGGTGTCCACCAGCGAGACCCCCGACACGGCCGCCTCGCCGGCGCTGGATACCATGATAGAGTCCGCCATCCCCACCGTGATTCCCAGGATCTGTTCCAGAATCAGCGGCACAATCAGCGCAGTCAATCGTCTGCCGGAAAAAATCTCACTTTCCGCTTTCATTCTCTCCTCCCGGCGGGAGCTGTACCGCCTCCAAAGGTTCTTCCAGCATGTCACACGCCACAAATCCCCGGCTGTTCAGCCGCAGCGTCCGGATCTCATAAGGCGCAAGTTCTTCCCGAACCTCCCTGCCCATACACCGGATATCGGCACTTCCGGGCCTTCCTTCCGTCTCAAACAGACGGAAAATCAGATTACCTCCCTCCTGCGCACATTTCACCGCGGAGAGGTGCACATTTTCGGTGTTCATCTGAAGCAGGGCATCCGTTCGCTTAAAGTTCTTTCCGGTATGGCAGTTATCCCCCAGGTATTCCACGGGAAGATGCAGAAGATCTGCCTCCGAGAACAGACGTTTCTTTTCCAATGGCCGTTCATGCGGAATCCAGACAAGTTTGTACCGGAAGCTACCCTGGTTCGTGTAACCCTCGTCCAGCGTCTCTTGCATGGGACCGCCCTTGCCCCTGGCAAAGATGGTATTTCTCAGAAGGATCAGCTTATAACAGTTCCCCACCTGGCGGAAACCATACAGACTGTCGTTGATCAGGCCAATCCCGGAACCGTCCGCGTCATACACATCCGCAAACCGGTGTTGATAATGTTCACTGTTCTCATCCCTGCAGTCGACTTTATTTTCGGCCAGAAAAGCGGTCTCCGTGGTGACGGAAGGCTCCGCGGCCGCAACCGGAATATCCAGTGTGATCTGCCTGTGTTTCTCTGCATTTCGCAGACGGACATCCATCTTCAGACGGTCGCTGTCCTTCTCGAGTATGTAGTCGATCACCATCTCCGAATTGCGGAAAGCCAGCAGGAAACGCACACTCCCCCGCATCCCGTTGGATTCGACCACCCGGCTTTCGGTCACCCGGAATTCTCCTGTCAGCTGTTCCTCATAGACCATCTCGCCCCAGGCGCCCCGGTCGTCGTAGTAGACCCGGACGGCACTTTTGCTCTCCAGCAGTTCCCGCCCATCCTTTCGGATGGAGTCGGGGCATCCCGTCTCCGGGTCGAAGTGCACGCACAGGATGCCGTTGTCCAGACAGTCTGTACCGGCAGTAATCGGCGCAAGAGATTCCTCCCGCTCCGGCCCCTCCATAACCATCCGGTAGACCGTGTAACCGTAGGCGGGAACCTCCGCCTCAAAGAGAATTCCCTTCCGGCTGTCCGGAGAACTGTTCCCATTATTCGTCTCGCAATAGGGGATCTCCTTACTCTTCCAGTCTCTCAGCCGCAGCGGTTTCTTTTCCGCCCTCGGCACATAGACATTCGCCGCAAACACACCGGAGAAAGGAACCCCGGAGGCGTTGATGAGGATCAGAGGGAATCCCTCTCCCCTGGTGTCGATCTGGTTGGCGATCGCCTGAATCCCGTTGCGAATGATCTTTCCCGCGGCGGCAATCGCACCCTCAAATGCCTGGCAAGATTCGTCTCTGGCGGGTTCAATGCTGGTGCCCGCCAGCACATCGTGGAACTGATGAAATAAGGTCTCTTTCCAGGCCGCCTCCAGCTCTTTCTTCGGCCACCGGTATCCGCTTCGTCCCATGGTCTGCGCCATGGCGCTGATGATCTCTGCCTTCTGCAGCGTCCACTCCGCCCGCCGGTTCAACTCCTTGATCTTCTTGTCGCTGCTGTAGCACCCGTAGAAAATCCTTCCCATCTCCCGGCAGCACTCCTGGATTTTATCGGTCTCTACCTTGCTGAAAAATTCTTCCATCGTGGAAAAATCCAGTTCCAGATCCGTGTATTCCTCCCGCATCTCATAGATGGTCCGTATGTTCTCGACGGTGGGTCCGCCGCCGTGGTTCCCCACGCCGTAGAACACCGCCATCCGGTCATACCCGTATTCCTCCAGCGCCTCCAGGCTTTCGCTCAGGTTCCACTCCAGGGCAGGTCTGGTCCAGGCCATGTACTCACCCCCGGTCCGCTCGGCGATGACGCTGCTGCCGTTCTTCGCCTTCCACACAAACACCGGCGGGACCTGGACATGCTTTTTGTCCGGTCTGGACATCAGATAGTACTTGATCCCGCAGCCGCTGCAGATGGCAGGCAGGTTGGAGCCGTGGCCGAAGCTGTCGACGTTATAAGTCGTGGTGACGTCCACCCCAAAATTTTCCCTCACAAAACCTTTTCCGTACAGGAAATGGCGGATCAGGCTTTCGCCCGACGGAAGATTGCAGTCCGGCTCCACCCACATGCCTCCCACAATCTCCCATCTGCCTTCTGCCACCCGCTCCCGAATCCGCGCAAACTGCCTGGGGCAGTTCTCCTTCATCCACTCCAGGTAGGAGATGCTGGACTGTGTGAACTTAAAGTCTTCAAACTCTTCCATCCGGTCCAGCGCCGACATAAACGAGGACTTTACCTCCTGCATTCCCTCAGCCCTGTTCCAGAGCCAGACCGGATCGATGTGTGTGTTGCCGATCATATGAATCTTTTTCTTCTCCATGGTCACCCGATTCCTCTCACTTCTTTGCTCACGGTCTTTCTTCCCATCAGTTTCTCACTGTAAGCGTCCGGCTGGCTGCCACCCGCATACACCCGGAATCCGCCTGCCTCATACACTCTCGTCCCATCCGGGCGGATGATCTCAAAGTCTTCCGGGGCGATCTCGAATTCCACGGTTTTTGACTCCTGGGGTTCCAGATGCACCCGACTGATCCCGCACAGCTTCTGGTGCGGCACCCGCACACTGGCCTCCAAGTCTTTCAGATAAATCTGAACCACCTCGTCCCCGGCCATGGCTCCGGTGTTCGTCACAGTCACCCTGCCGGTTAAGCGCTCCCCGGCTCGGATCTCTTTTCGGTCCAATTCCAGTCCGGTGTAGGAAAATTCGGTGTAGGACAACCCGTAACCAAATGGAAACAGAGGATCCTCCTTCAGGAATTTATACGTCCTGCCGTCCATGGAATAGTCCGTGATTTCCGGCAGACTGTTTTCGTTGTGGTAGAAGGTGACCGGAAGCCGTCCGGAGGGACTGTAATTGCCGGCCAGCAGGTCAGCCACTGCGCGGCCGCCGCGGCCGCCCGGATACCACGCCTGGAGGATCGCATCCGCGTGCTCATTGCCGTACCCAAAGTCTATGGCGCTCCCCGAGAGATTGACGATGACCACCGGCGTATTCCGCTCGCAGGCCGCCTGTACCAGATCCCGCTGACACTGGGGAAGGTAAAGATTCTCCTTGTCCCCGCCCAGTTCCTTGTCGGTCATCTCCTCCCCTTCGATGGTCTCGTCCATACCGGTGACCAGAATCACCACATCGGCCTCATCGGTCATCGCTTTCACCTCGCCCAGACGGTCACCCGCATAGCCGGGGTCCTCCAGCTTATATTCATAGAGATGGCTGCCCTCGCTGTAATTGACTCTCGCCCCGGAAAATTCGGCCCGGATTCCCTCCAGTACAGTGATATATTGGTTGGCAGTCCCGTGATAATTCCCCTCCAGTGCAATGACCGAGTCTGCATTCGGCCCGATCACAGCAATTTTCTTGATTTTCTTTTCCAGAGGCAAAATCCCGTTATTTTTCAGGAGAACCAGGGACTCCCGGGTCATCTGTTCGTTGACTGCCTGATGCTTTTCACAGTCCACCACCTCCATGCCGATGCCGTCAAAGGGGGTCTCCCGGTCGAACATTCCCAGCTTCATACGGGTGGTCAGCAGCCGTGCCGCAGAGGTGCGGATCATCTCCTCCGTGATCTTACCCTCCTGGTATGCTTTCATCAGATACCCATACATATTACCGCAGTTCAGATCACAGCCGTTCTCCAGAGCCAGCGCCACCGAATCCGTGGCGGTGGCGGTCACGCTGTGATGGAGATGGAAGTCGGAAATCGCCCAGCAGTCGGAGGTGACATAGCCCTTGAATTCCCATTTTCCCCGCAGCGTGTCCACGAGAAGTGTCTTGCTCCCGCAGCAAGGTTCCCCGTTTGTCCGGTTATATGCCCCCATAAACCCTTCCACACCGCAGTCCACCAGCGCCTTGAACGCCGGCAGATAGGTCTCCTCCATGTCCTGTGCACTGGCCTCGGCGTCGAATTCATGCCGCACCTTCTCCGGACCGCTGTGTACCGCAAAGTGTTTGGCACAGGCGGCGGTCTTCAGATAGCGGGGATCGTCTCCCTGCAGTCCTTCCACAAAAGCCACCCCCAGCCGGCTGGTCAGATAGGGATCTTCCCCGTAGGTCTCCTGCCCGCGGCCCCACCTGGGATCCCGGAAAATGTTCACGTTGGGCGACCAGAAGGTAATCCCCTTGTAAATGCCGTAATCCTCGTATTTCCGGTACATATTATACTTGGCCCGCCCCTCGGTGGAGATCACATCCGCCGCCGTCTTCAAAAGCTCCGGGTCAAAGGAGGCCGCCATCCCGATCGCTTGTGGAAACACCGTGGCCATCCCGCAGCGGGCCACCCCGTGCAGTGCCTCGTTCCACCAGTTGTAAAACGGAATCCCCACATGTTCCACCTTCGCCGCGCCGAACAGCATCTGGGAGGCACACTCCTCCAGCGTCATATGATCCACCATATCTCTGGCGCGCTCTTCAAATGTCAATGTCTCGTCCTGATATTTTTCCATCTTTTCCTCCATAATGATGTTTTCCTGATTTTGCCGAAACGCATTCCCTTGAAAGGCATTTTATAACAAGCTCCGGAACTTTACTCTTCCTCCAGCAGATTTACCTCGCGCACAGATTTGTGGCTGCCCGATGCGCTGTAACGCAGGGTCAGTATCTCATGATGCCCGATCTGAAAGGGATAAACGCTGCCGCAGACGGTAAGTTCTCCCTCGCAGTCTCTGCCTTCTGTCTCCAGCAGACGGAAAATCAGCCCGCCGCCGTCCTCGGCTTCTTTCACCGCCATGAGCTTTACATTTTCCGGCTGAATATCCGTCATCGTAAATCCCTGCCGAATCTCTCCCTTGTGGATATTGTCGGCCAGATACAGACAGCGCTTCTCCGCCAGGGCGGCCAGACGGTATCTCTGACTCTGGGTATATTTTCCGCCGTGGGGCGCCAGGAAAAAGGTGAATTCCTGTTCGCCCTGATCCGCATAAGTGTACCCTTCCGCGGGGTTGTACCAGTTCTTTCCGCTGCCCTGGGCGAAGATGGCTGCCCTGGCCACCGGAAAATCCAGCCGGCCGTCCTGTATCACATAATCGTATTTCCCGTCATTTGCGGTGCTAAGTCCCCTCCCTTCACCGTCCGTCACATCCAGAAAACGGTGCATGCTGTACTCCACCCCCTCCTCAGGGGTATGTATATAGGTTCCGTAGGCACATTCGGCGTATGCCTGCCACGACCGACACTTCCCTTCGTCCTGCTGAGCGGACACCACCTCGGACGGGATGCCGGAAGGGCTCTTGGCCGGCGTACCCAGCGGATAAGAAATGCGAAGCATCTTCCATTCTTTGTCCCAGAATACCCGGGTCCTGACCTCCAGCTCCCTGGCCTCCCGGTACAGGATATAGAACTGTGTGATCCGGCTGCCGCCGTTTCGGTAGACGGCCCGCACCACCTTCCTCAGTGCCCCCGACTCCACCAGTTCCAGGCTCTCCGCCGTCATCCGCTCTCTGCTGTCCTCGTAACTTCTCCCCTGCATTCCGCCCCAGGTGTCCCGCTCATCCGTCCAGACCGGGTAAGAGACCTGGCCAGCCAGAGCCTCCCAGGAATGTTCCTTGTCCCGGAGGGAACACAGGTAGCCTTCTTCTGAAAACTCCGCCCGGAGATATTCATTTTCCAGCAGGTAAGGCGTGTCTTTCGGACAGTTGTCCCGGTTCTTTTCCAGTGGAAATTCCGGTTCTTTTCGGATGTCGCAGGCAAGCCGGGGTTCCCCGATCACGGTCCGGTATACCCGGAATCCTCCCGCCGGCAGATCAGCCGCAAACACGATCGCGCGCCGCCCTCCCAGATTATAATTCCGCACCTTTGCCTGGGTGTAGGTTCTCTGATAGGGCATCTCACGCCCCAAATCATCCTTCAGGATCAGGCCGTCCTTACAGAACCAGTTCAACTCCACCTCCACGTACCCCTGGAAGCGTTCCCCGGAAGGATTAAACAGAAACAGCGGGAATCCCTCGCCTTCCGTGGACTGGCTGTTCACGATATTCTGCATGGAGACCGCCCAAATCCGCTTGCACCGGACACTCACTTCGTCCAGCTGTCTCACGGCTTCGTCCCTGGCCGCCTTTACCGCAGTCCCGCCCAGCGTGTCGTGGAACTGGTTGAACAACAGGATTTTCCAGAGTTCGGCCATCTTCCCGCCGTCCGCGTGGGCACTGCCCGTCAGACACCGCTCCATGGCCAGCATCATGTCGGTCATCAAAAGCCGCCGCTCGGCCACACGATTCCTGTGTTTCAGCTTCCCGTCCATGGAATAACAGCCGGTATTTATCTTGTCAAAGAATTCCCTTCGGACCGGAAGTTTTGCCCGCTCCTCCTCCGTCAGGCTGTCAAAAAACTCCCCATACCCGGAGAACTTCAGCTCCAGCTCCGGTTTTTCCTCCCGAAGCCGATAGATCGACTCGATATTCTTTTTCGTGGGACCGCCGCCGTGATTGCCGACGCCATAACAGCAGGGCATCCCGTTAAGTCCGGCTTTTTCTGCCGCCTCCGCGGCCATCTCCACGGCCTCCTTCGTGGATTCATAGAACCAGGTAGTATACTCACTGGGAAGACTCACGGCGTTTACCCTGCTCCCGTCGGGACTCTCCCAACAAAATACCGGTGTGTCGAGGCGCGGGCGCATGAAGACATACTCCTGCATCCCGCTCTTTAACAGTATCTGGGGCAGCGTCACCGTGTGGCCGAAGCTGTCCGCATTGGAACCGGTTCTGCAGATCTCTCCGAACTTCTCCCTGAGATACCGCTGGCCGTAGAGTCCCTGTCTCACCAGCGCCTCCCCGCAGGGCAGAATACAGTCCGGCTCTATAAACCATCCGCCCGTCAGGCGGAATCTGCCTTCCGCCACCCGCTCCCTAATCTCGGCAAAAAGCCCGGGGGCCGTCCGCTCGATCCACTCCAAAAATGCAGTGGACGTGGCGATAAAAGTCATCTCCGAATACTCCCGCATCCTGTCCAGGGCCGATGAAAATGTGGCTTTTACCTCCTGCATCCCCTCGTCCCAATCCCAGAACCACACCGGGTCTATATGGGAATTACCGATCATATACAAACTTCGTTTTTCCATGCTCACCTCACGCCTTCCTCTATATCAATATCACTCCTGCACTCACGATCTCAGACCACTGGTTGCCGGCCACGGGAATCGTACGATATCCGGGATTCTCCCGTGTATCCAGAAGCAGCCGCTCTGCCTCCAGTTCTTCCAGTGCGTCCGTTTCCCCGGACACGTACGACCTGACTCTGGCGGCGGCGCGGATAAGGCGCTCTTTCAGGCCGCCGATCCTTATGTCCAGGATCTCCAGACATTCCCCGGCCAGCCGTTCAAGAGCCGCCCGGTCATTTGCCTCATAGGCCGCTTTCAGCCGTATGCCCAGATCACACTTTCTCCTGAACACCAGGGCTAAGGCCGCCAGTGTCTCAAAAATCATCCAGGTCGGCCCCGGTACACGACATAAGCCGTGGCTTGATCCAGCCGTCCTCTATGTTCTGTTCGTAATCCCACTCCGCATAGAGAGCCAATACCGGCAGGACCACCGTCTGGGACGCTTCCCCGCCATCGTCTCCCCAGCCGGTGACAATCACGTTTTTAATCCCGTGTGCCCGGCACTGCAGCATCTTGTGCTGCCGCATCATAGTGTCATACTTGTCGGTGTCTCTCGCATAATAATCCCAGTAGACCAATTCCAGACCCTCGGGAATCCGCCTTCGGATCTGATCTGTGATCTCGAGATTTTCGTCGTGGTATCGGTCCTGATTCAGCATCTTGAAGAACATGTCACTCCACATCATGCAGGAGTATCCATATTTTCTGCAACCCCGACCGTCACCAGCATCTCCGCCTGTGTCCCCAGACACTGTCCGTCCCTCCACATTCTGCATCCAATTCTCGCTCTCCTCCTCCCGCCATCGGGAGCCTTGAGTTCAAACACCGCCCGGTTTTCTCCCTGACCAGGACGCACGGTCTTCTGTTCGCAGGAAAAGCCTTCGGGCAGCAACAGTTCCATTTCCGTCTCTTCCCCACACCCGTCCAGAAGTTCTGCCTCCACAGAAAATACTTCCCCACACTTCACAACTTTCTGGTAGGGCCGTAAGATTACCGAAAAGTCGTTCAGCGGATTTAATCTGCCGTCCCCGGGGAGCAGTGTCTCGTGAAGTTCCCGCAGTTCTCTCCCCACCCGTTCCAGTTCCTTGTAAAATACAGGATCAGGTTCTTTCCTGATCCAATGCCCGGACAAAATCCAATCCGGATCCAAAGCCTTAAACAGAGCGGCACTTTCCTCAAAGTCTGTCACTCCAAAAACATTTTTATATACATAATTTGGCATTGTTCCCTCATCACCCGAGTACTGATCCCCGGAACAGAGGAACTTTTTCCCGTCCGCCGTAAAGCAGATGGCCGACGCAAAAAAAGTATGACCGGACAAGGGATAAACCGTAATTTCGTATTCCTCCCACTGGAAGGGCACCCGATATGCCCCCCGCCGGTCCACGGTGATGGGATCGTACCAGAGACAGGGGAGATCATAGTCCGACGGATGCTCCAGAATATCCGCATACGCCTCCGGGCAGATGACTTTCGTCCCGCAGGTCCTCCGGAGAAGATTCATGCCCGCCACATGATCGTCGTGATAATGGGTGGGAATACAGGCGTCGATCCGTCTGACGCCAAAGTCCCGTGCAAGAGCCGGCAGCGTGTAGAGCCAGGGTCTTCTGGCGCTTCGATCCACTCCCGCCGCAGTTCCGGCCATAAAATCATAGCCAAAATCAATGATCAAGGCCTTCCCGCTGTCGGAGAGCAGGACATAAGAATTCGCCATGCTGGTGCGGTTAAACAGCACATGATCCGTAATCTTCTCGTAAGGCTTATCACGCAGAAGAAACAGCCGGGGATTCTGCCCCCGCAGTCTGCATAAGTTTTTCAGGTTTTCCACAGTGGGAGGCACCGCGTTTTCCGTCTCCATCACTTCCCCGTGAGAGGGCAGCAGCCGGAGTATTTTCCGGTCCTTCAGATATAAAAGCGAGAGAATCGTGTGCGGAATCCCTTCCCCGCCGTTGTAACTCCACTGGGTTGCAGCCAGGGACCAGACCTTTCCCGGCGCATAGATCAGATCCCCGGTAAATGCAATCTTTTCTCCGTTCAGCACGGTCTCCACCGACACAGAGCCCGTCGTGTGGCCGGGAGTGGGGAGAATTCGAAACTCCATCCCCAGATATTCATAGACAGCATAATCACTTAAAACTCCCACTTCCACAGAATCCAGGATGGAAAACCGGTCCTGACGGTTGTTATAGTTGTTGTAGATCTCCCTGCTCTGCCACATCTCATCGGCTTCCCGAAAAAGTTCCGCCTCAGCCTCCGGCACCAGCACAGGGATGCCGGCTAAAACGGCCTTCGCTATTCCCTCCGCCTGATCCCGGTGATGGTGCGTCACCAAAACCGCCTCAACCCGGCCGATGCCCAATTCTGCCAGGACCGTAAACGCACTTCCCGTACCAAAATCAATCAGAATACAACTGTCTTCTTTTTTCACAACATATACGTTACAGGAATCTCTCACACAAAAGAGATTCTCCGAAATTCTTCTGATCTGTTCTGTCATATATAATCCCTGACCTTTCCTGTCTGTTTATAACGATTCAGCCCCTTCATAGTTACCTCTTTTTTATCTTTCTCATGATTCCGTGCGCTCCGAATCCCTATTTTCCCGGCCTCCATACAGACCGCAGCCAGAACCGGGCTCATCGACTGCACCTCTTCCTGAAACGGAACATCTCGGGGCCATTCTGCCCAGGCGCAGAGACGGACCGGCATCTGACCCGGAAGCACCCTCCTTTGGCCGCCAGGCAGACATCCCATCCCTCCTCATCCTCCTCGCAGGTAATCACGGTGACGCCGTAATACAGAGAAATGCCCGCAATCCGGCAGCGTTCCTCCGGCAGAAGCTTCTGTTCATCCGGAATCCGGCCGTACCTGCCCGCCGAACGTTAAGTCTCTCTCCAATATCAAAACCTCCAAAGGCAGTGCTTGTGTTCCGACACATTTATTCAGACACTCTCTAGCGTAAAATTATATTCGGGATCCCCGCAGGTGACCGTAAACGTCTTTTTCTCCAGATCCGCCCGCAGGACGGCCTTGCATCCGCCGCTCTCTCTTGTGATCTCCAGCAGGTTGTCAGGAAGTTCGGAGACAACCACCTCCCCGTCAAATGCGGGATATTCATTTCTGATCCGCATAAGCTTCAGCAGCTTTTGGACCACATCTTTTTGGACTTCCTGTGCGATTTCCCGGACGGTATAGTTGTGACGGCTGATATTGCGGGGGAAATCAGTCCGCCGCATCAGTTCATAATCATTCTCGCCCACCAGAAGTCCCATGTAATAGACCTGGGGAACACCCGGCGCGAAGAACTGAATCGCCCTCGCCAGCAGGTACGCATTGTCATCCCCGCCCAGCGCCGAATAGTAGGTACAGTTGATCTGATAGACCACTGGCTTATCCTTCGCCTTGGCCGAAAAATCCATCTTGAAGTTGGCCCCGTACTCCTCCGTCTTGCGGATCACCGCCTCCAGTTCCTCCTCCGTCAGAAGATCCTCCACATCCACCGTCCCGATTCCGTCGTGGGTATCCAGTGTCGTGTACTGATTGCGCGGGCAGACCGCAAACCATTCCTTCAGACGCCTGCAGTCTCCCGTGTACAGTGTGTGCAGGACCAGGACCGGAAGGGCAAAATCATAGACCGCATAGCCTTTCTCGGCGATCTTTAACTGTACCTTATAGTGGTCGTGAATCTCCGGCAGCATCGATACCTGTTTTTCGTCCAGGATCTTCTGCACCCGTTCCATCATCTCCCACATTTCCGGCTCGATGAAAAAGCAGGAGGTCTTATATTTCTTTGTGGCAAACGCAAATGCATCCAGACGCATCATGGAGGCACCGTGATCCATCAGATGGCGCAGTGAGCGCTCCACAAATTCCCAGGTCACATCCCGCTCCAGATTCAGATCCATCTGCTCTTCGCCGAAAGTACACCAGATATCCTCCTCCGTTCCGTCCGCAAACCGGATCCGCTCGCACGGCGCATGATTTTTCCGCTTGTTCAGCATGGCCACATCTTCCTCCGTGGGAGCGCCGCCCGGCCAGAACTCTTTGAACCTAAGAAACATATCTTTATAGGGCGAATCCTCGTGATTCCCGATAAAATCCAGAAACTGCGGGGATCTTCTCGAGAGATGATTGATCATAAAATCATACATCAGCTCGTAGTCCTTAGCGATGGCCTTGATGTCCTCCCAGGTTCCAAACTGCGGGTCCACCTCCTCGTAAGTCATCGGCGAAAAACCGCGGTCGCCGCTGCTGGGAAAGAAGGGCAGTATGTGAACCGCCCCGATTTCTTTCTTAAAATACCGGTCCAGCATCTCTTTTAATTCCTTCAGGTTTCTGCCGAAACTGTCGGCATAGGTGATCAACATAATCTTATTCTTCATGATATTATCCTTTCATCTAGTACAGCAAATAATAATTAACTGGCTATATCTTGATTTGATTTTACACCAGCAGCCTGCGCTTCTTCTTGACTTATTTCATCAAGCTTATATGTCCAGTGATAAACAACAGGCTCCTTGTTGACTTCATTAAAATACAGATAGATTCTATCTTCAAGTTCTTGTTTAGTTTGAACCGGGTTTCTTTTGATTTATGAGCTGAATGGTTGTCACAGACTATTCGGATAATATCTCCTTCCGGATACATTACATCCAGTTTTTTCAAAAGCGTTATAAAGTCGGAACTCTTATGGGTTTCGCTTACAATAGGAATTGCAACTCCTGTCAGCAGATTGATTCCTGCCAGTAAAGACAGAGTTGGCTTGTATCCCTGTTTTTTTGTCACATGAAACCGTATGCACCATAGGAGCATCCTCTGGAATGATTACGTTGCAATTTTCACCAAACTGCATTGACACCTGCTTGTAAACCAAAAGTGATTGTTTTAAGGCGTGGATATCCTTCCTTCTCTGCATTGTTTTGAATATGCTCATGCAATGCCCCCTTAGGGGGTGATTCAATCTAATATTTACGGATAACTGTCTAACTTAGTTTTCGGACAGTCTCCCCTACTTTTCATTCGTGCCATATTCTCTTCTGAGATCACTTCCGAATCCCCGAGCACCTTTGACAGAATGATGGTCTTTGCGATGCTCTCCATAACCTCCATCTTGTTGAAGGCATCCACCAGGCTTTTGCCGCAGGTCACGGCCCCGTGGTTTTTGAGCAGAATGGCATCGTATTCATCCAGAAACGGTTCCACCGCACGGGCCATCTCGATGGTTCCGGGCGTCGCATATTCCGCGAGCGCTGTTCCCCCCAGCATCATTTTCATCTCGATCAGATGATTGTCGGGGAGATTCTTCCCGGCCAGTGCAAAGGCCGTGGCGTACACGGGATGGGTGTGGATTACCGCACGCACATCCTCCCGCTTCTGGTAGATCACCCGGTGCATCGGATACTCTTTGGATGCCTTTCCCACGCCCTCGACGGTATTTCCCTCCAAATCCAGGACAATCATCTCCTCCGCGGTGACCAGCCCCTTATTTTTTCCCGACGGTGTGAGCAGGATGTGCTCCGCGGACACCCTGATGCTCACGTTCCCGTCGCTGGCCGTGACCAGATTTCTGTCATACAGCAGATGGCAGTATTTCTCAAGTTCCAGTTTTTCTTTCTCGTACATTTTCTAATTCTCCTGTCTTCCCCTGATCCCTCTGGATTGCTGCACACGCGGTGCTTTGGGCAGCTTTCTTTTGTCCTGCATGTCAAAAATTGATCGTCACTACGGTTTTTCCCTCTGTCTCGGTGTCGATCTCCCAGAGATTCTTCTCTGCGGTCAGTACGCCGGTACATTCTCTTCCGTTGACAAAGATTTTTGTGGGTTTTTGTTCCGCGTAGAATCCGAAACGTCCGCCCTCCCGGAGTATCACGGTCAAACAGTCCTCTTCCTCCATCGCCGCCTCGATCCCGTGAAAACTGATATACTTGTCCAGAAGGCCCACCGGTGCGGCCTGTCTCCCGGCCGGGAGCAGCAGATACAGGGCGCAGCCGTCTTTCGGAAGTGCGGCCATTATCCCTTCTGTTTTGTCCGCCCGCATGATTTCGCGCCGCATCCAATCGTAGAGATAATAGTCTCCTTTTGGCAGGTCATAGATATCCCCGGGCCCCACTTTCGTCTCCGCGTTGGTCCCGGATATATTGTAGACGGCCACGGCACCGCCCGTCTGGGACTGGCCGTACGCACATACATTGGTGACCTTCAAAAGCCCGGATTTCTCAGGATTGCAGAAGACACAGTCGGGGGACGGTTTTGCCGTGCGCTCCATCCGCAGAATCCGTCCGTCCCGGTATACCAGCGGCTTGACGGCTTCCCGGTCCGTCTCCCCGATCCTGTCGCTGAAATAGACCGGACCGCCGCTCACGGCTCGCAGAATCCCGTGCTTTCTGGCGTCCGGGTGGGAGGTCCAGAACATATCCCAGTCACAGTAATAGAGCATATCGTGATACAGGGCGTTATAACAGTTCTGCAGCAGATGCTCCGCAAACCCGTTCTCATTGTCCGGCACAAAATCATCGCTGTTTCTCACAAGTCCCGAACCGGGCCGGCCCAGGATATTCTCCATCGCCATGCCCATACAGTTGATCAGCCTGCCGCCCATGTAAGCAGCCGCCGCCCCCTCCAGCGCCTGGTGTGCGCCTTTTGCGGCGCGGCACACAGGCAGATGATTCTCGTAGTAATTCTTGACCGCGCTCTGACCGTCCACCTTCACAAAATCGATTCCCTCCGCCCGGAGACGCTCGTACCAGTCCCGGAAAAAGCCGTACCCCTTCTCCGGTGTGGGGTGGGGCAGCAGCTTTCCGTTTGTCGTCTCGATCAGATGGCCGGCTTCCTGAAGCGCAGCTTTTGAACCCGGCTCCAGGCCTCCCCAGTAACCGCCAAACGCATGCCATACACCGAACCAGTCGATCCGGCTTGATTCTTTTATCTCCCGGATCATGTCCGCAAACCCTTCCGGAAACTTCTCCTTCTCAGGGCCCAGATCATAGAGTCTCTGACCGTGGACTGAAAGCCAGCCGTCATCCATCAAAAACCACCGGACCGGCACCTGTTTTTCAGTCAGTTCCGAAGCCTTGGCCCGCACTTTTTCCTCCGAGATATCGGTGTAAAATGCATCCCAGCTGCACCATCCCAGGTATTCAAACATCTCCGGGTAGGTTCTTTTCTCCCGAAGCGGCAGTGCCCGCTGGCGGGCCAGTTCCGAAAAGGTATTTCTGACCGCCTCGTAAATCTGCGCGCCGCTGCCGAGGAGAAAGACCGGTTCATCCAGTGAGTCTCTGCCCGCCTGGTAAGCGGTCAGCGCAAGCGTCAGCACACCCTCCTTTCCGGGTGATGCGTATGTTTTATAGCACTCTCCGGACAGGGGCAGCAGGTAAGCGGCCCCCTCCTCCATCTCCATGTAGACGGACTGGGTGCGCGCCGGCATCTCCCCGAAACTCTCAATAAATGCCGGGCGGGTCCACCAGTCCCGGTGAAGATACATGGCCGTCATCCGGCGGGGTTGACTTTTCAGCCGGATTTCTATCTTTACCGGTTCCAAAAGCGCCAGATTGTCATTCTCCCGGAAAGGTTCATTATCCAGTTCTACCAGCAGACGGCCGCTCAACACCCGGCCCTTCTCTTCCAGCCGCAGAACCGCCCGGCTTTTCTCCCCCTCAAACACATACTCTGCGGCAGAGACTTCTCTGTCTTCTCTCACCTGCAAAAGCCTCTCCCCGCCGCTTTTTTGGCGGTTCAGCTCCAGACTGACCTCCGCAATCTGATGAATTGTCATATGGTGCCTCCTTTTTTCAGCCACGCATATTGTCCGGACTTCACGTTTCCATAGAGATGATCCAGGGGCATCAGATTGACCCCCTTGATGTAAATTTTCCTCCCGTTGACCACAAAGGTATAGGGCAGGGCGCCCTCATGTTCCGACTCGTTGTGCGCCAGCGCAAACGAACGGATTCCCTGCTCCCAGCACTTTTCGCTGACCACCCGTCCCGCTTCCAGAAGCTGCGCCTCCCCCCGATACAGCGGCTGTTCCCCGCAGCCGTTGGGGAACCAGAGTCTGGGGTTTTCCACCTCAATCTCACCAGATACCGAAGACTCCTCCACCACCCATTCCCGCACAATTTCAACAGAACCGCCGGAGCCGGACATTGTTCTGCCCTTTCCCAGCTTCTTGAGCTGTACGGCATCTTTGCTGTTTTTCTCGAAAGGATCCGACACCCCGCCATACCCACTGGGCACCCCTGAATGCTTGCCCTCGCGGGCGGGCAGACAGAAAGAACTGTCCGTCAAGGTATACCCCGAGGATACATGACAGTCGGTGAGTTCGGCTTCCTCCCGGATCTTCAGCACTGCCTCCTGCCAGAGGCCGATATTTACCAGATGAGTGGAAAAATCCCATTTGTAATTGAACCGGCTTTTCTGGGTAGATGTCCGGGACGTATAGCCGATCTGGCCCATCTCGCCGGGTACCCCCTGAAACAGCACCAAAAGCTGATTCTCTTCGCCGATCTTCCCTGTAATGTCCAGTTCCAGGGGCTCATACATGCCCCGGTGACAGCCCAGGCGCTCATCGTTTAAAAAGACCACCGCCTCATAATCCATACCTTTAAAGAGCAGGCTCACCCGCTCCTTTGCAAGGTCCCGGCCCTCCATCTTTTTCGGGAAGGCGGCCCGGTACATCCACCAGCGGTTCTCCACCCACTCACATTTCAGGCTGTTCAGCCCATAGTACGGATCCTCGATCAGCCCGGCCCGGAACAGATCCTGGTGCACGCCTCCCGGTACCTGCGCCGGGAACCAGGGGGGCACCCCGTGCAGAGTCTGCCCCGTCTCCATGCTTTTTTCCTTCAGCGGCACATAAGGCCAGTATCCCTTGACCTCCCAGTCAAGATTCGATAATGAAATCTCCATATGCATCCTTTCTCAAAACCAGAGCGTGTGTGAAAATTGCCTTCTGCAAGATGTGCTTCCACTCTGTGGGAGACGTGCAAATTGCGGGAATGAATTTTCATACACACTCTGTTATTCTGACACATCCTTCTAGTAATACACTTTGAATGTCTTGACCACGAAGCATCCGATTGAAAACTCGATGTTTTGCCCGTTCAGCGGAATTTCCTTCTCTTCCTCCTCACAGAGGTTCGTCTCGGCCACCCGCAGCACCGGCCGGCCGAATCCCAGACTGACTCTGTCGTCGGAGCTGTTCTTGTATTCATACAGACGTACCACAAACGCCCGCCCCTCCTCGGCCCGTTTTACGGTATCTACCACCACGTGGTCGGAATCGGTGCGCACCCCATCCATATTTGCAGTCGTTCAGGACAGACACGCCGTAATCCCCCTCGGAGAGATCCGCATACCGGTGGCCCGGCACTTCAAACTTCGCAAAATCCCACTCGTTATTGGTGTGGGTCGGCCGTTTTATGGAGCCAAACTGGATCTCATAGGTAGCCTCCGCCGTATGAACCGCGGCCGGAAAATATGTAAATATTTCCCGAATCTCTGTCTCATCGTTTTCTCTGTAAAGACTGGACTTCACATTCATTTCACCGCTCTCCTTAAGAGATCCCCTGCCACCGAAAGCGCCGCATAATCTCCCAGGGACTCTCCCAAACCAGCAGGAACTACCCGACAGACGGCGGCATTGTAGGATAAGGCTTCCTCCCGGATTACCTGTTCCATCGGACGGCGGAGCAAGTGCTCCTGACGCAGGAAAATACTCCCGATCACGATGGTCTGGGGATTCAGCACGTCGATCAGGACCGACAGCCCCTTCCCCAGCATTCTGCCGGTGTCTTCCCAGATCTTAAGCGCCAGTGCATCCCCCTCCCCGGCGGCCCTGCCCACCTGGGCGGTCGTCACATCCTCGGGGCGCTGACCGCTTTCCAGGATCCCGGTGAATTTTCCTTCCGCCAGCCAGGCGGCAATCTGTTCTGCCGCATAGCGGGCGATCCCTCCGCCGCTGCAGAATCCCTCGAAGGATCCCCGCTTGCCGTAGCCCTCGGGGCCCTCCTCGGCCAGGCGGATATGTCCGGCCTCACCGGCCATATCACAAGTCCCGCAGTACAACTTGCCGTCCAGAATCAGACCCGCCCCGAGCCCGGTCCCGAATGTGAGAAATATCATGTTCTCGCTGCCTTTTCCGGCCCCCCACATCCACTCGGCCAGGGCACAGGCGTTGGCGTCGTTTTGTACCGCCGCGGGTACGCCGAACCGTTCCGTGAAGGGACGAAGCACATCGATGTGATCCCAGCCGGGCAGGTTCGGAGGGCTTAAAATCACACCCTTTTTGGAGTCCAGCGGACTTCCGCAGCTGATTCCGACCGCGTCGGGAGCCATCTCCGGGTGTTCAAGAAGCATATTTGCCAGCGTATCCGACATCCTGGCCACAGCCTGTCCCGGATCGGCGGGTGTGGGGAATTTCTCCTTGCGGAGGATCTTGATCGCTTCGCCCTCCTGCCGTCCGATACTGACCGCACACTTGGTTCCCCCGATATCAATTCCTGCAAAATAACTCACCGAAGTACTCCTCCTCCAACATTTTACAGATTGTGTGGTACACCGGGAGATGCAGTTCCTGAATCTCGGGCGTGGATCCGGACGGCACACAGATGCAGACATCGCACAGCTCCCTCATCTTCCCGCCGCTTTCCCCGGTCATCCCGATTGTGGACATCCCCTTCAGCTTGGCGGTCTCCAGGGCAAATATCACGTTCCTGGAATTTCCGGAAGTGCTGATTCCCAGAAGCGTATTCTCCGGCATCCCGTATCCGTACACCTGCTGTGCAAACACCAGCTCCGGCACCGCATCGTTTGCGAAGGCGGTGGACAAAGCGATGTTGCTGGTCAGCGTGACCGCCGGCAGGGCTCCCTGAAGATTCCGGGCCAGAAGCCGCCCGTTCTCCGGTGAGAGTTCTTCCAGGCGTTTTTGTTCTTCATCGGGCAGCGGACGCCGGATGGCGAACTCCTTCATCAATTCCCCCACAATATGCTCCGAATCCGCACCGCTGCCGCCGTTGCCGCAGACCAGGAGCATTCCCTTCCTGTCATACGTCTTCTTCAGAATCTCATATGCACCCAGGATCTGTTCCCTGCAGGGTTCCAGCAGCGGATACTTCTTTATCAGACTGTCCAAATGTGCTTCCACAGACATCCTACGTTACCTCCCACTTAACTTTTCTACTGCCTTTTCTATAAATTCCGGGCTTCCGAAACTGCCTGATTTCAGCACCAGCTGGTAGTAAGGTGCATCCACGCTCTGGCAGGTGGGAAGTCCGGTCTCAATCTCCTCGAGCACACGCATCCCGCCGATCCCCAGCCGTGTACACAGCGACGCGGAGGTATCTCCGCCGCAGACGATGAACTTTCGGATGCCGCAATTCGTCGTCACCGCACCGGCAATCTCCGAGAGCGCCCCGGATACAAGAGTGGAAACCGCTTTATTGCCAATCTCCTTTTCCGCCGCCAGGTGCTTGGTCTCTTCCACACGGTCGGCCTCCTGCATGGAATGTATCATGGCAAATGTCCCCGACACATAGGCCTCCTCGACGGCTTCCCGCATCCGTTTACATTCTTCCTCATAGGTCTGTGGTTCCAGAAGCCTTCTCGTATCCAGTTCAAATACCGGATACCCCTTCTGCCTCATATAGGCCGTCTGTTCCACAGTCTGAGGTGTCAGGCTCCCCGCCATGCAAAATATCTTTTTGCTGTCCGCTGCCTGCTCACACTGTACCGGACACTTTCCCGGAAATGTCTGGACTTTGGCCAGGTATTCCGAGAGTGCAGAACTCCCGCAGATAATTTTCTCATCTTTCAGAATCCCGGCGAGGAATTCAAGATCACGGTTATCCCGCACGTCCATGATGCAGTAACCGCCCCTGACCCGTTCCCGTTCCAGGGCGTCTCTGACCGCCTGCTCCCCCTTGTCGTAGAGTTCACAGTGGATTGCCCCCACCGGCCGTCTCGTCTGCCCCCTCAGTATTTCCCGCAGGTCTGAACACTTCATCGGGTGGACGGGATCATGGCGGAACTGAGACTCCTCCAGAAGCGTGCCGAACACATAATGGCGGCTGTGCACCGTGGTTCTTCCGTTGTTTGGAAAGCCCAGAACCACCACTGCAAACTCCTCGTTCAGTGCATCCAGCATACCGTCGAATTCCGCCCCGATATTCCCCCGAAAAACTGAACACTGTTTATCAATATACTGTCTGACTCCCGCTTTCGGTATCCGCTTAACCGCGTCACAAACCTTTCGGTATGCGTCTTTCCGGTTATCAAACCTGGAATCTGTGTCCACAATCAGGACATCACACGCTTCGTAGTTCTGCTCTTTTCCGTCACCGTAGCTGTAGACCAGGGTGGTAAGCCCCGCTTTTGCGTACATGATGCCGATATCATTCGCTCCAGTCACATCATCCGCAATCACAACCGTATGTGCCATTGCCGCCTTTCCTCCTCAACTCTTTTATCTCATGGGACGGATAACTGCATACTGCCGTCCCGTCAAAACTCCAGCATGTTCACTTCGCAGACCGGTTTCGACTCGTCATAGGGAATCTTTATGGTCTTAATCTCGCAGGGCGCAAACTCCAGCACTTCCTCCCGGTTCATAAACGGAACCTTGAGTACCGCCCGGCCTTTCTGCTTCTTTGTCTCATAGGCCCTCACAATCAGGCCATCCTTGTCCTCGGACTCCTTCACGGCACTCACAAGTACATGGCCGCTGATCAGCTCCAGGAATGACTGTCTCTGGGGATTTTTCCCTTTGTGGAAAGTCTCGATCACCACGGAGGGTTTCTGATTCAGTTCTTTCGCATATTTGATTACATCCGAATCCTTCCAGTTCCCCTCGTGCGGAATCAAAAGGTAGGTAAATTCCTGAATACCGTCGTCCACATAGTTGTACTCCACGCCCTCTTCCAGTTCTTTCGGGTCGTGATGAGCATAGACAGAATTCTTGAGTATGGTCAGATCCATCTCATCCACATCCATGCTGTAGCTGTATTTGGAATCGTTGGCGATTGCCAGCCCGTACATGCATCCTATCTTAAAATGTTCCCCGGTGAAATCAAACCAGCTCTGCCCGGGTTCTTCCTCCCCGTTGGCACTCTTTTCAATATAGCCGTAAGGGATCTCATAGGTCGGTTTCCGGAAATTAAAGTTCACCGGATATCTCACTTTCAGAATCGTCTGGGGTTCCCTCCAGTCCGCCCGGACCTTGACCTCCACGTAATCCAGTTCCTTGTACAGGCGGAAATCCTGCACCACAAAGGACTGATTGTACCGGTATTTGATACGGATCACCGAGCGGACAGGTCCATCCTCCAGCACGCGCATGCAGACCACCTTCATGTCGGACAGTACCTTGTCGAACTTAAATATATTGTGGGACCAGGTGTCGGATTTATCCTCGTAGACTGTCAGCACCCCACCTTCTCTGCGCAGGATTTCCAGGTCTTTTTTCTTGTCGTAAAAGCTCTTCATAAATCCCGTTGCGGGGTTAAATTCCAGCTTAAACCGCTCATTTTCCAGTATTCCCTCCCCCACGTATACCCTGGGATAGGAAGGAGCGTCTTCCACATTGAGATAGAGTTTGAAAACTTCGTAACCCATGCTCGGAAGTTCTGCCACAAACAACAGCCTGGACTGACCGTTCACCGTGGCCTCGGACTGGATTCTCTGAGCCGGTATCCGCCTGCCCTCCGCGTCCGTGAGCTTAAAATTATCGTTGGAAAGACCACGCACTTCCAGATCGATGATCATCTTTCCGTTCCAGGCGTGGGAGTTGAACACAACGATGGGTTTCATCGTCACGTCTTCCTCGATGTCGATCTCCCAGGAGATGGCCTGGACTGCATAATTCAGATTTTTTTGTCCCACAGCCATCGCCTGCCCGTACAGATAAGAGGCATCCCGATAGGCCGACGGGATACTTGTACCCGCCAGAATATCATGGAACTGATTGAACAAAACTCCCTTCCATGCCTCCTGAAAATCCTCCGGATACGGCTGTTTTCCGGTGGTCTTGGCGATGGCGCTCCAGCCTTCGGCGGCCACCAGAAGCTCCTCTGCCCTGCGGTTTTCCCGCTTGACCTGAGAGAGAACACTGTAACAGCCGCTGGCGTGATGCTGGAGATCGCCGATATATTCCGGGTACTCCTTACCGTTCTCCCGAACCTCCCGGAAAAATGCGCCGGTGCTGCTCATCTCCATGGCCGGCATATCTTCCCTCGCATTCAATTCATAGATACTTCTGATGTTTTCCTTGGTGGGGCCGCCGCCGTGATTGCCCACGCCGTAGAACATCATCAGGGAATCCTCGCCGTCCTCCAGTTCACAGGCCAGCCGCTTGGTGTATTTTTCCAGATCTTTGCCCCAGGTACAGTATTCGTATGGGATCCGGTAGGTCATGACCTTGGAACCATCCATGGACTTCCACCAGAAGATTCTTCCCGGAAGCCCCTTCTCCAGGGGCATAGGGCGCATAAATACATAGTTTCCCATGCCGCTCTTCTTCAGGATCTGGGGGAGATTCCCGTTGTGCCCGAAGCTGTCCACATTATAGCCGGTCTCGGCCATCTTCCCGAATTTTTCCTTAAAGTAGCGCTGTCCGTACAGTCCGTGTCTCACGAAGGACTCCCCGGACGGGATATTGCAGTCCGGTTGCACCCACCAGCCCCCGGCCAGTTCCCAGCGTCCCTCCTGCACGCGCTTTTGAATCTCCCGGAACATGGTCGGGTTATTCTTCTCCACCCACTCATAGAAAGCTGCGGAGCTGCAGGTGAAGACAAAATTTTCATCCTCGTTCATCCGGTCCAGTGCCGACTTGAAAGTGGCTTTCACTTCCTGGAATCCCTCCTGCCAATTCCACAGCCACACAGGATCCAGATGGGCGTTTCCGATCATATGCAGTTTTTTATCCTTCATGGTATTTCCTCCCTTATGCAAGTCTGGCTCCGCGTACCTCTGCCTTGTCTTTGCTGAGCAGATATTCGTTAATCTTCAATTCCACAAGTTCTCTGACAGCACCCTGGGACTTCTCAATCACATCCTCCGGATAGTTGTTGAATTCCTCTTCAGTCAGATGTCCCTCTCTGCCGACAACCTTAAGCATCGCCAATTCCAGATCTGTGGCGATATTTACCTTACTCACGCCGCCTGCCGGGATTTGCGCCGCCCGGACCACCATATCGCTGGGCACGCCGGAACCGCCGTGCAGCACCAGCGGCACATCGGTCAGCCCGTTGATGGCCTCCACACGCTCATAATCCACCTTCGGCTGTCTCACCGTATAGACCCCGTGAGCCGTTCCCACGGAAACCGCCAGGCAGTCCACACCTGTCAGCTCACAGAACTTTTTTGCCTCCTGGGGATCGGTGTACAATTCCTCGTCTGTGTCCGCCTCCACAAAATCCGTGGTGCCGATTTTTCCCAGCTCCGCCTCCACTGTGATGTTCCTCGGATGGGCCATTTTTACCACCTGCCTCGTGATCTCCACATTGTCCTCAAAATCCTTCTCCGAGGCATCAATCATCACGGAAGTGAATCCGGCATCCATAGCCTCCCGGATTACCTCTAAAGACTTGGTATGATCCAGGTGCAGTGCAATCGGTATCTGAGGATTCAGCGCTTCGATTACCCTGTAAAACTCATCGGCAAACTCTTTTACCCCCACTTTGTGCCGAATAACCTCTTTTTCCGAGAGCTGTACGATGACCGGTGAATTCGTGTTGACCGCCGCCTCGATGATCGGCTGAATCAGTTTTGTGTATCTGGCTGAAAACGATCCCACTGCATACCTGTTCTCAGCCGCATGTCTCAAAAGTTCCGTCAAATTTACTACTTTACTCATGATATCCCCTTTCTCACTCACCAATTAATTTCCATCATGTTCGTCTTTTCCATCAGTTCCACAAACGGCAGGTACCGCTCGTGAAAAATGCGTTCGTACACCTTTGCACTTTGGCAGTCTGCACGGTACTCGCAGACGATCCGTGCCGCCTGTCCCAAAAATTGTTCCGCCGCTCCCTCTCCCCGGTTCTTTTTCAGGAAAAGGGCCGCCGCACCGCTCAAGGTGGCTTCCGTCACCGCCGGCACCCGGACACTGCGGTCCAGGATATCGGCCTTTATCTGCATCATCGTGTGGTTGTGCACCGAACCGCCGGCACATACAAGTGAATCCGCATGTATCTCATGAAAATCTTCCACCAGCTCCAACAGCCATCTGGCCTGGTATTGAATCCCCTCCAGGATGCCCTTTAAGACCGTGATGCCGTCGCGGTGCTCTTCCAGACCCATCAGCACACCCTTAATCTCCGCTCGGTACCAGGGAGCCCCCATACCCGTCAGATAGGGGAAATACAGCAGGCCGCTGGGGCCCGGTGAAAGTTCCTTTAATTTCTCATTCATATTTTCATAGGTCAGTTCCCGTAGCTGCAGCCGTTTCCGGAACCATTCCACCGAATGTCCCGAGGAAGGTACATTCGCCATATAGAAGCAGCCCCCATCCACGAACGGTCCGTAGAGAAGTCCGCTTTTCTCCGGAAATCCCTGGTCTTTGGGAGGCTTGCCAAGGACTCCGACATAAGTCTCCGACGTCCCTGCGCTGTCGCAGATTCCGCCCTCCCGCCCATACAAAAGCCCAAAGGCCGCACAGACATGATCGTGGCCTGCCACCGCCACGGGGATACCGCGGAATTCCCCGAAAGCCGCGCCGGATTCCTCCACGAGGGGGAAATTTTCCGCACACAGCCCATATTCCCGGATTCGGCGTGCATCCCACCGCCCTTCCCGCACGTGGTACACATATGTCCGCGCCGCGAAAGTCGGATCCGTCACCATTTTTCCGGTCATCCGGAATGCGATGTAATCACACATGGACAGCCAGACCGTCTCCTCACTTTCCAGTTTTTGCTCCTCCAGAAGCCACAGATACTTATATATTCCATATTTGAAACTATTCCTAAGCCCGGTATCCCGGAAAACCCGGTCCGATTCTTCGGAAGACATCCGCTCCGCCAGAGGGCAGGTGCAGCGCTCAAACCAGGGAAGGATATCCGTCAGCGCTTTCCCCGACCCCTTTTCCACAATCAGACCGGCTTCCGCCATGCCCGTGACGGCGATCCCGCTGGTCTTTCCAAAACCGCACTGAAGCAGACTCTCAACCTGAGCCTTTACAATCCCCCAAATTTCCTCCGGACGGTAAAATTCCCGCTCCCCCACGCGTCTCAGGGGAGTGTCACACTTCTCCAACTCCAGCAGCTTCCCGTCCTTGTCAAACAGTGCAGATTTTATCTGGGTTGTCCCCGCATCCAGGGCGATAATTGTTCCGTCCATATCCACGCTCCTTATATTTCACCGACCGCCTGTCTCACAGGCGTTCCAGATCCCTTTTCAGTTTCCCGATCCCCAATGCGGGGCTGGTCAGGATCTTGTCTTCGGCCCCTTTAAGTTCTGCTGCGGCAGATGCCATGGAAGCCTGCGCAAGAACCAACACATCCGTCCTGTCCAGCCGTTCCCGGATCGCCTGCGCAATCATCCGGTCATGCAGCTCCTTGTCCCTGCCCATCAATGCCTCGTAGGCACCTTCCACCAGAACAGTTTCTATCTCTGTCTCTTTTCCGGCCTCGGCCGCCTTTCGCTCCACCAGCCGCACAGTGGGTTCCAGCGTGGAATTCAGTGTGGCAAACACAGCGATCCTGCCGCCCCGGCGCACGGCCTCCTCGGCCATGGCCTCGTCGATCCGGTATACCGGTATCCCCAGTATCCGATCGGCCTCCTCGGCAAACTCTCCCACGGTGGAGCAGGCGCTCAGCACTGCCTGCACGCCCAGCTTCTCCAGCGTGGCCGCATAGGCAGTCCAACGTTCCCTCACAAAATCCACCCCATGCTTGTCTCTCATATCTCCCAGAATGGAATCATCCAGCAGATTCACCACCTGTACATCCGGTATCATCTCCCGCACCAACTCCCCGAGAGCGGCCACGGTTGCAGGCGTTGTGTGAATAATGCCAATTTTTTTCATGCTGATACTTCCTCTCTTATTTTACTGCTCCGCCCACGTTCATTCCTTCGATAAAATAATTCTGGAAACAGAAGAACAAGAGCAGAATCGGTATCATGGATACGAAGGATACCGCCATCAGGTAGTTCCACTCCGTATAACCTTGTCCTTTGAATACCTGCAGTCCGAGCTGCAGTGTATATTTTGTCCGGTCGCTCAGATAAAGCAGGGGACCCTGGAAATCTCCCCAGGCAGTCTTGAACGCGATCAGGGCCACGGTTGCAAGCACCGGCCGCACCAGAGGCATAATCAGCTTGCCCCAGATGTAGAAATGTCCCGCTCCGTCCACCTTCGCCGCCTCAATCAGTTCGTTTGGAATCGTCCGGTAGAACTGGCGCATCATAAAGATATGGAACGCGTTTCCACAGAATACAGGCACGATCAGCGGCAGATAAGTGTCCACCCATCCCAGCTTCGAGAAAATCACATACTGAGGTACCAGTGTGACAAAACCGGGGATCATCATCGTGGCCAGAACCAACCGGAACAGAATCTTTCTTCCTTTGAATTCGATCTTGGCAAATCCGTAGGCCACGAGGGAGTTGCTCAGAACGCCGCCCACGATGCTGAATGCCACGATGATCAGCGTGTTGATCGTATACTGCGTAAACGGCGCTTTCTGCCACGCGATTACGAAATTCTCCCACATCGGCTGGGAAGGGAGAAGTTTCGGCGGATACTGGGCAACCTCCGGCGCCGACTTGAGGGCCGTACTCAGCATCCAGGCGATTGGAAACAGAATGATAAGCGCACCCAGCGTCAGGATCACAAACATGATAATCCCGGAAATACTATGCTTTCTCTTCTTAGTCGTCATTTTCTCCCTCCTCGTAATATACCCACTTCTTCTGAGATTTCTGAACGATGATTGTCAACACCATCACGACGACAAACAGGAACCAGCACATCGCATTGGCGTATCCGGTGTTAAAGTTTTTAAACGCGTTGTTCCAGACCAGTACATTGTAGAACAAAAGTGAACCCGCAGGTTTTCCCGTACCATCTCCCGAGAACACATAACCTTCCTGGAATACCTGGAACGCACCGATGATGCCGATAATCAGATTGTAGAAAATGATCGGGGAGATCAGAGGTACTGTGATCTTGATAAATTTCTTGAAGGGCCCCGCCCCGTCCAGGCTGGCCGCTTCGTAATAATCATTGGGTATACTCTGAAGTCTTGCCAGATACAGAAGCATCTGTCCGCCCAGACCCCACAAGTGCATCAGCACGATCGCCGGTTTCGTCCAGTTTGGATCGGTGAGCCAGGCAGGTCCCTGGATCCCGATGGTGCCCAGAATCGTGTTGACCAGGCCGTTAGACGGGTCCAGCAGCAGCATCCAGAGGAAATAAGTTCCCACACCTACCATGATGGAAGGCAGATAATAGATGGTGCGGAATGTCCGCAGTCCGAAGATGGATTTGTTCAGGATGACAGCCACAATCACACCGCCAATGGTCACCAGCGGAACATTCATAAGCGAATAGATGAGCGTGTTTTTAAAGGATTTCCAGAACAGCTGGTCTTTGAAAAACATATGGGTGTAATTGTCTATCCCCACAAAGTCCATCTTGATCATGTTATAATCGGTAAAACTGGTGATGAACGAGAAAATCATCGGCCCGATTGTAAAACACAGGATTCCGATCAGCCAGGGCAGGATAAACACATAGCCATACGCTGTCTCGCGGGACTTACTCTTCCTGATTCCCAGCTTTTGAAGAATTTTACTAAACATATATGACTTTCCTTTCTTTTGCAAAGGGCCGTCGCATATTCAGCAACAGCCCCAGTCACAATCAATCTATGTTATTTCGTGTTATCGGCATAGTCCTCAAATGCTTTCTGAGCGCTGGCAAGAGCCGTGTCGGTGTCCGTGATGCCCAAAGTCCCTTCCTCGATCAACGGGTTCAAAACATCCTGATAGCCCTTGAACTTGTTCGGAACAATCACAGTGCTTGTCTCTTCCAGACACTTTGCCAGATCCTGGTTAATCGGATTCTTAAAGAACTCCGCGGTGTCGTCGAAATCATTTCTCGCAGAGAAATCACCGATCTTGGACGCCAAGAAATCCTGTGTCTCTTTGCTGGCTGCATATTTGATGAACTCATAGGAACCTTCCGGACACTTGGCGCCCTTCGGGATCTCCAGCACGAATCCGCCGCCGTTTGCCTTATGACCGGTCCCGCTCTTGAATTCAGGGAACTGGATCACGCCGTATTCCAGATCCGGCGCGTTCTGGGCCAGACTGGACGTGTATGCGCTTGTCTGTACCAGCATTGACATTGTGCCAGACGCGAATGGATCGGTCATTCCAGAGTTGAATGCAGCCTGCAGAGCGTCAAATTCGGACTGTCCGTAATACTCAATCCAGCTTCTGATCCACTTCAGCACTTCCTTGTTGGTCTCGGTATCCACCTGAATCTCCAGAGTCTCGGGATCGAACCAGGTCTTTCCGTTGTTGGCATTGATCACCCAAGTATCCGTGGCCCCGTTGCCGAGCAGCGGCATGAATCCCACACGCTCCCAGTTGTCGCCGTTCTTCTTGTCCAATTTTCTCGCCGCGGCTTCCAGGTCTTCCCAGGTCTTGATCTCGTCCGCATTGACACCAGCTTCTTCAAAATGTGCTTTGTTATAGTAGATGGCTCTCGTATCCACCGAATACGGAAGCGCATAGACCGAACCGTCGTCTCCCGTACAGGCATCTATATATTGCTCATAGAAGGCAGATTTTACATCATCTGTAAGAAGGTCATCCATGGATTCCACCTGATTCTGGCTGGCACGGAACTTCACTTCCTCCATGCTGTTCGCCATAATGTCACAGGGGTTTCCCGCCGCAATCTGCGCAATATTTTTTGTAAATATATCTCCGAAGGGGATATCCACATATGTCACATGGTACTTATCCTGTGATTCGTTGAATCCATCCACCATCTCCTGAATATAAGGCTTCCTAGCTTCCGAACTCCACCATCCCCAAAATTGAAGCTCCTGTACTTCGCCGCTGTCTTTCGCGCTCCCGCTCCCGCCGGATGACGCTTTGTTGTCTCCTCCGCAGCCCGCAAGCAGGGAAACCGCCATAGTTCCGGCCAAAAGTAAAGCAGCAATTCTTTTCTTCATAATACCTTCTTCCTCCTTATTCTGTTTCGTTTTTGTTTGTATCATTACATTACCATATTTCTTCACTTTATGCAAGTATTTTTTGAACTTTTTTGAACTAATTTTGGATATTTTTGGTTTTAATTTCCAGTGCGATCTCGTATTCATAGTCTCTTCGGACTAAATGCACAATTTTTTATACCTATTTTTTGTATATTTTATATAATTTATTTCAACCCGCCCATTGTTTTCCATAAGATTTGTCGCTCAAAAAAATAATTTTATTTTTCAAACTTTTTCACTTTTATTCATTTTTTCTATTCATTTTCTTTTCAAATTATGGTATACTTAATTCATCCTATCACAGAAAGGACGGTCGAGACTATGATCCCCGCAGCACGGCAGGAAAAGATCCTGGATATTTTATCTTCAAATGAAATTGTATCAACAGATTCCATCATGAAAGCCTTAAACATCTCAGTGTCCACGCTGAGACGCGATCTGGTTAAATTGGAGAGCGAGAAAAAGATCACGCTTCTCCACGGCGGCGGCGTCCGCCTCGCCCAGAAAACCACTGAACTTAATATGTCTACCAAAATAGATTTGAACAAGGAGGCAAAAGATGTGATCGCCAGAAAGGCAGCCGGCTTCGTGGAAGACGGCGACGTGATCTTTATGGATCCCTCTTCCACCACCTACCTGATGATTCCTTATCTGGCCGACAAGAAGATCACGGTACTGACCAACGGAATCTCACACATCAACCAACTGATTGCACTCAACATTCCGTGTGTCATGATCGGCGGTTCCATCAAGACCACCACAAATTCCTGTATCGGACCACTCACCGAGTCCGTCATGAATACCTTCTACTTCAACAAAAGTTTTCTGGGGGCCAGCGGCTTCAGCATCCAGTCGGGGATCACCAACCACGACATGAACGAGCGTACCATCAAGATCCTGGCACTCAAGAATTCAACACAGGCCTATTTTCTCATGGACCACACAAAATACGGGATCATCACCATGGTAAAGGTGGCCGAACTGGAGGAATATCCAATTCTGACAGATAAGATTCCTCCCGCACTTTCCGGTTACGGAAATATTATCTTATGTCAATAATCGATTAACCTGTAACCGGTTGTCGGCGTGACAAAAAAGGCCGGAGAAAGCTACGGTTAATAGCTTTCTCCAGCCTTTTGGTGACTCGATATAATACAATCCCACTCGATCTGTAGTCGTCTTATTTGGTTTTCAATCTCAGCACTGCTATTACAGGAAATTCACAATTTCATCTTTCTTGCATCTCATCGCCAGCATATCCTCTACTTCTTTATTTGACGGCATTACTCTTAATGCACCTTTTCTCATTGTAATTAAAGATGCTGCTGCGTTTGCAAAAGTCAACATTTTTTTAAGCTTCATGCTGTCCAAATTATCAAGTCCATATTTACAAATCCCATGCAGCATACAACCACAGAAAGTATCTCCGGCACCTGTGGTTTCAATCGTTTTTTCCTGTGCAAAAGCTGAAACCTCCACTTTCACATCTCTATAGTAAGCCCTGCTTCCATCTTTTCCCATGGACAGTAATATGAGAGAAATTTCAGGATACTTTTCTTTTATCCAGAAAACCCCCTCATCAAAATCCTTTTTTCCTGTGAGCCATTGAATTTCGTTATCTGATATTTTTAATACATCACAAAAGGTAAGACCATATAAGACCTGTTCCTTTGCCATTTCCATAGACTCCCAAAGCGACGGACGCAGATTCGGATCAAAAGATATAATATTACCTTTTTCCTTTGCAATGGATATTGCCTTTTTTGTTGCTTTTCTTACTCCTACATGAGTCATAGACAACGTTCCGAAATGAAAAATTTTAGCATCTGCAATTGCTTCTTCTGCTACATCTTCCTCTGTTAACATCATATCAGCACCTGGATTTCTATAAAAAGAAAAATCCCTGTCACCGTGGGCCATGGTATGTACCATAGCAAGTGTTGTATGTATATCCTCATCCATATATAAATAGGTAGTATCAATTCCCACTTCAATGAGTGCTCTTTTCAACTGTTCACCGAAAAAATCTGCTCCTACTTTTCCTATAAATGCAGTTTTATCTCCCAATTTTTCCAGCATTGCTAACACATTACACGGTGCTCCACCCGGATTTGCCTCAAACATAGGGTTTCCCTGTCCGCTGATACCATTCTCCGTAAAATCAATTAACAGTTCTCCTAATGCCACAACATCATATTTTTTCATGATTTTTACTTTCTTCAGCTCCTTTAAAATCATCACTCTTCTGTTATTAAGTCGTATTTTACAACATCCATATTTACTCCCCCATCTGCAAAGAAAGAAATACGGTCTGCAGTCTGATCTGTATACATGGTAACTGTCATAACCTGCTCACCATCATTTACAAAAATTTCGGCACTAAACCTATCCAAAATCATTCTTAATTTCAGTTGTCCGTTATTACTATTTACCTGACTGCGCCTCTGATGTATAATTGCCCGTCTTGAACCGGAGAATTTCCTGTCTACTTTAAGTATAGATTCTCTCGGGCGGAAACTCAATGTAGTATGATACCGGTCATCTTGTGCAAAGTAAACTCCAAATTTGTGATAAATATTCTCTTCATCTCCCGGACGCACATTCAGTTCCATATCAATCTTTCTGCCTTTGATTCCATCCAGGCTGATAGTTCCTGAGAAAGAAACCCCAGTATGAACCACCTTGTTAGCTCTCATTTTCTCCAACTCTCTTATTGGAGTTTGGTATAATCTGCTATTTTTGATGAATATTTCTCTTGGCAAGCTCATCTGCCCATACCATGGCTGATTGGGCATACGCAGACTACAGGTATCCCAGTTCTGCATCCAGCCAATCATAATCCTTCGTCCATCGGGTGCCACTACTGTCTGAGGTGCATAAAAATCAATACCGTAATCAATTGCCTGATTACTCTCTTCTGTAAACGTACCGCATTCCTCATCAAAATCTCCCAGCATACACAATGTTCCGTTTCCGTTGTGGTACTCAAATCCCTCCGGGAGCATATCCTGAGGACTTGTAAGCAGAACCCATTTTCCATCCAGTTCGAATAAATCCGGGCATTCCCACATTTTTCCATAACGATTCCTGTTGGAAATCAACACACTTTTGAATTTCCAGTTAAGCCCGTCAGGGCTGGAAAATAATAAAATCTGACCGCTTCCATCAGCCGGACGGCTTCCTGCCACACAAGAATAGGTACCATCTTGGTTTCGCCATATCTTAGGGTCTCTGAAATCAGCTTTACTGCTTCCCTCCGGCAGATCCTTCTCATCCAACACCGGATTATGCTCATATTTTTCATAATCCTCGCCATTCCCTATTGCAATACACTGGGTCTGCCTGTCACTCACCCCTCCATTGCTCTGACGCTCCTGCAATACTCCGGTATACATCAGCAATTGTTTTCCGTTGGGCAATTCAATCGCACTTCCTGAAAAGCATCCGTCTCTGTCATAAATCTCATCTGGTGCCAATGCGGCTGGCAGATACTCCCAATGAAGAAGATCCTTACTTACCGCATGTCCCCAATGCATTGCTCCCCAATGGCAATCGTAGGGATAATACTGATAAAACATATGATATTGTCCGTTATAATAAGAAAATCCATTTGGATCATTCATCCAGCCTGTACGTGAAGACAGGTGAAATGCTGGTCGTTCATCTTTCTTTATCATTTTTCCGGAAGCTTCCTCATATTTTCTCGCTTCCCTTAATGTCTGGCTCGTCATAATGCACCTATAATCTTTCTAAAAATTTATTAATAATCATATCCGCTACAAGGCGGTATTGTATTTACCGAGATTCCTGAATCATTCCAAATAATCGGATAGGGGGATGATTAGTCCCCCTTCCACACCACCTGGCATACCGTTCGGTACCAAGGCGGTTCAATAGTTTAC
>PPYE01501833.1_pt1 | contig 63201 bp, 40 predicted proteins | sample 1559881 | NCBI WGS metagenome assembly PPYE01 (sample SAMN08240022, study PRJNA423297) | Human gut metagenome, whole genome shotgun sequencing project. | reverse complement strand
TAATTTCAGAATAAGCAATGGCTTTCTTTCCATTGGGTAATGTATAAACAGCTTCCGGGAATATTTCTTCCAATTCCTGTGCAATAAAACCAGCCTTCTTTCTTTTCTTTTCAGCTTTTATCTTATTGACGATTTCAACCGGTACAGGAAATTGAGAAGACAAAGTATCTCGGGAAGAAACATCACTTTGAAGAGTATTTGCAGTAGGTGCTGTTTCTTCAACTTGTTCTTTCAGTTTATAAGTAACCCCACGAATTTGCTTTATTTTGTTCAAACTATTGTTTATCGAAGTTATATTTTCTTTGTAAGATTCATCGGAAGCTGTCAATAAACTACCCTTTGAATAAACAGTTCCGTCACCAGCTACATAAAAAGTAAGTGGGCCACCGCCATTCCGAACATCTCTTACAACATAAGCCATATCAGTATCCCGCCATGAGTAAACCCGTATTATATCGCCATAATCATGAGAATACTTTGCATAAGCCATTAATGCGGCTTTTCCCCCGTAAGTATATACATTAATATAATCTGGAGTATTTAATCCTATGGAAGGATCGGCTCCAAGACCAATACCGCCATCCTTATTTATTGTTATTCCTTTTGATGATACTCCACCAAAATTCAAATAACCATAATCTCCATTAGAATATAATTTAAAAAGAAGAGGATTAGTCAATGCGCTGTTATAAATGGTCAATCCACCGGAAGTACCTGTTTTTCCAATATCCAAAAGACTGTACTTGGGAGTAGTAGTGCCAATTCCAACTTTACCATTTGAAAGAACCTTTACCTGTGCACTCATTTGTATACAAAAAAGAGAAAGGCATAATGTAATGAATAGTTTTTTTGATTCCATAGTAGCTGCATTTTAAAAATTTATTAAAAATAAACAAAATAAAAATAACTCATATATAATAATGAAATTATTTAACATATATTACACCAAAAAATCAATTTTGACAAAAAATATATTGTCTATAAAAAAATTATTGCTTTTTGATGTATATTTGCCTGTAATTAAAACTCAGAATCAATGAAAAAGAAACTTGTATTTGCCACAAACAATCTTCACAAATTGAATGAAGTATCTACTATTTTAGAAAATAAAATAGAACTACTCAGCTTAAATGATATCAATTGTCATATAGATATTCCTGAAACTTCTAATACATTAGAAGGAAATGCTTTGTTAAAAGCCCAATACATTTACAGTAACTATAAATTAAATTGTTTTGCCGATGATACAGGTCTGGAAGTAGAAGCTTTAAATGGTGAACCGGGAGTGTATTCTGCTCGTTATGCAGGTGATATTCATAATTCAGAAGCTAATATGTTAAAATTACTTCATAATATGGAGAATAAAGAAAATCGTCAGGCGCAATTCCGTACCGTTATTTCACTCATACTCGACGAAACTGAATATCAGTTTGAAGGAATAATAAAAGGCAAAATAATAACAGAAAAGCGAGGGTCGTCTGGATTCGGCTACGATCCAATTTTTATCCCGGAAGGGTATGATAAAACTTTTGCTGAACTTGGCGATGAAATAAAAAACAAAATAAGCCATCGTGCACAAGCAGTTAATAAACTATGTAAATTCCTGTTTACCATACAATAAACAAGTTATAAACAAGTTAATATAAAAAGCATATAGACAATCTATGTGCTTTTTTTAATCTGTAGTTTATGAAAAAGAAAATAGTCTATATCTGTGCTTTATTCCTGATTATCACACCATTTTTATATGCACAACATGCCATTGGTAGTTGGCAAAATTATTTGTCTTACCACAACGTTACACGTACTGAACCTGCTGGCAATCTTATTTATGCCATAGGAAACGGAAGTTTATTTTCCTATGATAAAGAAGACACAAGCATTCAATGTTATTGGAAGGGTAACCTACTGAGTGATACTGACATTTCTTATATAGCTTACAATAAAGAATATAAAACATTAATCATTATATATTCTAATGCCAATATTGACTTACTCGTAAATGATAAGGAAGTATATAATTTACCGGATTATATGAATAAAAATATGATTCAAACCAAAAATGTTAATCATATTTGTTTCGCTAAAGAATATGCTTATCTCTCTACTTCTTTTGGTGTCATGGTTTTAAATTTAAAGAAAAAAGAAATTGCTAATACTTATATCCTCAATAAGAAAATTAATGCTTGTGCAGTAGATGATGCCAAAATTTACGCAGCATCTTCAGAAGGATTATTAACAGGATTATTAACTGATAATTTATTGGATAACAATAACTGGAATAAAGTATCTGATATTGTATACTCCTTTCTTTCAATCTATAATGATAATTTGGTAGGAAATATTCTCTATCAAGGTATATATCTTATTAACAGATCTGATTATAGTTATTCACAACTTATAGGTGGATATTACAGTTTTATGTACACTTATGAAGATAAGCTCATTGCAAGTAATGAAAACTCGCTAGCATTATTTGATAATATAAAGAAAATTCATTATCTTGATCATTATTTAGGTATAGCGCATCTTTCTTATGAAAATGGAATATATTGGTCAGCTGGACAAGAAAAAGGACTTGTTGGTATGAAATTTGACACAACTAATAAATCTTTAGAAACAATAGTGTCCTCTATTATCCCAAATAGTCCAAAAAAAAATCTAACTTATCGCATGAAGTTTGAAGGAGAAAAACTATTTATAGCTGGAGGTGGTAAAACTAGCCAACCTCAAGAAGGAACAATCATGTTCTTTGAAGACAAAACATGGAATAGTTTTCAAGAGGAAGGAATAGATGAGAAAACTGGAATAGCTTACAGAAATATTAGCTCCATAACTCAAGATCCTGCTGATGAAAAACGTCATTTTGCATCTTCAGTCACCCAAGGATTATATGAATTTTATGATAAGAAATTCGTAAAACACTATACATACAATAATAGTCCGCTTGAAGTAGCAGTACCTATAACCGATCCAGGAATATATAAAGATTTTGTACGAATTAATGGACTTACATATGACAATGATAACAATTTATGGATGACAAACTATGAAGTAAAGCATTTTATACATGTATTAAAACCAGATGGAAAATGGGTAAATCTACATTATCCAGAAGTAGATACCACAATAAGTCTTGAAAATATTATTTTTGATAAACGTGGATGGTTATGGGCTACTGCATGGGGATATAACTATGGAGTTTTTTGTTTGAATACTAAAAACACGTTAGAAGATCCCGGTGATGATCAACATAAATTCGTTACTAATTTTATAAATCAGGACGGAACACTTCTTAGCCACAAAAAAATCTATTGCATTGTAGAAGATAAAAATGGAATTATCTGGATTGGAACAGCTCAAGGTCCGATTATTCTTAATAATCCATCTAATTTTTTTAAAGATGATTTTTATTGTACACAAATCAAAGTTCCGAGAAACGATGGCACTAACCTTGCTGATTATTTATTAGCAAGTGATGAGATAACTGCTATTGCTGTAGACGGAGGTAATCGTAAATGGATAGGAACAGGATCTAATGGAATTTATTTATTGAGTCCTGATGGCTTAGAAACAATCCATCATTTTACTGCCGAAAATAGCCCATTATTATCAAATAATATACAATCTATTGCTATAAATCCCAATACAGGCGAAGTATTTATAGGAACAAATAAAGGGTTATTATCATACCAAAGTGATGCTATAGAACCAAAAGATAGTTTTGTAGATGATGATGTATATGCATATCCCAATCCTGTAAAACAAGATTATGCAGGAGTTATTACTATTACCGGACTTATGATGGATACAGATATTAAAATAACCAATGTTAGTGGTAAACTTATTTATGCAGGAACTTCTGTCGGAGGACAATTTACATGGAATGGACGTAATCTACAAGGTAATAAAGTTCCTTCCGGTATCTATTTTGTCTTAGCAGCCGATAAAGATGGAAAACAAAGTATTGCAACAAAAATATTAATTATTAAATGAATAATTTATTAAATGAATCTTCAAAAAAATTACTTAAGAAAGGAAACTGTTTTGACTTTCTTAGATATTTTTTTGCCATATCACTTATCATTGCACATTTTTGTACACTGACAAACATTGATCAATTTTGGTTTGTAACAGGTACAACACGAGTGAAAGCTTTTTTCATCATGAGTGGTTTCTTAGTATTTTATAGTTATATAAGAAGAGAAGATTTAAAAGATTACATTGAAAAAAGAATACGAAGAATATTACCTGCATATTTAATAGTTATTATATTCTGTTTTTTATTAGGTTCTTTTATTACAACCATAGGAACTAAAGACTTCTTCACATCAAAAGAAACTTATAAATATCTAATAGCTAATTTTAGTTTTCTCAATTTTATTCAACCTACTCTACCAGGGGTTTTCGAACACAATCCGATACAAGCTGTTAATGGTTCATTGTGGACTATGAAAGTTGAAGTTATGTTTTACATAAGTGTACCTATTATTCTATATTTATTAAAGAAATACAAAGTTATATTTGTAATGATTAGTATTTTCTTATTTGCTACGATCTATAATTACTGTTTCACTGTGCTATATGAGCAAACAAATAATGATTTATATTTATTAATAAGAAAACAAATAGGAAGTCAATTAATGTACTTTTATTCTGGTACATTTATACTTCTATATCTTGATAAATTTACAAAATATTTAAAATTCTTTTTTCCAATAGCAATCGTTATATATTATTATCAGGATTCTAATTTTTTGTTTTCAACATTTGAACCTTTAGCATTTGCCACTATTCTTATAGGTCTCGCTTATAATCTAAAATACCTAAACTTTCTCAGAAAATATGATAACATTTCATATGGTATGTATTTATATCATTATCCTATTATACAAACTATTATCTATTATAAAATACCTCAGTTTAATATTTATTTCGCATTTTTTCTTACTCTCATTCTAACTATTTTAATTTCTCTATTATCATGGAGATTCATAGAGAAACCAATTATACAAAAAAGACTGTTTTGAGTTTAATAAAACAAAACAGTCTCTCTATAATAAATACAAAATAATTTTTTATTATAATCCTAATTTCTCCGAAATCTCCAACATCCGCTTTATCGGCTTTACCGCTTTTTCTGCTATTTCCGGATCAACCAGTATTTCCGGTGACTCATTCTTCAGACACTCATAGAGCTTCTCCAGCGTATTTAGTCTCATAAAGCTACACTCGTTACATGCACAGGTACTATCATTCGGTGGAGCGGGAATAAACGTCTTTTCCGGGCATTTCTTCTGCATCTCATGAAGAATACCCGATTCGGTAGCTACAATGAATCGTTGTTCACTGCTGTTAACAGCATATTTCAATAAGGCAGCTGTAGAACCTACAACGTCTGCCAGTTTCAATACTGTACTCTTACATTCAGGATGCGCAAGTACGATGGCATCAGGATATTGTGTTTTCAGCTCCAGAATCTTTTCTACCGAAAACTGCTCATGCACATGACAGGCACCATCCCACAATAACATCTGCCGGTTCGTAACTGAGTTGATATAATTTCCAAGATTGCGGTCCGGACCAAAAATTATTTTCTCATCTTTGGGAAAGCTTTCTACTATTTGCTTTGCATTGGTAGAAGTTACCACTACATCGGTTACAGCTTTCACAGCAGCCGTTGTATTGACATAGGATATCACCGTATATCCGGGATGCTCTTTGACAAACTGTGCAAACTGATCTGCCGGACAACTATCGGCCAATGAACAACCTGCATTCATATCAGGCACTAATACCTTCTTTTCAGGACAGAGCACCTTTGCCGTTTCACCCATAAAATGAACACCGCACATCACAATGATATCCGCTTTTGTTTTGGCAGCCCATTGAGCCAATGCCAGACTGTCGCCTACATAGTCGGCGATATCTTGTATCTCACCCTTCTGGTAGTAGTGACCCAGAATAACTGCATTCTTTTCTTTTTTCAGCTCGTTAATAGCTTTTATGAGTTCATTCATAATAATTTTATTTTCTCTCCTTTTTAAAGAAAAATCCTTTGTTAGTGATAATAGGCTGTTAATAGTGTTAGCAAATAAAAGCTGTTTTTCTTGTCAGATAAGTTATTAGTCTCCAATACACAGTTATCAGTATATTATGAACGAACTGAAAAGAGGCTATTGGCTGATAATAAGCTATCTCTCAATTTGTATTAACACCTTGTTGATAAAGTGCAAAGTTAAAAACTTTATGGATATAAACAGGGTAATAAGTGCTGAAAAATATGTTTAAGAATGCATTGAAAGTTTATATTAACTTTTTTGTATTGTTCATTATGAGTCTTCCTTATACCTTCTTCTGAATAATGCAAGAGTTAGTTTTCAAAATCTTTGCTTTAAGTTTTGACAGGTTTTCAACGGTTATAAACAGGTGTGTTAACAGAAAAGAATTACTTTTGCAGTAGCTAAGAAATAATAAGGATATGAACATGCGAAAATTGAAAATAACCGAGCTGAACCGGATAAGTGCAGAGGAATTTAAAGAAGCGGATAAACTGCCTTTGGTAGTAGTACTGGATGATATCAGGAGCTTGCATAATATTGGTTCTGTGTTCCGTACGTCAGATGCATTTCGTATTGAATGTATTTATCTGTGTGGGATTACGGCTACTCCTCCGCATCCGGAAATGCATAAGACAGCTTTAGGTGCCGAATTTACAGTTAATTGGAAGTATGTTAATAACGCTGTTGAAGTTGTTGATAACCTCAAAAATGAAGGATATATTGTTTATTCGGTGGAACAGGCTGAAGGCAGTATCATGTTGGATGAACTGGAACTGGATAAGACAAAGAAATATGCCATCGTTATGGGAAATGAAGTGAAAGGAGTACAACAGGAAGTTATTGACCATTCGGATGGTTGTATAGAAATTCCCCAATATGGTACTAAACATTCACTGAATGTATCTGTGACGACGGGGATTGTAATATGGGACCTCTTTAAGAAGCTAAAAATTAGTGATAAGTGATTAGTAAGCTGCGCGAATATACCACATGGAACTAATCACTTATCACTAAACTACTCATCACTATTTCAAATTTGTCCGTTTTCCACCAATATCACTACCCGTTCGGTGAGTTTATCTTCACCATTCGGGTCGTATTCTTTTTTAAGACTAGCACCGAAGAGAGCGGCAAAGGTTTGATAGAAACCTGCTTTAAAAGGTCCCATGAAAGCTTTTACTAATTCAAAAGAGGTTTGATTACTTTGTCGGTCTACCAGCTTTATTAACAATTTACCCTGTGCAAAAGAAAGTTTTTTCATCCGGGGGGTATATTGGTCTTTGAGCCCTTTTTCTACTCTTTTAATGTGTTTCTGACGTGCTTTTTCGTTTGGGAGAGTTTGCAGATATTCATAAGTTTCGAGTATGGTACGGTTGATTTCCCGGGCTATGGGATATACCTTCTTGACATTTCTTACCAACCTATAATACTCCATGCGTTCTTTATCATTTTTAAACTTTAATGGCTTAAAAATATAAACGGTAGGTAGTTGTACACAGGGGATGGTATCTCCTTCATAAATACAAACCGGAACAAGGTATCCTCCTCTGCTTTGTTTATCTTGTGCCAGAACGGACTGGAAAGAAAGAAACAGAGCAAACAGTGTAAGTATTACTATGTTAGGTCTTGTATTCATGTCGCAAAATTACAAGATTATTTTATTATTTGTTCAATTCCTTGTAGTGTTAACCTATTTAAAGTATCTTCGCTATCTGACAAAAGTAAAAATGAATGAAAAGCACATGCCTTTTTCGGCTGTTTTTAGTTATTAACCTCTTGTTGATAATGCCTGTTAATAAAGCTCAGAACCCTTCTGTGGATATTCTGGAGGAGGTTATTGAGGATATCTCTGTTAATAACGATGACAGTGAAGAGATAAATTGGGAATATAAGATTGAGGAACTTTCTGAACGTATTCAGCAACCTGTCAATCTGAATACCGCTACCAAAGAACAGTTGGAGCAGCTTCCTTTTCTATCTGATATTCAGATTGAGAACCTGTTGGCTTATGTGTATATTCACGGGCAGATGCAAACCATTTATGAATTACAGTTGGTAGAAGAGATGGATCGTCGGACTATTCATTATTTACTTCCTTTTGTTTGTGTACAACCTGTTGATAAGAAAGAGTCTTTGCCCCGTCTAAAGGATGTGTTCAGGTATGGTAAACATGAAGTGTTAACTCGTTTGGATATTCCGTTCTATACACGTAAGGGATATGAAAAAACTTATTTGGGACCCTCTATGTACCACTCTCTGCGATATGGCTTTCGGTATAGAGAGAATGTTTATGCCGGTATAACCGGAGAAAAAGACGCGGGTGAACCTTTTGGTGCATTACATAATAAACAGGGCTATGATTACTATTCATATTACTTGTTAATAACTAAAATAGGACGGTTGAAAACTCTGGCTTTAGGCAATTATCGGTTAAGCTTTGGTCAAGGGCTGGTAGTGAATACTGATTTTCTTATGGGAAAGAGTATTTATCTTTCTTCATTGACATTCCGGAACGGAGGTATACGAAAGCATTCTTCTACGGATGAATATAATTATTTTCGGGGAGTAGCTACTGCTGTAGAACTAAGTAAACACCTGGTATTATCTGCTTTTTATTCACATCGCAGTATGGATGGAGTGGTAAAGGAAGGTGAAATAACTTCTATTTATAAGACTGGTTTACATCGTAGTCAGAAGGAGGCTGATAAAAAGAATGTTTTCACAATGCAATTAACAGGTGGAAATATGACTTATACAAATAATCATCTGAAATTGGGATTGACCGGTATTTACTACTTTTTTGATCATCCTTTTGAACCCGAACTGCGACAGTATTCCAAATATAATATTCATGGTAACAGGTTTTATAATGTAGGGCTGGATTATGGATATCGTTGGCATCGTTTTTCTTTTCAGGGAGAAGCAGCTATTGGCAAAAATGGATTTGCTTTTTTAAATAAATTACAGTATTCTCCTGCACAAGGGGCCAATTTATTGTTAATACATCGTTATTATACACATGATTATTGGGCAATGTTTGCCCGTTCGTTTGGCGAAGGTAGTAATGTACAGAATGAAAATGGCTGGTATTTTGCCGGTGAAATATTTCCTTTTCGTCATTGGAAATTCTTTGCATCTATAGATTTATTCTCTTTTCCCTGGTGGAAGTACAAGATAAGTAAACCTTCGCAAGGTATTGATGGAGTGTTACAAATGAACTTTACTCCTCATAGAGAACTTACTATGTATCTGAATTATCGTTATAAACGAAAAGAAAGAGATGTGACCGGAACGAATGGTGAAATTACTCTGCCAACTTATCACCATCGGTTGCGCTACCGGCTGAACTATTCACCGGATGATTTGTTTTCCCTTCGCACAACGGTTGATTATAATAATTTCCACTCTTCAGTGGAAGTAGCCGGACAGGGTTATCAGATTACACAAATGATAGCTTACCGTTTATCCCGTATCCCGCTAAGGGTTGAACTGCAAGGAAGTTTCTTTCATACGGATAATTATGATACCCGCGTATACATTGCAGAAAAAGGTTTGCTTTATACTTTCTACACTCCTACATTTCAAGGTAAGGGAATACGTCTGGCAATCAATTTGCGCTATGATCTGAATACACATTGGATGATGATAGTTAGGATAGGACAGACAGTATATTATGATCGTAATGAAATAGGTTCCGGATATGACTTGATACGAAATAATAAAAAAGCAGACTTACAGATGCAATTACGCCTGAAGTTTTAATATATTTGCATGATAGTATTATCAATCGTGAATTGTAAATCGTCAAATTGTAAAATCTCATCATGACTGTTATTTATCCTTCCCCTATTTTTGGCCCTGTTCATTCCCGCCGTTTGGGGGTATCTTTGGGAATAAATCTTTTACCCTCCGATGGAAAGGTATGTTCATTTGATTGCATCTATTGTGAATGTGGTTTTAATGCAGATCATCGCCCTTCTAAGCCCTTGCCTACTCGTGAGGAAATACGTGAAGCTCTTGAAACCCGCTTGAAAGATATGCTGGTAAATGGTCCTTTTCCTGATGTGCTGACTTTTGCCGGAAATGGTGAACCTACGGCACATCCTCATTTTCCGGAAATTATTGAAGATACGCTGGCTCTTCGTGATAAGTATTTCCCGAAAGCAAAAGTGAGCGTATTGAGTAATTCAACGTTTATTCATCGTCCGGCTGTATTCGAAGCATTGAATAAGATAGATAATAATATTTTAAAACTGGATACAGTGGATAGTAATTATATTCATCTCATTGACCGTCCTGTCGGTAAATATTCTGTATCAGAGATAATTGATAATCTGAAAGCTTTTAAAGGAAACTGTATTATCCAGACAATGTTTATGAAAGGTACTTATCGGGGACAAGATGTGAATAATACTTCTGATAAGTATGTATTACCTTGGTTAGAAATGATAAAGGAGATTGCTCCCCGGCAAGTGATGATTTATACGATTGATCGTGAAACTCCTGACCATGATTTACAGAAAGCTACACATGAAGAATTAGATAGAATACTATCTTTATTAACTGAAGCAGGTATTTCCGCATCTGCTTCTTATTAGAAGCAGGAATTGAAAACATCCCTATGTTTTATAATACAACATCCCCATGTTCTGATATAAAACATGAGGATGTTATTATAGTAAAGTATATATAAATTAAAAGTTATTCTGAATTTACTTCTCTGTGTTTATGGTTTGTACACTTATGATATCTTTTGCTCTTTCCAGTGCTACATTGATATTCGGACAGATATTTTCTTCTCCCAGTAATTCATAAAATCCTGATTTCTCCAAAACTTTATGTACTTTGTCATTTACTCCTGAAAGTACAATTGTAATTTTTTCTTTTTGAGACATCCTGCACAGATTGGATAAGTTGTGAATACCAGTTGAATCGATGAACGGAACTTTACGCATACGAATGATACGTACAGTGGGACGGTCTCCCAATTGTGCCATTACTTCTTCAAATTGTGTTGCAATACCAAAGAAATATGGACCATTGATTTCATATACTTCCACTCCTTTTGGAATAATCAGATGTTCTTCACTAACAGCAATATCCAATTCTGAGTTTGGGTCTATTTCATCGGTGATGACAGATATTTTGGTTGTTTCCATGACACGTTTCATAAACAGTACGCAAGCAATGATCAAACCTACTTCGATAGCAATTGTCAGATCAAAAATAACGGTCAGGAAGAAGGTGATAAGCAATACGGTGACATCTGATTTTGGATTTTTCAACAATGCTTTGAACGTGCGCCATCCACTCATGTTATAAGAAACAATAACCAGCACACCTGCCAGACATGCCATAGGAATATATTGTGCCAATGGCATCAGGAATAGTAAGATAAGTAGTAATACAACAGCGTGAATAATTCCGGCTACAGGCGTTTTTCCACCATTATTGATATTCGTCATAGTACGTGCAATAGCACCTGTGGCAGGTATACCTCCAAATAAAGGAGCGATGACATTGGCTGCACCCTGAGCTATCAGTTCGGTATTTGAATCGTGACGGTCTCCTATTACACCATCGGCTACTGTGGCCGAAAGTAACGATTCAATGGCACCTAATACAGCAATGGTAATTGCTACCGGGAACAGATTTTTAATGGCCTCCCAGTCCAGTGCAGGAACAACGGCATCGGGTAATTCGGATTTAATGGTAAAACGATCACCAATTGTATCAATACAATCAATTCCTCCGTAAATTTTCATGAGGTATACAGCAATTGTCACTACAATAATAGCAATCAGAGATCCCGGTATCTTTTTTGAAAATCTTGGAGTGACAGCAATAATTATAACACTTACAATACTTACAATAGTATTCCACCAGTTAATTGTATCAAAATGACGAAAATAAATCATCCATTTTCCTACAAAATCTCCCGGAACTTTTTCATTCCCAAAAGTCAGTCCGAAGATGTCAGCTATTTGTGTGGTGAAAATGGTTACGGCAATACCACTTGTGAAACCTACAATGATGGGATAAGGAATAAACTTAATAACTGCTCCTAACTTGAATACTCCTAATAGGATGAGTATTACACCTGCCATTAGAGTAGCTACAATGAGTCCAGCTTCTCCATATTGCTGGATAATACCATAGATAATAACGATAAATGCTCCTGTCGGACCACCTATCTGTACTTTACTACCACCCAATAGTGAAATGATAAATCCTGCAATGATAGCAGTGATAATACCTTTTTCGGGAGATACACCGGAGGCAATACCAAATGCAATGGCTAATGGGAGGGCTACAATACCAACAATAATCCCGGCCATGAGATCGGCTGTAAATGTTTCTTTCGAGTAATTTTTGAGTGTAGAAAACAGCTTGGGTTTGAATTCTAAGACTTTCATTTTAACGATACAATATAATTAGTGCATATATAGATTTACGATGTGATTTTACTGATTTTGCTAAATAAGGATTGCAAAATTACATAAAATAAATCTAATAACATGTTTTGGAGCATATTATTTGTAAATGATAAATTTTATCAATGATTTCATAGATTTTATTTATAAAGAAAGAAGGACTTGTTTTGAACTAATTCCGTATATTTGTGTTATAAATAAACAAATACAAGCGTAATCTACTAATTAATTAAATATATAAGACTATTATGGCTAAAAGTATTAAAGGTACTCAGACTGAGAAAAATCTACTGACTTCGTTTGCTGGCGAATCACAGGCAAGAATGCGTTACACTTATTATGCAAGTGTTGCAAAAAAAGAAGGTTATGAACAAATCGCAGCTATTTTTACTGAAACAGCTGATCAGGAAAAAGAGCATGCAAAACGTATGTTTAAGTATTTGGAAGGTGGCATGGTAGAAATTACTGCCAGTTATCCGGCTGGTGTTATCAGTACTACTCTCAATAATCTGCTCGAAGCTGCTGCTGGTGAACATGAAGAATGGTCACAGGATTATCCTCATTTTGCTGATGTTGCCGAACAAGAAGGTTTTTATGAAATTGCTGCCATGTACCGCAATATTTCTGTTGCTGAAAAGGGACATGAAGAAAGATATCGCGCTTTTGTAAATAACATTGAGACAGCTTCTGTATTTGCCAAAGAAGGTGAAGTTGTATGGCAATGCCGTAATTGTGGCTATATTACTATTGGTAAAGAGGCTCCCGAAGTTTGTCCGGCATGTCTGCACCCGCAAGCTTATTTTGAAGTAAAGAAAGAAAACTATTAATAGATTATTATACGTTTTTTGATAAGCGGCTCATCCAGTAAGGTGAGCCGCTTTTTTGATTTAGTTGATGATGGCTATTGCTTCTTTAATTTGTTTATAGTAAATTGAAAGACTTATTGTATAATTCATTCTAAATGCTTATTTTTGCTTCTTATGTATAACTAATACTAAAAGACAAAAAACTTCGCTTGTTATGACAAAAAAAATACATGATCAATTAAATAGAATAGCGATAAAAACTCTGCTGACATTTGTTTTTTGTTTCGGTTTCTTTTCATCTTCCAAAGCAAATGATGTGTATTTCCATCATTTGGGGGTAAAAGATGGATTAACGCAAATCAGTATTTTCTCTTTTTATCAGGATGAAATAGGAGCTATGTGGTTTGGCTCATTTGAAGGACTGAATAGATACAACGGACGTGAGATTACCGCCTTTCGCCCTTCACAAAATAATAAGGGATTGACCCAGAATGAAATCTATTCAATTTGTGGTAATAAGAAAGGTGCTATCTACTTACGGGCCGGACACGATCTGGTGAAATACAATGTTTCAACACAGCAATTTACCTGTTTGGCACAAAAAGAAATTAATGGTATTTGCTATTCAAACGATACGCTTTGGGTGATATCCGATCATGCTATATTTTATTATCTGGAGGGTAAAGAAGGTTTGCGTAAGTTTTGTGATATAGATCCGGGCCTGGGAAACGGAAGTTGTATCTTTACGGCTGATAATGAATATTTGTGGGTAGGGACAGAAAATAATTTATTGTCTATACCATTCAGTGCACCCGATTCTCCGAAAGTGGTGTTATCTGGTGTTTTTGTGAAATACCTGTATAAGAGTAAGAGAAATGATTTGTGGGTAAGTACGGATGCGAGTGGTGCTTATCGGATTTCATCTCAGAATCAGATAACAAACTTCCGTTATTCACCGGGTAAGAATGGGATTTCCGATGATCATGTGAGAAGTGTTGTTGAGGATGAATTCGGAAATATATGGATTGGCACATTTTATGGGTTAAATAAATATGATCCTATTACTGATAAATGGAAATGTTATACTCAAATAGACAATGTTCCCTATAGTCTAAGTCATTCGTCTGTTTTTGGTCTTTATAGAGATTTACAAGGGAATATCTGGGTAGGAACCTATTTTGGTGGTATTAATCATTTTAACCCGAGAGCCGATATTTACCATTTCTATGGAGCGATAGGGCGAAATAACCCCAACTATCTTAGTTTTCCTTTCGTAGGTAAGATGGCAGAAGATAAAAACGGTAATCTATGGATTTGTACTGAAGGAGGAGGGCTTAATTTCTTTAACCGCCAAACGAAACAATTCAAGAGTTTCATGCAGGAAGATAACCCCAGGAGCATTAGTCATAATAATCTGAAATGTATTAAATATCTAAAAGATAAAGATCTGCTATATATTGGTACGCATACCGGTGGACTTAATATATTTGATATAAAATCCCAAACGGTCAAGGTTTTGAAGAATAATCCGGGAGATCCTGCATCATTGCCCAATGATATTGTGAACGATATACAATTTTATAAAGATAAACTCATTGTACTGACTCAGGCAGGAGTTTGTAGTATGGATTTGAAAAGTGAGACGTTCTCTTCTCTTTCTACTAATGAGGTAATTAACCGGGCAGTAGAAAGGAAGTTTTATTATGAAACTTTTTTGATTGATAGCAAAGATAGGATGTGGATTGCTAAATCGGACGGAGGAGTGGTACGGATTGATTTGAATAATAATAAAATAAAAGAATACAATGCTGTAATGGAGGATTCTACTTCTATTGGTAAATTTAGAATTACTCATATTTTAGAGGATAGTAAGGGGAAACTTTTTTTCGGAACTTTAGGTTCCGGATTGTTCCTTTATCTTCCCGAGACGGATACATTCAGAAATTTTACAGCAGAAAAGGGAGATTTACAGAGCAACTATTGTTATTATATAGCCGAATCACCTTATGATCATCTTATGGTACTGCATAACAAAGGAGTTTCCTTTTTTGATCCTGAAACCAGAACATTGAAACATGTTTGTGGAATACCTCAAATGAGTTTTAACCAAGGTTCAAGTGTCTGTTCTACCAAAGACGGAGAGGTTTTCTTTGGTGGAATTGATGGATTGACATCCCTTTATGAACAGTTACTTTATACCACTAAAAAAGAATACCAGCTTTATTTTGATAAGCTTTGGATATCTAACAGGGAGGTTAGACCGGGAGATGGATCTGGTATTCTTTCTTCGGCTTTATCCAACTATAAGGAGATTGAACTTGATTACAATAAAAACAACCTGTTTATCGAATTTGCTACTTCAAACTATGTTTCTAATAACGATTTCCAGTATGAATATAAGTTGGTAGGACTTGATGATACCTGGCTTCCGGCACATTCTACTACTATCAGTTATACTAATTTAAGTCCGGGGAAATATCGTCTGCTTGTTCGGGAGGTATGGGAAGATGCCAAAACGGAAACAAAACAAATTGAACTTGGCATCAAAATTAATCCGCCATTTTATGCTACAGTTTGGGCTTATCTGCTTTACGCATTATTGGTGGTAGGTATTTTATATGCTATTTTCCGCTTTAATGTGCGGCAGGCAAAGTTAAAGGCCTCATTAGAATATGAAAGAAAGGAAAAAGAATATATTGAAGAATTAAATCAGACAAAACTTCGTTTCTTTACCAACATTTCGCATGAGTTCCGTACACTGCTTACCCTTATTATTGTACAGGTAGAACTATTGTTGCAACTTAATAAACTCAATCCATCCGTCTACAACCGGGTACTTAAAATTTATAAGAATGCCAGACATATGCGTGATCTGGTGTCAGAGTTACTTGATTTTCGAAAACAAGAACAAGGATTCCTGAAGCTGAAAGTGGAATATATGGATATTGTATCTTTCACTAAAGAGATCTATATGTCTTTTTATGAATATGCCTTGAAACATTCTGTTAACTATAAGTTCGAACATATGGAGGAAAAACTGAATCTTTGGTTTGATCCGGTTCAGTTGCAGAAGGTAATATTCAATCTTTTATCTAATGCCTTTAAATACACCAAAGCAAAAGGCAGTATTACTGTTTCTATCCGGAAAATCAAGAATGAAGTGGAAATACGGGTAGAAGACGATGGTGTGGGTATCTCCAAGGAATCTATTCACAAGATATTTGATCGTTTTTATCAGGTTGACGGACAAAGTTCAGAGTTTACGTTGGGTACAGGTATCGGATTGGCTGTATCCAAAGGAATTGTGGAGTTGCATAAGGGAAACATCCGGGTTGAAAGTGAAGTTGGTCAGGGTAGTGTTTTCATTGTTACGTTGCTGACAGGCAATGAACATTTCCCAAAAGAGGTGTTGAGTGATAGTGAATCCAATTTCCATCTGATAAAAGATGGAGTATTGGAAGATCTGGCTTTGGAGGAGTTAATGCTGGAGGAACCGGTTAAAGAGCAGGAGCTTACTAATGAAGAGAAAGCCGGAGAAATGGATATTGAATCGAAGGATTCTGATAATAAGCCCAGTATTCTTATTGTAGAAGATAATCTGGAGATATTGGAAATGTTGGAAGATATCTTCGCTCCTATTTATCATGTATACAAAGCTACCAATGGTAAAGAGGGTTTTGAAGCTACGCGCGAGTTACACCCCGATATTGTTTTAAGTGATGTGATGATGCCGGAGATGTCTGGTAAAGAGATGTGCCATAAAATTAAAAACAGTCTGGACGTATCACATATTCCGGTTGTTTTACTTACGGCGCAAACCTCTGTGGAATATACGGTTGAAGGATATATGTTTGGTGCAGATGATTATGTAACAAAACCGTTTAATATCAAAGTACTTGTATCACGTTGCAATAATCTGGTACGGACCCGTAGAATGTTGCTTGAAAGATTTAATCATGTTTCTAAGACACCGGTTGTTTCTAATGCCATCAATGAGCAGGATCAGGAATTAATAGATCGTGCTACTGCTATTATCCGAAAATATTTTGAGGATATTGAGTTTGATATGAATGTATTGGCTGCCGAATTGGGTATTGGCCGGAGTAAATTGTATCTCAGAATAAAGGAAATAACCGGACTTACTCCCAATGAGTTGACGCTTAAAATAAAGCTTGAAGAAGCGATGTATTTGATTACTAATCAGCCCAATCTGAATGTTTCTGAGATATCCTATCAGCTGGGCTTTTCATCGCCCCGTTATTTTAGTAAGTGTTTTAAATCATTCTATGGTGTATCTCCACAGAATTGTAGAAAAGGTAAAAACAAGAGTGAAGAGTCAGAAGAAGATTAACCCCATTATCCTTTTGTCTTGTTTCATGCTTTGAAACACTTTGTTTGAAGTAATGAAACATTTTGTTTGAAGCTTTGAAATAAGTTATGTGATACTACAAAAAAAGCTGCTTCAATTACGAGGCAGCTTTTTCTGTAGTATCATATAACTATAATTTGAATTACCATCCCGGGTTCTGGGTGATTCCCGGCGCTTTCAATATCTCTGATTGTGGAATTGGATAGAGATACATTCGTTCATCAAATACCCGGTTTTCTACGGTGTATTTTTTATAAGTAGGTTCATCATTGGCATCCTTTACAATTTGCATACCTTCTATTTTCAGATAGTTTGCCTTTTCCGTTGGATTATCCAGTAAACGCCAGCGGCGAATGTCAAAGAAGCGGTGTTCCTCGAATGCCAGTTCTACGCGGCGTTCATTACGTATCACTTCACGCATCTCTTCTTTACTTAGTCCGGCAGGTAGTCTATATGGATTCAATTGAGCACGTTTACGTATAAGTTCTACTACTTTATAGATTGAATCTTTGGGTGCAGCACTTGGTGTGTCATAATACTCATTCATTGCCTCCGCACAATTCAGTAATACTTCAGCATAGCGCATCAATATCCAGGTACGGGTGATATTATTGGTTCGTCCATCCCATACAGCTTGCGGTGAAAGAAGCTTCTTCAGGTAATATCCGGTTTTAGTAGCGGTTTTATTAGTAGCAGTAGCATCTTTTCCACCTTCAAATGTTTCAATAGTTTGAGTTTTGTCATTTACTGTAAATGTAGAACCGTCATAAGCAAAAGTCATATAGAAGCGCGGATCGCGTCCTACATATGGGTGATCTTTGTCATATCCTGACCCCAGTTCGTTGATACCTTTTCCGTTAGCCATACCGAAAGCATCTGCCAGGTTCTGTGTCGGATTCGTCAATCCCTTTCCTCCCATAGTGAGTGGGGAATTCTGGCTTTCTACACTTGTTGTAGTGTTATATTTGGTAGAGAATACTATCTCCCGATGATATTGCAGGAAGTTTTCACTAACAGCATACAAGTCGGTAAAGGTTTCATCTTCTTCAGTAAAGGCCATCAGCTTATATCTGAATGCCGATGCAACAACTTTTTGAGCGGCATCAATCGCGAGTTTATAACGTTGCTTATCATTATTAGGATTGTTCAACGGACTTGCCCAGTAGAGAAGTGCACGTGATTTCAAACCATATGCAGAACCGGTAGTCGGTCGTCCCAACTCTTTCTTATCATCAAATCCTACACTTTCGGAACTTCCTTTGTATTGTTCCGGTAACCGGTTGGCAGCAGTATCACAGTCAGCGATAATCTGTTTCATACAATCGTCATAGGACGCACGTGTTACTTGTTGGGCCTCTTCAACTGTCAATGATTTTGTAATCAATGGTACGCCACCGTAACGTTTGATTAATTCAAAATAGAAATAAGCACGCAGGAAGTGGGCTTCTCCTTTCATACGTTCGCGGGTGCGGACCAACTCTTCATTCGTTCCGGAAGTAGTCGGCTTTACCGGCATTTTAAGTTCATCAATCTTTTCAAGGAATCGGTTTACGATCCGGATTCCCTCATAGTTTTTAGTCCATACGTTTTCTACAAGGAAATAAGAATCCCATGTACCATTGTTGAAACCTTTGATATCGCTTGTCACGTCCGAGTGTACTGCTTCATCGCATCCTGCTGCCAACATGGCGTTATCAATCCGGTTGTAGCCGCTGGGTAGTTTGTTGTACGCATCGTTCATGAATCCGAAAGCTCGCCGGGTTTCATTCCATATGTCGTCTTCTCCCAGTTTACCGTCTTTCTCCGGGTCCAGAAATGAATCACAGCCGGCGAAAAGAAAAGAGAAAGTCAAACCTAAACCTATAATATATTTATTGATTTTCATAATCGTAGTGTTTTTAAAGTTTTATAGATATACCAACCGAGAATGTTCTCAGTAGAGGATATTCAGAATATCCGGCATTCATAGCTTCCGGGTTACGACCGTCAATTGCATTTGAGAAAGTAAACAGATTGTTTGCATTCACATAAAGACGTAATGAAGAAAGGAATATTTTTCTTACCAGTTGCTTGGGGAATGTGTATCCCACCTCTGCTGACGAGATACGAAGCATAGAGGTTTTTTTCTCCCAGAAATCAGAAGTCTGTGTGTTGTAATCGCGGGAGATACTCAAACCCGGATATGCTGTCTGCACAGTAGGGTTAGCCGGATTCCAGCGATTCTCATAAGCATAAGGAGTAAATTTATTCGGAGTATAAAAAGTAGAGAATAAAGCTGATCCTTCCAGATTACACTGAATATCAAATCCTTTGTAGTTACCACCCAATGTAGCACCGAAAATAATCTCCGGTAGGGTGTTTCCTAATGCTACTTTGTCAGACTCATCAATCACATTATCATCCTCCGGATTTTGATTTTTGTAGATGATATCACCTAATACAGGCGCTCCGAAAGAGCCTGTAGGAGCATTGACCAGTTGATCGGCATTGGTATACAATCCATTGGTCTGAAAACCGAATTGTGTACCAATAGAGTGTCCTTTACGGTATTGGTGAGCATATTTGTAAGCTACTTCTTTTAAGTCGATAATTTTGTTTTTTGCCCATACCATATTTCCTCCGATAAAGAATCCGCCATCCTTGTATTGTTTGTTATAAAGGATGTTCAGGTCGATACCCTGATTGTCAATTGATCCGCCATTGTATTTGGACAGACCGATACCAATCAGTGAAGGAACAATATTAGAGTAGTCTACCAATACGTCACGGCGTTTTTCATTGAAATAGTTCATTGTCAATGAAAGTCCTTTCCAGAGTTCAAGGTCGAATCCTACATTGAGTTTGTATGACTTTTCCCATGTTTCATTGGGATTGGCCAATGTTCCTTCTTGTGAGCCGTCCGTACTTCCGTTGGGATTACCGAATGCATACCCACCTGAAGAGGTAAATTCCTGGCGATAAGGGAAACGGCGTCCACCGGTCTGGTCATTACCGTTTATGCCATAAGATGCTCTGAACTTCAGAAAATCGATTGCTTCTGCTGATTGAAGCCATTTCTCATCCGAAGCAATCCATGCCAGTCCGATAGCCGGAAAAAGTCCGGTACGTTTTCCGCTTTTGTAATTACTGGAACCTTGATAGGAAGCTGTAACCTCTGCATAGTAACGTTTGTTGAAACCATATTGTGCACGCATTGCCAGTCCCTGATATTTGTAATCGGGATTATCGCCCGGAACTGTTTCGCTGGAGTGATTATAGAACAAGCGGACTGCCAGATCGTGTACATCTCCGAAAGTATGATTATAGTTGACTCCTGCGCCCAGTGTGTTGTAACGGTAGAACCCACCCATCATCTCTGATTTACGGCTGTTCTTATATTCATCTTTACCAAACTGTGTATAAGTGCCATCTGCGTTTTCCTGGAATACAGCATACGTATTATTGATGCTCAGGTACTGCATATTGAAGTTTTCGAAACCATAATAAGCATCAACCGAAAGCCCTGGTAACAGCATATCCAGATCATATTTACTTTTCACCTGTACATTGAGCAGACGAGATTCGTCTTTACGATAACCGTGACGGTTCAAAAGTCCGTAAGGATTCGTCTGATATTCAGAAGTACCTCCGAGTGAGCCGTTTTTATTGAACATTGGGAAAGCATTCGCAGGCAGAGTCATCAGAGTATTAAATACGGAATTGGTGGCAGATGGCACTTCCGAGCCTGTATTAGCAGCCGAACTTTTATCAATAGCTGCTGAAACCAGAATATTAAACAACATTCCTTTTATCGGATTAATATCCAGATTTGAACGGTAGTTGAAACGTTCATAAGTATTGTTGGCGGCAGCATCTTTGAAAATACCTTCCTGTTTCATGTAACCGGCAGTTACAAAATAACGTGCCAGTCCGTTACCTCCCGAAGCCGAAAAGTTATAGTGCTGGAAGGGGGAGTTTTTACCAATGAAACGGTCTTTGTAGTTTTCGTCCGGATAAAGATAGGAATCTCTGTCTGCACGGAGATACATATCGGGATTATATATTGGTGCCGAACCGTCATTTCTTAATGCTTCATTATAGAGAGTGGTGTATTGATAGGCATTCAACCGATCGGACATTCTCTCTGTTGTCTGGAATCCTGCGCGGATGTCCACATTAATGGAGTGTTTTACTTCACTACCATGTTTTGTTTTTATCAGAATGACACCGTTGGCTCCACGCATACCATACATGGCCAGGGCCGACGCATCTTTCAGTACAGAGATACTTTCCACTTCATTGAAATCCATCAAGTCAATGTTGGCTTCTATATCGTCAACTAAAATCAGAGGTTTAGCATTGGCATTGGTTGCCATACCACGTACATAAAAAGTATAGTTACTCTTACCGAATTTTTCACCTCCGTTTTTCAGTGAATAAAGTCCGGATAAAGTTCCATTCATTGCCTGTTCAATATTGGTTACTGTGTTTTTTTCAATTACATCGGTACCAATACTTGATACAGCCGAAGTCATACTCCTCTTAGATTGTTCTCCATAAGATACACCAATCATTTCATCTTCGTGGGTCATGTACTTTACCAGTTTCAATGTGTAAACTGATTGGTTGTTAAGGCGTGTAACAACCGGACGGTACCCTTTTAAGTTAACTACCAGTACATCCGACGGATCAAGTAACATATAGAATTTACCATCTTCATCGGTCACAGCATCTGTTTGTTTTTCCTGGACGTTAACTGTAATACCGGGCATAGGGACATTATTTTCATCGACCACAATACCCTCAACGGTTACTGTTGAGCTTTTTTGGGTCTTTTGTGCTTTTACCGGCATTACCGATAGAAGCAGTGCACACAGAAACGTGCACAAATATATAAATCTCTTCATTTGAATCATATTTTAGGGTTTATACCATCATCATTTCCATCCCGGGTTTTGTTCCAATACGGCACTTTTGTATACTTCGTTGTTAGGTATCGGATAGAGATGCATGTGTTCTTTGAATGTAGGAGTTTCATATTTTTCACGAGAATAAGTGAAGGTTCCATCTGTATTCTTTACTACGCGGATACCATAGATATCTTTATTGAAATATTCTACTCCTTTATGCCAGGATAGTACATCATACCAGCGATGTTCTTCAAAACAAAGTTCCACACTCCGTTCATTGTAGATACGCTCACGCATTTTTTCTTTTGTATCCGAAATATCTGTCGGTACAGGTACTTGCCCCACACGTCCTCTGAGTTCTGTCAGTACGTCCCTTACAGAGAGTCCTTCCAGTGAACTTTCCGGACCTCCTACTTCATTCTGTGCTTCGGCAAAGTTCAGCAGAATCTCTGCATAGCGGAAGAAGATATAGTTCATGTAGGTGGAAGTACCTTTATATCGTTGATGTGCTTCCGGCCAGAATTTGGCTATGGCATAACCCAATGCGTTGATGTGGGTGGTACCTTTATCACGTCCTGTCTCTTTTCCGTCGGCTGATACCCAAAATTCCATGTTGCGGTTATACCAGAATCGGTCATTACGTAGTATGCACATATCCAGGCGAGGATCTCTGTTAGAATACGGATCCTGTTCTTGGTAAATAGTGGAAGAATTGGTAATCGGATAACCTTTGGAATCTTCAAACATGTCAACCATGTTCTGAGTTACCGTTTCTCCTGCCCATCCGCTGTATCCTTGTGTAGCGATGAAACGCGTCCAGAAAGTACTTCCGTTAGTGTGTCCTTGCTCAAAATTCATTTTGATGCGTGGACGGTTCATAATGATTTCGCTACAAACCGGTTGAAAAAACAGGTTCACATAGTCGGGATAAAGAGTATATAGTTTCAGGTCGATTACGTCTTTGGCTGCTTTGGCTGCTTTCTCCCATTTTGTCACATCATTAGAGGGGTTGTGCAATTGGCGGGCAGCATACAACAGTACTCTTGATTTCAGTGCTTTTGCCGCTCCTATCGAAGCGCGACCGTTATCAGCATCGGCATACTTTAGGGGAAGTAGGCCATTAGTGGCTGTATTACAATCATTTACAATGAACTCCACGCATCTTTCATAGGTGTCTCGGGGTAAATCCAGGTCATCCTTGTTCAGGGTTAGTGTATGGTCAATGATGGGCACGCCTCCCCAACGTTTGATTAGTTCAAAATAGAAGAAAGCACGCAGGAAGTAGGCTTCTCCCAAACAACGCTTTTTAATTTCATCAGACGGGAAGTTGGGTACTTTATCTATATTTTCGATGATCTTATTGGCTTTGCGGATACCAATATACATATTCTGCCACATATATGAAATTTCATTGTTGGCGTCATGCATTTTGTTGCTTGTTTCCATTTGAGTACCGTCCCATGCTCCGTTGTTAAAGATTGCTGTACACCCTCCTTTATTGCGTGATTCGTCACCCATAGAGGAAACCAGTGAGTTCCACAAGCGTCCCAGATGACCGGGCATATATGAGTAAGTCTGATCAGCATATTGACGGAACATAGCATAGTCCGAGAATATCTTATCCTCATTGATGTCTTCTATCGGGGCCATATCTAATTGTCCTTCTCCAAATAATCCTGTACAGGAAGAAAAACCGATAGAAGTCGCTATTACATATATAATAAATAGTTTTTTCATAATTGATTAAAAGTTAATGTTGACACCGAAATTATAAACACTCTGCTGCGGATAAACTTCTCCACTTGAATTTACGGTTTCCGGATCAAAGTTATCGATCTTTGACCATGTGTAGAGGTTACTTCCGTTCAAGTAAGCTTTCAGTCCTGTCATTCCCAGTTTACGGTAGATTTTGGCTGGGAATGAATAGGTAATCTGCACATTTTTCAGACGGATGTAGTTGGCTGATTTCAAATGGAATGAGTTGATGTTTTTGTTACTGTGTTTAGTTACCATGTGTAGTGACGGATATGCTGCATTAGGGTTTTCCGGAGTCCAGTAATTCTTGTGAACTTCTGAAACCTGTCCTCCTCCTGCACCACCTCCAAATTCATAACCGGCATTTCCGGCAAACAATACAGAAGCATTGGCTGCTCCCTGGAATTGAACGGATATTTCCAATCCTTTCCAGATAATACCCGGAGTGATGGAGTACATGATTTCGGGTATACGTGAATAGCCGATAGCTACTTTATCTGCATCTGTTAGAGAACCATCTCCGTTACGATCCCAATATTTCAAGTCACCCGGGATAATAGGGCCTCCTAAAGTTGTCTGATCCGGTGACTTTTTAATATCTTCTGCATTCTGGAAAAATCCGAGTACTTGGTATCCTTTGAATTGGTCAATTCTGAATCCGGCTATTTTTTGATAATCGGGTGTTCCTGCCGGATCATCATAATTGATAACTTCGTTACGTGCAAAACTGTAATTACCACGAATATAGTAATCTACCTTTCCGATGTGGTGGCGGTGAGAGAGTTCAAATTCATATCCCCAATTCTTCACTTCACCTACATTGAGGTAAGGGCTGGACAAACCAATGATTTGTGGAGTAGAGCGTCCTTGAAGAAGGATGTTTTTGCGATGTTCCTTAAAGACATCTACAGAAAAGCTGAGCAGGTCATTAGAGAACAAACGCATCTCCAGGCCAACATTGCCTTTCAAAGCCGTTTCCCAGGTCAATAGTTTATTTTCGTTTCTTTTTTCATAGATACCTCCGTTAGTTGAAGGATTGGTTGTACCGAAACCAAAGCTGGGAGTTCCTCCTCCGCCATATATACCTTGTCCGGCAAATTCACCCATATAGAGGAAGCGGTCTTTTGATTTATCGTTACCAACCAGACCTACCGAACCTCTTACCTTTAAGTACGGGATAACTTTCTTCACTTTCTCCATAAATGCTTCTTCGGAGATCACATATCCCAATGAACCGGATGGGAAGAATCCGAAGCGATGCCCTTTGGCAAAGTTCTCTGAACCATTGTATCCCAGGCTGACTTCACCTAAGTATTTATCAGCAAAGCCATATTCCACGCGGGCGGCATATCCCATCAATGCACTTGGTATACTGCTTCCGCTCGTTGTTTTCTGTTGGTTGTAAACCAATATGGAGTTGATATTATGTTTACCGAAACTACGTCCGTAACCTACTTTCAGTTGTAAGTTAGTACGTCGCATAGGATCAGTCTTTTTATCTTCACTAAAACGGAAGGGTGAGTCCTCACCTAATTGGTCATAACGTCCGGTATTAGGTTCATAATAATAAGTATCAATACCATCCGTATATTTTTTTGTTGAACCGAAATTGTTATTGAATGATATACTCATGTCAAATGACAAACCGTTTGTGATAAAGCTCAGGTCATTATGCAAAGTTCCTACAATGTCATAATAGTTAGTCTTTGAGTTTTCATATCCACTATAGGCGATGCTTGCAAGCGGATTACCCGATCCTTCTACGCCTGCAATTGTACCATCGGGGTTATAGATAGGATGTCTCCAGGGTTCTTTAGCAATCAATCCTTGGAAGAAATGACCTGACGAACCCTTGAATCCATTCATTTCGCCCGAACGACCGGAAATATTGGCAGATAGCGTTTGGTACTTATTGATATTTAAATCGATGTTTGAACGAAAATTAAAGCGGCGGTAATATGCCTGAGGATTGTAATCTTTCTGCAAATCGGTATATTTAAACATACCTCCCTGATTCAAGTATCCTAATGAAATAAAGTATTTCACTACCTTGGTACCTCCGGAGATATTAACATTGTACTGCTGTTGCAGGGCACCTCTTTTGTTTACCATTGCGTCATACCAGTTTACATCCGGATAGCGATAAGGATCTTCTCCTAAACGGAAACCTTCTAATGATTCGTCGGTGAGCAATCCGTTGTCCTGTTGTAGCGGATCTTTTCCATCATTCTCCCATGCTTTTTTACGAAGTACCAAGTGTTCGTATGAACCGAGGAATTCGGGAATCTGTGTAGGACGTTGTAGACCCCAGTTGGCGGTAACTGAGATTTTAGGCTTTCCTTCTTTACCTCTTTTGGTTGTAATCAGAATAACACCGTTTGCACCACGGATACCATATACGGCAGTAGACGAAGCGTCTTTCAATACGGAAAGGCTCTCAATCTCATTTGCATCAAGCTGTGAGAATGATTCTTGCTCTACACCGTCAATAATAATAAGAGGAGAGGCATCGTTGAAGGTAGACTTACCACGAATCAGGATGGTGGCGGCATCATCACCGGGACGTCCGCTTGGCTGCTGGGTAATTACGCCTGGAAGCTTACCAACCAGTGCGTTGGTTACGTTGGCTACCGGAGCAGCCACCAGTTCACTGCTTTTCATCATACTTACGGCACCGGTTACCGTTTGTTTCTTTTGTGATCCGTAGGCTACTACTACTACTTCATCCAATGCATTCATCTGATCTTCCAGTACGATGTTGAATGATGTTTTGTTACCCACAATCACTTCGTATGTTTCATATCCTATATAGGAGATAATCAATACGGATTTGGGTGACGGTACTTGCAAAGTGAATTTACCATTGATATCGGAGATAGCCCCAATGGATGTACCCTTTACCAATACATTTACGCCAGGTAAGGTTTCTCCCTGACTGTCAGTGATCACACCCTGTATCTGGCGGGTCTGATTTGCTTCTGTCACAGCTCCGAGCGCATGGCTCCATCCCAGTTGCAGTAGCAATACACAGCAAAACACTTTTAGAAATTTAAAATGTAACGTTTCTGTGTTCATAGCTTTTCTAAGATTAAAAAATTAATGACTTGATAAATTTGCGGTATGGAGATGTGAAGTTTATCTCTCATTCCGGTTGTGCAAATAAAATGTATTTGGTTTGAACCAGGCTGCACTCTGTGTATTGGTGAATGCTACAATAGTGTATTCGGACAAAAATGCCCCCTATTACAGACAAAATATGCCAATTTATACAGGGTGCACCCTGGTTTTGTTGTTTTTATTCCAGTGTTTTTACTCCTTTTATTACTCCTGGTTCTGTCTGGTGCATGTCAAAGACGATGATTTCGTTTGCACCCTCTTTCAACCAGACTCCCGGACAATACAAACGATACTGAGGACCCACATTCCAGAAGCGTCCCAGGTTGTGTCCGTTGACATAAACAAGTCCTTTTGTGAAGTCTTTCATGTCGATGTAGCAGTCTCCGGTTTTATCCAGTTGTACAGTGGCTTTGAAGAACATACCCGGACGCACAGTGTCGGTTTGTTTCAGTTTTGATACATATTCTGTAGACATGGGGATATTAAATGCGTCCCAGTTCATTAATGTCATTCCGTTCAGAGTAACACGGTCGGTGATACCTTTACGGTCAATCATCTGTGCGGCAAAGTTAATGCGTCCCATACTCTCTACCAGGATATCAAGTACCGGATTTTCTACATTGGAAACCGGAAGGTCAATGGAGTGTTGCCCCAGTGTACGGTCGATACTTCCGATGTAGCGTCCGTTTAGAAAGACAGTAGCGTAATCGTGTACTTCATCTACACGGAGTGTACCGCTCTTATGACCAATCAGTTTCGTACGATACAATATCATTCCTTCATATTGATTCATCATTTCCATCGGAAGTGGTTGAACAATTGGTTTAGCAGCAGGAAGGTTATCCCAGATGCTTGCATATTTCTGTGTTTTTGTTGCAGGGAATGTAATGACAGGGATCGGAGCAGGAATCGGAGCAAGTTTCTTTTTACTGTACTTCTGGGTCAATTCACGTAACGCCATATATTTGGGGGTAGCCTGTCCCATTTCATTGATAGGAGCATCATAGTCATAGCTGGTCACATCCGGTTGGTAAATACCAGGCTGGGGGGAATTGGCTCCTGCCCAGAATCCAAAGTTTGTTCCACCGTGTATTACGTAGTAGTTGAACGATTTGCCATTATCAAGCAGCCATTTCACATCCGTTGTAATCTTTTCGATAGACGGGTGTTGCCAGTTTTCACGCCAGTGAGTAAGCCATCCGGGATAAAGCTCGGAACAGAATACACTGGCATCGGGATGTACTTTCAAGGCTTCATCGAATTCTGCCTTTGAAGCAGCCGGGTCAAGACCGATGGCTACACCGGGAAGTGTTCCTGCTTCGAGCATATAAGGAGTAGCTCCGTCAGCTGTGTAGAATGGGACTTCAATACCTTTGTCTCTCCAAAGATCATGAATCCACTTCATATATGTACGGTCATTGCCATAGCTTCCGTATTCGTTTTCCACTTGTACCATGATGATAGGACCGCCATTGGTAACTTCGTACTTTTTGATAATTGGGGCTATTGCAGTAGCATAACGCTCCACAGCAGCAGTATACCGTGGATCCATGCAACGGATTTTCAGATCCGGTGTAGATAGCAGATAAGCAGGTAATCCACCGAAATCCCATTCACCGCAAACATAAGGTCCGGGACGGAATAAAAGGAACATATCTTCTTCCTGCACAGTCCGGATAAATTTCTCCAGATCTTTATTGCCTGTCTGAAAATCGAATACACCCGGTTCACTTTCATGATAGTTCCACATGATATAGCAAGCTACGGTATTACATCCCATTGCCTTGATCATTTGTATTCGTTGTTTCCAATATTCTGCGGGGATACGTGACGGATGGATCTCACCGGAGATAATCTGGAACGGTTTATCATCCAGCCAGAGCAGCTATTTAATCTGCGAAAATCTGCGATCATTTGCGTTTCAATAAAACGCTGTCATAGTATGAACTAAATTTGAAATACTACTTAGTTAGATTTCACATTATATCAATTTCCGCATTTCTGCCCCTGATTTATAGTAGTGTATAAACCGGAGCAGAAGGCGGAAAATGAATCCACTTAAAAGTGCGTTTGTTTCATACAGGTTGATTCATAGAGTTGTCAGAGTAATTCTAATGTTACCGTAGCAGGTTGTCCGCAATGTGCTCCTGCCGGTAGGGGAATCTTTATTTCATAGATATTCTTAGACTGTTTGCTGACTCCTTCACCTCTGACGGGTACAGAGGTATATACAGTCAGTCTGTTCAGCCCCTTTTTCATCAAAGCATCTGTAACTGTGAGAATGAGTTTCCCATCTTTTTTCTCCGCAAACAAGGCTGCGGGCGAAGATACCCTGAATGTCCCGAATTTACCTTTTGCTGTAACGGAGGTATCGAAATAAACGGCTCCTAACTTTGTTCCTTTCGGGTTTTCAGCTGCTTGCAGATGGGTGTTGTTAGCCAGTATGGCAGGTATCTTTTGGGGGAATTCGCCTTTACAATCTACTACATAAGCATAGGTAGCATCTTTTATTTCCCGTCCGTGTACGATTTCCATCTGGAATACCGGTACTGTTGTTTCCGGTTCTGTGTTGGCTTTGCAAAGTCTTTGCCAATTGGTAGCACGTTCTTCGCGGTTCCATTTCATTTCACCTGAAGTCTGCTGGGGAATTACTCCGTAGGTGAAACCTCCGTGGCGTATCCAACTGATTTTTCCCTTCTTTACTATTTCAGGAGCAACCGGACTATAAGTCTGTTCAATCGTGGTAGTGATATTCCCTTCTTTCTCCGGGGAGAGGTTGGTGATTCCGGCTCCCAGGGCAAGGAATACATCGTCAAACATAAAGTAGCTTTTGTAAGCCCGTACACCGTATATGTCTTTGTTTACATCTTTGGCTTCAGAGGCATCCGGGTTTCCTTTCATCTTTGCATTGATTTTCTGATAGATGAAACCAGTTGCAAAATCTCCTTTACCATCAGTTGCTCCGGCAGCGAAGTCATAAGAACTGGTATATCCACTCCAGTTTTCGATTGGGTTTAGTTCTGTAGGAGTCTGGCGTGTAGTGACACCCGGCCAAGCCGTAAGTTTCATGGCTCCTGTGATATTACGGTACTCACTTCCATCGTGTTGGAAAAGAGTGACTCCATCGGCACTATAGAGATTATAGCCTGCTGCACCGGGATAAGCACTCTCCAATCCGTCTACCCGGACAGATCCCATATTGATAAAGAGATAGTAATCATTTGTTTTCTTTATCAGGTCGTCATTGTTATAGAAATAACGGGTACCGTGATAGTATCCATCGGGTGCGGAGGCCATTTGTACATCCTGGCGGGAGGATTCATCAACAAACAGTTTCAGTTCATTAACCTCTTCAGGAGTGAGTGACGAATGCCAGTCGGCCAGTAATGTTCTGGCCAGGATATGTGAAGGTACATTCCTCCGGCGGTTATTTTTGCGTGTCATATTTCCCCGGTCTACAAGTGGTGGAATGATGCCTTTATGATGATAAAAGGCAGAGCAACGGATATAGTTGAGTACTACTTCCACATTCTCCCGCGAGAGTTGTTTGGCCCACGGAGATCCTTGCAGGTATTTTAGTATACGGAACGTTCCCTTCAGTCCATCTATAGGATATCCCCAAACGAGACATTGCTTTCCATGTCCCCATCCGGCCCCATCGGCAGTGGTGCCTTCTGTCCAGAAAGCCTCGTCATAAGTGGTTTGTGACACGACAGAGAGCGAACGGATGGCTACTTCGGCAAGTACGTCTATCATAGGAACCGAACTCATCATGACAGCTGCCTCCAATACCGGACGATAATCGAGTGCATTGCCTCCTACCCACCAGACGTGCTTGCGAAATCTCTCTACGCTTACCACGTTTTTGTCTGTTTCATCGTGTCTGTAGGGTTGTGTCCATGATTGAAAACCCACGTCAAATAGCTTTTGATGTGCCAGAAGGGCTGTTGAGTCTTTTACTTCACCCGTTTCGATTCTATCCATCAGGTCAAGCAGCGCAAAGTAGATTTTTACGGCTGCCCGTGGAGTGGCAAAGCAGGAAGCATGAAAGCGCCCGGGAGCATCATTGTTACGTTCATTTTCCATTTTGCCGTAAAAGGCGATGCCACGTAAAAGGGTTTGTACCCCGTTATCCTGAGGATCAAGATTCTTCTTCCCGCGATAGGATTCTGCTATGACCTGTAACCGTTCAAAGCAGTCCCGTGTCAGATTATTAATCTGGATACAGTGAGCCATGTTAGTTCCGGCAGCATAATTATTACGGATAATTAGCTCTTCTTCTGCACGTTTGTCTGTAAAACGGCCTTCCGCGTCAATCAGAGCCAGAGACTCTTGCAATGTATAGGCGGTTACAGGAGTCCCGTTGATATGTTTTGTAAACTCCTGTCTTAGCCGACGGATTGTTTCTGTCTTTTCATTATCTGTTGCGTACAGGTTACTGATACATAGCAGTCCGATTAGTATCAAACAGGTTTGTATGCGTTTCATAGTTTACTGATCTTTTGGCGATAACTCTGATTTTGTGTTACTACATTTACCAAATATACCTTATTATTATCAAGCGGCAAAATTAGTGAAGCTTTTCCGTTTTCTACGGTGACTTCTGATGTTGTTACCGAACATCCGTTTGTGTCATAAACCGTCACACGGGCAGGGCCGTTTTCTGTGCCGCAAATAATGAGTTGTCCGTTACTGTAGTTGATCATCAGTTTTTCGGTATTCTGGTTGTTGATACCGGTAGGTACAGGGTTAACTATGATATTGTCGATATAACAAACATGTTGTTCGTCTTCATACAACGTGACATTTGAATTGTAAGTAGGCAATATGGCTATTCCCAATACTCCGTTCGTGAATTTACTTATCTGACTGGAGTAAGCTGCTTTATTGAACTTGAATGTATAGGTGATCCACTGCCCTTCAGTAGTAAAATCGTAGACAGATTTGTTAAGGAGTATACCTTCGTCTTGTCTGAAATCATTCGTAGTATTAAACTTAGAAAGCAGCTTGATGCAAATATCTTGTTTTTCAGCCAGATCTTCAAAGTCATCTGTATCCTTACCAATCACATTGAGTGGTTGATAGATTGTAAATTCTACTACTTTTAAGTCATCAATGCCAATGGGGGTATCAAACAGGAACTTTAGTCCGTAGTCGCGTGCTTCCATGGAGGAGTAACGTAATACTTTGGCCGAATTGTTACTTTCGACAGAGGGCACCGGATTATCTATTACTTCATGCGAATACATCCAGCGTGACTTGGGTTTGTAATCACCTAACTTTCCTTTATTGCCGAAACGGAAGAAATAAGGAGTTGTTTCGTAGGTTTCAAAGTCTGCCCGGAAAAGTTCTTGTGCGGACATGTTACCGGAGAAAGAGATAGATGCTGCTAACAGCACAGAGGTAATGATCTTGTTTTTCATAATTTAATCAATTTGTGAGGCTGATTTTGTTTTACTACTTACAAAAGTAGAGGATGTTGTGAAAATGAGATGTTGTCTATCGTCCGAAATAGATGATTTTATTGTCCGTTGGACGAAATGGGGATTATATTGCCTTGAGTATTCCTTTGTTTTTGTCTGCATGAAACCTATTCTTTGTTTTCTGTGTATATGGCCGTATACGGGCATTTTTATCCGTATTATAGGTTTATATTGTCCGAAAGATAATTCGATACTACTGCTGATACAATACATCAACCTATGTTTGCAGTATCCTCCCTACATTTGCTCCTGTGATCAGTTGACAACAACTATTCCACATTGGTTACATTAATATAATAGACGATGAAGAAGCACATTTTACTCCTGTTTTTGTTGGTAGGCGGTTCGCTTGCCGTGAAAGGCCAGTCTACGGATAATGTAGATTTGATGTTTCCCAATCTGATGATGACTCGTTATCATTATGATAAGATGAAAGAAGATATTGAGAAGAAAGGCAATAATCCTCCTAAGAGTGCATACATTAAGCAGATGAGAAATCCGGCGGAAAGTATTGTAAACAATGATAGGAAAACTACTACTGCGGTCTCAACTTCCAACAATCCCAATAATGTAGATATCTCCGGAGAGATGGACGCCATTTACCAGCTTTGTGTTGTTTATGCATTCTCTCAGGATGAGAAATTCCTCAATAAAGCGGTTGAATATCTGAAAGCCTGGGGAAAAGTAAATGTTGCTGTGTCCAAATCAAATATTCATGAGAGTGCTTATACTCCGGCTGTAGAAGGATATAGTATCATTCGTAATGTGATTTCACAGGAAGATAGAGAAGAGATAGACAGTTGGTTCAGGAAACGTGTCAATGTATTTATTAAAGATAATGATCTGCGGGAAAATAACTGGGGAACTTGTCTTCATCAACAGTTCTATCATTATGGTTTAGCATTGAATGATAAGACGGTGATAGATTATTTTAAGAACAGATATCCTGCCTGGGTGAAAAATAATCTATATCCTAATGGTACTACTACCGATTTGTTAGGACGTGATGCTTTTGCTTATCATGCTTACGACTTATTGTTCTTTGCTGAAATCTGTCATGCAATAGCCTGTTATGAGGGGTATGAAGCGGCCGATGAATTTTATGCACGGGATGTTAATTGGGGAGCCTCAATAAAGAAGAGTGTTGATTTCTGGAAACCATACCTGCTCGATCCGGCGAAGAATCCGCATTTAGAATTTGTAGATACCGAATGGGCACCCGATAAGCAGCGTAGTGACTATAACAAACCTTATAACCCCGGTGGTACCATGTATGCTGCTGATGAGATTTTTGAAATGGATCATGACCTTATCCGTGCCGTTGAGAAATATCGTGGTGGTAACCCATTTTATACCTGGCGACTGACACTTAGTAACCTACGCTGGTATTATGGCACTGGAGAACAGTAAAATAGTAGTTAAGTAGTCAAAGTAGTTAAGTAGAATACTATCTGCTACTTACTACTAACGCAGGGATAACTACTTGACTACTGAAGAAGAAATATATAACGAAAACATTAACCTATATGCGAATTATTGGACTATTACTGCTGAGCTGTTCTCTTTGTATGTCTTGTGTACAAACGGACAAAAAGAAAGCACTCATTGATGACGATTTTTTAGTTGCCGAACAACATTTGAGCAATCAACTCAAAGCGGTTCCCGAACCTACTGTGTATCCGCGTACTATAGGCAAGGATGGAAAGTTGATTGCTACCCCGAAGAATGATTGGACGGAAGGATTCTATCCGGGATGTTTATGGTATATCTATGAACACAACCGCGAGGAGAATTGGAAACAGAGTGCTATCAAATGGACCGAGGCTCTGGAGCCGATGAAAAAGCTGACAAGTCATCATGACATTGGTTTTCTTATCTATTGCAGTTTTGGTAACGCGTATCGGCTTACAGGTAAAGAAGAATATAAGGATGTGATTATAGAAGCTGCCAATTCTCTGACTACCCGTTTTAGTGAGGTGACAGGATGTATCAAGTCATGGAATTATCGGAAAGCCTGGAATGGGAGAGATGAGTGGTTCTATCCGGTGATTATTGATAATATGATGAACTTAGAGTTACTCTATTTTGCTTCTAAAGTGACAGGCGATACAAGATATGCCAAAATAGCCACTACCCATGCGGAAACAACTGCGAAGAATCAGTTGCGCAAAGATTATAGCAATTATCATGTAGTAGATTATGATACATTGACAGGAAAGGTTCTTCATCAGGCCACTTGTCAGGGATTCTCCGATAATTCGGCATGGGCACGCGGACAGGCATGGGCTATATATGGTTACACAATGACTTATCGTGAAACGAAGAATCCGAAATTCCTCGAAATAGCCATACATACGGCAGACTATTGGCTCAATCATCCAAATCTTCCCGAAGACGGGGTTCCTTACTGGGACTTTAATGCCGGACAGGAAGGGTATGTTCCCGATTGGGCCTATGATCCTAACCGCTTTAAAGTAGTTCCCCGTGATGCATCGGCGGCAGCTATTGCTGCTTCTGCTTTTCTGGAGCTGGCTACGTATGTGCCGAATGAAAAGACATATTATGATGCAGCCGTTAAGATACTTAAATCACTCTCTTCACCGGCTTACCGGGCAGTTCCGGGCACTAACAATAACTTTATCCTGATGCATAGTGTGGGTAGTATCCCTCACAATCAGGAAATTGATGTCCCATTGGTTTATGCCGATTACTATTTTCTGGAAGCTCTGAACCGGTATGAGCATTACGACAATAAGAAGTGAATTTCAATATTATAATTATTAACTCTTTAAATCAATTCGTATGAGAAAATTATTTTACGCAGTAGCATTATTATTGGTAAGTGCAAACATGAATGCACAGTATTTTGTGGAGGGGTATAATACCAGTTTTGACAGTTGGGTGGACATCAAAGATTCAGAAGAAAACGTGATAGGTGTAAGACCGGCAGGATGGGTAGCTCCGGACAATAGTAACTGGACTATGGGATCGAACAATGTAAAAGTAACTTTTGAGAAAGCTGAGAACCGTAACGGAGAAGCAGACAAAGCTTGTAAAATCATTGCCGAAGGTATTGTATCAACTTGGTTTAGCTGGCACGTAAGTGTAGGTCAGGTGACAAGTGTATATGCGGAAGACTACATTGCTGATCCGTTTTTTATCGACAGAGGTGATGATTTTTATTATACATTCTGGGCAAAGAGTGATGTAGATGGAACAAAGATGTATATTGGTACTACTCAGATGTATGATCCAAATAATGGGGGAAACTGGGACAATGTGCCTTTTGTAGAGCTTACTACCGAGTGGAAGCAATATGGTATCTACATAGAGCTTGCTAAAATGGATCTTACCTCATTTTCTATCCAGCTTCGAAGTAACGGTATTCGCTATATTGATGACTTGGATTTGGGGTATGGTGAAATACCCGAAGGTGTAGGTATTGTAGGAGTTTCTGCAGACGATACTTTTAATGTTTACTCTAATGACAATGGTATCTCATTTGAAGGTGGCAAAGGTACGATAAGCGTATTTAATACTTTGGGTTCGATAGTTGCTCAGAAAGTAACTGACGGCGGAGCAGATAACATCAGCCTTGGTAGTGGACTTTATATCGTGAAGTTACAGACAACCAATGGTGAGGTGACTCGCAAGGTAGTAGTTGAATAAGTAGGTATAGGTATTTAGAACAGGGATAATTTTTTAAGAGAGGAAAGAGTGGTTTCCTCTCTTTTTCATTCACTCCGAATGGATTATTATTAATATTCAAGTTATATTTATGACTTGATTTGAGTTAAGATTTCAAACCTTATGAATAAACAAGCCTTTTTATCCTTTATCATTCTGTGTGGGATTGCTGTTACTTTTAATGCTCAGACCATCACATATCGTTTAGAGAATTCTTTTCTCACTCGTACCCTCGAAGTAAACAACGGTGTTCTGGTTACTCAATCTATTCTCAATAAACTTTCCGAGAAAACGCTGACGCCTCTTTCATGTGAAGAGTTTGCTTTGCGCATTTCGGGTGGTACCGACAAAGAAGGTACTGACCGGACATTGACGGCGAAAGATTTTACAGTACTTTCCGTTTCCAACTACAACCTTGCTCCAGGTAAGAAGGGGCATGGGTACAAGTTTATTCTTAATAATAAACAAGAGGCGCTTTCGGTAACAGTCTGTTATGAGTTGGCAGATAATGATTCTTTTTGTTGCCCGCTGGAAACCGGGTCTTGGACAGCCTCTTTATACAACAGAAACAGCTACCTATTGGGGGATCGAATTTCCTGCGGCAACCAATTTAGTAACGGATCAGAAAATGTCCTGTGGCTATCTTCGTGGTTGCGGACTTTCTAAAGGCGAAGAGTATACAACCTATAAGAGCGTGGTTGGCGTGGCCGATGATCCGGCTTATCTTGATGATGCCTTTTACGCTTATATCAATAAAATAAGAAAACGTCCGCTTCGCTTGCAGATTCAGTACAACAGTTGGTTTGATTTTGGAAAGAGTGTTTCGGCCCGAACGTTTACAGCCAGTGTGCGTAAAGTGAACAATGAACTGGTGCTTGAACGGGGGTGTACACCTTTGAATGCCTATGTTATTGATGATGGGTGGCAACATGCCGACCCGGCGACTGCCGATTGGTCGGGAAAGGTTTGGACGGTGAATTCCAAGTTCTCTTCCGATTTTTCCGAAAGCCGGCAAGTAGTAAAGGAAGCTAATTCTAATCTTGGGCTTTGGCTAAGTCCGGCTTCCATTTTAGGTGGATTGAAAATGGTTCCTAAAATGCGTGAATATGGTTATGAATCTCTCTCTTATGGTATGTCCATGACGGGAGCTGTATATATGCAGAAGCTTGAAGACCGGGTTGTGGAGCTTGCTTCCGGAGGTGTTTCTTATTTTAAATTTGACGGACTGTTCGGACATCTTAATATCCGTGATTTTGAGTTACAGGGAAGAGGCACGGCAGCTATGCCACAGCTTGGGCTTGAAGGCTTTTCTTCCAATGACGAGCGCTTGAATGACTCCCGGTATGACGAACTGAAACTTTATTACCTGACTGCCGGAACAGAACGTCTGATGAAGATCTTTAATCGTTTGGGAGAAGTGAATCCGGATATTTTTATTGCTATTACAAACGGGGCTTATCTTAGTCCATGGTGGTTGCAATACGTCGATGTGGTTTGGCTGATTAATGCCGGAGATGCTGCGAAAGGAAATAATCGTAACGGGGAGTTGGTATATCGTGATAATGTTTATCATCAGATATGGAAAGAAGAGAATACGAAGTTTCCGATGAACTCAGTTTTCAATCATGAACCGAAGAAAACAGGTCCGGATGAAACACCGGAGGCTTTCCGTGATTATTTGTATATGAATCTTAGCCGGGGTACTGGTTTTATTGAGCTGTATATCAAGACAGAAAAATTGTCTTATTCTGATTGGGACATTTTGGCCGATGGCTTGAAATGGGCTCAAAAAGTATTTCCGCTTTTCCATAATGTCCGTATGCACGGTGGTTCGCCTCGTGACAATGAGGTGTACGGCTACAGTGCCTGGAATAAGACTCAGGGATATCTTTCTTTTCACAATCCTTCGGAAAAGGAGCAAACTTATAATGTGATGCTTGACCGTAGTTTAGGATTATTGCCCGAAACGGATATGGTTTATCATGTTTCATCTCCTTTAGGAAGTGTGGGCAGTAGAGTGAAAGCCTCGTATCGTTATGGTGATATGCTATCGCTGACTTTGAAACCCGGAGAGATTACAGTGCTTGATTTTACTAACCTTGCCTCCAGCTTTTCCAGTTTGGGAAATGAAGGCATATCTTCAATTTGTGACTGATGAATAAAATTAAAAGTTTTTTTGTATTGTTGTTTTTTCTATGTTCTTTATCTGTTTCGGGTAAGGACAAGCGTGTCAAAGCCGTTTATGATCTGATAGAGCGGGTAACTCCCGGTTACTCTTCGCAATACCGGTTGGAGTTGATAGCTCCCGATAATGGTTCTGATGTCTACGAGGTAGACGGCAACGGCAAACAAGTGATTCTTCGAGGTAACACGTCCGTTGCGCTGGCTACTGCCTTTAACTGGTATTTGAAGTATACTTGTCAGGCGCATGTTTCCTGGTTTGGTAATCAGCTCCAGCTTCCTAAAAAATTGCCTCAGCCTCTTGCAAAGGAGCGCCGTCTCATCAACGGCCGTTATCGTGTGTACATGAACTATTGTACTGTGAGCTATACTGCTGCCTGGTGGAATTGGGAACGTTGGCAAAGGGAACTTGACTTTATGGCGATGAACTCCATCAATATGCCTCTTTTTACTATTGGGTTGGATGCTGTGTGGTATAACACCCTGTTGCGTTTCAATTTCACTGATAAAGAAGCGCGTGCTTTCCTGGCTGGTCCCGGACATGCAGCTTGGCAATGGATGCAAAACCTTCAAAGTTATGGTGGACCCCTTCCGAAAACTGTGATTGATAAACATGCCGCATTGGGTAAAAAAATTATTTCACGGCAGCTGGAGTTGGGAATGCAACCTATTCAGCAGGGCTTCTCCGGTTACGTACCTCGTGAGTTGAAAGAGAAGTATCCCACAGCGAATATTAACCAGCAACGCTCCTGGTGTGGTTTCAAAGGAGCTGCCCAGTTGGACCCTACTGATTCGTTGTTTACCCGTATGGGACGTGCTTTCCTTGAAGAACAGGCCCGATTGTTTGGTGCACACGGAGTTTATGCTGCCGATCCGTTCCACGAAAGTGCTCCTCCGATAGATACTCCTGAATATTTGAAAGCCGTAGGAGAAAGAATTCATCATCTTTTCCGTGATTTCGATCCGCATAGTACTTGGGCCATGCAATCGTGGAGTTTGCGTGAAGATATTGTAAAGGCCGTTCCAAAAGACGCTTTGTTGATTCTTGACCTGAACGGTAAAAGTACTTCAAAAGCCCTGTTTTGGGGATATTCTACGGTAGTAGGCAATCTGCATAATTTTGGTGGACGTATCAATATGCACGGTGATTTGAAACTTTTGGCCTCCAACCAATACAGTAAGGCAAAACGGTTGAATCCTGCTGTTTGCGGATCAGGTTTATTTATGGAAGCCATTGAGCAGAATCCGGTATATTATGAACTGGCTTTTGAAATGCCCTGTCATACTGATAGTATCAACCTGCAAGCATGGCTGAAACAGTATGCTACCCGTCGTTATGGTGCCTTTTCGCCGGCGGCACAGGAGGCGTGGTTGTTGTTGCTTAACGGTCCGTATCGTCGGGGTACGAATGGTACTGAAAAGAGTTCAATCGTAGCTGCCCGTCCTGCGTTGGACGTAAAGAAATCTGGTCCGAATGCTGCTCTTGAGATACCTTATGATCCCACATTGGTGATTCGTGCCCAAAGCCTGTTGCTCAAAGATATAGATAAGTTGTCTGTTTCCCGACCTTATCGTTTCGATATCGTGGATGTGCAACGGCAGCTGATGACTAATCTCGGTCAGCTTATACATCGTCAAGCGGCAGAAGCCTTCAGGAAGAAAGATCAGCGTGCTTTTACACTTCATTCCGGGCGATTCCTTGAAATGTTGGCTGATATGGATAAGTTGCTTCGTACCCGCAGTGAGTACAGCTTTGATCGTTGGCTGACGGAAGCCCGTAGTTGGGGAGATACTGACGAGGAGAAGAATTTGATGGAACGTGATGCCACTTCTTTGGTCACTATTTGGGGGGCTGACGGTGATCCGCGTATCTTTGATTATTCCTGGCGAGAGTGGTCGGGTTTGATCAGTGGCTATTATCTCCCGCGTTGGCAGAAATTCTATGCCATGCTGCAACAACATCTTGATGCGGGTACTTCATATGAAGAAGCCGGTTTACTTTTTGACAAGTATCTCAAACTCTCTCAGGAGTATTATGCCGGAGGAGTGAAGGTTGCGGAAAAATCTTCGGGAGAAAGGACTTATGAAAATTTAGGAGAAGAATAATTGTGAGTTTTTGGAGCAAAAAGATAGCAAATTGTGTATTATGCTAACAGGCTCTTAAGATAAAACGGATGGAATAGAAAAAAGAGCGTATCTTTATTCGTAATAATATGCAGAAATGCCTCTGTTATAGGAATAAAAATGCGCTTTTTTGGTAAAAAAGTACCTTTTTCCCGGAGCGAAATTGTTTGTTCGGCTCCGGGGAACCTCTCCTTCCCCGGAGCCGAACACTTCCCTCCCCGGAGCCGGGCTCTTTCTTCCTCATCGGGGAAGGTGTTTCAGGTGCAAAAGAGATACTTCCGGGAGTTATTAGCTTCTTTTATGCCGGGGAAATGGAAATGATAAAACGGAGTAGTTTATAGCCGGATAGCGATCGTATAGGCGTAAACTCCCTATATTGGGTGATAAAAAGAGGCATTTGTCCGTTCAATAATGGCTTATTGATTTTGACAAATGCCTCTCTGTTTCTTTTATTTCATGACACCGGATTTAGCTGAGGAAATAGCGTATTCCTGAGCGGTAGAATATTCAAAGTGTCAAAACGAAACTATTTCTTTGCATGCGGATAATCGATTGTATAATGTAATCCGCGGCTCTCTTTTCGCTCCATCGCCTGACGCATGATGAGATATCCCACGTTAATCATGTTACGCAACTCGCAAATTTCTTTAGATGCTACACTGCGTTTGAATAAGCTTTCTGTTTCCTCATAAAGGATATCCAACCGGTCCCATGCACGTTTCAAGCGAAGGTCACTTCGAACGATACCTACATACGTACTCATAATCTGATTCACCTCTTTCATGCTTTGGGTAATCAATACCATCTCTTCGGGCGAACGGGTACCCTCGTCATTCCATTCCGGGATATCCGGATTATAATCATATTGGTCTACTACTTCCAACGTATGTTTGGCAGCTGCGTCGGCATACACAACGGCTTCGATCAGAGAGTTTGAAGCTAAGCGATTACCACCATGCAAACCTGTACAAGAGCATTCGCCCACCGCATAAAGCCGTTCGATAGACGACTGGGCGTTGAGATCTACCAGGATACCTCCACAGAGATAATGGGCCGCCGGAGCAACCGGAATATACTCTTTTGTAATGTCAATACCTAAGCTGAGGCATTTCTCATAAATGTTCGGGAAGTGCTTCCGGGTCTCTTCGGGATCTTTATGAGTGACGTCGAGATAGACATGGTCATCACCCCGGTTTTTCATTTCGTTGTCAATGGCACGTGCTACGATATCGCGCGGAGCCAATGAAAGACGGGGGTCATATTTCTGCATGAACTCTTTACCGTCCATCGTACGGAGTACGGCACCGTAGCCACGCATGGCTTCGGTAATGAGGAAAGAAGGACGGTCGCCCGGATGATAAAGCGCTGTAGGATGAAACTGTACGAACTCCATATCTTTCACCGTTCCCTTGGCACGGTATACCATAGCAATACCGTCTCCGGTAGCTACCAACGGATTGGTAGTTGTCTGGTACACTGCTCCTACCCCACCGGTTGCCATAAGCGTTACCTTTGCCAGGTAGGTATCTACCTTCCCGGTTTTCGGGTCGAGGATATAAGCACCGTAACATTTGATGTCCGGTGTCTGACGTGTGACAGTCACCCCAAGATGATGCTGGGTTAATATCTCAACCGCAAAGTGATTTTCGATTACTGTAATGTTGGGATGGCGTTGTACAGCCTTGATAAGACTGTCCTGAATCTCAGCTCCGGTATTATCTTTGTGATGAAGAATGCGGAATTCCGAATGCCCTCCTTCGCGGTGCAGGTCGAATTCTCCTTCTTCGTTTTTATCGAATTCCACTCCCCAGTTGATAAGTGCTTCGATTTGTGCCGGAGCCTCCCGTACAACTTTTTCTACGGCAGCACGGTCACTGATCCAGTCACCGGCAATCATTGTGTCTTCAATATGCTTATCGAAATTGTCTACCAGGAGATTCGTAACGGAGGCCACTCCCCCCTGTGCAAAATAAGTGTTTGCCTCTTCCAAACCGCTCTTACAGATAAGGGCTACTTTTCCTTTGTGTGCCACTTTCAAAGCAAAGCTCATTCCGGCAATACCGGAACCGATGACGAGGAAATCGAACTTTTTAACCATAATCTAAATGTTTATTACCGCAAAACTACAAAATAACTGTTTTCATTGTACTTTTCGTTGCCATTAATTCATAAAATTGCTAACTTGGCAGCAAAAATCTGACAAAATGAACCGAGTTTTCCATGCCCGCATTGCCTGGTATCAATATTTTCTTCTGGTGGTACTGGGAGCAAACGCGTTTGGCTTCCTGTGGTGTAAGTATATTCTGCTTGCTGCTTTTATGATGCTGTTGCTCATTGTGGTGATCGAACAGGTGATTCATACCACCTATACCGTCACGTCACAGGGTGAACTGATTCTTTCTTACGGACGCTTTACACGTAAGAAGACAATTGCTCTCAAAGATATTATCTCTGTGCAAAAGCATCATTCAATGAAGTTCGGCCGTTTTTCGGTAACCGAATATGTATTGATTGAATACGGTAAAGATAAATTTGTATCGGTGATGCCGGTCAAAGAGCGGGAGTTTATGGAGTGGCTGGAGAAGATAAAAAATAACGGTTAGTGGAACTAATTCGAATCATATGAAATACCAGGTAATTATTATTGGCGGCGGTCCTGCGGGCTACACAGCTGCCGAAACAGCCGGCAAAGCCGGACTGAGTGTTTTGCTTTTTGAAAAGCAGAATTTAGGTGGAGTCTGTCTTAACGAAGGATGTATTCCTACCAAGACTTTGCTCTATTCGGCAAAGACGTATGACGGAGCGAAACATGCTTCCAAATATGCTGTAACCGTGCCGGAGGTCTCTTTTGATTTGTCGAAGATAATTGCCCGTAAGAGTAAAGTAGTACGTAAACTGGTATTGGGAGTGAAAGGTAAACTAACTTCCAACAATGTAACGATTGTGCAGGGCATGGCTCAGATTGTGGATAAGAACACGGTTCGTTGTGGTGAAGAGACTTACGAATGTGAGAATCTGATACTTTGTACCGGTTCTGAAACCTTTATTCCTCCTATCGCAGGCATTGATACGGTGAATTACTGGACGCATCGCGATGCGCTTGATAACAAAGAATTACCTGCTTCACTGGCTATCGTTGGCGGTGGTGTTATCGGAATGGAGTTTGCCTCTTTCTTCAATAGCCTTGGTGTACAGGTGACAGTGATAGAAATGCTGGATGAGATACTGAACGGAATGGATAAAGAACTTTCTGCCTTGCTTCGTGCCGAATATGCGAAACGAGGTATCCGATTCCTCCTGAGCACGAAGGTTATTTCTCTGTCGCAAAATGAAACAGAAGCTGTAGTCTCTTATGAGAATGCCGAAGGCTCCGGTAGTGTGATTGCGGAAAAGCTACTGATGAGTGTAGGCCGTCGCCCTGTCACCAAAGGTTTCGGACTCGAAAATCTGAAACTAGTATTGACGGAACGCGGGAACGTTTCCGTTAATTCTAAAATGCAGACCTCCGAACCGGGTGTATATGTCTGTGGTGACCTTACAGGCTTTTCGCTGCTTGCCCATACGGCGGTTCGCGAAGCAGAAGTAGCCGTACATACCATTCTTGGTAGGGACGATGTGATGAGTTATCGTGCCATCCCCGGTGTAGTATATACCAATCCGGAGATTGCCGGAGTGGGGCATACTGAAGAAAGTCTGTTGGCAAAAGGTATTCCCTATCACATTGTTAAATTACCCATGGCGTATTCAGGCCGTTTTGTTGCTGAAAATGAAGGTGTGAACGGTATGTGCAAACTATTGATCGGTGAGGATAAAACGATCCTGGGTGCCCATGTACTTGGTAATCCTGCTTCCGAAATTATCACCCTTGCCGGCATGGCAGTAGAGTTGAAACTGACTACTACGGAGTGGAAGAAGATTGTATTCCCCCACCCCACAGTAGCCGAAATATTCAGGGAAGCCCTGTGATTAAGAAACTAAACGTATGCAAAGAATTTTCCTATTCCTTATTTTATCCTCCTGCCTTCCGGTTTTATGGGGGCAGGAGGTTCTCTCTTCCCGCATCAACTCATTGTTGAAAACCTTGCCTGAGGGATCTGAAGTCGGTATATCTGTTTATGATCTTACTGATAAGAAGCCGCTTTATACGTATCGGGATACTAAACTTTCACGCCCGGCATCGACTATGAAGCTGCTGACTGCTATTACTGCCCTTTCCCGTTCGGATGCCGACGAGCCGTTTCGTACCGAGGTCTGGTACAATGGAGTCATAGAGCATGATACTTTGCGTGGAGATTTGTATGTAGTAGGAGGTTTTGATCCCGAATTTGATGAACTTAGTATGGATACGTTAGTAGATGCCATCATCACTTCTCCTTTCTCCGTTATTGATGGGAGGATCTATGGAGATATTTCCATGAAAGACTCCCTCTATTGGGGGAGCGGATGGGCATGGGATGATACGCCGGAAGCTTATCAGCCCTATCTTTCTCCGTTGATGTATCACAAAGGAATGGTGACGGTAACAGCTGCTCCGGGTGCAGTTCAGGGAGATACGGCGCGGGTTTCCTGCTATCCGGAGTCCTCTTATTACAGCCTCAGCAATGCAACCCGGACACGTACTCCCTCTGCCGGAAAGTTTACCGTAACCAGGGGATGGCTTGAAAATAAGAACAATATCACGGTCACAGGCAATGTAGAGGGAAGGCGCAGTGCGGAGATCAATGTGTTCTCTTCACAGGACTTCTTTATGCATGCTTTTCTTGAAAAGCTCCGCAACAAAGGTATTGAGGTACCTCTAAACTATGCCTTTTCTGTTTTTACTCCCGATAGTTCATCCGTTTGCATGGCGCGTTCGGAGTGCTCTGTACAGGAGGTAGTTACCCAGATAATGAAGGAAAGCGATAACCTGAGTGCAGAGGCCCTGCTTTGTCGTCTGGGGGTACAAGCCACCGGGAAGAAGTATGTCTCGGCCAAAGAGGGCATTGCTGAGATAAAGAAGATGATAAAGCAGCTGGGACACAATCCCGACCATTATAAGATAGCCGATGGGTGTGGACTATCCAACTATGACTACCTCTCTCCTGCCCTTTTGGTCGATTTCCTTAAATTTGCCTATTCCCGTACAGATGTGTTTCAGAAACTCTACAAGGCTCTTCCCATTGCCGGAGTAGACGGAACATTGAAGTATAGAATGCAGCAAGGAAAAGCCTGTAAGAATGTTCATGCCAAGACAGGTTCCTATACAGCAATTAACGCCTTAGCAGGTTATCTGAAGGCTGCTAACGGGCATGAAATAGCCTTTGCCATTATGAATCAGAATGTACTTTCGGCGGCCAAAGCAAGAGAGTTTCAGAACAAAGTGTGTGAGGTGCTTTGTGAGTAGGGGATAAAACTCACTCTGCCGTCTGTCTCTGACAAAGGAATGCCTTGTATTTTTACTGTCGGTCTGTCCATCTCTTGTGGAATTACAATTTCCGCTTTTGTCAGTCTTCCATATTTCCACTCAATCGTTACCTGATAGCCGTTCCTTGCCATCAATCCTTCAATTTTGCCTTCCGGCCATTCGGTAGGCAGGGCAGGTAAAAGGTGTATAAAGTCTTCGTGAGATTGTAATAACATCTCAGCAAAAAGCCCTGAGGTGGCCATGGTAGCGTCTACCTGCATATTTCCCGATTGATTGGACATCATGTTTTCGTAACCACTTTCTTTAATCATCCGGTTGAAAGTTCCGATAGCCTGATTGCCATCGTAAAGTCTGGCCCATAAAGCGGTACGCCATGCCATAGACCAGTTGCCTCCCGTATGAGGCCATCTGTCGCCAAATTTACCTTTACCCCTCATCTCTAAAGATTTCCGGGCAGCCTGGGCCAATGCAGGTGTTCGGGTGTATGATATCCTATTTCCCGGATACAAAGCATAAAGGTGGGCAAGGTGGCGATGATGATCGTGTGGGTTGTCCACATCATCTATCCATTCCTGCAATTGTCCATAGCGCCCTATCTTCAAGGGTAGTAGTTTATTTTTAGCAATGAGCAGCTTCTGGCGGAATACAGAATCTGTGTTCAGGCATTCTGCTGCTTTGATTACGTGAGTATATAGATCATATACCATTTCTATATCCTGGTAGGCAGGCACGGTAAAAAGTCTTTCTTCCGTTTGCTCGCCGTTTGTGGTAGAATATTCTACCGGAGAACCGTTTTTCATTTCAATGCCGTGTTCTGCTGATACGGAAGGGGCAATAATGAAATGTCCCTGATACTCTACCATGTTTTCCAGCCAGAATTCGGCAGCTTCTTTCATAATAGGATATCCTTTTGTTCTGAGATACTCTTTATCTCTGTTGAAGGCATAATGTTCCCACAGGTGCCTGCAATGCCAGGCAGCTCCTGAAGGATAGAGCCCCCACAGGATATCATCACCGGGAACGGTGTGGCCCCATATATTTCCGGTAGAATGGCTCACCCAGCCTTTCGTTCCGTAATATTCGCGGGCTGTTTGTCGTCCGGGTTCTACCAGACCCTCAATCCATTCCAGATAAGCCTCTTCACATTCCGGTAAATGGGTCGGTCCGCATCCCCAATACATCTCCTGGAGATTGATGTTGCTTTGGAAATTTCCGTTCCACGGAGCCTTTTCAAAGGTATTCCATACACCTTGCAGGGTAGAAGGTAGTGTGCCGGGGCGGGAGGCACTTATCAGCAGGTAACGGCTGAGGTTGAACCCTAAAACTTTCAGAGAGGCGTCGTCGGTAAATCCTTTCTGCAATTGTTTCACACGCATATTGGTTGGAAGTTGTTCGGAAGCCGTGTCTCCGGTAAGAGTGAATCTGACCCGATTGTACAAAGTTTGATAATCGGATATATGTGTGTTTTTGACTGTCTCGTAGCCTTTTGTAATGGCTTTTGTTATTACCTTTCCGGTATTTTGTTGCGGGTTCTCTCCTTTATATAGGGGGTATACAGGAGCATATTCAGTGTCGACCGCATAGAATACAGTGGCTTCATTGGCTTTTTCTACTACAATCCGTTGATGGGCTACTTTGACACTTCCGCCTTGCTGAACAATTTTAATACGAATGGTATAGCTTAATCCGTTTTTCCGGATGATTCCATTGAAAGTAAGTCCATTCTCACTTTCTATGACTTCTTCGGGCGGATAGACGAGTGAATGGGAAAGAGAGAAACTGATCTTCCCTGCTTTATCGGCCGTGAAATGAAGTGCCATCAATTTATCAGGATAGCTGCAGAAATACTCACGGTTAAACTGTACACCTCCCTGTGTATATTCAACGAAACCACGGGATGTGGATAGATCGATGCCGCGCAGGTAATTTTGTACGGGTTGTTTGTTTTTGCCAAAGTCAATCCACAGATTACCTACCATCGAAAAATAGCCATAGTTAGTATAATCTCCGGTCATGTAGATACGGGAGAGGGAATCGGCTTCAGCAAACCGGCGTTCTACTATTAACTGCCGGATGGTGGCTATCTTGTCTTTACCTCCTTTGATTATTCCGTAATTAAAATCGGAGGCAGCATGAGGACCTCCTGCCCAGAATGTCTTTTCAGCGATATCCAAACGTTCCTTCTCTACCTCCCCGTAAAAAGAGGCCCCCATATAACCATTGCCGATATGTAAAGCCTGTTCGGACCAGTTTTGGGCCGGATAGCGAAACCATACTGTCTCATTGGGGGATAAGCATTCATTAGTTGCATACAGGCGTATTGGTAAGGTGGCAAGAAAAGCCATTATCGGGAGTAGCAGAAGAATTTTGTACCTCATAATATCTGTATTTATTGGAAATATACCGAAGAAAAAGCGGGTGTATCAGAAGTTTTTCACCACAGAGTTTCACAGAGTTCCACAGAGTTTATCTTTATTGAAACGCAGATGAACGCAGATGAACGCAGATTAAAAGACTGTAGTTCTTTATCATATATTTGTTTTCCTTTGCGAAAATCTGCGTTCATCTACGTTTCAATCAGATAAATAATACTCTGTGAAACTCCGTGTTACTCTGTGGTGAGTTTTAATATCTGCCAAAAAGAGCGAAAAGGTTTACTTCTTTACAACTCTAAAGCTTGCCACTTCTGATTCACATTGAATTTTCACTATATAGCAACCGGTAGAAAGGCTGTTAAGGTGAACAGACCGTACGCCGGAAGCTAAATTTATGTTTTTCAATGCCTGTCCCATCATATTGTAAACAGTGACTGTAACATTGGCTCCGTCATTGTCTTTTAAGTTGATGAACAATTCATCTTCTACAGCGGCAGGATAAACGGATATGTTACCATTGGACTGGTTCTTGCTGATTCCTGTTCCTTGATAGGTAGAATCGTAGAATTCGCGAATCAATCCGTATGCCTGGTCTTCCATACCTGCATCCTGACCCAATGCCCAGATACCAATACCTTTGAAGCCGCCTTTGGTAGTATAGTCATATTTTAAGCGGAGGCTCTGAAGATCCTCGGCATAAGCCACCATATTGGCACCGTCTTCGGTATACTTATAAACATTACATTTTGCTGCGTCATCCCAAGTGATATCATTGTCTTTGGCATACTTGGGTACATCACCTAAAGTGGCTGTTCCGAATTTTGATCCGTTCTTGTAGATATTACCATAATAAGGCCATGCGATAACAATGTCAGATGCGGGAATGTCGATATCCAGCCAGAACTGCTTGATTCTTCTTTGTGCATCATTCAACGGGCAAGTGAATGTTTGTCCGATGTTGTACATCATGATAGTGAGGTAGTCGGCACTTTTGAGCATTCCTTTGAAATCCCATTCATTGCTTTCATTTCCCGGATAGGTAGCAATAGAGAGTTCGAAATCCGGATTGATTTTGTCGAGCTCTTCTTTTATATATTTAGCCAGTTCATTATATTTTGCACCGTGATTGGGGACGGAGTTGTAAAACTCTTCAATATCCATATTAATACCATCCAGGTTGTATTTGTCAACAAACTTAGCTATGGCAACGGCTGCAGCACGCATCTTTTGTGAATCGCCAAACAGATCTACATAGAAAGCTGTATTTCCACCGTCGCGAACATTACCGGTGATGGCAGCCAATACTTTCACACCATTTTTGTGCGCTGCATTGATAAAGTCAATCCAGGGCCATTTCAGATCGATACCTTTATCTTCGAAGGTGGGGGTATAACCTCCCTTGTCAATTTCAAAACCAATAGGAGCAATATGAGTGAGGCCTTTCCAGTCTACTTTGTCAATAGTAGTAACACTGAACCAGGGGAACCAGCCGAATACTATCTTATTGTTATAGTCAGTACACTTCTGTGTATAAGCTGCCGCATCGAGCTTGTTGATTTGGCGGATTGTCATATCACCGTCCGGATCAGAAGATTCAGGAACTACATCTTTTCCATTACTGAAGTACAGTTTGGTGATTTGTCCGTCCAGTTTATTTCCGTCAGTAGCAGTCGGTTTCAACCGGATGGCTACGATAAAGAAGTTATTTCCTACACTAAGCGGCTGTTTGCCTGCGTTATCTCCATCACGTAACTCCAGTTTGCCGGTACCCGGGCGAAGTGCCTGATAGTTCATTGTGAGTGATTCGTCTGTGATCTGTGCTTTGTCACCGGCATAGTACACATTAATAGTGGCAATATCAGTCAGTTTGGTTGTACCGTTCAGCGAGAAGTCCAGTCCGGTGAGTGCCAGTTCGCCTGCACCAACGGTGTTTACTTTTAGAGTAAGCAATTCAATATTATCTTCTTTCGCATAGGCATTACCTGTTTTCTGAGAAACCATACTGCTTTCGATAGTCATTTCGCCTACTTCTTCAAAGATCTTCAGGTCGATGTTTTTTACTTCAGCTTCCGTTGCTTTAAAAGTAGCCGGATAAGCACCCTGTAAATCGGGAACATTGGTATCTGTTACATTCTGGAAATCATAATAGGCCACTAAGTTGGCTTTATCCGGGTGTGTATCGAGTACTTTATAGCTTTTCCATTTAGATATGGTCTCAAGGCTGAGAGACTTGTTCCATACTCTGACTTCATCGTAGCAGGCAAGAGAAGCGCCACCCAATACGAATGACGCGTCAATGTCACCTGTGGTAGGTTTGAAGAAAGCATTAGAGAAAGACTGTCGGATACCGTCGATATAGAGAATGATAACTCCTTCGTCGGTGCTTGATTTTGTTCCGTCATACACTAAGGCTACATGGTGCCAGCCACTTTTCGGATAGCATCCGGCAGATGTTTGTGCATAAGCACCGTCTCCGTTAGCCTGCATAACGTAGATCTGTCCATTCTTTTCTACCTGTACTTTAATACGGTTACGCTCGTCGGGTTGCTCTTTTTTGAAGATAATGAAACGATCGGCCAGTTCGTCCAGGGTTATATTCACCCATGCCTCTATGGTGTAGGCTCCGGCTTTGTTGAGTTGTGTGATATCTCCGCAATCCAGATAAGCATTTCCGGAATTTACGTTCAACTTGAAACCTTTGTTACCTGTCGTTTGGGCAGATACATTGAGAATGCCTAACAAAAACAGCAGGCATAAAAACAAATTCTTTTTCATTTGGTATTTATTTTAAATTAAACAAAGTTTATTCTTCAGGACTGTTAGGGTCGTATATCTCGAATACCCCCGATTCGGTGGTAGGGCTGTCTACCACTTTGTTGTCGGTAGCAATGGCTTTTACTACCAGCCTGTATTTTCCTCCCGGCACAATCGGATCACCGTCATAATCTACATTGAATCCTTCACTGAAGCGGAAAGAACATTGATTTTTGAACTCTTTCTGGTTCGGGTCTTTCTGAGGATACGTTACCTGAAAAGCCCTGTCGGTATGTTTCATGGCCTCTTCGGCATAGAGGGTACTTTTTTCTTTGATTACCCAGAAGTTAATATTCTGTATCCGGGTGGTATCCCCTTTGAAGAAATAGGTTACTTTTATATCAGAAAGTTTACTTTCCGTACCCACATTCCATGTGCGTATGTTCCATACATACAGATAACTGTCTTTTTTTGAGAAGTCATCTTCGTTCTTGTCACAAGCAATGAATGAGAGAGTCATTAAAAGCAGAAGTAGCTTGAATGTTGATTTCATATCGCTTTTATTTTTTAGTAGTTTCATATCCTGGATTCTGTTCCAAATTTGAGTTCTTTATAATCTCTGTCTGAGGGATAGGGCAAAGGTTATGGGCTTCACTAATGTATTCACCTCCCTTTGAGTTAATCTCTTTACTGATTCTTTTTACCGTCTCTACAAGTATTCCCCAACGCACAAGATCGAATCGGCGATGTCCCTCATAGCATAATTCGCGGGCACGTTCATCACGAATGAGAGATTGAAATTGTTTGTAATCCAACTCTTCTATCTCATCTACCCCTGCCCGTTCGCGAATTTCATTGATTGCGTCATAAGCCTCTTGGGTAGGCGCTCCTTTCCATTCGTTTAGTGCTTCGGCATACATGAGAAGAACGTCTGCATAGCGGAATACGGGGAAGTTCAGTCCGTCGTGGTCAAGCATTTGTTTACCGGTTCTGTCCCAGTATTTAATGATGGCGATACGGCTGTCTTTGAAAGCCTGTCCCCGCCAGGTCTTGGCCAGATTGTGTTCAAGGCGCAGGTCCCATTCATCGTATTTATCATAGAAGGAAGTGGGGGCCGAACTTCCTCCCAAACCATTGAACTTGTCCCATTCTTCTTTGCTCGGACCCAGATACCACAACATACGGGCGGAGAAGTCGGTATAGTCAGCATTGAACTGAATAGAGAAGATGTGTTCCTGCTGGTTCTCGAATGCCTGTGAGAAGATGTCGCTATAGTTGTCGAACAGTTTATATTTGTTCAAGCCCATGATTTGCTCACAGGTCTTTGCTGCGTTTTCCCATTGTTCTTGCAGTAAATACATTTTTGCCAACAGGGTAAGTGCGGTTCCTTTACTGGCTCTTGCTACGATGGCAGGGCTTTTCTCCAAGATGTCCGATACTTCGGTGAGTTCATCAATGATGAAATTTGAAAGTTCTTCCCGTGTGGCTCTCTTTATATTCTTTACCTGATCCAGCGAAGTTATCTCATCTTTCAATAAAGGTACGCCTCCCCAGTAAGTCAATGCATGATAATAGTAGAAAGCACGTAGAAAACGGGCTTCTGCCAGCAGTGAAGTACGGCGGGTCTCATCAAAGGTTGATTGCTTTATGCGGCTTATGGTTGTGTTGCAAGCGCCGATTGCCTGATAAGTGGTGAGCCACCAGTCACTCCACCGGTTTTCACCGGAAGTCCATTGATAATTGGCTGAGCCACCTGCACTACCGGATATATCGGTACCTTCAAAGGCAAAGCACCATCTGTCCTGACTGTAATATCCTGTTCCGTTGAGGAAACTGTAACATCCGGATACGGCAGCTTCTGCCCCGTCTGCCGTTTCAAACAGTTTACCGACGCTGAGTTGTGATATAGGTGTTTTATCGAGCATGTCCAGGCACGAGCTGCAAGTAGCAGTCAGGATGCACAGTGCCATTATCTTTAGTTTTTTCATGATTCTTTTCATTATAATGTGATTTTAAAGCCAAAAGTATAAGTTCTCGCTGAGGGATAAGCGGTAAAGTCCATACCCCGTAGCACGTTGGCCGAATAGACCTTATAACCGCCTTCTTTTCCGGTATTTACCTCCGGATCGTATCCTTTGTATGAGGTGAACGTGAACAGATTGGTACCGGTAACGTAACATTGCAGTTCCTGAATCGTCTTATTCTTTTTCCAGCTCTTAACCGGGAAGTTGTAATACAGGCTGATACTCTTTATCTTCAGATGTGAACCATCATGAATCATGTAGGTAGAAGGCTGGTATTCGTCATTGGAATAGAGTTTAGGATAATTTCCGTTGGGATTGTCGAGTGACCAGAAGTTCTTTACCCGTTTGTACTGATTTACAAACCGGGGATCGACTGTGGCATACAGGAAATCACCTCCTGCAAGTATGTCATTTCCATACGTTCCCTGTAAAAATACACTCAGAGTGAAATTCTTGTAAGTGAACGTATTGTTGATACCTCCAAAGAAATCGGGATTCGGGTCGCCGATGGTTGTCTGGTCTTCAATGGAAACCACGCCATCCCCATTAATATCCCGGTAGATCTTTTGTCCGAGTGAAGCGTTCGGCTCATTGCCGGCTTCAATCTGTGCACGTGAGCGGTAAATACCGTCCATAATATAGCCATAGAATACTCCGACGGGCTGGCCTACCTTTAATCAGGAGTAAGGATGGGTACCCAAACCCGGACGGAAGGTGTATTCAAAATCTTTATCCGGTCCCATCGCTAAGACTTTATTTTTATTTGTAGAGATATTAAATTCGGTAGACCATGTGAAGTCTTTTGTAGCGATATTGGTAGTACGGATCATAAGTTCTACTCCCTTATTTGAGATTTTACCTACATTCATGAAACCATTCTTGAATCCTGAGATATAGGGGAACTCCACATCCAGTAAAAGATCTTTGGTTCTTTTAGAATAAAAGTCAAGTTCTATATTCAAACGTGAATTGAAGAAAGAAGCCTCCACACCAAAATCGAACTGAGCCGTTGTCTCCCATTTCAGTTTGTCATTTCCTAAACGATCGGGGATGTATCCGATTTGCGGAATGTCGCCTAACATCACATTTTGTTGTTTCATCAACGGTAATGTCTGGTACAGTGCAATATCCTGATTTCCGGAAAGACCATAACTGAATCTCAGTTTCAGGTTATTCAGTTTGGAAAAGCGCTTCATGAACTTCTCTTCCGAGAGTCTCCATCCCAACGCTACGGAAGGGAAGAAAGCAAACTGGTTATCTTTGCCTAAACGGGATGAACCATCGTATCTGCCTACAAGCGAGAGCAGGTAACGATCGTGAATAGAGTAGTTGATACGTCCCAGATACGATATGATGGCCCATTCGGAAGCAGAGCTGCCTATCTGGCGGGTTTTGGTTTCTGCATCGGAGAGATTGTTCCAGTCCAACAAGTCATTGGTGAAGTTTTTCCCGTACAGGTTTAGTCCTTCGTCACGTCCGAATTGTAAAGTATATCCTCCTAAGACAGTCAGGTGGTGTCCTTCGGCTATCTCTTTCATATAGTTGGCCGTGTTTTCCCATAAGATAGAATAACCTTCCCCCTGATTGATCCACGCTTCACCTTTGGTTTTATTCTGCATCATGGTTGGGAGTGAACCGGGTTTGTATTCATTCGTTTTACTGGTGCTGGCGTTCAATCCTAAAGAAGTTTTGAACTTCAATCCTTTTATGGCTTCCCAGTCTGCAAATATACCTGCATAGACAGTGGTCGATGCTTCTTCTTTTTTACGCAGGTTAAGCTGTGCTACTACGTTGTCAATCTTGTTGCTTACCACACGTGAAGGGCTGTCTGCTGCATACGAACCGTCCTCATTATAAATAGGCATGGTCGGAGGAGTTGCCAGAGCCGAGCTTTGGTAATCAAATCCTCCCAAACTTACCAGATTGGGTTTTCTGGACGAGTGGGAAAATTGGAAATTAGCCCCGATATTTATCTTATCACCTATCTTTCTGTCCAAGTTGAGGCGGGTCTGATAACGTCTGATTCCGGATCTTTTGATGACACCTTCCTGATCGAACATACTCAATGATAAATAGTAACGGGTGTCTTTACTTCCTCCCGAAGCTGCTACCTGATAATTCTGCATCAGAGCCATTTGGAGTATTTCCTCCTGCCAGTCGGTACCTTTTTCATAGATACTGGGATTCTCAATAGAAGGCTCTTGTCCGGCAGCCACATCCTGTTGATTCAGCATTTCGGCATATTCACGCGCATTGAGCATTTCCAACCGTTTGGCAACATGCTGGATACCGACGTAAGCATTCACTGTAACATTGTTACCACCTTCGGTTCCTCTTTTAGTAGTAATGATAACCACACCATTGGCACCTCTGGCACCATAAATAGAAGTAGCTGCGGCATCTTTCAGAATCTCTATTGATTCTATATCATTGGGGTCAATCAGGTTCAGATCGCCTGCACCGATAAATCCGTCTACAACATACAAAGGCTGATTACTTGCCGAAATAGAGTTACCACCACGGATCAGGATATTGGTAGCTGCACCCGGTTCACCGGAAGTGTTAGTGACGTGTACACCCGATACTTTACCGGTCAGTGCCTGGTCCAGACGAATCGTAGGTACATTGTTTATATCCTTTTCTCCGATGCGGGCTACAGAACCTGTCAGATCTCTTTTTCTCATCACACCGTAGCCGATGGCCACTACTTCATTCAACATTTGGCTATCTTCATCCAGCAGTACATTGACTACCGTTTTGTCTTTTACTCTTATATCCTTTTGTTTGTAACCGATGTAAGAGAACTGAAGTTCGGAATTCTTGTTTTTCAGCTGGATTGAGTAGTTACCGTCCATATCGGTCGTTGTACCTTCATTACCATTTTTAACCCGGATGGTAACTCCCACAAGTGGTTCGTTGGTAGCATCTGTAACCTTTCCTTTGATGATGACCGGTTTGCTTGCCGCTACCTGTTGCTGTGGAATGATGACTACTGATTTGGATTGTATGCTAAAGCTTAATCCTCTTGGAGTGAGTACCGCTTTGAGGACTTCCAACAGGTCTTTGTTTTGTGCAGAAACCGTTATATCCTTCCGGTTGTCCAATACTCCTTCACGGTAAGAGAAAGAGTAATCGGTTTTGTGTTCTATTTCATTAAAGAACTGCCTCAATGTGGCATTGTTAAGTGAGAGAGAAATCTTTTGCTCCTGGGCATTAATGGTGGATACGAATCCGGTCATTAACAATAGAAGCAGTATTATGCGAAATTTTCTTGTACTCATAATGATTTTAAGTATTTTATCATAAGTGATTTTCAGGTGTTTTTACTTGTTAGTCAGATGTCTCGTTTTTCTTTGTCCTTGTCCGTTCTGTAAGTAGTACACCAATTGGCTTTATTTGTAACATCTCTTTTTTGATGTTTTATAACATACTACTTTTTATTCCGTCACTCTCTTTTTCAGCTCCTCAATTGTAACATCAACCTGTCTGCCTGCTTGTGTCTGTCCCTTGTAAGTGACTACACGGAGCATCGATGCATTTTTAGGAACAGAAAGTGTATCTGTATACATATTGGAGTAGACATCAGGGATTGTATTGTCGAATGTATAGAACAGGCTTAGCCCCTCTACTTCTGTCTTTAGTTCTATTTTCAGTTCGTTCTTTTTATCCCGGTGCGGACAGATTATCGGATCATAAATGCTGCGGGCATAGTTAACTCCGGATTGATCGAATCGCTCAAATTGTTGTTCTACCCTGTGGACAAAGAATTTCCAGTTACGTAACCGGGCATCGGTCCATAATGTCTCGGATATAGCTAAAGCACGGGGCCAGACCATGTATTCCACCTGACGGTAGTGAGGTACGGATTCCGTCCAGAGGTTTCCTTGTCCGCCCATTACTAAAGACGGATTTATGCTGTCAGGGATAAGCTGATATTTGTAGCAGTCCTGCAGGCGAAGCATAGTGTAAGTGTTCGGTTCAACTGTCGGGTCTCCCTGATAGAAATCCAGATAGCAATGATCGCTCGGAGTCATAATAACCGAATGTCCTTGGCGGGCAGCTTCCGCACCTCCCTTTATACCTCTCCATGACATTACAATTGCTTCCGGAGCTAAACCACCTTCCAGTATCTCATCCCATCCGATAACCTGTTTCCCTTTTTTCTGAACCATGTTGGCCACTCGTTTTATAAAGTAGCTTTGCAGTTCTTCCGAATTTTTCAGATGTTCTTTTTGTTTTCGCATCCGGCATTTGGGACATCTCTCCCAGAAGCCCTTATAGCATTCATCGCCTCCGATATGTATGTATGGGGAAGGAAAAAGGCGGGCAACTTCAGAGAATACAGTATCAAGAACTTCAAATGTCCGTTCATTGCCTGCACACAAGGAGTTTTCCGTTTTTGTATAGAATGTATTTCCTACATTCACATGAAAAGGACCACCCGTACAGGAAATCTCAGGATATGCCGACAGGGCAGCCATACTGTGTCCGGGTATATCTATTTCGGGCACTATCGTAATATAGCGTTTCCGGGCATAGTCTACAACCTCCCGGATGTCTTCCGGAGTATAAAACCCTCCATAGCTCAAAGAGTCGGTAGAAAGTTGTGGTTCTCTTTCCCACCAGTTACCTACCCGGGGAGCTCTCCATGCACCGATATTGGTCAGTTCAGGCAGTGATTTTATTTCAAGTCTCCACCCCTGATCATCGGTCAGATGCCAGTGAAACACATTATATTTGTATTCTGCCATTTGGTCTATGAACCGCTTCACTTCCTGTTTGGTAAAGAAGTGCCGGCTGACGTCAAGCATCAGCCCGCGCCATGCGAACTGAGGTTTATCGGTGATTTCCACACAATTGATGTACCATGTTTTCTGTGGCTGCACTGTTTTCGATTTTATTTCCGGAGGGAGTAGTTGAAGAACAGATTGTATGCCGTTGAATATACCATGATGCCTGTATGCACTCAGCACGAGTTTCCCGGAGGATACGGACAACTGATATCCCTCCTCTCCCAACTCTTTATAATCGCCTAATTGAAAGACGATTGTTCCGGAGTCACCAATCGGTAAAGAGAATCCGGTAGCATCACTTGTCTTTTCGTTGAAGTATTCCGCCAGGGCTACCATTGCCGGGTCAGAAGTATCTATTCCGATCGTTGTTTGTCCGGTCATACAGAAACTGCCCGGTTTGAGTTCATACGAGTTTGGCAGAGGAATAATCTGTATAGACTCGTTGGGTATGTTCTCTTCCGGGCTTTTGCAACTTACGCATCCCAGCAGGAAGAGGAACAGAAAGAGATTGATAAGTTTCATTCTTTTGCTTTTTTAGATATGTATTTGGCTTTACCTGTTTGCATATATTCCCAGACTCCTTTCACCCATGAATCCACGCGTGCTTTTTCTGCCGGACTATCTGCCAGCGATTGTGCTTTACGGATATACCCTTCCAGTTCTTTCATTACCCGGTCTGTTCCGAGGTATTCCCATGCTATTGCTTCTGTCTGGTGAAACTGTGCATCTTTAGTCTGAATGTCCAACGGATAATTTTTGGAATCACTGTATACCTGTTCTATTTTGTCATAGAAGTTGCGCATGGGGCGGGCTGCTTTACCAAAATAAGAGGTGAAGAATTCATTTAGCAGGTGGTCTATGTCTAATGCCGGATTATCATAGAGTTTCATGGTGGCATAGAAATCAAACTGCTCTCCTATTCCACAAAGGAATATACCTCGTACACCATCCCGGGCGTACATTTTTGTTTCTTCAGCCACCTGGTGGATACTGAATCCGGGAAATACGTTGAACCCCTGTACCAGTCCGCGTTCGGTTGGGAAACACAGGTAATTCCACAGATAGACGGGGCGATGGCTCTTCTTGCTTTCTTCAATCCAGTCTTTGTAGAAATCAGTTTCATTCTCTTTCATCTTTGGTGCCCAATAGTTGCGTGGGTGAAGGCAGGGGGCTACCGATATGTTATCTTCCAGTTCTATATCCTCAGGCAGATAAGCATATACATGATAGGCCAGGGCGGCTATTTTTTTTCCGGGATGCGTTTTCTTTACCTCTTTAGCCACATTGTTGACGAAGGTCCACAGGTAATGGGTGGCAGTACCGCAATTGAAGTGTTCTCCCCGGATATTATCTTTATCAATAGCCAGTTGCCGGCTGCATTCTTCACATTGGCACCAGTTGGCATTGTCAAGCGGAACCACTGCAAAATAGTCTCCTAAAGCTATTTGTTCACCTTTCAGGGACTGCCCGTCAAAATAGTCGCAGGCATCTTTGGCCACCTGTTTGATAAATGCCTGATTGGTATAACAGAACTGGCGTTCGTGAGGCCCTCCGGTACGTCCGACGGCAAAATATTCGGGATGGTAACCTTCGAAGAGTTCCGGACGATCCGGGTTCTTTTGAAGGAAACGGTCCTGATAAGCTGTGAAAGCATGATTGGCAGCCCATTTCTCTCCGCCGAACCGGATTCTTCTGAGGAATAGCTGGGTCATCTCCGGCGTAGCTTCAAAATATTGTTCTTTCATCATCGGCCAATCAAAAGAATAGCTACTGTCTCTGTATTTGATTGCAGGAGAACGCATCACTCGGGTTGGAGCCAGTTTCAGTTGCTTCTGTTTGGGGACAATCACATTTAGCGGAGCCGGACCATAGAAACGGACACCCAGATAGTTCTCAACGAAGTCATATACAGCATAACAAGTTCCTTGTGCATCATAAATAGACGGCAGCGTCAACTCTACGTTGGCCGATGAATTACCTGTCAGCTTTGAGTAGTTAATTTTTAACCGGTCTTTTGAGGGTGTTATACCGTTGTTATCGCGTCCCCCATCACTGTCAGAGTTTTCGTCCTGTCCCATCAGAACGATTGTTTCCGGAGTGATTTGTATCAGATATTCCTGTGGTTCAAAGTGTATTTTATCCGTATATTCACTGTTACCCACATAGATAATCCCGGTGGGTTTCGATGGTAATTCATTCACTATGGGTACGTGTATCCCCAATGATTGTTTTACGAAATATTGCAGTTCGTGTGCTGCAAGCAGTGCCGGTGATGAAGCGTGTTTACCCGTCAGTATCACGGTTCGGCCTTCTTCTATCACAAAGGCTTTCCGCGCTGAACAAAGGATCGGCAACATCAGTAAGGCGATATACATTATTATTTTCTTCATAAGCATTTTTTGTTTAAAAAAGGGCATAGCAATGGCTTGGAGCCACCCTGAGAAGGCTCCCTGTCAATTGAATTGATTAAAATGAATTTGGATATTAAGAAACTGTTTTGATTATTTTTATCAGCTTCTTAAAAAAAGGACGGAACGGTGGAGGACGAAAGGATTTTTTTAATCGGTATTTTTCATATGCTTTTTTGTTTTTAGATTATGTATATGTCATTATTCTCTATTTTAAATTTCAGGTTATAGTGCATGCGCAATATATTCATCATTTCCTGGATGGAAATCATCTTGAATTGTCCTGTGAAGTTGTCGTTCACTAAACTTTCTTTGTCGTAGTGCATCGTTACTCCGTACCAGCGTTCTATTTTCCGGAAAACCTCTTCCAACGGTTCTGCATTGAATGCAAGTATACCTTGTTTCCAGGCCAGTTCGGTATCTCCCTCCATGATGGAGATAGTACCTTGCCGATCGCTTCTGGAATAGATAAACTTCTGTGAAGGCGTCAGATAAACAGGCTTAGACGGACAGCCCTGCATCGTCAGTTTCACTTTTCCTTCCATAAGTGCGGTTTCTACAATATTCTCATCATTGTAAACCGAGACATTAAAAGAAGTTCCCAATACCTCTACATCGAAAACGGACGTTTTCACAATGAAAGGCTTCTCCTTATTGGGAGTGACCTCAAAAAAGGCCTCTCCTTCCAGAACCACCTCTCGCAACTTACCATTAAAGTCCGGAGTATAAGTCAGTTTAGATTCACTGTTCAAATGAACAATTGTTCCATCAGGCAGTGTAATACCGGCTCGTTGTCCTTTGTTGACAGATACGATATTGGGTATCTGCTTGTAATGGTCCATTTCCTTATAGAAATAAACTGTAGAGATGATTAATACGGGTACCAGAATAGAAGCTGCAATGGTCGACGCCCGTTTGAACCAGACGCGTCTCATATCCTTCTTTATCTTTTCGTTAACCAGTCTCCGGGTCCGTTCTTTCGCAGCCCGGGGCATAACGTGGATATTCAGGTCTTTTTGCCAACACTCATTTAGCATATCCCCGACACTGTTATCAGAATCATTCTGAATCTGCTGTTGCAATTCATTGTATTCTTCTTCGCTGATGCTGCCGCGAATATATTTTTCAAGTATATTATTCTGTTTCTCCATAATCAATCCTGTCCGTTTATAAGTGATACACAGAAATACGAATCATGTAACATATGTATCCTTTGTTATTAACTTTTTTTAGGTTTATCACTAACTCATAAAAAAGAGGGCGAAAGAAAAGCCGATTTTAATGAGTTCTTCTCTAAGTACTTTGAGTGCGCTACTTAATTGATTTCTGACAGATTGTTCGGAGATACCAAGTTTCAAAGCAATTTCCTGATTTGACAATCCTTCTTCTTTACTCATTTCGAATATCATCTTTTGCCGCTTACTCAGTTTATCTTTGGACTGGAGGACCTGTTCATTCAACTCATTGAAGTTAAACTCACTTTCTGTGGAGTTTTCTCCTCTTTCCGTCGCATCATCCAGTTGAGTTATGTATTCGTCATAAGAAAGCAAGGTGAGCCGGTTTCTCAAATCGTTCAGAAACTTATTTTTGGCAATCGTGAAGAGAAAAGAACGAAAAGAATATTCGGGAGATAAGTGTTCCCGCATCTGCCAGATTTTTAAAAAGACTTCCTGCACAATTTCCTCTGCCATCTCCGACGAATGTGTCAGGTTGTAAGCAAAGCCATACAATCTATCTGCATAAAGGTCATATAATTTATTAAAATCGGAGTATGAGCCCTTCTGTAAGCCTATAATGTATTTTTTATCCATATACAGAGAGTGTTTTTGATAGTACGGGCCAAAGTTATGGAAATATATTATAAAGGAAATAAATTCGATTGAGAATTATAATGTTGCTCGCATTAAAAAATCGAATTGATACAGGTGTATACTGTCGGTTACCTCATTTTCTATGTTAAATTTGTCCAGACTGGCAACATATTCAGGATAGTTTTATCCTATCAGTATAGATGGAGATTAGACATAAGAACATAAGAACAAATAAGCTGTTTATGGAGGTTATACAGAAAATGTGTTCTTTTGTTCTTATGTCTGAAAAATAATAATTAGTTCGTGTCTATTCAAAGTACATACTTACTCACAATTTGACAAAGTGACATTCCTGATCCTTTAGAATCCTCTAATTAAGGGAAGGTTTCTTGCAAGTAATAAAAATCTTCGGCATTTCTGGCTTCTATTATTCCTATTGTATGTTTTTTTGGAGAATTACATGACAAAAACATCTTGTTTTTTTGATATTTATTACATAATTCAACTTTATGAAATTCTTTGATTATACTTTTAATAGTTAAGATTGGAGTGAATTTAGCCATCAGTTAGCGTCTGAAAACGTCTTTTTAGGCAGTTTTATTTTTTCTCGTAGAGTCTCGAGTCGTTTCTCTACGAGGTTCGAGTCGTTCCTCGTATACTCTATTAAAACCAAATGTTTCCGCAGAATATTGCTTTAATAAATGTTAACTACGAAAGATATGTCC